>Ga0070741_10007954_pt1 | contig 21573 bp, 12 predicted proteins | sample Coa_R1_4_FD_66440 | JGI IMG/M metagenome (GOLD analysis project Ga0070741, IMG submission 66440) | Surface soil microbial communities from Centralia Pennsylvania, which are recovering from an underground coalmine fire - Coalmine... | ecosystem: Environmental > Terrestrial > Soil > Unclassified ... | reverse complement strand
GCCTGCGCGTAATTGCGCAGGCCGCGCGGATCGTCGAAGTACACGTGCCGCAGGCTGGGGCACTGCGGCAGGATCTCGAGGAGCTTGTCGACCTGCTCCTGGTCCTCGGCGAGCGCGTGGCTGATCTCGGCGTTGCGCAGGGGAAAGACCATTTCCGCGGCGGGCGCATCCTGGTAGAGCGGCACCGGGATGCCGCCGAGGCACTGCACCGCCGCCATCGCTGCATAGATGCGCGGACGGTTCGCGCCGACGATGGCGAAGTGGTCGCCCCGCTTGAAGCCGTCGGCGGCAAGCCCGCAGGCGAGCGCGCGCACCTCGTCGGCGAGCGCCTTCCAGGTCCAGGTCTGCCAGATGCCGAGATCCTTCTCGCGGATCGCCGGCCGCTCGCCGCGCACCTGCGCGTGGTGCATGAGAAGCTTCGGGAACGTGTCCCGCGCGTCGCTGTGTGGCGCGTGTTCCGCCATCCGGTCCTCCTCCGTGGCTCCGCGGATTCTTGCATAAAAACCGCGCAAAATAGCGCCTTTTGCGGGGAGCACCGGGACGATGAAGGGCACCGAGCACTGGACGAAAAAGGGCGACGTCCGCCTGTTTCTTTGGCGCAAGGCGCCCGCGGAAAAGCCCAAGGGGACGATCCTCTTCGTGCACGGCTCGTCCATGGCGTCGCAGCCGACCTTCGACCTGCAGGTGCCGGGGCGGCCCGACTCCTCGGTCATGGAGTGGTTCGCGGCGCGCGGCTTCGACACCTGGTCGCTCGACAACGAGGGCTACGGCCGCTCCGACAAGAGCCGCCCGATCAACTTCGATATCTCGAACGGCGCCGACGACCTCGAGGCCGCCTCGCGCTACGTCATGGAGCAATCGAAGGCGAAGCAGCTGCTCCTCTACGGCATCTCCTCGGGCGCGCTCAAGGCGGCGCTCTTCGCGCAGCGCCATCCCGATCGCGTGGCGCGCCTTGCGCTCGACGCGTTCGTCTGGACCGGCGAGGGCAGCCCGACGCTCGCGGAAAGGAAGAAGAAGCTGCCGGAGTTTCGCGCGAAGAACCGGCGCCCGATCGACCGCGCCTTCGTGCGCAGCATCTTCACGCGCGACCATCCAGGCACCGCGGACGAAGCGACGATCGAAGCGTTCGCCACCGCGATCCTCGAGCTCGACGATTCGGTGCCCACCGGCACCTACGTGGACATGTGCTCCAAGCTGCCGCTCGTCGATCCCGAGAAGATCAACGTGCCGACGCTCATCCTGCGCGGCGAGTACGACGGCATCGCGAGCATCGAGGACCTGCTCGCCTTCTACGCCCGGCTGCCGCATCCCGACAAGCAGTTCTCGGTGATGGAGGGCATCTCGCACGCGAGCTTCCAGCAGAAGAACTACCGGACCGCCTACCACCTCCTGCACGGCTTCTTCACCATGCCGCCGCTCGTCTACCGCGGATGAGCCGCCTCCTCTGCCTCCTTGCTCTTCTGTGCGGGTTCGCGAACGCCGGCGCTCAGGCCTGGCCGTCGCACCCGGTGCGCATGGTGATCCCGCTCTCTCCCGGAGGCTTCGCCGACGTCCCCGGCAGGATGCTCGCGGCGCGGCTCTCGGCGGCGCTCGGCCAGAACGTGTTCGTCGAGAACCGGCCGGGCGCCGGCGGCACGATCGGCGCCGACGCCGTGGCGAAGAGCGCGCCCGACGGCTATACGCTGCTCTTCACCGGCACGCCGCACGTCATCGCGCCGTGGATCTACAAGAAGGTGCCGTACGAGGCGCTGAACGACTTCGAGCCGGTGGCGCTCGTCGCCTCGGGGCCGTACGTGCTGGTCGCGAACCCGCAGCTCAACGTCCATTCCGTGCGCGAGCTCATCGCCGCGGCGAAGGCGCAGCCCGGCAAGATCGACTACGCGAGCTCGGGAAACGGCAGCGCGCAGCACCTCGTGAGCGCGCTTTTCGCCTCCACCGCCGGCATCGAGCTGAACCATGTGCCGTACAAGGGAAGCGGCCCGGCAATGCAGGATCTCCTCGGCGGGCGCGTCAAGCTCTCCTTTGCCGGCATCCCGAACGTGCTGCCGCAGATCAAGGCGGGCCGCCTCGTCCCCCTCGCCGTCTCCACCCCCAGGCGCTCGCCCGACCTGCCGGAGGTGCCGACCGTCGCGGAAGCCGGCGTCCCGGGATTCCAGGCGACGCTCTGGCTCGACCTCGCCGCGCCGCGCGGCACCTCGCAGGAGATCGTGCAGCACCTCACCGGTGCGGTGGCCGCCGTGCTGAAGGAGCCGGAGATCGAGAAGAATTTCCGCTCGGCGGGCGTGGAGCCGACCTATCTTGCGCCCGCGGAGCTGGCGAGCTTCATGCAGGCCGAGTACGAGAAGTGGGGCCGCGTCGTGCGCCAGACCGGCGCGACCGTCAACTAGCTACATCGAGCGGCGGTACTCCCCACCGACCTCGAAGAGCGCGTGGGTGATCTGGCCGAGCGAGCACACGCGCACCGCGTCCATCAGCACCTCGAAGACGTTCTCGTCCCGGATCACCGCCTGCCTCAGGCGCTCGAGCATCGCGGGCGCCTGCTTTTCATTCGTTTTTTGAAAAGCCCGCAGCCGCTCGAGCTGCGAGCGCTTCTCCTGCTCGGTGGAGCGGATGAGCTCGAGCTTTTCCGGGATCGGCTCGCCGTGCGGGTTGCGGAACGTGTTCACGCCGATGATCGGGTACGAACCGTCGTGCTTCCTGTGCTCGTAGTAGAGCGATTCCTCCTGGATCTTGCTGCGCTGATAGCCGGTCTCCATGGCGCCCAGGACGCCGCCGCGGCTCGAGAGCGCCTCGAACTCCTTCAGCACCGCCTCTTCGACGAGATCGGTCAGCGCCTCCATCAGGAACGAGCCCTGGTTCGGGTTCTCGTTCTTCGCCACGCCCCATTCGCGGTTGATGATGAGCTGGATCGCCATCGCGCGGCGCACCGACTCTTCGGTGGGGGTGGTGATCGCCTCGTCGTAGGCATTGGTGTGCAGCGAGTTGGTGTTGTCGTAGGTCGAGATCAGCGCCTGCAGCGTCGTGCGGATGTCGTTGAACGCGACTTCCTGCGCGTGCAGCGAGCGCCCGGAGGTCTGCGAATGGAACTTCAGCTTCTGGCTGCGCTCATTGCCGCCGTAGCGGTTCTTCATCGCCACCGCCCAGATGCGCCGCGCTACCCGGCCGAGCACCGCGTACTCCGGATCCATGCCGTACGAGAAGAAGAACGACAGGTTCGGGGCGAAGTCGTCGATCTTCATGCCGCGCGCGAGGTACGCCTCGACGAAGGTGAAGCCGTTGGCGAGCGTGAAGGCGAGCTGCGAGATCGGGTTGGCGCCGGCTTCGGCGATGTGGTAGCCCGAGATGGAGACCGAGTAGAAGTTCTTCACGTCGTTGGCGATGAAGTACTCCTGGATGTCGCCCATCACCTTGAGCGAGAACTCGGTCGAGAAGATGCAGGTGTTCTGCCCCTGGTCTTCCTTCAGGATGTCGGCCTGCACGGTGCCGCGCACTGAAGCAAGAGTTCTTTCACGAATCTCGAGCAATTCCTCTTTTTTCGGCTGACGGGAATTTTCTTTGACAAAACGATCGACCTGCTGGTCGATCGCGGTGTTGAAGAACATGGCGAGGATCGTCGGCGCCGGGCCGTTGATGGTCATCGACACCGAGGTTGTCGGGTCGCAGAGGTCGAACCCCGAATACAGCACCTTCATGTCCTCGAGCGTCGCGATCGAGACGCCGGAGTTGCCGACCTTGCCGTAGATGTCGGGCCGCTCGTCCGGGTCGAAGCCGTACAGCGTCACCGAGTCGAACGCGGTGGAGAGCCGCTTCGCCGGCATGTCCTTGGAGAGCAGGTGGAAGCGCCGGTTCGTGCGGAACGGATCGCCTTCTCCGGCGAACATGCGCGTCGGGTCCTCGTTCTCGCGCTTGAAGTGGAACACGCCCGCGGTGAACGGGAATTCGCCGGGCAGGTTCTCGCGCATGCGCCAGCGCAGGAGTTCGCCGTGGTCCTCGAACTTCGGCAGCGCCACCTTGGGCACCCGGGTGCCGGAGAGCGAAATGCTGGTCAGGCGGGTGCGCAGCTCCTTGCCGCGGACCTTGACCACCTGCTCGTCGCCGCAATAGGCCTTCTGCGTCTTCGGCCAGGACTCGATCAGCTTTTTCGCCTCCGGGCCGAGCGCCGCTTCCTTTTCCTCGGCGAGCTTCGCCAGCGCCGCGAGCGGCTTGCCGAGCATCGCCTGGGTCGCCAGCACCTGCTGCCGCTCGCGCGCCGCCGCCGATTGCTCGGCGACGCGCGCGTGGTAGCCGCGCACGCTGTCCGCGATCTCGGCGAGATAGCGCTGACGCCTCGCCGGGATGACGAGGTGCACGCGCGACGAGGCCTTCTCCGCCGGCCGCGGCAGCCGCCGCGGCGCGAGCTTTAGTCCTTTCTCGGCGAGCTGGTCGGCGATCGCGTGGTAGAGCGCGGTGACGCCGTCGTCGTTGAATCGCGCGGCGATGGTGCCGAACACGGGCATGGACTCCGGCGGCGCGCGGAACGCCTCGCGGTTGCGCTGCACCTGCTTGCGCACATCGCGCAGCGCGTCCTCGGCGCCCTTGCGGTCGAACTTGTTGATGGCGACGAAATCGGCGAAGTCGAGCATGTCGATCTTCTCGAGCTGGCTCGCGGCGCCGAATTCCGGCGTCATCACGTAGAGGCAGACGTCGGCGTGCTTCGCGATGGCGGCGTCGCCCTGGCCGATGCCCGCGGTCTCCACGATGACGAGCTGGTACCCGGCCGCCTTGCAGGCCGCAATCGCGCCGCCGGTGGCCGCGGAGAGCTCGCTTCCCGTGTCGCGCGTGGCGAGCGAGCGCATGAAGGTGCGCCCGCCGTGGATGGCGTTCATGCGGATGCGGTCGCCGAGCAGCGCGCCGCCAGTCTTGCGGCGCGTCGGGTCCACCGAGAGCACGGCAATGCCGATCTCCTCGCCCTGGTCGAGGCGGAAGCGGCGCACCAGCTCATCGGTGAGCGAGCTCTTGCCGGCGCCGCCGGTGCCGGTGACGCCCAGCACTGGAGCTTCATGGGTTTCGAGTTCCCCCTTGAAGACGCCCTGCTCGATGGCGGTAATCACCTGCGCGAGCGAGCGCGGGTTGCCCGCCTCGAGCGCCTTCGGCGCATGCTGCGCCGGATCGAAGTCACAGCGCGCGAGCATGTCGTTGATCATGCCCTGCAGGCCCATGCGCTGGCCGTCCTCGGGCGAGTAGATGCGCGCCACGCCGTAGTCCTGCAGCTCGCGGATCTCCGCCGGCACGATGACCCCGCCGCCGCCGCCGAACACCCGGATGTGCGCGCCGCCGCGCTCCTTCAGGAGGTCGACCATGTACTTGAAGAACTCGATGTGGCCGCCCTGGTACGACGAGATGGCGATGCCCTGCACGTCTTCCTGCAGCGCGGCGTCGACGATCTCGCCCACCGAGCGGTTGTGGCCGAGGTGGATCACCTCGGCGCCCGAGCCCTGCAGGATGCGCCGCATGATGTTGATCGAGGCGTCGTGGCCGTCGAACAGGCTCGCCGCCGTGACGAAGCGGATCTTGTTCTTCGCCTTGTAGGCGAGCTTGCTCGAGTCGGAGAGGTCGGTCATGGCAGGCCCGCCAGCCTAGTTGACGTTTACGTCAACGTCAACCTGCCGCGCGGCTCAATCGCGGTAGGACGGGTCGCGCCTGTCGACCATGCGCTGCAGGGCGGCGAACACGTCGTCGCAGGTGCGCTTTTCCGTAGGCCCGCCCTGCTTCACCATCTTCGCCAGGACCTCGGCCGGGATGCGGCCGACCGGACCCGATGCCGCGGCAGCGATCTGCACGTCGCAGGCGCGCTGCAGCGTCCAGAGGACGAGGAACGCTTCCGGGACGTCGTGCCCCCAGGAAAGCAGGCCGTGGTGGCGCAGGACCACCGCCTTCTTGTCGCCGATGTCGCGCACCAGGCGCGTCTTCTCGTCGGGATCCGTGGTGACGCCCTCGAAGTCGTGATAGGCCACCTGCCCGTGCAGCATGGCCCCGTAAAAATTGTCCGGCGAGAGGCCGTCCTTGAGGCAAGCGACCGCGCTGCCGGTGGTGGTGTGCGTATGCATCACGCAATGTGCGTCCGGAACCGAGGCGTGAATCGCGGAATGGATGACGAAGCCGGCGCGGTTTACCGGCCACTGCGTCTCGCGCAGCGCGTTGCCCTCGAGGTCGATGAGAAGCAGGCTGGACGCGGTGATCTCGCTGTAGTGCAGTCCGAAGGGATTGATCAGAAAGCGCGGCTGGGGGCCGGGGACGCGCAGCGTGATGTGATTGAAGATGAGCTGGTCCCAGCCCAGCATGTCGAAGATCCGGTAGGCGGCGGCGAGCTGCACGCGCAGCGCCTGCTCCTCCTGCGTCATCGGCAGCTCTTTCACGGGGCGGGCGGCGGTCTGGTAGATGCTGGCCATGGCTTGCTCCTTCGCGCGTCTCTTTCGAGAGGCGTCCAGTCTAGCGCGGAAAGGATTTGCCGAAATCGCGCAGCACCTCGCGCGCGCAGTTGTGCCCCGGGGCGCCGGTCACCCCGCCTCCCGGATGGGCCCCTGCGCCGCAAAGGTAGAGTCCCTTGACCGGGCTGCGGTAGTCGGCGAAGCCGAGCAGCGGCCGCGCCGACCAGAGCTGGTCGAGGCTGAGCGCGCCGTGGAAGATGTCGCCGGCGGTCAGGCCGAACTGCGCTTCCAGGTCCGCCGGGGAAAGCGCCGAGTGCGCGAGCACGCTCTCGCGGAACCCCGGCGCGAAGCGCTCCACGACGCCGAAGATACGCTCGATCGCCTCCGCTTTGCGCGCGCTCCAGTCGGCCTCCGGCGAGAAATGCTGGCAGAAGAGGCTGGCGACGTGCGCGCCCCTCGGCGCGAGGGTTTCGTCCAGCGTGCTCGGGATCACCATCTCGACGATCGGCTCGCGCGCCATGCCGTCGGCGCGCGCATCGAGGTAGGCACGGTCCATGTAGGCGAGCGACGGGGCGAGGATGATGCCGGAGGCGTGGTGCGGCCCTTCCCCGGGAAGACAAGTGAAGCGCGGCAGCCGCGACAGCGCGACATTCATGCGGAAGGTGGCCGAGCCGCATTTGTAGGCCTGCATCCGCGCGCGGACTTGCTCGGGCACAGCGTCCCTCTCCATGAGCTCGAGGTAGAGCAGCTTCGGATTGACGTTTGCCACGACCGCACGCGCGCCGATCTCGCGGCCGTTCTCCAGAATCACGCGTTGGCGCCGTACGCGGGCCACCGCGGCGTTGCACTCGATGTCGACGCCGAGGCGGCGCGCCTCGGCGGCCATCGCCTGCGTGATCGCCCCCATGCCGCCGATCGCATGCCCCCACGTGCCGCGCTTGCCGTTCACTTCGCCGAAGCAGTGATGCAGGAGCACGTACGCGGTTCCCGGGTGATACGGGCTCGCGTAGTTGCCGACGACCGCGTCGAAGCCGAATGCGGCCTTGAGCGCTTCAGATTCGAACCAGTCGTCGAGGATGTCGGCCGCGCTGCGGGTGAAGTAGGCGAGCAGGTCGCGCCGCGCCTCCATGTCGAGCGCGCGCGCGAGGCGGCCGGCATCGAGCGCGCGCAGCAGGTCGGCGAGGCCGCCGCCGACGTTGGGCGGGCAGCGCAGCACCAGCGCGCGCAGGACATCGGCGACCCGCTCGAGCCGCTCCCAGTAGCGCGGCAGGCGCTGTGCGTCGCGCGGCGAACGGCGCCCGAGCGCGCGCTGGCTGCGCTCCAAGCCGCCGCCGATCTCGAGGTAGTCCCCCTCCGGCAGCGGCAGGAAGTTCGAGAACGGCCGCTCGACGATGCGCAGCCCATGCTCGGCGAGCCGCAGGTCGCGAATCACCTTCGGCTGCAGCAGGCTCACCGTGTACGCCGCCACGGAGTTGCGGAATCCCGGGTGGAATTCCTCCGTCACCGCCGCGCCGCCGACCACGCCGCGGCGCTCCAGGACCTTCACGCCGAGCCCGGCGCGCGCGAGATAGCAGGCGCAGGCGAGCCCGTTGTGGCCCGCGCCGACGATGACGGCGTCGTACTGCCGCGCGCTCAAGCGGCGCCCTACTCCACGGTCACCGACTTCGCGAGGTTGCGCGGCTTGTCCACGTCCGTGCCGCGCGCGAGCGCCGCGTGGTAGGCCAGGAGCTGCAGCGGCACGACGTGCAGGATGGGAGACAACGGCCCATAGTGCTCCGGCAGGCGCACGACGTTCACGCCCGGTGAAGCGCCGATGTGGCTGTCCGCGTCGGCGAACACGTAGAGCTCGCCGCCCCGCGCACGCACCTCCTGCATATTGGACTTGAGCTTCTCGAGCAGCGCGTCGTTCGGTGCCACCGTCACTACCGGCATCTCGCTCGTCACCAGCGCGAGCGGTCCATGCTTGAGCTCGCCCGCGGCGTAGGCCTCGGCGTGGATGTAGGAGATCTCCTTGAGCTTGAGCGCGCCTTCGAGCGCGATCGGGTAATGCAGGCCGCGTCCGAGAAAGAGCGCGTGCTCCTTCTTCGCGAAGCGCTCGGCCCAGGCGATGACCTGCGGCTCGAGCGCGAGGACCGCGGCGAGCGCGGTCGGCAAGTGGCGCAGGCGGCGCAGGTGAGCCGCCTCGGCCGCCGCATCCAGCCGGCCGCGCAGCTTCGCGAGGCAGAGCGCGAGCAGGTAGAGCGCGACGAGCTGCGTGGTGAAGGCCTTCGTCGAAGCGACGCCGATCTCGGTGCCGGCGCGCGTGAGGTAGCTCAGGCGCGCCATGCGCATGATTGCGCTCGTCGCGACGTTGCACACGGCGAGGGTCTTCGCATGGCCGAGCGCCTGCGCATGCTTGAGCGCCGCCAGCGTGTCGGCGGTTTCGCCGGATTGCGAGACGGCGACGACCAGCGCGCCGGCGCGCGGCACGCTTTCCCGGTAGCGGTACTCGCTCGCGATCTCCACCTGGCACGGCAGGCCGCAGAGGCTCTCGATCCAGTAGCGCGCGACGAGCCCGGCGTGGTAGCTCGTGCCGCACGCGAGCACGAGCACCGAGTCGGCGTCCTCCAGCAGCGCAGGCGCCTCGGCGCCGAAAAGCGCCGCGTCGATGCCCACCATGCCCTCGAGCGTGTCGGCGACCGCGCGCGGCTGCTCGAAGATCTCCTTCTGCATGAAATGGCGGTAGGGACCGAGCTCCGCGGCGAGCCCGCTCGCCTGGACGATGCGCAGCGGACGATCGGCGTCCTTGCCGGCGCGATCGACCACGCGGCAGCCCTGCGCCTCGACCAGGGCGACGTCGCCTTCCTCCAGAAAGACGATCCGATCGGTGGTGCCGGCGAGGGCAAGCGCGTCCGACGCGAGGTAGCAGGCGTCGGGCGCGATGCCGAGGACGAGCGGGCTGCCGGAGCGCGCGCCGACCAGCCGGCCGGGCTCGCGCCGCGCGAGCACGCCGATCGCGTAGGCGCCCTGCAAGCGCGGCACGGCCGCGCGCACGGCAGCAAAGAGGTCGCCGTCGTAGAGGCTGTGAATGAGGTGCGCGACGACCTCGGTATCGGTCTGGCTCTCGAAGCGGTAGCCCTGCGCCTGCAGCCCGGCGCGCAGCTCCTCGTAGTTCTCGATGATGCCGTTGTGCACGAGCGCGATCTCGCCCGCCGAGACGATCGGGTGCGCATTCTCGGTGGCGGGCGCCCCGTGCGTCGCCCAGCGCGTATGGGCGAGCGCAGTCAGGCCGGCGAAGCGCTCGCGCTCGACGCGCGCGGCGAGGTCGGCGACGCGCGCGGTGCTGCGGATTCGCCCGATCGCCTTGTCATCGACCGCCGCCACGCCGCAGGAGTCGTAGCCGCGGTACTCCAGCCGGCGCAGCCCCTCGAGCAGCACCGGCACGATGTTCCTGCGGGCGGCGGCGCCCACGATGCCGCACATCGCTTCAGGCCTTCTTCTTCGGCGGCTTCCAGGCCGGGATGGAGACCTGGCGCGCGCGTGCCACGGTGAGCTGGCCGGCGGGCGTGTCCTTGTTGATCGTGGACCCGGCGCCGATGTAGGAGCCCCGTGCGATGCGCACGGGCGCGACCAGCGTGGCGTCGGAGCCGATGAAGCAATCGTCCTCGATGACGGTGCGGTGCTTGCTCACGCCGTCGTAGTTGCAGGTGATGGTTCCCGCGCCGACGTTGACGCGCGCGCCGACCTCGGCGTCGCCGATATACGTGAGATGGTTCGCCTTCGCGCCCTGGCCGAGCCGGCTCGCCTTCACCTCGACGAAATTACCGACGTGCACCTCGTCGGCGAGCTCGGCGCCGGGCCGCAGGCGCGCATAGGGCCCGACGCGGCAGCGCGCGCCGATCTCGGCCTGCTCGAGATGCGAGAAGGCGAGCACCTCGCTTCCCGCGCCGACGTTGACGTTGCGCAGCACGCAGTTCGGCCCGACGGCGACGCCGTCGCCGAGGACTACGCGGCCTTCGAAGACGCAGTTCACGTCGATCGCCACGTCGCGCCCGCATTGCAGCTCGCCGCGCACGTCGATGCGCGCCGGATCGGCGAGCGTGACCCCGGCTTCCAGAAGGTGCCGGGCTTCGCGGCCCTGCAGCTCGCGCTCGAGCGCCGCCAGCTCCTGTCGCGAATTCACGCCGGCGACCTCCCAGTGATCTTCCGCGCTGATCGCGTTCACCGCGACGCCCTGCGCGACGGCCAGGGCGACGATGTCGGTGAGGTAGTACTCCTTTTGCGCATTGTCGTTCTTCAGCTCGGCGAGCCACGCCGAGAGGCGGCGCGCCGGGAGCGCGAAAAATCCGGCGTTGATCTCGCGCAGGGCGAGCTCGGCGGCGCTCGCATCCTTCTGCTCCACGATGCGGACCACGCGGCCGGCCTTGTCGCGCACGATCCGGCCGTACCCGTCGGGCTGCGCGAGCTCGGTGGTGAGGAGCGCGAGGCCGCCGCGCGCGCCGTCGAGCAGCCGCCGCAGCGTCGTCGCGCGCACGAGCGGCACGTCGCCGTAGAGGACGAGCACCTCGGAGTCCGCCGCGACGCGCGGCAGTGCCTGCAGGACTGCGTGGCCGGTGCCGAGCTGCTCGCTCTGCAGGACCCAGTCGATGTCCGGGTCCGGGAAGGCGCTGCGCACCTGCTCGGCGCCGTGGCCGTGCACCACGTGGATGCCCTTCGCGCCGAGCGCGCGCGCGGTGTCGAGGACGTGCCCGAGGAGCGGCCGCCCGGCGAGCCGGTGCAGGACCTTGGGAAGCTGCGAGCGCATGCGCTTGCCGGCGCCCGCGGCGAGAACGATCACCTCCGTGCCTGGGACGTGCGCCGGCATGGGGCCGATTCTAGTGCCTGCTAGCGCGGGAGCTCGGAGAAGCCCATGAGGAACTCGTCGACGGCGCGCGCGCACTGCCGGCCTTCGCGGATCGCCCACACCACGAGCGACTGGCCGCGGCGCAGGTCGCCCGCGGCGAAGACCTTGGGCACTGACGTCGCGTACGCACGCGGACCGTCGGTATCGGCGCGGGCGTTGCCGCGCGCGTCCTTCTCCACGCCGAGCTCTTCGAGCAGCGACTGCACGGGTGAGACGAATCCCATCGCGAGAAGCACGAGGTCGGCCGGGAGCATGAACTCGCTCCCGGGCACCTCGCTCGGCTTGCCGTCCTTCCATTCCAGGCGCACGGCTTTCAGCGCCTTTACCCTGCCCTTGGCGTCGCCCTCGCCCTCGACGAACGCCTTCGTCGCCACCGACCAGCCGCGCTCCACGCCCTCCTCGTGCGAGCTCGAGGTGCGAAGCCGTACCGGCCAGTAAGGCCACACCGGATTGCGGTCCACGTCCGGCGGCATGGGAAGCAGCTCGAACTGGGTCACCGAGCGCGCGCCGTGGCGGTTGGACGTGCCGACGCAGTCGGAGCCGGTGTCGCCGCCGCCGATCACCACGACGTGCTTGTTCGTCGCCCAGAGCTCACGAACCGCCTGGTCGCCGGCGACGCGCTTGTTCTGCAAAGGCAGGAATTCCATCGCGTAGTGCACGCCGTCGAGCTCGCGTCCGGGAATCGGCAGGTCGCGCGGCTGCTCCGCGCCGGCGGCGATCACGACCGCGTCGAACTGCTCGAGCAGCGCTTTCGGAGCGACGCTCTCGCGCGCGTCGCTGCTGATGCCGCGCGGCAGCGGCTTCGCGCCGACGAAGACCCCGGCGCGGAATTTCACGCCTTCGTCGCGCATCTGCTCGAGGCGCCGGTCGATCACGCCCTTTTCCAGCTTGAAGTCGGGGATGCCGTAGCGCAGCAGCCCGCCGATGCGGTCGCTTTTCTCGAGCACCGTGACGTCGTGCCCGGCGCGCGCGAGCTGCTGCGCGCAGGCGAGACCGGACGGGCCGCTGCCGACGACCGCGACCTTCCTGCCGGAACGGTGGCGCGCCGGCTGCGGCCGCACCCAGCCCTCTTCCCAGGCCTTGTCGATGATGGCGTGCTCGATCGACTTGATGCCCACCGGATCGTTGTTGATGCGCAGCACGCACGCTTCCTCGCAGGGCGCCGGGCACACGCGCCCGGTGAACTCGGGAAAGTTGTTCGTGGAATGGAGCACCTCGATCGCCGCCTTCCAGTCCTGGCGGTACACGAGGTCGTTCCAGTCCGGGATGATGTTGCTGACCGGGCAGCCCGACATGCAGAACGGCGTGCCGCAATCCATGCAGCGCGCGCCCTGCACGCCGGCGGCTTCGTCGGGCAGGCGCAGGACGAACTCGCGATAGTGCTTCTTGCGCGCCTCCGCCGTCTCGTGCGGCTCCTCGACGCGCGCGAACTCAAGAAATCCGGTGACCTTGCCCACTCATTTTCCCTTTACGCGGCCGCCTTGTTCTTCGTCGCGAGCTCGGCGAGCGCGCGCCGGTATTCCTTCGGGAACACCTTCACGAAGCGCGCGCGGTGCTCGCTCCACCCGTCCAGGATCTCGCGCGCGCGGCGCGAATTGGTGTAGCGCGCATGGTTCTCGATGAGGCGCTTCAGCGCCGCGTCGTCCTCGGCGTCCGCGACCGGCTCGAGGTCCACCATGGCCAGGTTGCAGCGCTTGGCGAACTGGCCGTCGAGATCGAGCACGTAGGCGATGCCGCCCGACATGCCGGCGGCGAAATTGCGGCCGGTCTCGCCCAGGACGACGACCGTGCCGCCCGTCATGTACTCGCAGCCGTGGTCGCCGACGCCCTCCACCACCGCCTGCGCGCCGGAGTTGCGCACGGCGAAGCGCTCGCCGGCGACGCCGCGGAAGTACGCCTCGCCGGCGATCGCGCCGTAGAGCACGACGTTGCCGGTGATGATGTTCTCGGCGGGCTCGCCGCGGAACTTGGGCGAGGGCTGCACGCAGATGCGCCCGCCCGAGAGGCCCTTGCCGCAGTAGTCGTTGGTGTCGCCGACGACTTCCAGCGTCACGCCGCGCGCGAGGAAGGCCCCGAAGCTCTGGCCGGCGGAGCCGGCGAGGCGCACGCGGATCGTGTCCTCGGCGAGGCCTTCGTGCCCGTAGCGGCGCGCGATCTCGTGGGAGAGCATCGTGCCGACGGTGCGGTTGATGTTGCGGATCGGCATCTCGATCGTGACCTTCTCGCGCCGCTCGAGCGCGGCCTGGGCGAGCTCGATCAGGCGGTTGTCGAGCGCCTTGTCGAGGCCGTGGTTTTGCGTTTCGCAATGCCGGCGCGCGACCTCCGCAGGCATCTGCGGCGGCTGGAACACCCGGGAGAAGTCGAGCCCCCTCGCCTTCCAGTGCTCGATGCCCTTGCGCACGTCGAGCAGGTCGCTCCGGCCCACGAGCTCCTCGAGCTTGCGCACGCCGAGCTTCGCCATCAGCTCGCGCGCCTCCTCGGCGACGAAGAAGAAATAGTTGACCACGTATTCCGGCTTGCCGGCGAACTTGCGCCGCAGCACCGGGTCCTGGGTCGCCACGCCCACCGGGCAGGTGTTGAGGTGGCACTTGCGCATCATGATGCAGCCTTCGGTGACGAGCGGCGCGGTGGCGAAGCCGAACTCGTCGGCGCCGAGCAGGGCGCCGATCACCACGTCGCGCCCGGTCTTCATCTGGCCGTCGACCTGCACCGCGATGCGGCCTCTCAGCCGGTTGAGCACCAGCGTCTGCTGCGTCTCCGCGAGGCCGAGCTCCCACGGGGTACCGGCGTGCTTGATGGAGGACCACGGCGAAGCGCCGGTGCCGCCGTCGTGGCCGGCGATGGTGACGTGGTCGGCACGCCCCTTCGACACGCCGGCCGCGATCGTCCCGACGCCGACCTCGGACACGAGCTTCACCGACACCGCGGCGCCCGGGTTTGCGTTCTTCAGGTCGTGGATGAGCTGCGCCAGGTCCTCGATCGAGTAGATGTCGTGGTGCGGCGGGGGCGAGATGAGCTCCACGCCCGGCGTCGAGTAGCGCAGCTCCGCAATGTATTCCGAGACCTTGCGCCCGGGCAGCTGGCCGCCTTCGCCGGGCTTCGCGCCTTGCGCGATCTTGATCTGCATCACTTCGGCGCTCGCCAGGTACTCCGCGGTGACGCCGAAGCGCCCGGAGGCCACCTGCTTGATCTTGGACTTGAGCGAATCGCCCTCGCGCAGCGGCAGGTCGACCTCGACCCGGGTCTTCCCCAGCCTGCTCTGCAGCGATTCCCCGGCCTTGACCGGCGCGTAGCGGCGCCGGTCCTCGCCGCCCTCGCCGGTGTTCGACTTGCCGCCGATGCGGTTCATCGCGATGGCGAGCGTGGTGTGCGCTTCGGTGGAGATCGAGCCGAGCGACATGGCGCCGGTCGAGAAGCGCTTCACGATCTCGGCGGCGGGCTCCACTTCTTCGAGCGGCACCGGCTTGCAGTCCGCGAAGCGGAACTCGAACAGTCCGCGGAAGGTCATGTGGCGGCGCGACTGGTCGTTGATGATGCTCGCGTACTCGCGGTAGGTGGCGTAGGAGTTCGCGCGCGTGGACTGCTGGAGCTTCGCGATCGCGTCGGGCGTCCACATGTGCTCCTCGCCGCGCACGCGCCAGGCGTATTCGCCGCCGGCGTCCAGCATGTGGGCGAGCACCGGGTCGTCCTCGTCGAACGCGGCGCGATGGATGCGCAGCGCCTCCTCCGCGACCTGGAACACGTCCAGCCCGCCGACGTTGGAGGTCGTGCCGGTGAAGTACTTGTCCACGAGCGAGCGGGCGAGCCCGACGGCTTCGAAGATCTGGGAGCCGGTGTACGACATGTAGGTGGAGATGCCCATCTTGGACATCACCTTCTTCAGGCCCTTGCCGATCGCCTTGACGTAGTTCTTGATCGCCTTGGAGGCCGCCGCGCGGTCGTGCGGATGCAGCGACAGGATCGTCTCGAGCGCGAGATACGGATGCACGGCCTCCGCGCCGTAGCCGCCGAGCAGCGCGAAGTGGTGCACCTCGCGCGCGCTTCCGGTCTCGACCACCAGGCCGGTGGAGGTGCGCAGCCCCTTGCCGACGAGGTGCTGGTGGATCGCCGAGAGCGCGAGGAGCGCCGGGATCGCCACGCGCTCCTTGTCCACCAGGCGGTCGGAGATGACGACGATCGAGTAGCCCGAGCGCACCGCGTCCTCGGCCTGCGCGGCGAGCGAGGCGAGGCGCGCCTCCACCGCCTCCTTGCCCCAGGCCGCGGGGTAGGTGATGTCGAGCTCGTGCGACTTGAACTTGCCGCCGGTGTAGCGCTCGATGTGCCGGATCTTCTCCATCTCGTAGAAGTCGAGCACCGGCTGCGACACCTCGAGGCGCAGCGGCGGGTTCAGCTCGTCGATGCCGAGCAGGTTCGGCTTCGGCCCGATGAACGAGACGAGCGACATCACGAGCTCCTCGCGGATCGGGTCGATCGCCGGGTTCGTCACCTGCGCGAAGAGCTGCTTGAAGTAGTGGTACAGGGTCTTGTTCTTGCTCGACAGCACCGCGAGCGGCGAGTCGTTGCCCATCGAGCCGATCGGCTCCTCGCCGCTCGCCGACATCGGCTGCATGATGAACTTGAGCTCTTCCTGCGTGTAGCCGAACGCCTGCTGCCGGTCGAGCAGCCGCACGCCCGACTTGAGCGGCGCGGTTTTCTCGGTCTCCACCTCGTCGAGCTTCACGCGGATGCGCTCGATCCACTCGGCGTAGGGCTTGGCGCTCGCGAGCGAGTCCTTGAGCTCCTTGTCGTCGACAATGCGCCCCTTCTCGAGGTCGACGAGGAACATCTTGCCGGGCTGCAGGCGCCATTTCTTGACGATGCGCTCCTCCGGCACCGGCAGGCAGCCGCACTCCGAGCCCATGATGACCAGGTCGTCGTCGGTGACGATGTAGCGCGAGGGGCGCAGCCCGTTGCGATCGAGCGTGGCCCCGATGAGGCGACCGTCGGTGAACGCAATCGAGGCCGGGCCGTCCCACGGCTCCATCATCGCGGCGTGGTATTCGTAGAAGGCGCGCCGCGCCGGATCCATGAGCGTGTGGTTCTCCCACGCCTCCGGGATCATCATCATCATGGCGTGCGCGACGGAGTAGCCGCCCATCACCAGCAGCTCGAGGGCGTTGTCGAAGGACGCCGAATCGGACTGCCCGTCGTAGATGAGCGGCCAGATCTTCTCTAGGTCGCGCCCGAGGATCGGCGAGGAGATGGCGCCCTGGCGCGCGCGAATCCAGTTCACGTTGCCGCGCAGGGTGTTGATCTCGCCGTTGTGGCAGATCATGCGGAACGGGTGCGCGAGGTCCCACGACGGGAACGTGTTGGTGGAGAAGCGCTGGTGCACCAGCGCGAGCGCCGACTCGACGCGCGCGTCCTTGAGATCGAGGTAGTACTCGCCGACCTGGTAGGCGAGCAGCATCCCCTTGTAGCAGATGGTGCGCGCGGACATCGACGGCACGTAGAACTCCTTGCCGTGCTGGAGCTTGAGCGCCTGGATGGCGTGGCCCGAGCTTTTGCGGATGATGTAGAGCTTGCGCTCGAGGGCGTCGGTGACCGTGACGCCCCGGCCCCGCCCGATGAACACCTGGCGGATGACCGGCTCGATCTTCTTCGCCGGCTCGGCGAGGTCGGAGTTGTCCACCGGCACGTCGCGCCAGCCGAGCAGCGCCTGGCCTTCGTCCTTGATGGCGCGCTCGATCTCGTACTCGCAGGCGATGCGCGAGGCCGGGTCGCGCGGCAGGAACACCATGCCGACGCCGTACTGGCCCGCGGGCGGCAGCTTCACGCCCTGCCGCGCCATGACCTCGCGGAAGAAGCGGTCCGGAATCTGGATGAGAAGGCCCGAGCCGTCGGAGAGCTTCGGATCCCAGCCCACCGCGCCGCGATGCGTCAGGTTCTTCAGCACCGTGAGGCCCTGCTCGACGATCGTGTGCGACTTCCGGCCCTTGATGTTCGCGACGAAACCGACGCCGCACGCATCGTGCTCGTTGCCGGGGTGGTAGAGCCCTTGCGCTTCTAAGGTCATGATTAGAGGGGCATTTGGTCGCTTTCGCCGCTTTGCACAAAAAGCGCGGCGGAACCGCCGAATATACCGGCGTAGTGCTGTTGCTACAAGGGCTTGCGCGGGTTCGGGCTAGCGCGCCGCGACGATCGCCTCGCGCACGCGCTCTGCCGGGACGCCGGCCTTGACGACGGCATGCCCGAGGCGCTCGAGAAGGACGAAGCGCGTCTCGCCGCGGACGTTCTTCTTGTCCACGGCCATGAGCTCGACCAGCCGCTCCGGCGGGAGCTTCGGGCCGGCGACGGGCAGCTGCGCCCGGGCGATGAGCCGGCGCACGCGCTCGACCTCGCGCGGCGCGAGCAGGCCCTCTCGCGCCGAAAGTTCCGCCGCCATCACCATACCCGCGGCGACCGCCTCGCCGTGCAGCCAGGCGCCGTAACCGGCTCCGGCCTCGATCGCATGGCCGAACGTGTGGCCGAGATTGAGCAGCGCACGTGCGCCAGCCTCGCGCTCGTCAGCGGACACCACGGCGGCCTTGAGCTCGCAGCAGCGCCGCACGGCGTGCACGAGCGCCGCCTCATCGCGCGCGAGCAGCTTTTCCATCGACTGCTCGAGCCACTCGAAGAACGCGAGGTCGAGCGCCGCGCCATGCTTGATGACTTCGGCGAGCCCCGCGCGCAGCTCGCGCTCGGGCAGCGTTCCAAGCAGCGCGACGTCGGCGACGACCGCGAGCGGCTGGTGGAACGCGCCGATCATGTTCTTGCCGCGAGGATGGTTGATGGCGGTCTTGCCGCCCACCGAGGAGTCGACCTGCGCGAGCAGCGTCGTCGGCACCTGGATGTAAGGCACGCCGCGCTGGTAGACCGCAGCGGCAAAGCCGGCCAGATCGCCGACCACGCCACCGCCCAGGGCGACGACGATCCCGTCGCGGCCGAGCCGCGCGGCAAGGAAGGCGTCGAACACGCTCTGCAGCGTCGGCCAGTCCTTCGCCGCCTCGCCGTCCTGCACGACCACTTCAATCGGGCGCGCGCCGGCGCGCTCGAGTGTCGCCTTGGCGCGCGCGAGGTAGTGCGGCGCGATCACCTGGCTCGTCAGCACGGCCGCCTGCCGCCCGCGCACGTGCGGCGCGAGAAGCTCCGCCGCATCGAGCAGCCCGCTGCCGATGTGGATGGGATAGGAGCGCTCGGCGAGCGCTACGCGGAGCGTTTCCACCCGAGGTCCAGCTTGTCGAGCAGCTCGCGCGCGAGCACCTGCACGCCCTGCGCCCCGGTTTCGAGAACGAGGTCGGCGACCTCGCGGTAGAGCGGATCGCGCTCGGCGAAGAGCTCGCGCAGCCGGCCCAGCGGATCGGCCGTGGCGAGCAGCGGCCGGTTGCGGTCGTGGCGCACGCGCTCATAGAGGTCCTCGGGGCGCGCCCGCAGGTAGGCGACGAAACCGCGGCTCGCGAGCCGCGAGCGGTTCTGCGGCAGCAGCACGGCGCCGCCCCCGGTGGCGAGCACGATGGCATCGAGCGCGGTGAGCGCCTCGATGACCTGCGCCTCCCGGCTGCGGAAGCCGGCTTCACCCTCGATCTCGAACACCACCGGGATCTTGACGCCGCAGCGACGCTCGATCTCCACGTCCGAGTCGTAGAAGCGCAGCTTCAGCCGGCGCGCGAGCCAGCGTCCCACCGTGCTCTTGCCTGCGCCCATCATGCCCACGAGGTAGATGCTGCCCGCGCCCTTCATGCCTGCCATTGTAGAAATAAAAACGGCCGGGAGGTCCCGGCCGTCGTGATGCCCCGAGGAGACGTGGCGGTCAGCGAATCGTGAGCCGGTCGTTCACCACCCGCGGCGTGATGAAGACGAGGAGCTCGGTCTTGCTGGTGCTGCTCGTGTTGTTGCGGAAGAGGAACCCGATGTAAGGCAGCTCGCCCAGCACCGGCACCCGCGTGATGTCCGTGCGGTCGGACTGCTGGTAGATGCCGCCGATCACCACGGTGCCGCCGTTCTCGACCAGCACCTGCGTCTTCACGTGCTTGGTGTTGATCGCGAGGCCCGTGGCCGTGGCGGCGCCGACGGAGTCGTTGTTCACGTCGAGATCCATGATCACGTTCCCGTCGGGCGTGATCTGCGGCTTCACCTTGAGCGCGAGGTTTGCCTTCTGGAACTGCACGGCCGTCGCGCCCGAGGAGGTCGCCTGCTGGTAGGGAATGCTCGTTCCCTGCTCGATCAGCGCCTCCACCTGGTCGGCAGTCAGCACGCGCGGGCTGGAGATGATCTTGCCCTTGCCGTCGGCCTCGAGCGCGGAGATCTCGACGTTCAGGAAGCGGGTCGCCGCCGCGTTGAAGAGAATGAACGAGAACTGGCCCGCGTTGAAGCCGTTCACGCCGGCAGCCGGAAGGTTGGCGCCCAGCGTGTCCGTGACGCTCGGCGTGGTCGCCGCGCCTGCCGCGACACCGCTTTGCACCCCGCCCGCGGCGACGCTCGCGCGGGTCTCGAGCGAGCCCGGCCCGAAGGCGACGCGCGGGCCCGCGGGCCCGCCGAACGAGCGGCCGGCGCTGAGATCGTTGTAGCCCAGGCGCGCGCCGAGGTTCTTGCTGAAGGAGTCGTTCGCCTCGACGATGCGCGCCTCGATCATCACCTGGCGCACGGGAATGTCGATCTTCGCGAGCAGCTTGCGCACTTCCTCGAGCCGCGACGGCGTGTCCTGCACGAACAGGGTGTTGGTGCGCTGGTCGACGACCGCGCTGCCGCGCTTGGAGAGCAGGCGCTGCGCCGGATCGGACAGGAGCTTCTGCACGTCCTGCGCTTTCTGGTAGTTCATTACGAACGACTCGGTGCGCGTCTGCTCGAGGTCGTTGATCTGCTGCTGCGCCTCGAGCGCGAGCTTCTCGCGCGTCGCGAGCTCGTCGCGCGGCGCGATCCAGATCACGTTGCCGCTGCGCCGGCTGTCGAGGCCGCGCGTCTGCAGGATGATGTCGAGCGCCTGGTCCCAGGGCACGTCCTTCAGGCGCAGCGTGATGTTGCCGGCCACCGTGTCGCTCGTGATGATGTTGAGGTCGGTGAAGTCGGCGATCACGTTCAGCACCGCGCGCACTTCCACGTTCTGGAAGTTGAGCGAGAGCTTCTCGCCGGTATAGCGGTCGCGCTGCGTGGCGCGGCCGTCGGTCGCGAGCGGCTTCACCTCGACGACGAACTGCGAATCGGACTGGTATGCGTTGTGCTCCCACTGCCCCTTCGGCTCGATCACCATGCGCACGTTCTCGCCCTGCTGGAATGTGCTCACGGAGTTCACCGGGGTCGCGAAGTCCACCACGTCGAGGCGCCGGCGCAGGTTGTCGGGAAGCGCCGTCTTCGCGAATTCGACGATGATGTTCTGCCCCTGCTGCCGGATGTCGATGCCGGTGTTCGGATCGGAGAGGTCGACCACGATGCGGCCTTCGCCGGCCTTGCCGCGGCGGAAGTCGACGTCGCGAATCTGGTGCTGCGCGTCGCCGCGGCCCTCGGCGAAATGCGCCACCGGTCCCGCCGTGCCGCCGGACTGCGCCACGGCCGGCGCGGCGAGGTTGATGACGACCGTGCGCCCGTCGAGGGTGGTCTCGTGGGCCACCGGACGCTCGAGGTTCAGCACCACGCGGGTGCGGTTCGCCCCCTGCACCACGTTCATGCTGCGCAGGCCGCCCTGGTCGATGCTCTGGTTCGCGCGGCCGAGGGCGTTCACCGTGTTCGGAAAATCGAGCGCGATGCGCGCCGGGTTGGCCACCGCGAAGTTCGGCGGCACGCTTTTCAGCGGCTCCTTGGTGGTGATGCGCACGATGACGTTGCCGCCCTGCTGCGTGACGTCGAACGCCTCGATGCTGTTCGCCTGGGCGAGCGCCGCGCCGATGCCGGCGAGCCACAGGCTGATTCCGTACAGAGCGGCATAGATGCTTTTGTTTGTTTTCATCGTCTAGCCTCCACCAGTTGCAGCGAACTGACGCGCTCGATCCACTCCCCGGTTCCGTCCTGCACGATCTCTTTCAGCGAGATCTGGCCATCGTCGATGCCCGTGATCACGCCGAAGTTCTGTCCCATGTAGTTGCCTCGCCTCACCCGGTACAGGTTCGCGCCCGCCTTCACGAGCGCGAACGTTTCCTGGTTCTGCGTGATCGTCCCGAGCATCTGGATCGACTCGAGCGGGAACGCCTCGAGCGGCTCCTTCGGGCGGTTCGTGTCCGGCGCGCGGCCTTTCAGCACCGGCGGGCCGCCCTTCGCCACCTCGATGCGCTCCGG
>Ga0070741_10007953_pt1 | contig 21574 bp, 18 predicted proteins | sample Coa_R1_4_FD_66440 | JGI IMG/M metagenome (GOLD analysis project Ga0070741, IMG submission 66440) | Surface soil microbial communities from Centralia Pennsylvania, which are recovering from an underground coalmine fire - Coalmine... | ecosystem: Environmental > Terrestrial > Soil > Unclassified ... | reverse complement strand
GCCATCTCCGGGTCGGCGCGCAGCGCGCTGATGTCGTTGACCATCGCCGCGCCCGCCGCCACCGCCTGCCGCGCGACCGCCGCCTTATAGGTGTCCACCGAGAGCGGCATCTCCGGCAGGCGGGCCGAGACGGATCGGATGACGGGCAGAATGCGGCGCAGTTCCTCCTGCGGGTCGAGCGGGGTCTGGGAGGCGAAGGTGGCCGGGCGCGTGGACTCGCCGCCGATGTCGAGCAGGTCGGCGCCCTCCGCCGCCATCTGCTCGGCATGAGCGATGGCGGCCTCCGGCGCGAAGAACCGCCCGCCATCCGAAAAGGAGTCCGGCGTCACGTTCAGCACGCCCATGATGAGGGTGCGGCGTCCGGCGCGGGCGTCGGCAAGCGCGGCGCGCAGAGCCGTGCTGGAAGGCCGGGCCGCGATCTCCGCCGCGCTTAGTTGTAGAGGATCGGACGGCACGGTTCGGGGAAGTCCGGCAGGGCCATCTGGCTCAGTTCCGTGAGCATCTGGTTGCCCGTCTCGCTCAGATAGAAGCCGCGCTCAGCGGCGGCCTCTACCGGATCGCGCTCCAGCTTGATGCGGAAGACGGTATCCTCCATCGCCAGCGTGACGATCTGGTTCAACTGGAAGGTATCGAGCGTTTCCAGCGCCTCGCGGGCGGCTTCGGCGTGCGGGCCGCAGGGATCGAGCAGGATCGCGTCGGTAAACTCCTGGACGGCCAGGGCCACCTCGCCTTTGTGCTGGCAGAGCAGCGCCTTCTTGAAGTGGTGCGCCGGGGTCTCCGGGTCGAGCCGGATCAGCGTGTTCGTGACGCGAATGGCCGCATCCACATCGCCCATCTGAATGTAGGCGGCCCCCAGCGTATCGTGCGCGGGGACATGGCGCGGCGCGATCTTGATGAGGGCGCAGCTTGCGGCGATGGCCCGTTCGCAGTCGCCCGCCTCCAGCGCCAGCGTCATCACCTTTTCGTAGGCGGGAATCCGGGTCGGATCGAGGCCGATAGCCTGCTCTGCGATGGTGAGCGCGGCCTGCCACTGTCCGAGCGCGCGATAGAGGTCGGCCATCTGAAGGCAGCAGGCGTAGCACTCGGCGCCCGCCGTGATCGCCGCTTCCAGGCTGTCAATCGCTTCGGAGAACTCGCCGCGTTCCGCCTGCTGCTCGGCGCGGCGCAGCCAGCGCTGCCAGGGAACCGGGGAACTGCCCCGCGCCGCCTGCGTGGGCGCTAAGGAGGCCGGTTGTTGTGAGGAGGCTGTGGACATGGGAAGAAAGCTCCAGGGTGACGCCCGTCGGCAATGGGGCGCAGAATCCGCCTTCAGGGTGCGTCGGGAAAGGCGGTGACAAGTCGGATCAGAAGCTTTTGCAGACAGACCCTGCGCTATTTCTTCTTTATTCTGACCGGTTCCTGCTGGAAAAGCAATCGCAAAACCACTATTTCTCGCTTTTCTTCGCGCGTTCCCGGACGCCGTTGTATACGAACCCGGCTCACGAAAGTTCCCTATTGCCGCGCATCGCGTGGTTTTTGGCGCGGCAAGCGCCTCCGCGCCGCCTTTTTCGGCAAAAATACGCGGGCCGCTGACCTCGGAAGAAGGAGATTTGCCGGGATATGCTGAAAAAACAGCTAGACAATCGCGGCGATTGCGTCCAATAATGAGAGTGTATCTCCATGCGCGAGGCCGCGCGTATGTCTCATCCCCCTGCTCGATGCACCGCCCATCGCGCCATAATCAGGAAGGAATTGGCAGACGTTCCACCTAAATCTAGGCTATAGCGACTCTGTGAGGGAGAAAGGCCATGCCGAGAGTGAAGTGCCCGCACTGCGGCGCGGGAAACCAGGATGCGACGGAACAGGACACCTGCTGGCAGTGCGGCAATGTTCTCGGCGCCCCGGTGACGCGCACGCCGCGCCCGGCCCCGATGAACATGGGAACGCCGCAGGACGGAACGCGCATCCTGACCGGAGGCGAACTGCCGCCGGAACTGCGCGCCGCCCCGACGACCGGCAGCGGGCCTTCGCAACGCACGCTGGCGCTGGCGGCGGTCGCCATCGTCGTTCTGGTCGCTATCCTTCTGATCATCATCGTCCTCATCGCCACACGCCAGAGTTGAAACGCCGTCCGGTCGCCGCAAACCGGCAGGGCGTATGGTATAATAGAGTGTGCTGAGCGAAGAGACGTATCCTTAATCCCTAAACGCCGACTGGAGGTGCCTGATGGCAAAGAGCGATAAATCCAAAACCAACGTCACCGCGCGCGCCGAACTCAAAGCGCAGCAGGCCGTCTGCCGCTTCTGTGGCAGGAAGCCCGAAGTCATCCGGGTGTTGACCCCGACGGGCCGGGCGCAGATGTACCGCAAGTGCTGCGCGACGGCCGGCATCGCGGCCTAGCGCGGTTCCCTACCGCCGGAACGTTCCGGCGGCAACCGCTGTGAAGCCCGACTCTTCGCGTGAGGAGTCGGGCCTTTCTTTAATTAGGCGTTAGTTCCCCACCCCCCGGCCCCCTCCCCACAGGAAGGGGGCCGGGGGGTGGGGAACCAATACCCTCTCCGAAAGGATGCGCTGCTTGAAACCGGACGCCCTCGGAAGCTATACCTTTGTGCTGCACTCGCATATTCCCTACGTTCTGGCGCATGGACGCTGGCCGCATGGCATGGATTGGCTGGCCGAAGTCACCGCCGAAACCTACGTTCCCCTGCTCGATGTCCTCAATCGCCTCGTCTCTGAAGGCATCTCCCCGAAGATCGTCCTCGGCCTCACACCCGTCCTGACCGAGCAGTTGGCGGACGAGTCGTTCAAGAGCGAGTTCATAGACTATCTCGAACAAAAGATACAGGCGGCCATCGCCAACCAGGGCCAGTTCAAGTTCGAGGGCAACATGCACATGCTTGGCCTGGCCCACTACTGGCAGGACTACTTCACACGGATTTTGACCCTTTTCAAAGAGACGTATCAGTGCGACATCGTGGGAGCCTACCGCAAGCTGCAAGACGCAGGGCATATCGAGATCATCACCAGCGCAGCGACGCACGGCTATCTGCCTCTGCTGCTGACCGATGAGAGCGTGCAGGCGCAGGTCAAGCAGGGCGTGCAGACCTACCAGAAGCATTTCGGGCGGCAGCCGAGCGGCTTCTGGCTGCCGGAGTGCGCCTATCGCCCGCGCTACGCCTGGAACCCGCCTGTCGAGGAGTTCCGCACGCCGGAGCCGGCCTTAAGAAAAGGCGTCGAGGAGTTTCTCTCCGAGAACGGCATCGAATACTTCTTTATTGACGCGCACCTGCTCAAAGGCGGGCAGGCCATCGGCGTCTATGCCGAAAGGTTCAAAGGGCTGCAAGAGCTGTGGTCGCAGTTCAGCAAGGAGTATACGCCGGAGATCGCCGAGCGTACGCCCTATGCGCCCTACCTGGTCAACTCCAGCGGCGAGCCGAAAGCGCCGGTCGCCTGCTTCAGCCGCGACCAGAAGACGGGCATCCAGGTCTGGAGCGGCGAACACGGCTACCCCGGCGACGAATTCTATCTGGAGTTCCACAAGAAACACTATCCCGGCAACCTGCGCTACTGGCGCGTCTCCTGGCCGAAAGGCGACCTGGGAACCAAGCAGTTGTACGAACCCTATCAGGCGGCGGCGCGGCTGAGCGGACATGCGGAGCATTTCGTCAATCTCATCCGCGATGTGCTGGCCGAACACAAGGCGCAGCACGGCACGCCGGGCATCATCACGGCCATGTACGACACGGAACTCTACGGCCACTGGTGGTTTGAAGGCCCGGAATGGCTCTATCACGTCCTCAAGCGCCTGCACGAGCATCCCGAAATCGAACTGACCACCTGCCGGGACTATCTGCACGCGCATCCGCCGCAAACGGTCGTCTCCCTGCCGGAAGGCTCCTGGGGCGAGGGCGGCTATCACTGGATATGGCTCAACGAGTGGACGGTCTGGACATGGGACTTGATCTACGAGGCGGAGCAGGAGATGATCGGACTGGCACAGAAGTACGCGGGCGAGCCGCGCGTGGAGACGATCCTGCGGCAGGCGGCGCGCGAACTGCTGCTGCTCGAATCTTCCGACTGGCAGTTCAGCATCAGCACCTTCACCAGCCGGGACTATGCCGAGCAGCGCGTCAACTACCACTTCAAGAAGTTCAAGCAGTTGGCGGAACTGGTGCGGCGGGCGGCGGCAGGCGAGGAGATCGCGCCCGACGACTGGAACCATCTGGGCGAAGCGGAAGACCGGGACCGCTGCTTCCCCGATGTCCGACCGGAGTGGTGGGCCGCCGTCGAGTTCCCGCCGCAGTAGCCTACCCGTACTCCTTCACCCCTGTCTGAACCATGATTCATCGGATTATGGGATAGGCTAGGATTGGATCAGAACGTAATCATAGCCCATCTGTTAATCCCATAAATCATGGTTCAGACAGGAAAGAAGGGACGAGGGCGCAGCCCCTATATCGGCGAGATCACCGTGTTCGTCGCGCCGTTCGCGTACTCGACGATGACCCGATAGTAGGCGGCGTCCTTGATCCGCGTAAAGCGAATCTGCGCGGGGGGACTGGTGCGGACGCGCTGTGTGATCTGGCGGTGATTCTTATCCAGCAGTGCGAAGCTGATGCGATTGACCAGCCGAGTATCGCCCTGCCATCCGATCCAGATCGTGTTGTTCGATTCCCGGCGCGCTTCGATGGTGTCGGACGTGCGCGGGAGCATATTCGGAGCCATGCCTGCGTTGGCGAACCGTCCGTCGGCGACATAGGGATTGGCTTCCTGGTAGTAGCCGCCCGCCAGCGCCGGATTCTGGTAGCCGTAGCCGGGGCTACCGTAGTAGGTATACGGGTCAATGGGCGGCGCGACAGGCCCATAGTAGGTGTAGGGGCCGACAGGCCAGTAGCCGGGGCCGTAGCCCAGGATCACCGGCGCGCCGCCGCCGTAGGGATAGGCGCTCGCGTAGGGGTTCATCTGCGCGTGGGCGGCGGGCGTCATCAGCGCCAGCGCCAACAGCGCCAACAGCGAATAGAGTAGTCTGCGTGTCATCATGATCGTACCTCCCATCTTGCTTGCGCGGCCTCTGTCCATACGCAGACGCCGCCCTGTCGGGAATTCAGAAGTCTGCTTTTGTCTCGGAGAGGCCCGATTTGCCGCTCCTTATTTGCCATTCTCTACCTTAATTAACGCCCTCTCTGGCGGGATTGTTCCGGCCTTTCACAGGGGTGTGCAATGAATCACAGGCCGCACGTAGCGGCCTGATCGCGCAAGGAAAATCATGAGTTCGCGTTCCACAGGACATGGACTGCATCTGCTGGCGGCGCATCGCGCGCTGACCCGGCAGTTGGAGGAGATCGAGCGGACGGCGGTGCAGGGGCGGCCGCCGGGCGCGGGCGGGCAGAGGCTCACGCCGCTGCCGCCGGAACTCTGGGCGCAGATCGGCCCGGCGCTGGCCCATCTGGGCGCGCTCTCCGAGGAGATCGCACGCCGACACGCCCCGGACGCCTTCACCGCCGACGCGCGCCAGCCGGTCGGCACCACGCTCCGCTGGGTCGCCCTGCTGCTGCGCCGCCTGGAGGAGACGCTGGAAGACCTCGACCCGAACCGGATCACTCGCAGATTCGGCCCCTTTCCCGAACCGGGCGAGGCCGACCAGATGACCATCGAGGTGGCAGCGATGGCCGAGGAACTGCGCGCGGCGGCGGACGCCCTCGATGCCTGGCGCGCGGGCGCTGCCATCCGACCGACGGAGGGCGAGGAGGCAGGATGATGCGACTATCGTTTCAGGGCTGGGCGCTGCTTTCGGCGCTGTTCGCCGGGCTGACGGCGATCCTGGCAAAAAAGGGCGTCGAGAACGTGCCGTCCAATCTGGCCGTCGCCGTGCGGGTGGCCGTCGTGCTGGCGTTCGCCTGCGCTATCGCCATCGCGACGCGCCAGAACAAGCTGAGCAGCCTCAACAGCCGCGCCTGGCTGTTCCTCGTCCTCTCCGGGATAGCGACTGGAGCCTCCTGGCTCTGCTATTTCCGCGCGCTCCAGCTTGGCCCGGTCTCCAAAGTCGCCCCGATAGACAAACTCAGCTTCGTTATCGCGATGACGCTGGGCTTCCTGCTGCTGGGCGAGCGCCCTTCCGCCAATCTGCTCTACGGCGCGATTCTCATCGTCATCGGCGTCCTGCTTACGCTGCGCTGACGCGAAGCCGCCGCAAAATCCGGACCGCCGCGCCGAGACGCGCAGAGCGGACAGGGTTGACATCGGTGCGCGACTATGCTAAAGTGAAACGACCTTTTTACAGGAAGAGGTTCCTATGACGATCCCGCCTGCCGATATGCCGATGCCGGAAGGCCAGGCCGCGAGCAGCGCGCCGCCGAAGCCGCTGGACGGTTTCCCGCCGGAAGAGTTCAAAGCGCGCCGGGACGCGCTCCGCGCCGCCTGTACGGACGGCCTGATCCTGATACGCGGCGCGACCGAGGACGAAGCGGCCTTCGCCTCCGCCGGAACCTACCGTCAGAACAGTCCCTTTTTCTATCTGACCGGCGTGGACACGCCGGGCGCGTTCCTCGCGCTGCTGCCGGAAGGCGTCCCCGCGACCGCCGGGATGCGCGATGCGCCCCCAGACGCCCGCGAGATCCTCTTCCTTCCGGCGCGCAATGCGACCACAGAGACCTGGACCGGCCCGAAACTCGGCCCCGGCGAGGAGACGGCCACGCTAACCGGCTTTCCGAAAGTCGCCGACGCGGGCGGACTCTGGGGCGCGCTGACCGGCTGGCTGCGCCGCAATCCGCTTCTCTACACACTGACTCCCTACGGCGAACAGGCGAAGCTGACGCGCGAGTACGCCCTGATGCAGAAGATCGCCGACATCGCACCCGTCGTCCAGTTCCGGGACTGCGCCGGGGCATTGGCGCGGCAGCGCGCCGTCAAGTCCCCGGCGGAGATCGCGCGCATCCGGGAGGCCATCGCCATCACCGTAGAGGGGCAGAAGCGGGCGCGCAGCGTCATCGCGGCGGGCGCGGGTAAATGGGAATACGAAGTCGAGGCGGCGGTGTTCGCGACGTTCCGCAGCCAGGGCGCGGCGCTGGCGTTCCCCACCATCATCGGGGCGGGCTTCCATAGCACGGTGCTGCACTACGAGGACAACCATCACCAGATGGGCGCGGGCGATCTGGTGGTCGTGGACATCGGCGCGCGGTTCGGCCACTACGCGGGAGACCTGACACGCACCTATCCGGTCGGCGGCGTCTTCTCGCCCCGGCAGCGCGAGGTCTACGCGCTGGTAGCGGCGGCGCATGAGCAGGCGATTGCGAGCTATCAGCCCGGCGTGGATACCCTGAAGACGATGGACGAGCGCTGCAAGGAGTTTCTGAAGGCGTCGCCCCTGCGCGCCAGAGACGCCGACGGCAAAGAGCAGACGATGAACGTCTTCATGCCGCACGGCCTGAGTCACTTTCTCGGCCTGGATGTCCACGATGTGGGCGACCGGGAAGCCCCGCTTGCGCCCGGCAACGTCATCACCATTGAGCCGGGAATCTATATTCCCTCCGAAAGCCTCGGCGTGCGTCTCGAAGACGATTATCTCGTCACGCCGACGGGCCTGGAACGTCTCGGCCCGCCGCTGGAGAGGGAGTTGGAGGCGGTGGAATCGGCCCTGCCAGGAGTTTGACCCGCCCCCGCTCTCCTCTCATTCTTGAGAAGAGCTAGGAAGAGGGCCTGTGGCGCGGCGTGTAAAAGACTCTTCAGCGCCGCCTGCCTTCTGCCGATAATAGAAGGCAAGCTCTACCCAGCGATGTGACTCTTCCTCACCGATAGAGAAGCCCTTCCCTGCCGCATCTGCCCCAGACTCGCTGCCTGTCGGAGCGCAGAGCGCGCCTTTCCAACCAGAGGACAGGAGGTCTCGATGAAAAGACGGTTTGCCGTCTATATCTCGTTCAGCGTGATGATTGCGCTGCTCTTGATCGGCTCCGCGACGCTCATTCAACTGGTGCAGGCCCGGCAGCCGAGCGCGGACATCGCCGCCTGGATACAGGCGCAGAGGACGACGCCGCTGCTCTGGCTGATGGATGTGGCCGCGTTCAGCCTGCTGTTCATGATGTTCCGCGCGGGCGCGGAGGTGGCCCGTTCGCAGGAGTTGGCGCGGGTTCATGCCGAACTCGCCGCCGAGCAGCTGCGGCAGCAGGAGGAGCATCATCGGCAGGTCGAAGCCCTGATCGCCCGCAACGTCTTGCAGGAGAAGCAGCTTGCCGAGATGGAGGAGATCAACCAGGAGCGCGCGGCCATGATCCGCAGCCTGGAAGCGGAAGCGGAGGCCCGGCAGCGCGAATTCGAGGCAGAGGCCCGCCGGCTGACCGAGCAGGCGTTCCACGCTTTGCAGGGGACGGTGGAGGCGCAGGGCCGCCAACTCGATGCGGTCAACATGGCGCTGCAGTACCATCGCGCCGAGGTGACGCAGTTGCGGCACACTCTCTATGCACGGCATCCGTCCTCGGAGCCGGCGCAGATCGCGCGCCTGACGCCCGCCGAACTCGCGGCCATCACCGAGAGCAGTGTCGCCGCCGCGCTGTCAGACGATGCGGAACCATCCGTCTCCTTCATGGGCGAAGGCCGGAAAGAGGCCGTCCCGACCGCCGGGGCCGATGCAGACACGCTGCCGACACTGGCGCTGACCGAGGTGCGCCCGGAGGCCGCCGCGCCTGTCGTGACCCCGCTGATCGAGGCGGGCGAACAGGCTCCCGCAGCCGCCGCAGAGCCGGAGCCTTCCGAGGACGACGATTCTGCGCTGACGGAAGCCCTTGAGGATGCGCCCGAACACGCCGTCGTGCAGCCCTCGGTCGCGCCGCCGCCCTTCCTCGAATATCTGGTTCAGGAGAAGGAGCGGGCCATAGACAGGGTACGTGCGACCGTCCCTGTACCCGATAGCCTGGCGCATCTGATTCCCGAAGTCACCGCGCAGGACTTCTCTCTGTCCGCCGAAGCTGAGCCGGAAGAGGAGGCCGGCGACCTCACGCCGACCGAACCGCCCGCCGCAGACGCCGGTGGCGCGCAAGCCCCTGCGCCCCACAAATGGCAGATCAAGATTTAATTCCTTTCGCCCGGAGAATGAATTCGCCGTCGGGCGTACAATTGACGGCCTCTTCCACGATATGTTATAATCCCCGTGCCAATCTCCCACTCTTCTGGCGTGCGGTTTGTGCGTGCAAGGAGCAAGACACGATGACACAGACGGGGCAGCCCGGCGCGCGACCCGGCGCGCCGCAGCATTTTCGCCTGATTCTGCGCGAGGCCGGCGTCTCCCGCGAAATGGGCGGCGACCAGACCGAAGCGGTCACCAATACCGATTTTCTGCTCAAGAAGGCGCTGGACCTGGGCGCATCCGACGTGCATTTTCAGCCGGAGCGCAATCGAATGCTGGTGCGCTATCGCATTGACGGCATCCTGCACGATGTCGGAGCCATCGGCGCAGACATCATCCCGAATGTCCTGGCACGCCTGAAACTGGCCGCCGGAATGCATATTGACGAGAAGCGCGAACCCCAGGATGGCCGCATTGATATGGAGTACGGCACGCGCCGCCTGAGCGCGCGCGTCTCCTGCCTGCCCAACCTCAACGGCGAAAAATTGGCCCTGCGCATTCTCGACCCGATGGGCGCCAAGGTCGAACTGGATAAGCTGGGAATGCCGCCCGACGTGCTGCACAAGTGGCGCACCTCGGTTCAGTCCGCCTACGGCATGATGCTGGTCACCGGCCCCACCGGAAGCGGCAAGACCTCCACGCTCTACGCCTCCATCAATCAACTGGATGCGATCAAACGCAATATCGTCACGGTCGAAGACCCTATCGAGTACGAGTTCCCCGACCATATCACGCAGGTGCAGGTTACCGAGCGGATGACGTTCCCGCGCGTGATGCGCTCCTTCCTGCGGCAAGACCCGGACGTGATGATGGTCGGCGAGATGCGCGATCCGGAGTCGCTGGGCATCGGCATCCAGGCCAGCCTCACCGGCCATCTCGTCCTGAGTTCGCTGCACACCAACAATGTCGTCGAGACCATCGGCCGCATGATGGATATGGGCGCGGAACCCTACCTGATCGCCTCCACCCTGCAGGCGGTCATGGCGCAGCGGCTCGTCCGCACCATCTGTACGAACTGCAAGGTGCCGTATCAGCCGCCGCGTGATGAACTGCTGGAGATTGGCCTGGCCCCGGAGCAGATGCAGGGGCAAACTTTCTACAAGGGGCGCGGGTGCGAGGTCTGCCGCAATACCGGCTTCAAGGGGCGCATCGGCCTGTTCGAGATTCTCATCAGCACCCAGGAGTTGCGGGAACTGATCGCGCGGCAGGCTCCCTTCGGCGAACTGTTGGAGTACGCCCGCGCGAAGCAGCAGATGCGTACCATGCTGGAAGACGGCCATGCCAAGATCCTGCAGGGCCTCACCACGCCGCGCGAGGTCTTCAACGCCGTCTACTCTACGATGAGTGTCGGATAGACCTCACTCCTGGAAGAGGCAGGTCAGGGAGTTCAAGAATGACAGGCAGGGAAGCAAAAGCGAAATTTCAGGGCTGCTATGTGGCGACCCTGACGCCCTTCGACGGAACCGACCGGCTCGATACGGGCGTCGTCTCCGCGCACGCGCAGTGGCTCGTCGAGCATGGCATTCAGGGCCTCTGCCCGGCAGGAACGACCGGGGAGTTCCTCTATCTCACGGACGACGAGAAGCGGCGGCTGATAAAGGCGACGGTGGATGCGGTCAAGAAGCGCGTGCCGGTCATCGCGGGCGTCTGGGCTGCGCGCCCCGCCGCCATCGCCGACCTGGCGCGCGCCGCCGAGAACGCCGGGGCGGACGCCGTCTTTCTGCAGACCCCTATCTACTACCCGGTGAACGACGACGCGATGTTCGCCTACTACGCCGCCGTGCGGGAGGCCACCTCGCTGCCGGTCTTCGCCTACAGCATCCCGCAGTATGCCGCCAACGAGATCAGCCTGGCCTGCCTGGAACGGCTGCTGAATGCGGGCGTCGTGGTCGGTATCAAAGATTCGTCGGGCAAAGCGGAGCGTGTCGGAGAACTGGTGCGGCGGTTCGGAGATGCGGCGGTCGTCTTCGCCGCCAGCGACTCGTTCGCCTCACAGGGCCGCAAACTCGGCGCGGACGGCTTCATCTCCGCCATCGCCAACGTCGCGCCGGGTCTGTTCGCCCGCCTCTGGGCGGGCGACGAGAGCCTGCAAGCGGCGGTCAACGAACTCCGCCACACGCTGAAGCAGGTCGGCTCCATCCCCGCGCTCAAGATGCTGCTGGCGCTACATGGCTTCGCGTTCGGCGCGTCCCGCCTGCCCTTCTCCTCCCCCACCGCAGAACAGCAGGAACGGCTCAAGGCGGTCTCCATCCCGGCGGTTCAAGCCTCCGCATAAATCTTCCCTCTGTAACAGAGAGCCTCGCGTCTCCTCCTGGTTGAATCCTGACCTCCGCTCCCGTCACGGACACGGCGGGCGCGGACGTGCGCCCGCCGCAAATTTTCGACCTCCCTGTATTGTTTGCACTCCTTCCGGCTTCTCCATTTTAGAAACCGAGCAAAAGTCCAGAATCCGCCATTTAGGGGATGACACCCCTTTGCTCAGAATCCAAAATGAGGACGTCTTCGCCTGAAGGAGGAAGAGAATGATCACCACAAACCCGGCAGTAATCCCTAGAGCGCGCCTGGAAGAGGGCGGTCTGTTGACCCGCTTCCCGGCCGATGCCCCGCTTTCACGCCTCAGAGACCGAACGCGACGTCTGGTCTTGAGGACATTTCTGCTTTTGCTGCCCCTGCTGGTTCTGGCGCTGGCCCGGCCCGCCGCTGCCAGCATCGCCTACGGCAGCATCAATAACTTCGACACCGTCAACGACACCGGCGTGGAATGTCATGGCTTCGAGATCGAGATTGATGACATTCACAGCAAGGACATCACCTACACCTACGACTGGAACCACTACGGCACGCCCAAAATAACCGAGGATAACAGCGACCCGCTGCATCCGAAAGTGTTCGTTCGCTATGAAAGCGCCAAGAACCCGGATGGAACCTGGGCCGCCTACACCGCCATTCCGTCCGGGCCGATCTCGCCCACCGACGGACACCAGTTTACCAACCCCTCGGTCAACTTCGGCGGGGAGCATTTCGGCGTCGGCTTCTATGGCGTGGCGTCGGCGGTGAAGTATAGCTGGCTCAAGGACGACGGCGCAGGGAACCTGGTCTTCGCAGGAGCCGTGAACATCTCCACCCCGACGTTTACCTATTATCCCCCCGCTCCGGCTGCCCCGGCCCAGGTGCAGGCGGTCATCGTGCCGCCCCCACCGCCAGAACTGCCCGTGCTGGAGTTCGGCCCGGCCAGTTGGGTCAAAGTAACCGTCACACAGAGTCACAACAACCACAAGGTGGAACCCCGAGACCTGGTCTCCGATGATCCCGATGATCCTAATGACAGGAACTGGAAGAATGGGGAGCCAGACGAAGTGGAGGTGGAGTGGCAGCTTCTGCAGACGGACTTCAATGCAGGAGACGGAGGCAAGAATGGCGAACAGGTAGGCGCTGCGGAGGAACTGCCGGAAGGGGACGAAATCATCACCCGCCGCTACGACTTCTACAAGTATGTCGGCCCCATTGATCCTGAAACAGGGGAAGCCCTTGCCGAGGATGTCGGGCCGGACGGCATTCACGGCGTTGGGGACTACGCGGACGTAGTCGTTGTCGGCGACTACATCGGCGCGCAGATGGCAGGCTTCGATCCCGCCGGACAGATCGGCCTGATAGACCACCTTCAGGATGGCGAGGTGAACACGCCCTATATAGAACGGACGATCGTGGTCGGAGGCACGGCCCCCATCGTGACCACGCGGACCGGCCCGCTGCCCACGGGCATGGAGTTCGACGAAGTGACGGGCATCCTGTCGGGGACGCCGACCGAGAGCGGCACGTTCACGTTCACCATCCATTCCACAGATGCCGCCGGGGGCGATGTCTCGACGACCTACTATCTGACGATTGTCGAACCGGGCGCGGTGCAGCCGCTGCATTTCACCGTGACGACGATGGTAGCGCCCGATGGCGGCGGCAGCACCTCCGGAGATGGCGAGTATGCCAACGGCGTCCCCGCGACCGTCGTGGCGGCCCCCGATCCGGGGTTTGTCTTCCTGAACTGGACGGATGGCGGCACGATCGTCAGCACGCAGCCAAGCTACGAGTTCACGGTCGAAGTGAACCGCGAGTTGGTGGCGCACTTTGCGCCCAAGCTGAGCCTCTCCGGGATCAGCGTTTCCGGCCTGACGACCACCGGCGCGACCGTCAAGTGGACGACCAACAATGCCGCCGATAGCGTCGTGGAGTATGGGCTGACGGCTGGCTACGGCAGCGCCGCCACCGGAGCCGCCGATACCAAGAGCCACAGCGTCAGCCTGTCGAGTCTGCTTCCGCGCAGGCTCTATCACTATCGTATCAAGGCCACCGACGTCTACGGGCAGACCCTCGTCAGCCCGGATAGAACCTTTGTCACCGCCCTGACCAGCGCGCCCAGAATGCAGGTCTCGACCAGGCTGGCCCGCAGCGGCGACACGATCACCGCGACCCTGACCGTCGCCAATATCGGGGACACCTCGGCCTCTAGCGTCCAGGTGACCGGGGGGACCCTGGGAAGCGCCAACACGACGACGGCGCTGCCGCAGAGCCTCGGCACGATTGCGGCCGGCAGTTCCAAGACCGTGACGCTCTCCTTCCCCGGCTCGGTCGGAACGGCGGGCGCGGTCTCCATCCTGCGAGTCACCGGCGTCACCCTCGGCAGCACGTTCACCAGTGGCTCGCGTGTCATTCTGCCGTAGTCTTCTGCAGCCCCCACGCGGGCCTGTAGATGGGCCTCACCCCTGACCCTCGCGCCCACATTGTGGGCGCGAGGGAGGCTTCAGGAACGCAAGCGTAGCTCAGTATCTGCGCACTGGAGGAATCCGAACCATGTTTGTACGCTCTCTCATTCTGGCGGTGATGCTGTGGCTGCTGACGGCAGTTGGGGTCGGCGCGCAATCTCTGTCCTTCGATTTCGATTCGGCGGTGCTGTCCGGTCATCGCGGCGATACGGTCACGTTCTCCGCCACGCTCATCAATACCAGCGGAGCCGATCTCTACCTGAACGGCTACGATTTTACGCCATTGGCATCCGGGCTGACTCTGGATGACACCAAGTTCTTTACCAACCCGCCCTATCCGATGACGGATGCCACGCCCTGGCACGGCGAACTGTTCGACATCAAGATTGACCCGACGCTGAAGCCGGGGGACTATCTGGGAACGTTCACCATCAAAGGCGGGGCCACGAACACGGCGGACGCGGTGCTGGCCTTCCAGAACTTCCAGGTCACGGTCGTCCCGGTTCCAGGGGCGCTGATGACGGCGCTGCTGGGCGGCCTGCCCGGCGCAGGCTTGCTGCTGCGAAGGCGCAGAAGATAGACGGCTTTTTCCGCTCCTGTGGTAGACGAACCGTTTGCGGGGCCGCGCGCGGCCCCGCAAACAGGTTCACCCCCCGCGCCGCAGGGGACACCCCGTTTCGTCTCTCTTCCCGCCCGAATGCGTGCGTCGTTTCCCTGCTGATGCGACCAATAGAGGAGGCTATGAAGTCGCTCCTGTCCTTTCTGCGCCGTCACGGTTGGCTCATCGCGATGGTGGTTATCGGCGTTCCGACGCTGCGCTGGATCGCCGCGCGCGGCAAGCCGGAACGTCTCGGCCCGAAGCAGACGCTTGCTCCTGATCCCCTTCCCCTGGAATCGCGCTACATCTTGAGCGAAGACAGAAGCGCGCATACGCTCCGCCTGACCTATCGCAAGGCGGCGACCGAGCCGGGCCAAGTCACCGCCTCCATTCCCCTCCCACCCGGTTTTCACTGGCGTTATCCGGTGGCAGTGCGCGATGACGGCCTCTTTTTCGCCCTCGACAACGCGCCTCTGTCGACATCCGGCCTTCGTTCCGGGGCCGGGTTCGTCAGCGCCTATCACCCGCCCCAAAAACCGATTCTCCGCCGGGGAATCAACCCACCCTCCGCGCTGATGACACGCCTCTGCCGCCTGCCGCTGTCGGGCGGGCCGCTCGAAACTATCTTCACGCGCCAGGGCGTCGGCGGTATCGCCCTCGTGGGCGATACGGTCTACTGGATCGCCCAGAGGCCCGAACCCTACGAGAGCCTCGCCGATAGAACCGGCACGCATCGCATCATCACGCCCACCAGTCGGCTCATGGCGACCTCGCTCACAACCCGGCAGACCGACCAGGTCGCCGACCGGATGCCTCTCACGGTCTTGTTCCTCCCGGATGCGACCGCGCTCTACTGGCAGGTCGGGATCAGCCGTCCCGGTCGTCCGCCGCACACCGAACTCTGGCGCTATGCGCCCGGTCTGGCCCATCCTGTTCGACTCACCGAGGACTGGAACTCTGCTTCACACAAGCCGCCTGTCGCGCTTGGCGGTCGTCTCTACTGGCTGGAAGACCGACAAGAGGAGACGCCGGAGACGGCGCACGATTCTCCCCTGAGCGAACTGAATACCAGTGTCATCACCCGAACCGATCTGGTCAGCGCCAGGGAAGACGGAACCGACCGGCGGCTCCTTGTAAGCCTGCCGCCGACGAGCGGCCTGCCCGCGCTCTCCAACCTTCAGGAACACCGCGGACGCCTCTACCTCTTGCTCAAGGCCGCCGAACGGAAACGCAATACTCCTGTGACGGCGACCTATCTCTGCCGCCTCGATCCCGGCAGGCAAAATCCGCTGGTCAAGCTGCTCCGGTTGCCCGATACCTCTGCCTTCCAGCGTTTTCAGGAGGGATACGTCTACTATGCGGTCCCGGAAGTGGACGCTCCCTGGTTCGGCAATCGCCCGGTGACGACCAGAACGATCCTCTACCGATGGAAGCTGCCGGAGTAGGCGGGAGGCTCCCAGCCTTACCGGTTTCCCTAATGCCCGCGCAGCAGGCGCGACAGGTCCCAGGCGATCATCACGACCGTCGCCGCGACCAGAACGGCGAAGATCAGGCGCAGGATGCGGTTCGGAAGATAGTGCGTGGTCAGCGCGCCCAACTGCGTGCCTACGGAAGAGCCGACCAGAATGACCATCGCCAGCTTCAGGCTGACATAGCCGCGCAATGCCTGCTCTATCGTTCCCACGACGACCGTGACGAACAGCAGCAGCACCCCGGTTCCGGCGGCATTGCGCACCGAGAGGCCGAAGCCGTAGAGCAGCACCGGCATGAAGATGACGCCGCCTCCGATGCCCATCAAGCCCGACGCCATTCCCAGGAAGAAGCCCAGATAGCCCATCATCGGCACGGAAACCTGCTGCAACTGCACGTTCGGGAGGTCTATATAGGGCGGGATACGGACGCGCGTGACCAGCGGGCCGGGGATCGTCGTATCGCCGCGCGGCACGGCGCGCTTGCGCGCTTCCCAGGCATCGCGAAACGTGGTGTAGGCCGTGAAGGAGAGCAGGAGGATAAAGAGGATGTCCAGCACGATCTGCACGGCAGGGATCGGAGGGCCGGCCCCGATCCGCCAGTGGCCCAGGCTATCCAGATAGGCCAGCAGGCGCGTCCCGGCATCCACTCCGATCAGGCTGCCGCCGAGCATCACCAGATCAATGCGGGGTTCGCCGCGCTTGAGATGCCGGTATTTGAGGAAGGAGGCTATCGAAGTGCCGCACTTTTGCGAGAGCGCCGAGCCGACGGCCACCGGCGCGGGGACGCCGAACACATAGATCAGCATCGGCGTCAGCAGAAAGCCGCCGCCCACGCCGAACATCCCGGCGATGTAGCCGATGAACAGCCCCACGAGCGCCAGAGCCGGAAGCGACACCGCATGTCCGATTCCGGCTCCGAGACGCGCTTCCAGCATCCGCGCACGCTCCTTGCGTTTCTCCGTCCAGCAGTGGCAGTTGAAACTGCACTTGCAAAAGCGGCCCCCTTCCCAACCCTCCCCCAAGAACTTTAGGGGCGGACAGTGTGCGACGGGTTGAAACCCTTCGCTGGGTGGCGTTCCGCCCAGTGTCCTGCGGACACGCACCAACGGACGGTCTCTGCCGTGTCCGCAGGACACTGAGCCGGAGGCTATCCAGCGAGGGAGTTCCTTCCCTCGTGCCTCGTTACAGAGGCGATTGCCACCTGTCCGCCCCTAAACCCCAAGAACAGGGGAGGGAGTAGGGGCGCAACTTGTTGCGCCCTCTGGGGAGTCGGCCTGCGCCGACTTCGTGCTTTTCCAGCCGCGAATTCGTTCGCCGGGCAAAGGATTACTCAAATATGATAGTCCAGAGGCGGCATCGCAGCCTCTTCGTCTTTCAATCCCTTGCGGCGGCCCTGGCGCAGCACCAGCGTCTCGATCCGGTTGGAGACCCAGAGAACTACCAGGCCCCAGGCGACCGGCACGACCACACAGGCGGCCACATAGAGGAACCGATTCCAATCCATCACTGCATTGACCTATCGCTCGGCCTAGACCGAGCAGCCCGCCCGTCAGGGGCGGGGAGTGTCATTCGTCGAGCTTATGGAAGACGCTGGCCGCATACCAGCCCGCCAGCGCCGTCAGCCCCGACCAGTTGATCAGCAGCAGGCGCAGGTCGAAATGGCCGACCTGGGAGAACGGATTCAGTCCGGCGAGAGAGAAGCCGCCCGCCGCAACGTCCACCGTCAAGCGCGCCAGCAGCGCGATCGTCAGGCAGCCGAGGATGCCCGGATTGGCGTTCTGGCGCAGCAGGCTGATGACGCCGTAGACGACCAGCGCCGCGAGCGGCCCGCCCGCCAGGGTCAACAGCAGGAACACCCAGACGTCGTCCGAGTCCTCATCGGCCCAGGGCGCGACCTTCATGATCGGCATCAGGAGCGCGCCGAAGAACTGAGCCAGCAGGAGCGGGATGACATAGCGTTCCGAGAAGGCGTAGGCGGCGATTCCGGCCACCGCCAGAATGCCCGCGAACACGACAGCGAACTGGCCGACTCGACTCGCATCCACCGTGGGCGAATCGTCCCAGTGCAGCACCACATCCTGTGGCCGGGAAGTCGCATTGCCGTTCGTGCGCTCCAGCGCCTTCATCGGCAGGCCGGTTTCCGAGTCGTAGTGCGTGCCGGAGATCGGGTCAATAAGCTGGCCGGGATAGTATTTCGACTTTTCCGGCGTAAAGGTCCCGAAGGGCGGCACATGCAGTTCGTGCGCCGCCTGCACGGAGGGCGGAAGGTTGGGCGCGGTCGCCTCGGTCTGCGCGGCCTCGGCCAGCGCGGTCGAACCGGCCAGGCTGCCGGAGCCGCCGGGAGCCGTCTGCGCGGGCATACTGACGGTGGGAGTCGTCGTACCGAGCAGCGTCTGCGGCACGGTGGGCCGAGATCGGGGAGTCGGAACGGGAGCCGGGGCCGCCGCGCTGCCGCCCTCGCTTTTGGGAACGATGGGCGTTACCGGCGCGGCAGACGATGCCTGCGGCGGCGTCTGGGAAGCGGTCTCCGTCGGCCCGGCGAGCGGGACTCGCGGCGCGGTGCGCGGCAAGTTCGGCGGCATCGGCGGCGCGGGCGTATGCGTGTGCGGCGAGCTGGCCGGTTGCGGCGGCGGAGTCGCGGACGGCCTTGCAGCGGCGGGCGGCGGCATCGAGAGCGGCGGGCGCTGCCCGCTCGACGGCGGCGGCATGGAGGGCGCGGGGCGCTTCTCTCCGGGGCGGCGCACGCCGATGATGGGCCGTTCGCCGCGTTCCGTACCGGCGGCAGGCGTGGCAGAAGCGGGCGGCGGGGTCGGCGGAGCAGGCGGCGCCGCCTCTTCCGCGGGCGCAGTCCAGGGCAGGCGCACCGAGGGCATCGTCTCCGGGGCCGCGTGCGGCTTAGAAGCGGACGGCAGGTCTTCTACGAGCGTAGGGTCGGCAGCCAGCGGGCGGGCCGTTGGCGTGGTCGGGGCGTCAGCCTCCGCAGCCGGCGCTTCGGCGGCTTCCGAGGCGGTATCAGTCGGCCCGGCATCGGTTGCACCGGGGGCGGCGGCACTGGAAGCAAAGGCACGGCGGCACCAACTGCATCGGTCCGTCGTGGCGCTTTCCATTCCGCACCATTTACAAAACATCAGACGATTCCTCCGTCTCCGCGCTGCCGGGCATCCCGGATTCAGGGGTAGGAATAAATGAGTGCGACGTGTGACCGCCGGTCGCCCGCAGCCGCATTCGTGCGCCGAGGAGCCGACGGCCTCGCCTGCAGGCGAGGAGAGTAGCGCGGAGATTTTTCTTTGGTATTACATTATGGGCCAATCCGGTCGCAGCGTCAACACCAGTTTGTCCCACAGGCCGACTTGATGCCTTTGCCGCCGCGAATGCACATGCCGGGCTTTGCTGCGCCCCTTCCAGAGATAATGACGTATTTACCGGCCTTTTGTACCCATACCTTAGCTTCTACGTACAGAAAAGCCGTAATATCGTCAAGAACCGTTACAACGACTGGGGAAAAATGCGACTGCCGCCGACACCGGGAGAGAACCGGGCGCGATGGCCCGGCCTTCGTTGGTTGGCGATAAGGGAGCCATAATCCTCCCTGAAAAGCAAAAAAAGCCGGGATTCTCCCACGATGCGCCCGCGCGTCCGCTGCGGAGTGCAGAGATGCCGCATTACAGGCGCGAAGCCGCGTAAAATCGGCGTAACCTGCGCCGTGCCAGCGTGTCAGAAAGAGGAGCGAGCCGGGCCGATTTTATGATACAATTTAGGAGTCGGCCCACGCATCTCGTCCGCCCGGAGGAACCACACGCATGGCGCACCACCGCCCCCGAATCGCAGAGTTGCTCTTGACACGCCGCGAACTGCTTTCGCGCCTGGGCAACGGTTTTGCCGCGCTGGGCCTCGCCAGCCTGCTCAGCCAGGAGAGCCAGGCTGCCCACGCCGCCACAGCGCCCAAAGGCGTCGCCGCCCTCAATCCCCTGGCTCCCAAAAAGCCGCCCCTGCCCGCCAGAGCCAAGCGCGTCCTCTTCCTCTTTATGAACGGCGGGCCGTCGCATGTGGACACCTTCGATCCCAAGCCCGCCCTCACCAGGCATCACGGGCAGCCGCTCCCCTACGCCAACCTGCCCACAGAGCGTAAGACCGGAACCTGCTTCCGTTCCCCCTACCAGTTCAAAAAGTGCGGGCAGAGCGGCATCGAGGTCAGCGAGATATTTCCCCATATCGGGGAGTGCATAGACGAGATCGCCGTCATCCGCTCCATGCACGCTGATGTCCCCAACCACGAGCCGTCCCTACTCTTGATGAACTGCGGCGAGGCCCGCCTCATTCGCCCCAGCCTCGGCTCCTGGGTCACCTACGGCCTCGGCTCCGAGAACGAGAACCTGCCCGGCTTCATCGCCATGTGTCCGCACGGCTACCCGATCCAGGACACGCAGAACTGGCAGTCCGGCTTCCTGCCCGGCGTCTTCCAGGGAACCTATATTGACCCGGCGCAGACCGACCTCCAGAAGATCATCGAGCATATCCAAAACAACTTCGTCACGCAGCCGGAACAGCGCCAGCAACTCGATCTGCTCCAGCGCCTCAACCAGCGCCATCTGGAACAGCGCCAGCACGACGCCCCGCTCGAAGCGCGCATTCACTCCTTTGAACTGGCCTATCGGATGCAGATGGACGCCACCGACGCCTTCGACATCGCCAGAGAGCCGGAACATATCCGCACGATGTACGGCGAGGGCGTCTATGCCCGCCAGGTACTGATCGCGCGCCGCCTGATGGAGCGGGGCGTGCGCTTCATTCAGCTCTATCACGGGGCAGGCCAGCCCTGGGACAATCACGACGACCTGGAGACGGAGCATCGCCGCCTGGCGCAGCAGTGCGACCAGCCGATTGCGGCCCTCATCAAAGACCTCAAGCAGCGCGGGATGCTGGAGGAGACGCTGATTATCTGGGGCGGGGAGTTCGGACGCACGCCGACGGTGGAGCTGCCGACGCCCGGAGCCAACGCGGGCAAGCAGAACGGGCGCGACCACAACCATCACGGCTTCACGATGTGGCTGGCGGGCGGCGGGGTCAAGGGCGGTCAGGTCTATGGCGCGACGGATGAGTTCGGTTTCAAGGCGCAGGAGAAGCCGGTGCATGTCCACGACCTGCACGCTACGGTGCTGCGTCTGTTGGGCTTCGACCACACGAAATTGACCTACCGCTACGCCGGTCGGGATTTCCGCCTCACCGATGTCTACGGCAACGTCATTCACGAACTTATCGCCTGATGTACCGTTTGCTTTTTGTATGTCAAAGCTCCGCTTTCGGAGAGTGAAAGCGGAGCTTTAGTTCTGGTTTGGCGATGGCCCTGGATGACCGTGCTGCTGCGCTGCGTGCTTCCCGCTCTGTCTGGTTTCGGCGCTTCACGCTTGCCGATGTGATGGTCTTCTGCCGGAGTTTCGTGCTGGCAACGCCGGTGCAGGCGTTTTCCAGCACGCCGCAGCAGCAGGCGGGGCAGGCGTTCTCGCCTGCTTCTGCAGCTCAGAAACCGGCCCTCAATGCCACCATCCCGCACCTCAACCTTGCGGGGGCGCGTGTTCCTGCTGGGCCGAGACGCTTGGTTGCTGCCTCGCCGCCCTGCCCTGGCGTCGGAGCGCAGCGAGCAGGCGTTTGAGAC
>Ga0070741_10007952_pt1 | contig 21576 bp, 23 predicted proteins | sample Coa_R1_4_FD_66440 | JGI IMG/M metagenome (GOLD analysis project Ga0070741, IMG submission 66440) | Surface soil microbial communities from Centralia Pennsylvania, which are recovering from an underground coalmine fire - Coalmine... | ecosystem: Environmental > Terrestrial > Soil > Unclassified ... | reverse complement strand
GTAGCTCGTCAAACGGCAGAAACCGGCGTGGCTGGGGCCATCGCAGAAGGTCTGGCGAAACTGGGCACGCACGGAGAAGAAGACAAACAGCAGGCAGGCGTTTAAAGTATTGCACTGACCCGCGTCTAGATTTTTCCATCATCGATCAGGCAGATATTAGCCATAGCAAGCTTCCTGGCGCTCCATTATGCCAGGAAGCTCAGTATCAGCAAAAATACTGCTGCGCTGCTAGCCAGCAACTTGAGCTTGCAACCTGTTCAAGATTTTTTCTTGCGCCTGGCTGCGCCGCCCATCCTTCCTATACGGCTATAAAACTCTGGGTCCTGGCGCGCTTTGGTGGTATTGCCGCCCTTTTTCCCCATTGCCGAGAAGTGATCGGGGCCATATTTGCTCACGTTAGCCTGCCCTCCTTTCTGGGCAATCGTGCGGTAATACTCACTGCCTCGCTTCTCTTTGAGCGCAGTGCCTCCTTTTTTCCCGATACGTCGATAGTAATCCTCTCCGTATTTATCGCGGACCGTGCTTCCCCCTTTACGGCCCGCTTCTGACGTTGACATGGGCACGGGTTTCTCTTCATCTTCAGGCAACATAACAATCCCCTTTCCCCGGTGTAATCCCAGGCTGATATCAGGAATATCCTCAAACACAATGCATCCTTGCAGATTTTCTCGCACGTATCTATCGTATAAAAGACGCCAGCACCGATGCCTATACGATATTGAGTCGTCTGCGCCCATATTATACTGAAGAGTTCTATTCCCTGTCAATAAGCCGGACAATCGATTTTTTACACTAATACACCGATGCTGGAAACTGGACAAATGGCGGCGAAAACGTTATACTAATGAGATAGGGAGTTCGTATATTATCTCAGGAGCTTGCTTCTATATGGGAGATACGAAAGAAAAGCTGTGCAATACTATTTCCCGCTTATCGGGCGGCTACCTGGGGAAGTTCTGGCAACTTTTCAGCAAAAATCAGCCTGGGGCAGGCTCGCTTATCCCTGCGCCGATACCTGTTTACGATTCCTACCATCCCCGCCGCAAATCCTCGCTCGAACAGCAACCATCGTGGTGGACACGTTGTGTTGCCTGGCTACGTTACCACTCCATCCAACTACGCTGGGACGTTGAACGCTTCCTTGCTCGTCTACTGCATAGCCGCTGGAGCTGAAGCTGATACAGTACTACAGTACTACAGATCCTCGGCGTAGATCCCCCCACTTTGTGTGCGCCACACGGTTTCTTTCAACGGCTGATCGCGCGTTAACTCTCCAGTATGCCGTATGTGAGAATGCAGAGGCATCCTCTGCTGGCCTCCAGGGACATAACCCTGATATTTGCGGATCATACGCATTTGTTGCCTACGCTCTTTGGCTTCTTTAAATTCAATGGCGAGACGGCGATACAGCTCCTCCCACTCATCGAGCACCTTCACCCGGTCATGTGCGGCCACGATCTTCAGACTCTGCTGGCCCATACGTTTACGCAGTTCAACGTCACCTAAGAGCAGGTCTAGCTGGCAGGCCATTTCGTCGCTGTCACCTGGCTGGAACAGAAAGCCGTTCTCCTCGTGATGTACCAGTTCCGGCAGCGCGTATGCGTTGGCTGCGACGACAGGGAGGCCGCAGGCCATCGCCTCCATCGTCGAGATGCTCTGGAGATCGGCCACCGAAGGGATCACAAAGATATCCGACGAGCGCCGCAAAGCTAACAGGTCATCGTCACGGACAAAGCCCAGGAAACTGACGCGATCACCAATATTCAGACACTCCACCTGTGTACGCAGCTCGGCCTCGGCGGGGCCGGTGCCGACCAGCACAATATGGGCCTTCCCCTTCAGCTTAGCGGCGGCATCCAGCAGCACATTGACCCGCTTCTCCTCGCTCAAGCGGTTCACATGGATCACCAGCGGGCGCTCCTCTGGCAGGTTGTAGCGCCGCAAAATCGCTGCATCGCGCTCGCCAGGCGTGAATTTTGCCAGATTAATGCCATTGGAGATAGCTTTGGCGGGGGCATGCAGTCCGTGTTCATAGAGCAAATTCAGGGCAGTTTTCGTTGGCGCGGTGACATACTCGCAGCGGTTGCAGAAATGCACGAGGTACGAATAGGTCACCTTGCTGATAGATTTGCCGATCAACGGGTCTGAAATAAGGGAACGGCTCAGATTAATGGGCAAATAATGATTGGTGGCAATCACCGGCTTGCGCAGGCCACCGGCAAGAATTTGCGCGATATTGCCCAGCACAATCGGCGAATGAATGTGAATAATGTCGGGATCGCTTCTTTTAATCAGGTTGCGCACAGGCATAAAGGGCAGGAAGGGGATGCGCAGCCCTTCATAGGTGGGCCATTCAAACGAGGAGAAGCGATAGATACGCACTTTGTGTTCAAGACGACGCACATCGCGAGCGCCATAGCTGGGCGCTACCACCCACACTTGATGTCCCCGACTCGCGAAATCGACCGCAAGGCCGTGAGTGGCAGTCGGAACGCCTCCCACCATCGGCGGATATTGATCTGTCACAATCATGATACGCATATCTACCGCTCCTCTTTAGCAATGACCATCCCACCTGATTGATTAGTCGTTATTCAGCAGCAGCTTCTCCACCGGCAGCAGGAGCCTGCTCAGCAGGAGTCTCCGCAGCAGCAACTTCAGCTTCCTCGACGACCTCAGCCCGCGTAGCCGCGATTTTGGCAATAGGCTCTTCTGGATCAGAGACCAGACTGTACCCTCCCGGCAATTTTACGTCACGCACATGCAGCGCCGAGTCAATGCTCGCAAGCGGCGAGACGTCAACCTCAATGTACTCGACCATATCCGTAACGCGGCACTCTACCGCTATCGCTTCCATCAGGTGCAACAACACGCCTTTCTCGACCTTCACACCGGGAGCCTCGCCAACAAAGTGCAGCGGTACTTTCACCTCAACGCGCTCGCTCAGACTGACGCGCGAGAAGTCCACATGCAGAATCTCACCGGTTAGCGGACTGCGCTCGATATGACGAATCAGGACCGTTTGCGGGGCCGCATTGTCCATACGCAGAGCAAGGACGCTCCTGGTCCCATGCGAACGCCGCAGCCGCTCAAATGCCAGCGCCTCAAACTGCACCGCCTGGGATGGTTCCTTATGTCCGAAGATATTTGCAGGAATAATTCCCTCTCTACGCAGGCGTTTTGTCGCTTTGCCCATTGCTTTACGCGGGGCTATCTCTAACTCTACCTGTTGCGCCATACAAATCTCCTCTCTACTATTATGACTTCCGGCGTCTTCTATCCTGGAAGAACGCCAACAAGGCATCGGTATTCATCGTGTTAAGTACGTCGCTGGCACGTAACCAACCCTTGCGTGCAGCCCCTATACCATAGCGCATATCGTCCAATCCTGCAAGCGAGTGAGCATCAGGGTTAACGGGAATCTTCATGCCCTGATCACGGGCCTTACGCACAAAATGCCAGTCGAGATCCAGTCGCGATGGATGGGCATTGATCTCAATACATACCCCATGCTCGGCTGCTGCCGCAATGACGGCTTCTATATCCAGGCTATACCCCTCCCTCCCGAGCAAAATACGCCCGGTGGGATGCCCGATGATATCGACGTATGGATTGGCAATTGCGCGTACCATGCGCCTGGTCTGCTCTTCGGGCGACAGATTAAAATTGCTATGAATGGAGGCCACGACAAAATCCAGGCGCGCCAGTACGGCATCGTCGAAGTCAAGCGCACCATCGCGGAGAATATCGCACTCGATCCCTTTAAGAATGTGCAGGCGACCGGCGAACACTGCGTTCAGGTGGTCGATCTCCTCGCCCTGGCGCCGCAGATCATCCTCCTTTAGCCCGCCTGCATAAGCCGCCGCTTTGCTATGGTCGGTGATGCCCAGATAGGCATAACCATGCGCAATGCACGCCTCCGCCATTTCGCGCAGCGTGTTCTGTCCATCGCTCCAGTTGGTATGGGCGTGCAGCACGCCACGCAGATCGCTCTCCTGGACCAGTTCCGGCAGCGTTCCATTGATAGCCGCCTCGATCTCGCCCATATCTTCGCGCAGCTCCGGCTCGATATAGGCCATGCCGAGCGCGGCGTAAATATCGCCCTCGGTCGTGCAGGGAACCAGAATTTGCTCCCCATGCTCAACTTTAAAGAGGCCATAATCGTTGATGGTCATGCCCATGCTGAGCGCACGGCGGCGCAGGGGGATATGATGCTCGCGCGATCCGGTGAAATGGTGCAGCGTATAGGGGAACTGGCTGTCGCCGACGACGCGCAGGTCCATCGCGATGCCACTGCTGAGCACGACGCTCGATTTGGTCTCGCCCTGGCCCGTTATGGCTTTGACCGAAGGCTGCTGGGTGAAAAAATCCATCAGGTTGCGCCGCGTCTCGTCGCTCGCCTGATCATCCACACTGGCAACCATATCGATGTCCTTGACCGTCTCGCGCTTGCGTCTCAGGCTGCCAGCCACTTCCAGACGCACAATCTCCGGTCGTGCTGCCAGCGCGGCACGAATCTGTTCCGCTTCCTGCTCGGCGATGGGATAGAGAAAGCGGTCGGCGTGCTGGGCAAGAAAGCCGATCCCCTGCAAGATTTTATCCTGAGTTTTCTTACCAAAACCTGGCAGATGAGCCACCTTATCATCTTTACACGCCTGCTCCAGCTCGGCGATGCTGGTGATATGCAACTGGTCATAAATAGCGTTGATACGTTTCGGACCCATTCCGGCGATGCGTAACATATCGAGCTTGACAGGCGGCGTGGTGGCGACCAGTTCGTCATAAAAGGCGATGTGATCGGTTTCGATAGCCTCCATCACGCGTTTAAGGATCGTTGGCCCCATCCCGGGCAGCCCCTTCAGCTTCCCTTCTCTCGCCAGTTGCCCGATATCGCCATTGAGCGAACTGAGCGTGCGGGCGGCGTTCTCATAGGCGCGCACCTCGAACGTGCTGCTCCCCTCTTGGAGCGCCAGCAAGGTGCCGATATTTTCCAGCAAAGCCGCGACTTGATTTTTATCCATCGGAGCCCCTACTTCTTATGTGATATACAGATCAAAATATTCAGGCGGGCGCGCGGTGACTTCAAAGGGGTTACGCCCCTTGAGGTCACGATTAAGATAGCGTTTACAGTCAAAATGGATGACCAGCCAGCAATAGATCTCGTGCTCAACAAAAACGGCGTCCCAGGGCTTCTCGCTACCCATATCCAGTACTTTGTTACAGACGAAACAGCGGGCCATACCTGCCTCAACCGCCTTCTCCAGCCATGAGAGGACAAACTGATGCATATCGTCCAGTACCATCATAGCTAGAGACGTTTCAGGATAGCCGAAAAGTACAGGATCGGGGCACTCGCGAAAATCGTGATCGGCACGGCTGAGCGCCACTACCGGGGCCTTTACGATTATCTTGACCTCATCATGCTCCGGGTCTTCTGCCTGCGCTGAGACCGATGTCAGCAACAGCCCCTCTCTCGCAAACCATGATAGCAATTCGTTCCGCATACCCTATTTTATAACATAGAACGCTCTCTGTTATTACGGAATTTTCAGTTAAAGGGATGAGACATAAATATAGACTACCAGCCAGACTAGCTCATATAATAATGCTTACACTGCTGTTATATACAAGACGTTCCACAAAAAGGCGTCTTCTGGAGCTAGCAACATGAAACAACCAGATCCCAGACCAGGCAAATGGCAACTTTTTCGCATCTGGGCCAGTATCGGCCTGCAATCCTTCGGAGGTGGCTCTTCGACTATTTTCCAGATCCAGCAAGAGTTCATCGAGAAACATGGATGGATGACGATGGAGGACTTCTCCCTCTTCTGGAACCTCTGCCTGTTCACGCCCGGCATTAATATTATCGCGCTCACCATCCTGATCGGGCGCAAGCTGGGAGGCATGTCAGGGATAGTCGTCTCGCTGATCGGCCTGTTGCTGCCCAGTGCGACCATCACCTGTCTGCTCGCGGCTGGCTTCAAACTGATTCAGAACAGGCCAGAGGTTCAGGCGATCCTGCGCGGCGTGATCCCCGCCACAGCCGGAGTAATGTTTGTAGTTGCGGCGCGCTTCGCCCACCCTCTGCTGACACAAGCCCGTAAAGAGGGATGGTTGCGCTCAGTTGGCAGCGCGGTCATCGTCCTGGCCTGCGCCGCCGCCCTGATTGTGCTCAAACTCTCGGTGATCCTGGTCCTGATCTGTGCCGCCGCTGCGGGAGCCATCATCTTCACCTCCTGGCGCACTCCTCATTACGCTCTTGCAGCAACCAGCACCTCTGACACCTCCTCGACAGCTTCAGAACGGAGCGACGAAGCAGCCTCGTCCCATACTGCTGACATAAGAGGGGAGCAACACTAGCATGATTGATCCGCTCATCTACTTTCTGCTCTTCTTCAAAGCCTCGCTCTTCTCAACGGGCGGCTTTAGCAACCTGCCAAGTCTGCACCAGGACTTGCTCGGCAACGGCTGGGCCGTCGAAACCGATTTCGGACGATCCATCGTCATCGGTCAGATCAGCCCTGGTCCCAACGGCCTGTGGGTGATCAGCCTGGGCTACTTCACCTATGGTTACCTGGGCGCATTCTTGGCTTTAATCGCGATCATTCTGCCCGCGTTTATCGTGCTGCTCACCGCCGCCGTCTACCACCGTATCGAACACCAGAACTGGGTTGCGGGCTTTATGCGCGGCATCTCGCTCGCGGTCGTGGGCATCCTGCTCACGGTGGCATGGTCAATCATTGACCGATCATCCCTGGACTGGAAAAGCTGGATCATCGCCGCCATAGCCTTTGGCCTGGCGCTGAGCCGCAAGGTCAATATTATCGTGATCCTATGCCTGGCAGCCATTGCAGGCTATTTGCTCTACCACTAACAGGGGATGCGCCAGAGAGAAACGAGGCTTCTCTTCCCCTCCGTCCTCATAAAATTTTCTGAGCAGTTCGTTTTCTGCTTCAGGCTATTTAAGGAGCACAAGACAACCCTCTCGTTCTTCATGTGAGAGTGAGAGGGTTGAAGAGTTCTATGCCTCTAGAGCGAATAATCGCCGTTGTGGGCATCTTCTAGATAACGGGCCAGCAAGGTAATACTCGCGTCCAGATCGGCCTGGTGGATCATCTCGTTGACCGTATGGACGTAGCGGGTAGGCGTCGAGAGTGTGATCGCAGGTGAGCCGTCGCGTGATCGCTGCATCGCTCCCGCATCTGTCCCGCCCCGTGGCAACACCTCAAGCTGATAAGGGATGTTGTGCCGCTTCGCCAGGTCGCGGAAGTGCCGCACGAGCTTATGGTTGGAAATATGCGACGAGTCGAAGATTTTGATGGCGGTGCCCTCGCCCAGTCGTGTGATCGCATCCTGATCAGGTCTACCGGGGATGTCTCCCGCCAGCGTAATGTCCAGGGCCACGCTCACATCCGGTTGAACCTGATAGGCTGCCGTGGCGGCGCCACGCAGGCCCACCTCTTCCTGGACCGTGGCGACGGCAAAAATAGTGACCTCATGGTTCCGCAGAGCGCGCAAGGCTTCGAGCATCACAAAGAGGCTGGCGCGGTCATCCATTGACTTGCTGACGACCATATCGCCAACGACTTCAAGCGTGCGATCCATCGTGATCATATCGCCCACTTCCACTTTCGCGCGCACCTGTTCGCTTGACAGGCCGAGATCGATATAGAGATCATCGAGTTTCACCGCCTCGGGCTTCTCATCGCCTAACAGGTGAATAGGCTTGCTCGATGGCATCAGGACTCCTCGTAAGGTCTGGCCCGCAAAGCCGTGAACCAGGACACGCTGAGCAAAGAGCACGCGGGCATCAAAACCACCCACCTGCTGAATACGGATGAATCCTCGGTTATCAATGTGCTTGACGAGGAAGCCAATTTCATCCATATGTGCAGCCAGCATGACACGACGCTCACTTTTTCCTCGCTTCAAGGCGATGATGTTGCCCAGGCGATCAACGTTGACCTCGTCGGTAAGTGTGCGCAGTTCTTCCAGGATCAAGGCGCGCACCTGATCTTCACGCCCTGCAATACCAGGCGTTTCTGCGATTTTTTTCAGCAATTCAATGTTGAGTGGCATCCTTACTCTCCTCTTAACTTTTTAACTCGATGAATCTCTGTGTAAAATACAGGCGCGGGGTATGGACTCTCCAAAGTCATACTCCTTTACCCACCAGCACGTTTGACTTTGTACCCCAGAGCCGTCAATTTTGCCATCACTTTATCACAATGGTCGCCCTGAATCTCGATATTGCCATCCTTGACGGTGCCACCAGAGCCACACAACTTTTTGAGCTGTTGTGCCAGCGTGGTCAGCTCCGCCTCGCCTCCCGCCACTCCATCGACAACTGTCACGGTTTTCCCTCCGCGCCCTTTGCGGTCGCGCATCACGCGTACAACTCCATCACTCTTCTTTGTGGGGGCAACCTGCTGACCACAGCGGCAATTTTTATACAGTTGACCGCAAGTTGGGCAGGTGGTAATTTTTCCTTTATCGGTTGAATAAACAACCCGATCTGGCTGCATTGGTCTTCCTCTCACCAGGTTTTATTCTATATTGTATTATAAGTTATTGACTTCCATCAAAGAGAGTTACACTACGTACAGAGCCAGCGCAAACATTGCAACGATACCATGCTATTGCAAACCAGACATAAAATATTGAGGCTATTTCCACTTTTCTCTTCTTGCCACAGAATACTCCAGTGAAGGTTATTGTCACATGAGATGATACAAGAACGAGAGGGTTATATGAACATCGACGAACAGTTTGAGAGCTTTCTGGCAGGATTAGGAGTAGAGATGGAACAACCAGCCGATGCCCTGTACACGAGCGATTCTCTCCCAGAGGTGTCCATTTTCCAGGCATCTCGCGATCACTACGGTGTCTTCTATCGCCTGGATATCATTGACCAGAAGCCGGAACTTCGCGTGATGGTTCCTGTGGACAAGGGTGACGCGAAAATGGATATCTACCTGGTGCGCCTGAATGAACGCACCCCCGTCAATCCGTTCTTCGTAGCCATGTCTATGTATCAGGGAAGCGCGGCATATGAGCACGGACAGGAGGCGGCCCTACAGCATTTGCTTTATGCCGTCGCCGAAATGATGAAGCAGCTTTTCTGGGCGGGCGACCTGCAAAGCATGACCTTTCCGGCAGAAATTGAGGTCCATCCAATTCTGATTTATCAGGATAAAAAAACAGGGCGTAGAAAGTAGCGCAACGCGGCTCGTGTTGACTGATACCTTCACCTGGACAAAAACTACTTCTGTCAACAATTATGGCTTTCCACCAATAGCCAGCCCTTGTTTGCAGTCAGTCGTAGGGAGCTGGGCAACCGCAAGGGATTGCCCCTACAGCCCCTGCGTTGGTTGGCTGGATAGCAAGACGGGAGTAGCTCCCCGATTCATCGTGGGAGTTTTTGTCGTTTCGCGCTTTCTATGGTACACTGGCCTTACCATAGAAAGGATACAGCATGTTATGGCTGAGAACTTAGAGATAATAGGGCAGAGTGCGATTGAGCACCTTGCACTGAAACATGCAGCTCGCGAGCGGGCATTGCCTAAATCGCGCACAGCCATTCGCTATTGCGCCAATAGCATCCGCGCTGCTCACCGGCAAGAGTTTTCTGCGGCCCAGGAGCTCCTCTCGCACGCTGCAACGCTGATCGCGGAGATAGCCGCCGACTTGCAGCAGCACCAAGATATTTATTACGCGGGCTTCGCGCAGGACGCGCAGAAAGAGTATACCGAAGCCGCCACCTTCGCAGCCCTGATCCAGCATCAGCCTTTCCCCGCAGCCGATAAGCTGGGAGTAGGGTGGGCAGCTTATCTGAATGGGCTGGGCGAGGCGGTTGGCGAACTGCGTCGCTACATTCTGGACCAGTTGCGCCAGGGCCACTACGCAGACTGCGAAACGTACCTGCGCTACATGGATGATATTTACGCTCTGCTCATCTCTGTTGACTTCCCCGATGCCATCACCTCAGGGCTGAGACGCACAACGGATGTCACACGAGGGATTCTAGAGAAGACGCGCGGCGACCTCACCTCCGCCATAGGTCAATTGCACCTGCAACAATCCATGCAAGCTCTACAGCAAGAGTTACAACGGCGCCAGCCAGACAGTTATTCATAATAGACAGATGCAGTGGAGGTAAAGCTTTTTTCCCAATAATGAACCAACTCAACCTTCTACAACGTAATAATTGGTAGTTGTGCTAAATTATCCAGGCCGCAGAGGCGCTATCGTCGTAGGAGTACCATATGGCTACCCGTCCTGTAGCAGCCCACCGTCCTGGTAGAAGAGGAAACCTTGTAGGATGGCTTTTTACCGGGCATACATGAGTACACTGCTCTATGCATAACCAGTTGATTGGTACTACACCCTTGCAACCCTTTGATCCAATACGCTGCTACTGAAATACCTTTACTTTCAGAATTTCTGTATACTATCAACAGTAGCCTTACATGTGTTTATAGGGGAATTATTCATTGTAAGCAGTACCACATACTTCTAAAAGTTTACAGTGTACCTGTGCAAGAAAATTGTGTAGATGATATGCCCCCCAGCGTATCTACTTACCGCCGGAATTTTACTTTTTATCAAACCAGAAGGGGAGCGTATGGAAAGCGAAGACTTTAAGAATAATAATCGGGTAGTCGCTAAACCCAAACCCACCAACTCCACCCAGATCGTCACCGCCGAATCTGTGCAGGCAGAAGAGGTACCGACCATCCCGCTGAGTTCTCTTGAGACCCTTAGCGAAATGCAGCCCGCCATTGCCGTGCGACCGGTCAACTCAACGGTCGAGGTGAGCCTGCCCGCGCCGCTGGTTGCGCAACCGACGGAATACCGCCGGAGATCCGGCGAGTGGCTGCAAATCTGGCGAGACGGGATGCGGCTGGCTTTCCTCCCATTGTCAGTGATGCCGATACTGGTCGGCAGCGTACTGGCATGGACCCAGACCATCTCGTCAAAAGCGCCTTTAGGGAAATTTCACCTGACCCACTTCATCCTCGCGATTGTTACAGTGAGTCTGCTCCAGCTTGGCGCAAATCTCATCAATGACTATTATGACTACTTGCGCGGCATCGATACCAGCAATGCCTTTGGCCCCGGCGGCCTGATCCAGCAAGGCTTGATCAAGCCTTCGCGTGTCCTGATCACCGGGCTGGCCCTGCTGGGAACCGGCGTGCTGCTGGGCCTGGTTGTTGCGGCTGCTGGCGGTCCGATGGTCTACCTGCTGGGTTTTATTGGAGTGATCTGCGCCTATTTCTATAGCGGGACACAGAAGGCGCTTGCTTCCAGGATGCTAGGCGAACTGGTAGCCTTCTGTGTCTTTGGCCCGTTTATTACCCTGGGCGCCTATATGCTCCAGACAGGGCAGCCGTCGTTGCTTGCAGTCTTCTACGGCATTCCTCTGGGCTTGCTGGCGGCAGCCGTGGTGCATATCAACGATATGCGCGACACCGAGGGCGATACGCATGCCGGGAAGCGCACCTTTGCCTCGCTCCTGGGTTTACGCTGGAGCCGGGCATGGTTCCTGGTGCTCTTGCTGGGGGCTTACGCAGTTATCGTCGCTCTGGGGGTCCCACATGGCGCGCCGCACCCGGTTCTGCTTGCCCTGTGGACACTGCCAACGCTGGTCGTCATTATCACCGGCGTCCTGCGGACAGATACGCCTGCGGGTCTCCATACCGTCATGCGCCAGGTGCTCTCGCTCGAAGTTTTCTTCGCGCTGCTACTGGTGGCAGGCTTACTAATAGCCGCATTTCTGGCGATCATTCCGCACATTCCGGCGATTCTTCCATTATAAATGGCAAGCCATTCATTGCAGACAGCCTGAGCGAAGCTAGCGCGTCAGCAGCGCTGGCTGTCTGGAATAGCAAACTACTGCCGGGGCGTAAATGTGCATCAGCAACGCCCCGGCAACCTTTTCATCCTCGCTTCTCATAGGGCAAATTTCCTATTGCAAGCCTCTTCGACTTATCCATTCAGGCCATTTACAAGGATAGGACACTGTGTTACACTTCGGGAGAGGTTTCAAAGACGTCAAGTGGAAATGCAATAAGGAGGCTCTCTATGGCTGGCTGGGAAGAAGAACTGGCCGCGCTGCTCCATAAGCTAGGAGTAAAGCCGGAGGAACCTAAGGCTCCCCTCCAACCGAGGCGCAGACCCATACGTAGCGACGTCAGACGGCAAGAGCAAAGTGCAGACGCACTCTATTGGGATGAAGATAGTAATATACCCGAAGACGACGATACCTGGCTAAATGATTTGACCTTGATGCGTCGCGAAGTTGACTCGATTGTCAGTCAGGTTATCCTCCTCATGCAGCGTGGAGACCTCGATACCTCCCTCAAGGAAGACATTATGGTGGTGTTGCGCGCCCTGCAACGACGTGCGCCGGTCAAGCACCACACAGTCACTAGCGATGAAGCTTATTTAGAATCCGCCTCCGCGATGCTGCATTTTTGCCGTCTCGTCCTCCAGCTAAGCGAATTTGCCGCCGAGGACTTTTAGCTCGAATAATCCGCTTACGGAAATCGCTCCCTCCCTTGACACAGACTAACTGTGTCGGTCATACTTATGCGTGTGTTCTAGAAGACTCGGTGACTTTTTTCATTATGCTGGACAATAGATGTATTTCGATTCCACGCTCTGTAGGGGCTGGGCTTTCCCCAGGGCAACCGCGAGGGATTGCCCCTACCTTACCCTGTTCCGTAGGGGCAGGGCTCGTCCCTGCCCTGTTAGCGTGGAACGTTTCTCGCTCTGTAGGGGCCGGACTTGCCCTTGCCCCGCTCGTGGTAGTAGGTTGGATTCGATAGCAAAAGCAGCATCACCACCGTCAGGAGGAAGTTATATGGCTACGGACAGAGATCTTTCACAGGAGATAAGGCGCTGGCTACGCGTAGGAGCCTTCACGCTTACTGCGCTCGGCCCCGTCATTAATACACTGAGGGAGCGGCTGCAAGCCCGCTCGGAGGGTCGCAGCCGACAACAAGAAATAGAACAACAAACCAATGAACAGCCTAATCCTCAAGAGCGACTGGTCGCTCTTGGAGCGGCTCTCGCGGAGTCTATGGCAGAACTCAGAGCACATCCATATAGCCGGAAGCTGGCCAGACAGGGCGGACTTCTGGCGGAGGAACTGATGGATCGTGGTCGCAAGCTGTCTCGTACAGTAAGCGAGAGTGGCAGTGATGCCTCTCAGCAACTAGTCAAGCGTGGCCAAAAAACCAGGAAAAAGTGGTCGCAAAGTAAAGCGCGCCTGAAAAAAGAGCTGCGCAAGCGCAACCGTAAAGCTCAGCAAGCGCAAGCCCTGCGCAGCAATATGTTCTGGCTTGCGTTCGTCTGTAGCGCAGGCTTGACGGCAGCAGCAATCGCCATCTATCTGTATATACAGCGGCGTAAGCAGCAGCAAGAGGCTTACGATCAGCCTATCGAACTGCTGCAAAATGACAGGAGGAATGGAGACCCCCTCAAAGAACAGGTAAGCTCAACCCGATCTCCAGCCAGCTCCGAAGAATCGTCGCGACCCTATGCAGAGAGCGGCCTTGCTAGCAGAGAGCCAGCCATTGCAGACGGTCTGAGCGCCAGCGGGGTGGGCGAGCTGAGTAGCAGGCCAGTCGAGCAGGCGATCCCCGAAGATGCAACGGTGATCGGCGTTGTCAGCACAAGGCTCTATTACCCGATTGAGGTGCCGCTTGAGCAGCTCACTGCGGCTGAAGACGATGCCGAAGCAGGAGGGGTAACGGTCATCTACTTTGCTTCAGAGGACGAGGCACAGTCTCGCGGCTTCACGGCAGCGGGCGCACAATAATGTGGTAGGGGGCAGGTGTAAGACCTATCCTTCTATCCAGCCGACCGACGCTCCCACGATGAATCGGGGAGCTACAGCGTCTAGCTGGGCAGGGGCAAGCCCAGCCCCTACGGTCGGCTGCAAGGAAGGCCCCTACGGCTTTTTATATTGATCGGGCACCTTCCCCTCGGCAAACCCTTCATTAATGACGCCTCGTTTGACCAGGTGACGGAGAAATACTAATCGTTGTTCAAACGTTGGAGAAGGGGTTGGGCTATCTTCAGTGCGTCCCTGCGGCAATTCTTTTGATGGAGATTGAGAAGGCGGGGCGCTCTCTTCTATGGGGGATGGGGAAGATTGGGCAACCTGTTCCGCGTGCTCATCAATGACTGGTCGATCTGTTGAGGGGGATGTCTCGCTCCTCCCCTGCTCAATCACCACGGATGTCACGCTGGGTTGCGGCCCTGGTCCATCCGCTGCTGCACGCCATAGCGTTTCTTGAGCGGCATTCTTCTTCAAATTGCTCACAGTTTGCACATAGCCGGTATCTGAAGATTTTCTCCAGGGCCACCATGCGAATAGCTTGCTCATCCAATGTTTGATCGCTTGCGTGATCATCTCATTTCGCCCTTATCTCTTAAAGGATGACAGGCAAGCCGCGTACCTTTACGGCTGTGTCGTCATCCGGCAACCACGCACTAGAATACAATGGTTCAAGTAGGGTTCCAAATAGCCACTAAAACATCAGAGAGGAATATAAAAACATAGTAGCATATCAACCAGAACACGTCAAACCTCTTATTATTCAACAGGGCTTCTCAAACGTTGTCTTTTCATCCAGAACGGCTCGCAAGCGAGCCGCGGAGAGGAAGGTGCAGGCTGTGGGCGCAGCCCACAGCCTGCACCTTCCTCTCCCTGTGAGCGCCGAAGGCGCGAGCAGTCAGAGCGTACAGCGACTTTGGAGAAGCCCTGGTTATTCAAAATGTCAACGATGCAGGGCGCGATGGCAACGCAATCAATCGAGGGGCGGGCGCGGTAAACGTGGCCCCTACGAAGTCGGAGGGCGCAACAGGGCTGTTGCAACGTTGGGCATACCGTCTGCCAAGCGGGGGTCAAGGGGGCGGCAGCCTCCTTGCGGGGGGGGTGTTCCCACTTTTTCCTCTTCTCCCCGCCGCCGAAGGCGGCAAAAAAGACGTTGCAACAGCCCTGGAGGGCGCAAGGAATTGCTTGCAATTTTGCCTGACGCGTGCCATAATCAAAGATGTTGGCCACTCGGTAGGCCAATCTCTGTTCTTTAAGGTGCATATCATACCGTAGCATACAGACGGAGCCTAGAATTAGACCGGGTTTTTGAAAAACACAGAAAGACAGGTATCGGCCATGCAGGAAGATATTCTTGGAACCCGACGCACAGCCGTCTCAGAAACATACGTTACCTGTGCGAGATGTGGTAAAGCTACGCGCTTGCGGTACGCCCGCATTATTCAAAGTGACGTGCTCTCTGAGAGCAATTCTGAATTCGAATATATCTGCCCTGAATGCCAGAAGGCGCTTGCCGAAGGCGAAAAAGACCTTCCACTCGGATAAGCGGCAGGCGTGAGCGGTATTAGTAGATAGGCAAAAGATACAGTCAGGCTGATCCCACTTTTGCCATGAAGCTCTCTACTCCCACACAGGGAGCACAGGGCTGGCCCCGACCCTGGTCGGCAAGAGGTAACACGCTATGCGAATGCGTTATCGGCAAGTGACCTATCGCTTCATAGATGGTTCACAAAAACAGCTACAGCACCACTACCGTCAATTGTTGAACGACGCCCTGCGCCAGAGTCAACAGTCGATACTGCACCGATCAACAACCTGGAGACCCCCGGTTGACATTCTTGAATCGGCAGATAGGATGGTCGTAAAGGTTGAGCTGGCCGGAATGAAAGAAGAAGATATCGAGGTAACACTTTACGAAAATGCCCTGGTGGTGAGTGGAGAAAGACATGACCACTATGAAAGCCAGGAGAACTTATGTTATCACGAAGCGCAAATTCGCTATGGCCCGTTCCGCGTCGAGGTTTTTATCCCTTCTCCCATTGAGCGAGAGGCGGTCATCGCACACTATGAACACGGCATTCTTATTGTAGATTTACCCAGGTTGCCTGAGCGCGGCCCCGAACGTGTGCCTATTCAGCGCAGCGGAACGACAGAGTAGCGCCTTTTGCAATCCTTGATGATGCGTTGAGAGATTTTATGGAGAAAGATTACAACGAACAGCAGTTAGAACACGAAGAACCATTTAACGAAGCCCTACCGCCTGGCGACGCGCCGGATGCAGCACAGAAGGCAAACGCATTCCAGGGTTCCGTTGAACAGGAAGATAGATCTCCCTCTGAGTATACGGAAACAGGAGAGCCTGGCGAGCAAGAAGAAGATGCGCCTTCCAACGAGCCGACGCTGAGCGATCTTGAGGAAGCGCCAGAGCTACGGGCTGAGCGCCAGGAAGAGGGAGCAGATGAGGACGAGGAGGATCGCTTAACCATTCCCGACGTTCTCCCTGTCCTGCCGCTAAAAGAAACGGTCATCTATCCATTTTCTGTCCAGCCACTCGCCGTGGGCCAGGAACGGTCGATCCGCCTGATCGACGATGTGATGCGCGGCAATCGCCTGGTGGTGCTCGTCGCCCAGAAATCCGCCGATATCGAGCAGGCCGGGCCAGACGAGATTTTTAAGGTCGGTACAGTGGCGCGCGTGGGCCGCATGTTCCGCATGCCCGACGGCACCGTGCAAATCGCCGTGCAGGGCCTGGAACGCGTGAGCATCGGCGAGTTTACGCAAGAAAAACCGTACCTCGCGGCTTACGTTAGCCTGAAGCCGGATATCCAGGAAGAGGATAACGAGACCGAGGCGATCAAACGCAACGTGATTAGCTACTTCCAGCGCCTGGTGGCCCTAGTGCAAAATATGCCCGAAGGCATTGCCGCCGCCACCTTAAATCTGGAAGAGCCACGCCAGGTCGTCTACGTCATTGCCACCTTCGTGCAGATGGAGCTGGAGCTGCGTCAGAGGCTGCTTGAGCTTGATTCCGTCCGCGAAAAACTGGCGCAATTGAGCAGCTTCCTCGCCCATGAACTTGAGATCCTTGAACTGGGCAAGAAGATCCAGACGACGGCTCAAGAAGAGATGGGGAAAATGCAGCGCGAGTTCCTGCTGCGCGAACAGCTTAAAGCGATCCAGCGTGAACTGGGCGAGGAGAGCGAAGAGCAGGCAACCGTTAATGAGCTGCGGCGCAAAATCGATGAAGCCAGATTGCCGGAAGAGGCGCTGAAGGAGGCCAACCGCGAACTGTCGCGCCTGGAAAAACTCCCCACCATCTCGCCGGAATACAGCATCATCCGCACCTACCTTGAGCTGCTGGTTAGCCTGCCGTGGAGCAAAAGCACAGGCGAGCAGATCGACGTGCCCCATGCGCGCCAGGTGCTTGACCACGATCACTACGATCTGGAGAAAATCAAAGAGCGCATCCTGGAATACCTTGCGGTACGCCGCTTGAAAGAAGAACGCCAGGCCGAACGTATGCAACAGGAGCGCGAAGACGCAGCCTTAGAGAATGGCGCTGAAGAGGCAGAAACCATCACACGCTCAACGCAACCGCTAGCAGCTCCGACGCCCGAACGCGTGGTGAACCGCGAGCCCATTCTCTGCTTCGTCGGCCCTCCCGGGGTGGGTAAAACCTCGCTCGGTCAATCCATTGCTCGCGCGCTCGGTCGCAAGTTTGCCCGCATGTCGCTCGGCGGCATCAGAGACGAGGCCGAGATTCGCGGACACCGCCGCACCTATATCGGTGCGATGCCTGGGCGCATCATCCAGACGCTGCGCCGCGTCGAAGCTAACGACCCGGTCATTATGCTGGACGAGGTAGACAAAGTGGGCGCGGACTGGCGCGGCGACCCCTCATCGGCCCTGCTTGAAGTGCTGGACCCTGAGCAGAACTACAATTTCCGCGATAACTACCTGGACCTGGCCTTTGACCTCTCCAAAGTGATGTTTATCGCCACGGCCAACGCCCTGGAACCCATTCCGGCCCCCTTGCGCGACCGTATGGAGATCCTGGAGCTTTCAGGGTACACCGAAGAGCAGAAGCTACATATCGCCCGCCAATACCTGCTACCAAAGCAGCTCGAAGCCAACGGCCTGAACAAGGACGAGCTGACGCTCGATGATGCCGTGTTGCGCCGCATCGCTCGCGATTATACACGCGAGGCAGGCGTACGCAATCTGGAGCGCGAGATCGGCTCCCTCTGTCGTAAGGTTGCCAAGCAGATCGCAGAAGGGCGGCAGACACCCATCCATGTCACCGCCGATCAGCTTTCCGAATACCTGGGCCGCCAGCGCTTCTTTGAAGAGGTAGCCGAGCGGATTGATCGTCCCGGCATTGCCACCGGCATGGTCTGGACGCCCGTCGGAGGCGAGATCATCTTTATCGAGGCCGCCGCTATGGCCGGCAAAGAGGCTCGCCTGACCCTGACGGGCCAGTTAGGCGACGTGATGAAAGAATCGGCAATGGCCGCATTGAGCTACGTACGCTCCAACGCCGAAGCCCTGGGGCTGCCCAAAAATGTCTTTGAAGACCAGAGCGTGCATATTCACGTTCCCGCAGGGGCTATCCCCAAAGATGGGCCGTCCGCAGGCGTCACGATGATCACGGTCCTCGTCTCGCTGGCGAGCGGGCGAAAAGTGCGCTCAGACGTTGCGATGACGGGCGAAATCACCTTGCGCGGCAAAGTGATGCCTATCGGAGGTGTCAAGGAGAAAGTGCTGGCAGCCTATCGCTCGGGCATCCGCACGGTGATCCTGCCCAAGAAGAACGAGCAGGACCTGATGGAGGACCTGCCCAAAGAATTGCAAGAGCAGATGCACTTTGTCTTCGTCACCGACATTCCCCAGGTGCTGACAACCGCGCTGGAGACTGCAACAGCCAGGGGAGACAAAGCCAGAGATCAGCAAGACGGTGAGGTCCGGCAGCGCAAACGCAAAAGCGAAAAAGCCGTCGTGAAAGCATAAAGCGAAAAGCGGGAAGATGCATCAGTGAGCATCTTCCTGCCTTTGCTGATGCTGTCACCAACGAAGGTGCTCTTTTAAGCTCATATACCGTGGGTTGCCAATAATAAGATGGTCAAGCAGATCAATATCAAGCAATTTGGCCGCCTCTACAAGCTGGCGAGTTATCTCCACATCCTCTGGAGAAGGAGTCGGATCGCCCGATGGGTGATTGTGACAGACGATAACATGCGGACAATTACGCACAATTGCGGGGCGCAGCACCTCAGCAATGCGCAAAACGGAACTATTGACCGTGCCTTTGTAGCGTTTGATGCGCTCCACAACCTGATTCTTCGTGTCAAGCAATAGGATATGCATTTCTTCATGATCCAGATACATTAATTCCAGGCGCACCAGGTTCGCGGCATCGTCGGCTGACCGCACCTGGTACTTTTTCTCCGGTTGTAGCATGCTCAGCCGCTTTCCTATCTCCAGAGCGGCCTTGAGCTGGCACGATTTGGCCGCTCCCAGGCCATACTCGTTGCATAGCTCATGGAAGTCCGCGCTCATCAATCCCGCCAATCCTCCATACTTTACCAGCAGCTTGTTTGATAGCTCCATCACATTATCGCGCGCCGTTCCGGTACGCAGAATGATGGCAATCAGATCGCCCGTTGAGAGCGTCTCGGCCCCATTCTTTTGCAAACGCTCGCGGGGCCGGTCATCAGCAGGAACATCATGAACGGTTGCATGATATGTAACCCTTGTCTGCATAAAATTGTCGATAGTTGGAGTAGCAATAGCAATGTCAAAATCAGCCATAGTGGTTTTTCCTCTCCCTTTCCACGTAAAATGACAGGTGGTGATCCGTGATCAAATTGAATTATATAAAAATGGGCATGAAAAGCAATAGGAAAAATAGGAAGCGAAAATCAACAAAAATAATGCTGTTTTTAGCACAATCTGGTGAGTGATTTCCATATGTTTTATGTCGTATGATACTATTTAACTTCGAAAGTGGTATAAGCGTGTTACAAAGAAACAGAATTAAACACGAAAAGCATTATTGGCACAGACAAAAGGGGATGCTTAACGAGAGAGGGAACAGCGATCTCAGGCGACATTTTGACCGTTTATGAGGTCGTGATATCTTTCTTATCGTTATTTCGAGATGTGTATTGCCTTTGCCAGGAGTATCATGGTAGCAATAAAGCCTTCTTCTCAAGGGAAAGCATTGAATATAACAGACAAAACTAATGGTCAGAAAAAAACAATCGGGGTGCTTGATGGAGTGCGAGCCGTTGCTTGCTTTACCGTTATCGCCTATCATATTAATCTGATCACCAGTAGTTTCCATGATTGGCAACCTCTGGCATTAGGCATCCTCATTCCAGGTATGATGAGAATGGGGGCGGCTGGCGTGACGCTATTCTTTGTTCTTTCGGGCTTTCTGCTTTTCATGCCCTATGCAAAGGCAATGCTATTCGGCAGCCAGTGGCCATCGATGCGCCAGTTCTATCTGCGTCGTGCCCTGCGCATCCTCCCTGGTTATTATGTGTCGCTGGGCCTGATCATTCTTTGGACGCATCAGGAATACCTGCAACCCGAGCACTGGAAAGAGCTGGGCCTTTTCCTGACGTTCACGATGGATTCTAGCCGGCTAACCTTTCAGAAGCTGAACGGCCCGTTCTGGACCTTAGCAGTCGAGTGGCAATACTACCTGCTTTTGCCGTTCCTGGCGCTGGGTTTTGGCTGGCTTGTGAACAGGCTCGGGGGAAAATCTCTTCAACGTCGCTGGTGGATGCTGATAGGGTGCCTGACCTTAATGGCTTGCTGGGGCGTCTCCTCTCGCTACTGGGGACCATATTTGTCATCCTATACCCCGCACTATTTCCCCCCGATTATCCTCAAAGGGGCCATATTCTTCCTCTATGGAATCAGTGGGAAGTATCTGGAAGACTTCGCCGTTGGGATGATCATCAGCTCCTGCTACATCCTTTCACAACAGATTGCGACAGAGCACCCACTAAACTGGCTCAAAGAGGGCATACACCGCTATAGTGCGTGGTTGTGGGGAGCGGGCATTTTGACGTTGCTTTTCATGGCTTGCTGGACGGGAAATTACTGGTACCCGCATATCATACCCTTGTTCGATAGTCTCTCTTCCTCCTACAACCAATATAACGAGATTGTTCCGGCAGTCGGCTACGGGCTATGCGTCATGGCACTGCTTTTTGGCTCTGCCAATCTCAGGCGGCCACTTGAGTGGATGCCTGTTCGCTGGCTAGGGCACATTTCCTACAGCCTCTATATGTGGCATCTGCCGATCCTGATCTCCTTCATCACTTTTGCCCAGTCATATGCCAACAGCATGAAACACTTATGGGTATACGGCCTTTACTGGGTCTGTGTCATGCTCATCATCATCCCATTCTCGTACGTGTTCTATCTCCTGGTCGAGCAACCGTGGATACGGCTTGGCAATAAAATCATAGGGAAAAAGCAACGCATCGTACTGGAGAAACCGGCCTCTGCAAAAGACAAGCGGGAACGTTCACAAAAGCCCGATTATGAACGCGAAAAACAGGCCGTTAGGAAATCACAGGGATAAAAAGGGGCTTGACGAGGCATTTTCCGTCTGGAAGAGACCGAAACCGCTACAACAGTCTGAAGCGACGATTTCAGGGCTGCTTTTACGGCAGCCCTGCTCTCAAGATAGACAGTTATATACACAGCCCGAGCAC
>Ga0070741_10007951_pt1 | contig 21578 bp, 18 predicted proteins | sample Coa_R1_4_FD_66440 | JGI IMG/M metagenome (GOLD analysis project Ga0070741, IMG submission 66440) | Surface soil microbial communities from Centralia Pennsylvania, which are recovering from an underground coalmine fire - Coalmine... | ecosystem: Environmental > Terrestrial > Soil > Unclassified ... | reverse complement strand
TCGACCGTGCGGCTGCCGACGAAGACGGTGCCCTTGTCGCCCAGCGCCATCTCGCGCGCATTCGGCATGCCGGCGGCATAGACTTCGAGGTTGAAGCCGGCCGCGGTCTTCAGCTTGTCCATCGGCAGCTTGTCGGGCGCGGCTGCGAGCGGCGGAGCCACCTGCGGAGCCAGTTTTTGTGCCGCTTCATTGTCAGGACGGCCGATCATCGGCGAACCCGGGGGAAGCGGCTGGGCCGGCGCAGGCGTCTGGGCGGCCGCGCCATAGCTGAAAATGCTGATGAAGGCGCCCGCCAGCAACAGGCTGCGCGGCACCGATGAACTGATCCTCATAATCTTCTCCCTTTGTGGAAGTCTTCGATCCGTGCGCGAGGCAAACCCGAGGCAGTCCCTTGGCCCCCGACGGTGGACTTCATCCCATAGTGTGGAATATTTCCGAGCCCGGACGCAATCAGAAACATCTTTCAAGCGGTTGCGGGAAGCGCGTCGCGGGACCAGCGGACGCTGGTGCGACACCTTAACCGTCCTGAACCCGGCCGGCCCGCCGGCGCCTATCAATGCTTCGTGACGGATATGTTGTCGTCATCCGCATCGCTGTCGTCCAGCACGGCCTCGGCAAAGGGAAACTCCAGCACGATCTCGCCTTCATCGTCCGTCACCTCAAGCACGGCCCGCATGAGGCTCTCGACGCCCTCGATTTTCAGGAGCTCGTGGATCATGGCGCGGGCGACTTCCCAGGCACGATCAGGGTTGCGCAATTCTTCGCCCTCGGGGTCGGCGATCACCTCGTCGCCGATTCTCGTATTGAAGAAGTATCGCGGCATGATCGAACCTGTTTTTGGCTAGAGGGTCGGATATCGGCAGGCGGGACCCGCCGTCTTTCACAGTTGCTTTATCTGGCACTTGCCGGCGCGGACCAGCCAATCCCCAACGCACATTCTCGCCAGAAGAACCTATTGATGCGTCATTGGTTTGACGGGAACCCGGTCACGGATCTTCGAAAAGATTGTGCAATGCAACAATTTCTTTCGGCTGGCCGCAAGCCAAGAAGATTCCACTGGCGAACTTTTTGATCTGTACTAACTTGTCAGGAGGGCGGAAGTCGTCCGGTTTCATCTTAAGGAGAGCCAAAATGGCCTGGAAAGCACCGAAGATCGTTGAAGTGCCGGTCGGCATGGAAATCAACATGTATGCCTGCGCCGCCCGCAAGTAAGCGACGGCATCACACTACGTCTTGAACAAGGTGGATCGCCGGGAGTGATGCGTCCCATCCGGGAGCGCTTGTCACCCCGCGTCCACCTTTTAAGTTTTCAGAGCTCGAACTCTCAGACATCCAAGTTTCAGGGATTCCAGGAGACGGATCATGTTGCGCGTCGTCGTCCTGGGCGCCGCGGCGGGTGGCGGCGTTCCGCAGTGGAATTGCGGCTGCCGGGTCTGTCAGGCGGCGCGAACCGACCATCCCGGACTTCAAAGCACGCAGGCGTCAATCGCGATCAGCGCGGACGGCGACCATTGGTTCCTGATCAACGCTTCGCCGGATCTGCGCCAACAATTGATCAACGCGCCACAGCTTCACCCTGCCCCCGGCAAACTTCGGCATTCGCCGGTTTCAGGCGTCATCCTGACCAACGGCGAGATCGATGCGATCGCAGGCCTGTTGTCGATGCGCGAAGGCTGGCCGTTTACGATCTACGCGCACCCAAAAGTGCTCGCGACCTTGAAGGCCAACAGCGTCTTCAACGTGCTGAGCGAAAAGAACGTGCACCGTCGGCCGATCGAGATCGATCAGGCGTTCGAACTGACGCTTCCGGATGGGTCGTCCTCCGGCATTGAAATCCTGCCTTTTGAGGTCACCGGCAAGGGCGCGTGGTACCTCGAAGGCGAGCGCCGCGAGGGGACCAAGGCCGCGGGCGATACGCTCGGCCTTCGCATCCGCGACAAGGCGACGGGCAAGTTCTTCTACTTTCTGGCCGCTTGCGCCGAAGTGACCGACGATCTCAAATCGCGGCTGAAGGGAGCCAGCCTCGTGTTCTTCGACGGCACGGTGTGGCGGGACGACGAGATGATCCTGGCCGGCCTTGCCACCAAGACCGGGCGAAGCATGGGACATATTTCGATGTCGGGCGAACAAGGCGCGATCGCAGCCCTTGAAAGTCTTGGCATCGGACGAAAGATATTCTTGCATATCAACAACTCGAACCCGGCGCTGCTTCCCGATTCCGAGGAACGCAAAGCGGTCGAGCGGGCGGGATGGCAGATCCCGGCGGATGGAATGGAGATTATCCTGTGAAGCTGGAAGGGATGACTGCGCAATCGCTCGGGGCCAAGACCATGCTGAACGGCGCCGCGGAACTCGAAGCTGCGCTGCGCTTCATCGGCGAGACGCGCTATCACAGCCTGCACCCGTTTCATAAGCTGCTGCACGGCGGCAAGCTCAATAAGGGCCAGGTGCAAGCCTGGGCGCTGAACCGCTACTATTACCAGAGCACGATCCCGATCAAGGATGCCGTGGTGATCTCGCGCTTCCGCGATCGCAACACCCGCCTGGAATGGCGGCATCGCATCGAGGACCATGACGGCGATACGGGTGCGGAAGGCGGCATCGAACGCTGGCTGAAACTGACCGAAGGCCTTGGGCTGGATACGGCCTACGTCGAATCCACCGAGGGCATCCTGCCGGCAACGCGCTTTGCGGTCGAAGCCTACGTGCATTTCGTGCGCGACAAGAGCCCGCTGGAAGCCATCGCCTCCTCGCTGACGGAACTGTTCGCGCCCAATCTGCATGAAGAGCGCATTTCCGGCATGCTGGCGCACTATGACTTCGTGAACCCGGACATTATGAGCTATTTCAGCCGACGCCTGACCCAGGCGCCGCGCGATGCCGGCTTTGCGCTCGATTACGTCAAGAAGCATGCCCATACGCCGGAACAGCGCGCGGCGGTCTGCAACGCGCTGATCTTCAAGACCAACGTGCTATGGGTTCAGTTGGATGCGCTGTATCATGCCTATGTCGAGGGCCATATTCCGCCGGGCGCCTTTGTGCCGAGGGAAGGCAAGTAGAGAAACGCAATGGCATCGGGCCGCAACATCACCGTCAGCGAAACGAGCCGGCCGAAACTGCCGCGCCACACCCGCCTGAAATTCGATGAGACGCGCCAGGTCTGGGTGATCCTTGCGCCGGAGCGCGTGCTCGCTCCCGACGAGATCGCAGTGGAAGTGTTGCATTTCTGCGACGGCGTGCGCAGCGTCGCCGAGATGGTCGATCAGCTCGCCGCCAAATATGCCGCGCCACGCGAGGCGATCTCGTCAGACGTGATCGCCATGCTGCAGGACCTCGCCGACAAGGGCTTTCTCACCGAGGCACGGGAGAACGCGCCATGAGACCACGATCATGAGTCCGACGCTGACCGATGCCAATCAGGCCGTGACCGATCCCGCCGACGGGCTGGCGGCGCTGGAATCGCGCCGCTCCACGGCTGAGACGTATGGCATTCCGCTCGCCGTGCTCGCGGAAGTGACTCACCGCTGTCCGCTACAATGTCCATATTGCTCGAACCCGGTCGAACTCGACCGCGCCGGCAGCGAACTCACGACGGACGAATGGAAGAAGGTCTTGTCCGAGCTCGCCGAGATCGGCGTGTTGCAGATTCATTTTTCCGGCGGCGAGCCGACCGCGCGCAAGGACCTGGTCGAACTGATCCAGCATGCCAGCGATGTCGGGCTTTATTCCAACCTGATCACATCAGCGGTGTTGCTGACGCGCGAAAGACTTGCAGCCCTTGGCGATGCCGGGCTCTGCCACGTGCAGATCAGCTTCCAGGGCAACGAGCCTGTGGTGGCCGATCGCGTCGCCGGCTTCAAGGGGCACGCCAAGAAGCTCGAAGTTGCGAAATGGACGCGCGAGCTCGAACTGCCATTGACGGTAAACGCCGTCATGCATCGTCAGAACCTGCACCAGCTCTCCGACATCATCCAGATGGCGGTCGATCTCGACGCCGACCGGCTCGAAGTCGCCAACGTGCAATATTACGGCTGGGCGCTGAAGAACCGCGCCGCCTTGATGCCGACGCTGGAGCAGATCGAGGAAACGAGCCGCATCGTCGAGGATGCGCAAGCGCGGCTGAAAGGCGTTCTCGCCATCGACTATGTCGTGCCGGATTACTACGCGCTGCGGCCGAAGAAATGCATGGGCGGCTGGGGACGGCAGTTCTTCAATATCTCGCCGGCCGGCAAGATCTTGCCGTGCCATGCGGCCGAGAGCATCACGGGGCTCGAGTTCGAATCCGTGCGCTCCAACCATTCGATCGCCTGGATCTGGCAAAACTCGGAAGCGTTCAACCGCTATCGCGGAACGGGGTGGATGCCCGAGCCATGCAAGAGTTGCGAATTCCGCGAGGTCGATTTTGGCGGCTGCCGCTGTCAGGCCTTCGCGCTGACCGGCGATGCCGGCAACACGGACCCGGCCTGCACGCTGTCGCCGCATCACGACCGGATTTTCAAGGTCGCATCCGAAGAGGCCGCCGGCGACCACAACCGCTTCATCTATCGCAATTTTGCGGGTGGCACGCCGGAGCCGAGCGACGATGGGGCCTGATGCGGACGCCGGCAAATCGATTGCACAGCGCGCCGATCCCTTTGCGCCGCTGACATCGGAGCTTTTGCCGGTCAGCGACGGCCACAGCATTCATGTGGAGAGCGTCGGCCGCGAAGGCGGCATTCCCGCCGTCTATCTGCACGGCGGGCCCGGCAGCGGCTGCCAACCCGATCACCGCCGCCTGTTCGATCCCGAGCGATTTCACGCCGTGCTGTTCGATCAGCGCGGCGCGGGGCGCAGCCGCCCGAAGGGCCGCCGCGAGAACAATACGACGGCAGCGCTGATCGCGGACATGGAGACGATCCGCGAAAAATTTTCCTTCGATCGCTGGATCGTGGCCGGTGGCTCCTGGGGCGCGACGCTGGCTCTGGCTTACGCGCAGGCCCATCCTGATCGCGTGTCGGGCATCGTGCTGCGCGCGACCTTCCTCGGCACACGTGACGAGCTCGATGGCGCTTTCCTGAAAACGCTGCCGCAGTTTTATCCCGGGCTCAGCGAGGATTTCATCACCCTGTTGCCGGAAGCCGAGCGCACTCAGCCGCTGGAGACCTACTGGCGGCGCATTCTCGATCCCGATGCGGCGGTGCATGCGCCCTTCGCGCGCGCCTGGCACGATACCGAACGGATCCTGTCGGAGCATTTGCCCTCGCGCACGCGGCTCGACCTGACGTCGCTCAAATCGTCGGGTCCCCTGCCCGCGACGCCGTTCATGGAAGCGCATTACTTTGCCAATGATTGCTTCATGCGGCCGAACCAGATTCTGGACGAGGCCGACAGGCTGAAGGGTATTCCCGGCGTCATCGTACAGGGTCGCTATGATCTCTTGTGCCCGCCCGCAACCTCGCATGCGCTGGCGGCAAAGTGGCCTGATGCCGAGCTTCGCGTCGTTGAAGGCGCCGGTCACACGCTCTACGATCCCGGCGTGCGCAATGCGGTGATGCGCGCGATTGCGGACGTCGCATCGAGGATAACTGGCCAATGACGCCGTCATTGCGAGCGGAGCGAAGCAATCCAGGAGTCTTACGTAAAGCTGGATTGCTTCGTCGCTGACGCTCCTCGCAATGACGAGAAGATTCGGAGACACAAAAATGCCGATCGCCGGAAAAGGCATGCTGCTCACATCGATGGATGTCGACCCCGAGCACGAGGAAGATTTCAACCGCTGGTACGATCGCGAGCATCTGGAAGAGCGCGTCGCCATCGACGGCTTCATCGAGGCCCGGCGCTACGTTGCCGAAGACGGCGCGCCGAAATATCTCTTTCTTTATTCGACGCAATCGATCGAAGTCCTCGACAGCCCCGCCTACAGGAACCGTCTCGCCAACCCGACCGAGTGGTCGAAGACGACGATGGCGCGCTTCAAGAACATGCTCCGCGCGGTCGCGCGCATCACCATCAGCCGCGGCAAGGGCCGCGGTGCTGTGCTGGGCATTGTCCGAATTCGTCCCCCAGGCGGCGGGCACGATACGCTACGAGAGGCGCTGCGCGCGGCGCTCGATCCGCACTTCGCCGATGGCGTCGTTTCGGCACACCTGATCGAGAGCGATCCGGCGTTGTCCGGCCCGACGGCGGAAATCCGCAACGCCGCGGGCGCAGGCGCCGGCGACTGGTTCGTCTTGATCGACGCGACGGATATCACGCCAGCCGAGACGGCAATGCGACGCGTGACCGACAACATCGCCCTCAAGCCGATGATCATCTCGATCGGCGTCTATCGCCTGCTCTGGGACATCGCGAAAGCCGACATTTCCTGATGCAACCATTTCATAGGAAGAAATATTACCACCAGTAGCTTCGCATTTCGCTCATGCTGCACTGCCACATAAACTCGCTTTTATGATGAACGCAGCCGCCGGCGTGCAAAACCGCAAGTTCAAACAAAATTGGCTTTGTAGAGCGGCGTGATTGGCTTTAATACGAGAAGCCGATCATACGATTTGAGAAGCGAAAAGAACGCCGCGATCAGAGCGTTCGCAAGCAAGATAAGGCCGCGCCGTTGGAGTTTTTTGAGCGCGGATAGGTAGGAATGAAACCGACTGATATCTCGGCGCCGGACTACTTCCACAAAGTAGTCGACTGCCAATGGGCCTGTCCCGCGCACACTCCCGTCCCGGAATATATCCGCTTGATCGCCGAAGGCCGCTACAGCGACGCCTATATGATCAATTGGAAATCGAACGTGTTTCCCGGAATTCTGGGACGCACTTGCGATCGTCCATGCGAGCCGGCCTGCCGACGCGGCCGCGTCGAGGAAAATCCGGTCGCGATCTGCCGCCTCAAGCGCGTCGCCGCCGACTTCAAGGATGACATCAAGAGCCGCCTGCCGCGCCCGGGCGCGAAGAACGGCAAGCGCATCGCCATCATCGGCGGCGGCCCGGCATCGCTCACCGTGGCGCGCGATCTCGCCCCGCTCGGCTACCACTGCACCGTGTTCGACCAGGACCCCAAAGCCGGCGGCATGATGCGGACGCAGATTCCGAAATTCCGCTTGCCGGATTCGGTGATCGACGAAGAGACCGATTACATTCTGGGCCTCGGCATCGAGTTCAAGGGCGGCACGCGCATCGACAGCCTGAAGAAGCTCTTGTCGGAGAACTACGACGCGATCTTCGTCGGCTCCGGCGCGCCGCGTGGTCGCGAGCTCGACATTCCCGGACGTAAAGAGGCCGCCGCCAACATCCATATCGGCATCGACTGGCTCTCCAATGTCTCCTTCGGCCATATCGACAGGATCAACAAGCGCGTGATCGTGCTCGGCGGCGGCAACACCGCGATGGATTGCTGCCGCACCGCGCGCCGCCTCGGCGGCGAAGACGTCAAGGTGATCGTCCGCTCCGGCTTCGAGGAGATGAAGGCGAGCCCTTGGGAAAAAGAAGACGCCATGCATGAGGATATTCCGATCCTCAATTTCATGGTGCCGATCGCCTTCGTGCACAAAAACGGCAAGCTTACCGGCGTCACCTTCCAGAAGGTGAAGGCCGAATATGACGCCAAGGGCAAGCGCTCTCTGGTGCCGTCAGGCGAAGCCGACGAGACCATCAACTGCGACGACGTGCTGGTCGCTGTTGGCCAGGAGAATGCATTCCCCTGGATCGAGCGCGATTGCGGCATCGAATTCGACAAATGGGACATGCCGAAAGTCGATCCCAAGACCATGGGCTCAACTCATCCGAAGGTGTTTTTCGGCGGTGACGCCGCGTTCGGCCCGAAGAACATCATCTGGGCGGTCGCGCATGGCCATGACGCCGCGCTCTCGATCCACCGGCTCGTCTCCGGCGAAGACGTCAACGAGCGGCCGCTGCCGCAGGTGACTATCTCGTCGCAGAAGATGGGCATCCACGAGTGGAGCTACGACAACGACATTTCCGACGAGAAGCGCTTCAAGGTGCCGCATCGCGACAAGGTGGTGGCGCTGAAGGATATCCGCGCCGAAGTCGAACTCGGCTACGACCTCAAGCTCGCGCTCGGCGAAGCGCAGCGCTGCCTGAACTGCGATGTGCAGACGGTGTTTTCGACCTCGCTCTGTATCGAATGCGATGCCTGCGTCGACATCTGCCCGATGGATTGCATCACCTTCACGGAGAACGGCGACGAGGCCGATTTGCGCAAGCGGCTGAAGGCGCCGTCGCAGCATGCCGACCAGGATCTTTACGTCTCGAGCGACCTCAAGACCGGGCGCGTCATGGTGAAGGACGAGGACGTCTGCCTGCACTGCGGGCTGTGCGCCGAACGTTGTCCCACCGGCGCCTGGGACATGCAGAAATATCTCATCGATATGACCTACGCAGGAACATCATGTCCGTCCAAAGCCCGATCAGCAGCGTAAACGACTTCGTCGTTCGCTTCGCCAACGTCAACGGCTCGGGTTCGGCCAGCGCCAACGAGATGTTCGCCCGCTCGATCCTTCGCCACGGCGTTCCGGTTTCGCCCCGCAACATCTTTCCATCCAACATCCAGGGCCTGCCGACCTGGTATGAAGTGCGGGTGACCGAAGATGGCCATCTCGGCGCGCGCGGCGGCGTCGACATGATGGTCGCGATGAATCCGCAGACCTGGGACAAGGACGTGATGTCCATCGAACCGGGCGGCTACCTGTTCTACGATTCCACCAAGCCGCTGCCGGCCTCGAAATTCCGCGCCGACATCACCGTGATCGGCGTGCCGCTGACCGCGATCACCAATTCCACCTATACCGATCCGCGCCAGCGCCAGCTGTTCAAGAACATCATCTATTTGGGCGCGCTCTGTGCGCTGCTCGACATGGACCCGAAGCTGATCGAGCAACTGATCGGCGAGCAGTACAAGGGCAAGGAAAAGCTCCTGTCGTCGAACGTCCACGCGCTGCATCTGGGACGCGACTGGGCGCTGCAAAACCTCAAATGCCCGATCGGGTTGCGCGTCAAGAAAGCCGACAAGGTCGGCGATCGCATCTTCATCGAAGGCAACAGCGCGGCTGCGCTCGGGGCCGTCTATGGCGGCGCCACCGTTTGCGCCTGGTATCCGATCACGCCGTCATCATCGCTGGCGGATGCCTTCTCTAGTCATTGCAAAAAGCTGCGGCACGACCCCGAGACCGGCAAGGCGAAATACGCGATCGTGCAGGGTGAAGACGAACTCGCCTCTATCGGCATCGTGATCGGCGCCGGCTGGAATGGCGCGCGCGCCTTCACCGCGACGTCCGGCCCCGGCATTTCGCTGATGACCGAATTCATCGGCCTTTCGTACTTCGCCGAGATTCCGGCGGTGATCATGAATGTGCAGCGCGCAGGTCCCTCCACGGGCATGCCGACCCGCACCCAGCAATGCGACATCATCGCCTGCGCCTACGCTTCGCACGGCGACACCAAGCATGTGCTGTTGTTTCCTGAGGATCCCGCAGAGGCCTTCGAATTTGCCGCGCAATCGTTCGACCTGGCCGAGCGGCTGCAGACCACGATCTTCCTCATGCTCGATCTCGACATCGGCATGAACCACCGGCTCTGCCGCCCTCTGAAGTGGGACGACGCCCGGCAATACGACCGCGGCAAGGTGATGACCGCCGAAATGCTCGATGAGGGACGCGACTTCGGCCGCTATCTCGATGTCGACGGCGACGGTATTCCCTATCGCACCTATCCGGGCACCCATCCGACCAAGGGCTCCTACTTCACCCGCGGCACCTCGCGCGACCGCTATGCGCGCTATTCGGAAGAAGGCGCGGTCTACGCCGACAACATGCAGCGCCTCTTACGCAAGTTCGAGACCGCGCAGGACATGGTGCCGCGGCCGTTGCAGGCCAATGCGGCCAAGCCAACCAAATACGGCGTGATCTATTTCGGCTCGACCGCACCGGCGATGGATGAGGCGATCCAGATCCTGGAGGACCGCGGCCATACCCTCGATCGCATGCGCATCCGCGCCTTCCCGTTCCACTCCTCCGTCGCGAGCTTCATCGCCGACCACGACTTCGTGTACGTGGTCGAGCAGAACCGCGACGCCCAGCTTCGCACGCTGATCGTCAACGAAAACGGCATCGATCCGGTGCGGCTCGTTCCGATCCGCCATTACGACGGCACGCCGATCACCGCGCGTTTCATCGCGAACGCGATCGGCGAACATCAGGATCAGCTCAAGCTGACTCCGCTGCGCAAGGTGAAGTCATGACCTCTGGTCTGACTTCTCCTTCGTCATGCCCGGCTTCATGCCGGGCATCCACGTCTTTCCTTTTCCTGGCCAAGACGTGGATGGCCGGGACAAGCCCGGCCATGACGGCTGGACCGAAGGTGAAGTCATGACCTACATTGCAAAACCCAAATTTCATCATCCGGGTCTGACCAAGAACCGTCTCGGCTATACGCATCGCGATTACGAAGGCAAGATTTCGACGCTGTGTGCCGGCTGCGGCCACGACTCGATCACGGCGTCCATCATCGAGGCCTGCTACGAGCTCTCGATCGAACCGCATCGCGTGGCGAAGATTTCCGGCATCGGCTGCTCGTCGAAGACGCCGGACTACTTCCTCGGCAATTCCCACGGCTTTAATTCAGTGCATGGCCGCATGCCGTCGGTGCTGACCGGCGCCAATCTCGCCAACCGCGATCTGATCTATCTCGGCGTGTCCGGCGACGGAGATTCCGCCTCTATCGGCTTTGGCCAGTTCGCGCATTCGATCCGGCGCGGCGTCAACATGACCTATATCGTCGAGAACAACGGCGTCTACGGCCTGACCAAGGGCCAATTCTCGGCGACCGCCGACCGCGGCTCGAAATCGAAGAAGGGCGTGACCAACACCGACAACGCGGTCGATCTCGTCGCGATCGCGCTTCAGCTCGGTGCAAGCTTCGTGGCGCGCAGCTTCTCCGGCGACAAGACCCAGCTCGTGCCGCTGATTGCAGCCGCCATCGAGCACAAGGGCGCAGCCTTCCTCGACGTGATCAGCCCGTGCATCGCCTTCAACAACCACGCCGGCTCGACCAAGAGCTTCGATTATGTGCGCGAACATAATGACGCGGTGAATCGCCTCGACGTGCTGACCGGCCGCGAGCCGATTTCGGTCGATTACGCGCCGGGCACGGTGCAGGTGGTCGAACAGCACGACGGCAGCAAGATCGCGCTGCGCAAGATCGACGCCGATTACGACGCGCACGACCGCGTCGGCGCGCTGGCCTTCCTGCAAAAGCACGCCGCCAAGGGCCAGATCGTCACCGGACTGCTTTACGTCGATCCCGACTCGGAAGATCTGCACAGCCACCTCAACACGGTCGAGCAGCCGCTCAACCGCCTCGAGGCCGACGTGCTCTGCCCCGGCACGGCTGCGCTGGATAAGATCAACGCCAGTCTGCGCTGAGACCTTCCCGCGCGAATGATTTCGGAAATAAGAACGGCCGGGTCGCAATGACCCGGCCGTTTTCGTGTTCAACCGATCAGTTGGGCCAGCACCGGTGGCGCTCCGGTCCGAGGTGATATCCGGGAGGGCAAGCCCTGCCGTCGAACATCGGATGGCACCTTCCACCCGGTCCGCGCCACCAGCCGCGCCCGCAGCCTTCTGCAACCTTGATTATCGAGCTGTTAGCGGCCCCAGCTGGCGCAAGCGTAACCGCCGCACTAGCGGGGTTCGCAAGACCAATCGCCAGCGCAGCGCCGACAAAGATCGTCCGCATCATCCTGTATCTCCCTTTGATTGAACAAGGCGCGATTGATTTACCGAACGGGCCGGTAAATCAGCCGCGACGCTAGCACCGGCCTTGTGAAAGGCGGATGAACAATCTCTCTGCACGGGCCGCTCGAATGTTTCTCTCTGGCAACAATTGAACGCTTGTGCACCGGCCGTCGGACGCCGACCGCACAACACTCACGAACGCGGTGCCGCACCCGGATGCGAGCCGGCGCGCTGCGGCAGGAACACGATGCAGGCGAGAATGGCGACGGCGAGAATCGCCGTCGCGTGATAGCGGCTGAAGGCGAGGCCGCCGTCCTGTATGGGCTTGTCGAGCAGGTCTCCGAGCGTGGCGCCGAGCGGGCGGGTCAGAATGAACGCAGCCCAGAACAGCGGCGTTCGGGAGACATCGGTCCAAAGATAGATCGCGGCGATCACCGCAAGGCCTGCGGCGAAAACCAGCGCGCCGCCTTCGTAACCGAGGCCGTTGGTGTCGGCGACCCAGTCGCCAAGCGCTGTTCCGAGCGTCTGCGAAAACAGGATCGACACCCAATAGAGGATTTCGACTCTCGGCGTCGCCACGGTATTGACCGACACCGTTCCTTCCGACGTGTACCAGATGCCGAGGGAGATCATCAGCAACGCAAAAAGCAGCGACGCGCCGCCGGGGTAGCCGACGCCGAGCGAACGGTCGGCGAAATCGGCCATGGTAGTGCCGGCGGTCGTGGTTGCGACGATCACAAACCAGTACAGCAGCGGGTGAAAGGATTTCGCGCAAATCTGCGCAACGACCGCGACGAGCAGGATGCCAATGAAAATCAGGCTGCTGATCGCATAGCCAAGACCCATCGACATCGAAACAGCGTCGCCGCCGGTTTCACCAAGCGTTGTTGCAAGTATCTTGATGATCCAGAAGACGAGCGTGACTTCGGGGACCTTGCTTTGCGGCAAGTCTGAAACCATTCGGCGCGTCCTCGGCCCCGTGCAAAGTTTTTCGTAAAACAGGCACATCCCTGCCCGGCCGCTTGCGAAGCGGTCAGGTTCATCAACGGTCGGGCCGTTGAACGGTTCCGTCAGCAGGAACCAGCGAAAGCGCCTTCAGGTCACCCGGCGCACGTAGCTTGCATTGAGATCCTTCACCGATTTTGCGCCGCATTGCTGCATGGCAGCTCTGGTCTCGGTGCGCACGAGCTCCAGCACCCGCTCGACGCCTGCCTGGCCGAACGCGCCCAGCCCCCAGAGATAGGGACGACCGACGCCGACGGCCTGCGCGCCCATCGCCAGGGCCTTCACCGCATCGGTGCCGCGGCGGAAACCCGAATCGACGATGACGGGAATTCGGCCCTTCACGGCTGCGATGATCTCCGGAAGCGCGTCAATGGTCGAGCGGCCGTTGTCCTCGCCGCGTCCGCCGTGGTTGGAGACCAGAATGCCGTCGAGGCCGTTCTGCACGGCGAGCTCTGCATCGTCAGCCGTCACGATGCCCTTCAGCATGATTTTCATTTTGGTCACGTCACGCATGCGCTTGACGGTGTCCCAATCGAGATTGGAGGACTCGCCGCCGCCCTTGATGCCGGAAAGGTCGATGCCGTCGTAGTTGTGCCGGCGCAGCGCGCGGGCGGCAAAGCTGGAGCGATCGTGACAGCCCGAGCATTCGCGAGTATCGGACTTCATCAGGCGGAAAAGCGTCTCCTGATTGCGCCCGGCAATGCGATCGATCGTCACCATCAGCACCGGACAGCCGGCACCGTCCGCGCGCTTGATCAGCGCTTTCGCCACCTCGAAGCTCGGCGAGGCATAGAGCTGGAACCAGATCGGCGCGCCGCGCTCCTTTGTAACGTCATCGACCGAGAAGTTCGACGAGGTCGAGAGCATTTGCAGGTGATTGCCGGCCTTTGCTGCCCTCGCGACCGCGAGTTCGCCGTCCGGGTGAAAGAACTGGTTGGCGCCGGTCGGGCAGATGAAGATCGGCGAGTCGTATTTCACACCGAACAGCTCGATCGAGGTATCGACCTTGGAGACATCGTTGAGCCGATGCGGCATCAACTGGAATTTCTTGAAATCCTCGCGGTTGGCGCGCAGCGTCGTTTCGTCGTCAATGCCGGAGGCCATATAGCCGAAATGGGCCGGCGGCACGTTCTGGCGAGCAACCGGTTCGAAATCGAAGACGTTGATGGCCTCTTTCGGCGTCTTGATGAGATCGATGCTGCCGGGGGGCGCCCACATCATTGGGTCGGGCAGTTTGGACGGCGCTTCCAGCGCCTTGGCGGCAAACGCGCCCGAGGCCAGCAGCGGCGAAGCCGCGCAATATTGCAAAAAGCGGCGGCGGCTGGTGGCGCGAATATCCTCTGACGACATGTGATGCTTCTCCCCTGTGCTTATTTTTATGGAGGTACGATAGCAGTGGCAAAGATGACCCGGAAGGCTCCGGCCATGGCAAGCCAGACATGCATGCCAGTCGTGCCAGCGCCCGCACGAAGTCCAAAAATTGATCGGGGATGGCCGGTTGAGCCGGCATCCGGGAGGATCGAACCCGCGGCCGGGGCGTTAGCCGAATGGAGGCGCCCATAATCCGGTCACTGGGGCGGTTTAAAGGACGACCCCTGAGGATTGTTGATGGCGAGACCTCTCGTTAATGTCCGCCCCAGTTGTCATATCCTCCTCCGCTCGAACCGAAACAGGGCATCATGAATCCGGTCAAGGCACTTGAACAACACGGCCAGGCGGTCTGGCTGGATTTTTTGGCACGCGGCTTTATCGCCAAGGGCGAGCTGAAAAAGCTGATCGATACCGACGGCGTCAAGGGCGTCACCTCCAATCCCTCGATCTTCGAAAAAGCGATCGGCAGCTCGGACGAATATGACGGCGCGATCGGCCGCGCCTTGCAAAAAGGCGACCGCCCCATTGCCGACCTGTTCGAGCACGTCGCGGTTGAAGACATCCAGAGCGCCGCCGACGTGCTGCGGCCTGTGTATGACGACCTCAAGGGCAATGACGGCTTCGTCAGTCTCGAAGTGTCGCCTTATTTTGCGATGGACACCAAGGCCACCATCGCGGAAGCGATGCGGCTGTGGAAGGACGTCCACCGCAAGAATCTGATGGTGAAGGTGCCGGCGACGCCGGAAGGCCTGCCCGCGATCGAGCAGTTGACTGGCAAGGGCCTGAACATCAACATCACGCTGCTGTTCTCGCAAAAGGTCTATATCGAGGTCGCGAAGGCCTACATCGCGGGTCTCGAAAAGCTTATCGCCGACGGCGGCGATCCCTCGGATATCGCCAGCGTCGCAAGCTTCTTCGTCAGCCGCATCGATACCGCGGTCGACAAGCAACTTGACGAGAAGATCGCCCGCGCCAATGACCCGCAGGAAAAGGAACGTCTCGCCGCGCTGAAAGGCAAGGTCGCGATCGCCAACGCCAAGCTCGCTTACCAAGAATACAAGGAACTGTTTTCCGGCGCGCGCTGGGAAAAGCTCGCCGCCAAAGGCGCCAAGCCACAGCGGCTGCTGTGGGCCTCAACCGGCACCAAGAACAAGGACTACAGCGACGTCCTCTACGTCGAGGAGCTGATCGGATCGAACACGATCAACACGATGCCGCCAGCCACGCTCGAGGCCTTTCGCGACCACGGCAAGCTACGCGACAGCCTCGAGGAGAACGTCGACGAGGCGCGGCAAATTCTCGTCGAGCTTGAGAAGTCCGGCATCTCGCTGGATGCAATCACCGAAGAACTGGTCAAGGACGGCGTCAAGCTGTTCGCGGATGCCGCCGACAAGCTCTATGGCGCGGTCGCCCACAAGCGTGCGACCGTGCTTGGCTCGGCCATCGGATCGCAGAAGCTCGCACTCGGCAGCAACCTGACGAAGGCCGTCGAGAAGAGCAGCGAGGAATGGCGCGCCGCGGCCAAGGTGCGAAGGCTTTGGCACAAGGACAAGTCGGTCTGGACCGATGACGACGAGAACAAGTGGCTCGGCTGGCTCGACGGTCCGGCCAAGGCCGACATCGCCGACTACGAAGATTATGCGCGGCGGGTGAAGGGACAGAATTTCTCTGACGCCGTCGTGCTCGGCATGGGCGGCTCAAGCCTCGGGCCTGAAGTGCTGGCTGAAACGTTCCCGAAGAAGTCCGGCTTCCCGACGCTGCACGTGCTCGATTCCACCGACCCGGCGCAAGTGCGGGCGATGGAAAAAGCGATCGATCTCAAGCGAACCTTGTTCATCGTCTCCAGCAAGTCCGGCGGCACCACCGAGCCGAACGTGATGAAAGATTACTTCTTTGCGCAGGTGTCGAAGGCGATCGGCGCTAACAAGGCCGGGCATCGCTTCATCGCCGTGACCGATCCCGGCTCGTCACTGGAGAAGGTTGCGAAGAAGCAAGGTTTCGCTCGCATCTTCCACGGCGAGCCTTCGATCGGCGGCCGCTATTCCGTGCTGTCACCGTTCGGCCTTGTGCCGGCAGCGACCGCCGGCATCGATGTGAAGAGCCTGATCCACCATACGCTTTCGATGGTGCGCTCGTGCGGCGCGGATGTGCCGCCGCAAGAAAATCCCGGCGTTCAGCTTGGCCTCGCCATGGGCCTCGCCGGTCTGGAAGGCCGCGACAAGGTCACGATCTTCTCGTCGGAGAAGATTGCCGATTTTGGCGCCTGGGCCGAGCAGCTGATTGCCGAATCCACCGGCAAGGAAGGCAAGGGCCTGATCCCGATCGATGGCGAAACCATCGGCAACGTCTCGGTCTACGGCCGTGATCGCTTCTTCATCGACTTGCGCACCGAGAGCGAGCACGACGCCGTTCATGCCTCCAGGCTCGACGCGCTGGAGCACGCCGGTCATCCCGTTGTTCGCATCGTCATGAAGTCGATCGAACATATCGGGCAGGAATTCTACCGCTTCGAGATGGCAACGGCCGTGGCAGGCAGCGTCCTCGGCATCAACCCGTTCAACCAGCCTGATGTCGAGGCCGCCAAGGTCAAGACGCGCGAACTGACGGCAGCTTTCGAAAAATCAGGCAGCCTGCCGGTGGAAGAGCCCGTGGTCTCCACTGACGAGGCCGACCTCTACACCGATGCGACCAATGCCGGCGAATTGCGCAAAGCCGGCGCCGACGGTACGCTTGAATCCTGGCTGAAGGCGCATCTCTCCCGCGTGCACGCCGACGACTACGTCGCGCTGCTCGCCTATATCGAACGCAATGCCGACCATATCGATGCATTGGAGGGCGCGCGGCTCGCCGTGCGCGACCGGCGCCGTGTCGCGACCTGCGCGGAGTTCGGCCCGCGATTCCTCCACTCGACCGGCCAGGCCTATAAAGGCGGTCCCGACAGCGGTGTGTTCCTTCAGGTCACCGCGGATGATGCGAAGGATTTGCCGGTGCCCGGCCAAAAGGCGAGCTTCGGTGTGATCAAGGCAGCCCAAGCGCGCGGCGATTTCGACGTGCTCACCGAGCGCGGCCGGCGCGCGCTGCGGGTGCATCTGAAGGGCGACCTCAAGAGCGGCCTGAAGACGCTCGACGATGCGATCCGGCAGGCCCTGAACTGAACAGGCGTTGAACCAAGGGAGTTCGTGATGCAGCTTGGCATGATTGGCCTCGGGCGGATGGGCGGCAACATCGTCCGCCGCCTGATGCGTCACGGACATCAGACCGTCGTCTATGACAAGGACGATAAGGCGGTGGCCGGGCTTGCCAAGGAAGGCGCGGCGGGCTCCGGCACGCTGGAAGAGTTCGTAAGCCGACTGGAAAAGCCGCGCACGGCCTGGATCATGCTCCCGGCTGGCCACATCACGGAAACGACGATCGACGCGCTGGCGAAGCTGATGCAGAGCGGCGACGTCATCATCGATGGCGGCAACACATTCTGGCAGGACGACGTTCGCCGCGGCAAGAAGCTGAGGGATCGCGGCATACACTACGTCGACGTCGGCACGTCCGGCGGCGTGTGGGGCATCGAACGCGGTTACTGCATGATGATCGGCGGCGACAAACAGGTCGTCGAGCGTCTCGACCCGATCTTCAAGACGCTCGCGCCCGGCCTCGGCGACATCCCGCGCACCGAAGGACGGCAGGGGCGCGACCCGCGCGTCGAGCAAGGCTACATCCATGCCGGCCCGATCGGCGCCGGACACTTCGTCAAGATGGTTCATAACGGCATCGAATATGGCCTGATGCAGGCCTATGCCGAAGGCTTCGACATTTTGAAGAACGCAAATATCGAAGCGCTTCCGGCCGAGCATCGTTTCGAGCTCGATATCGCAGACATTGCCGAAGTCTGGCGGCGCGGCAGCGTCATCCCATCCTGGCTGCTCGATCTCACGGCCTCCGCTTTGGCGAAGAATCCGGCGCTGCAGAACTATTCGGGCTTTGTCGAGGATTCCGGCGAAGGCCGCTGGACCGTCAATGCCGCGATCGACGAGGCCGTGCCGGCCGAAGTTCTGACCGCGGCGCTATTTGCGCGGTTTCGTTCCCGTCAGGAACATACCTTCGCGGAAAAGATTCTCTCCGCAATGCGTCAGGGTTTTGGCGGCCACATAGAGGGGCACGCCGGACCTGCACAAGGGGCGTCCAATCCGTCAAAGGCCGGTCATTCGTGACAGAAACGCTAGCAAAAAAACGCAAACCGGATCCCTGCTCGTTCGTCATCTTCGGCGCGACCGGCGATCTGACCCATCGGCTCGTGATTCCAGCGCTCTATAATCTCGCCGCCGGCGACCTGTTGCCGGAAAAATTCTGCGTGGTCGGCGTCGCCCGCAAGGGCATGTCGAGCGATGACATGCGCGAGAGCCTGCTGAAAGGCCTCAAGCAATACAAAACCCGTCCCATCGAGGACGCGATCGTCAAGCGGCTTCTCGAATGCGTCACCTCCATCGAGGCCGACCCGAAAGACCCGGCCTCGTTCGACGCCATGGCCGAACGACTGCATCGGCTGGAGACCAATCGGGCAACCGGCGGCAACCGGCTGTTCTACCTCGCGACGCCGCCTGCCGCCTTCGCCCCGATCGCCAAACAGCTCGGCCGCACCGGCATGCTGAAGGAAGACGGCGCCTGGCGAAGGCTCGTGGTCGAAAAGCCGTTCGGGACCGATCTTGCCTCGGCGAAAGCGCTCAACGGCGAACTGCTCAAGCTGATGGACGAACACCAGATCTACCGGATCGATCACTATCTCGGCAAGGAGACGGTCCAGAACATCCTGGTGCTGCGCTTTGCCAACGGCATGTTCGAGCCGATCTGGAATCGGGATCATATCGACCACGTGCAGATCACGGTCAGCGAGAAGATCGGCGTCGGCCATCGCGGCAGCTTCTATGACGCGACCGGCGCGCTGCGCGATATGGTGCCGAACCACCTGTTTCAACTGCTGTCGCTGGTGGCGATGGAGCCGCCGGTGAGATTCAATGCCCATGCCGTACGAACGGAAAAGGCCGAGGTGCTGGCGGCAATCCAGGCCGAGAGCGAGGAAGAAGCACTGAAGAATTCAGTGCGGGGTCAGTATCAGGCAGGCAAAAGCGGCGACGTCGAGATTTCAGACTATCGCAGGACCGAACAGGTCAAGCCCGAGTCTACCACCGAAACCTACGCTGCGCTGAAACTGACCATCGACAACTGGCGCTGGGCCGGCGTGCCGTTTTATCTGCGCACCGGCAAGGCGCTCGGCACCAAACGCACCGAAGTCGCGATCAAGTTCAAGCAGGCGCCGTTTGCGATGTTCCGCGACACCCCTGTCGACAAGCTCTCGCAGAACTATCTCGTCATCGCGGTCGAACCGAACGAAGGCATTACGCTTCAGTTCAACACCAAGGTGCCGGGGCCGACGATCAATATCGACGGCGTCGAAATGAAATTCCGCTACAAGGATTACTTCCAGGCGGAGCCGACCACCGGCTATGAAACGCTGATCTACGATTGCATGATCGGCGACAACATCCTGTTTCAGCGCGCCGACAGCGTCGAGGCCGGCTGGCAGGCGGTGCAGCCGTTCCTGGATGCCTGGAAGAAGGCGGGCGCCAAGGGCCTCGAGCCGTATAAAGCCGGTAACGAGGGCCCGAATGCTGCCGAAGAACTGCTGAAGCGCGACGGCCGCACCTGGCGCAAGCTGGGCTAACGCACATGCCGTCCTCCGATCAAATCAACCGGATCGTCGTCGCCGATCCGGCCGCGCTCGCGGTTACGGCCGCCGGACGTCTGATGACGAGGATCGAGGCTAACTCCGATCGCATTGCGATCTGTCTGACAGGCGGGTCGAGCCCGAAGCAGCTCTATCAGTTGCTGGCGACGGATGCTTACGCAAAGACAATTCCCTGGGACCGCGTGCATTGGTTCATCGGCGATGAGCGCTTTGTCTCCGCAAGCGATCCCCTCAACAACATGAGCACGGCGCGAAAACTCTTCCTCGATCATTTCGCGCCGAAGGATCACATTCATCCGATCCCGACCGATGTCGCGACACCGGACGAATCCGCGACGCGTTATGAGCGACAACTGCAAACCTTCTACGGCGCTGGCGATCTCGATCCGGCGCGGCCGCTGTTCGATCTCGTGCTGATGGGCGTCGGCCCCGACGGCCATACCGCCTCGCTGTTTCCCGGCTATCCGGCGCTTGCCGAGACCAAACGCTGGGTTGTCGGTGTACCGGAAGCCCATGTCGAACCGTTCGTGCCGCGGGTGACCCTCACCTTGCCTGCGCTCGCCTCGTGCCGCGAAATGTTGTTTGAGGTCGCGGGCAAGGAAAAGCGTGCAATACTTGCGAGGCTTTCAAAGGATGAAAGCCTGCCAGCCAACCGGGCACGCTCGATCGGCGAAACCGTTTTTTTGGTGGATCAGGCCGCGATCGGGAAGTAATTCGCTTGAGCGACAGACCGGAAACGGCGCTCTGCGCCTTGATCGTGATGGGCGTATCGGGCTCGGGAAAGAGCACGATTGCCGCTGCGCTCGCCGCGCGTTTGCAATGGACGTTCGAAGACGGCGACCGCTTTCACCCCGCAAGCAACGTCGAAAAGATGCGCGCCGGACATCCGCTGTCCGACGAAGACCGCTGGCCGTGGCTTGAAGCGATCGCCGATGAGATCGGCCGCGTCTGCAAAGCGGGCGGCCATGTCGTGATTGCCTGCTCGGCTTTGAAACACGCCTATCGAGACGTATTGCTGCGCGGGCGCGACGACGTCCGCTTCGTCTTCCTCAATGGAGACCAGGCGCTGATCGCCGAGCGCCTTGCCCGGCGCAAGGGCCATTTCATGCCGCCCGGCTTGCTCGACAGCCAGTTCAAGACGCTGGAACCGCCAGAGGCCGATGAGCGGCCTATCACCGTCTCGATCGACGCGCCGGTTGAGACCATCATCATCGACATCATCGCTCAGTTACGGACCTGACGCCCATGACCCGCATCGCACTCGTTGTCTCGGACGTCGACGGAACGCTCCTGACCAAGGAAAAGCTTCTCACCGAACGCGCCATCGGCGCGGTGCGAAAGCTTCACGAGGCCGGCATCGGCTTCACCATCACCTCGAGCCGTCCGACCATCGGCATGCGCTTTTTGATCGAACCGCTCGGCATCACGCTTCCCGTCGGCGCTTTCAACGGCAGCTGCATCGTCGATCCCGCGCTGAAGCCGGTCGAGCAGCATTTGATCGGCGAAGCAGCAGTTCGCCGCGCGCTCGACGTTCTCGTCAAGTTCGGCATCGACGCCTGGCTTTTCACCAGCGACCAGTGGCTTGTTCGCAACCGCGACGGCGATTATGTCGCGCACGAGGGGCGAACGATCCGCGCCGAACCGACCATCGTAGCCGACTTCACGCCGTATCTCTCGAACGCCTGCAAAATCGTCGGCGCCAGCGCCGATGCCGCCGGCCTTGAGCGCTGCGAG
>Ga0070741_10007950_pt1 | contig 21578 bp, 24 predicted proteins | sample Coa_R1_4_FD_66440 | JGI IMG/M metagenome (GOLD analysis project Ga0070741, IMG submission 66440) | Surface soil microbial communities from Centralia Pennsylvania, which are recovering from an underground coalmine fire - Coalmine... | ecosystem: Environmental > Terrestrial > Soil > Unclassified ... | reverse complement strand
TCTGAGGAGCGAAGCGACGAAGAATCTCAAATTTTGAACGAAAAAAACGAGATTCTTCGCTCCCGTTGGTCGCTCAGAATGACATGAGACGAATTTGCATACAGACCCTGGGTTGAGAGAAAAGAACAGGAATAAACTCAATGCCGATTTATGATCTTTTCTCCAAACAACTTGATGTGTCGGCGGTCTCCGACCTCGGCACACAACCGACCGAAGGTCTCACCAACATTCGAGACCTTCGGTCAAATCCTCGACGGGGTCAGAGACTTACGCCAAGCAAGAGAAATCCATCAAAACATCGAATTGATTTCCCCAACACCAAAGTGGAATTGCTCAAAGTTTTAGGTGCGGATGAATAAATGGGCCCTTTTCTCGCCACCATCCTCACCTTTGCTATTGCGTTGACCTTCCTGCGCGCCATGGACTTCTTCGCGCACCGCGGCTGGATCGAACCGCGCCTGAGCCGCAAATTGATTCACATCGGCACCGGTCCGCTGTTTGTTTTGTGCTGGCTGTTGTTCCCGGATCAACCCGAATCCCGCTGGCTGGCCGCGCTGGTTCCGTTCATGATCGTCGCTCAGTTCGCGCTGGTGGGACTGGGTGTGCTCAAAGATGAAGCCGCGGTGCAGGCCATGTCGCGCACAGGGAACCCGCGTGAGATTCTGCGCGGCCCGTTGTTTTATGGAATCGTCTTCGTGGTCTTGACTCTTGTCTTTTGGAAAGACTCACCGGTTGGCATGACCGCCCTGATGTTGATGTGCGGCGGCGATGGTCTGGCCGACATCGTGGGTCGCCGCGTGGCCTCGCCAAAGATTCCGTGGAGCAGGGAGAAATCATTGGCCGGCTCCATCAGCGTCTTCGCAGGCGGATGGTTACTGACAGCCATCATCCTTTTCATCTATATGTCAGCGGGAGTTTTTACAAAACCATTCAGCACTTATCTTCTACCCATCACCATCGTCGCATTGATTGGGGCGCTGATTGAATCTCTTCCATTCAAGGACGCGGATAATATCACCGTCACATTGGCGGCGGTCATTGTCGGCTTGCTTGTTTTTTAAATTTTTCAAAAAGTCGCGTCGCGCCGATCTACAACTTCATAATCATCCCGTTGATGCGCCGAGATCAACAGGATTTCATGTCTCAAAAACGTTATCAAATTCGGGAATCAATGATATATATTGAAAAAATTGGAAACACCGAGAAAGGACCTTTAGAAAATGGGAAACTCTCCTCAATACTGGGGACTCTCTTCCTGTATTGACTTGTACGAATGCGATCTTAGTTTAATGAAAGATGCGGAGGCCATCCGTGAATTCGTCAGGTTGTTGTGTGATCGCATCAAGATGAAGCGTTTCGGCGAGACTCAGGTCGTGCACTTCGGCGATGATCCGCGCGTGAACGGATTCAGCATGACGCAGTTGATCGAGACCTCGCTTGTGTCCGCGCATTTTGCCGAAGCCAGCCGCGCCATTTATCTCGATGTTTTCAGTTGCGCGCCGTACGATCCAAAGGATGCGGCGGAGTTTGCCTTGAATTATTTCAAAGGCAAGAGATATAACCTGCACACGGTGGAAAGAAAGTAATCGCTTTACCCCAAAACTGCGGCCCGCACCGCGTTACAGCGTTCGCAATCGTCCCGCTGGCAGAGCAAAGCCAGCGGGTCCGTTGTGATGCGGCGAATCACCGCCTCGAACAAAGCGCGCAACGGCAGGGCCTTGACAATCGCATCCCCGATCTTCAAACTGCGCGTATCGCGAACCAGATCAATGGCAATCGCATCAAACCCGGACGAATCGCCGGGGAAGCCGGGACATTCGACGATGCGATCCGGCAGAAGCGCCCAGCGGACGAATTGTTTGCGCCCCGCCAGTTTCTCCGCGTAATGAATGCTGGTGTTGACCGTGTGATCCACGCCGAGCAGTAAGACCCATCCATCAGCATCCGCCAACGCAAAGATGGGTCCGAGCGGATCCTGCATGGTCTGCGCGGCTAAAAATTTTTCGGCATGAACTCCGGTGAACGATTGAATCGGATGCAAAGTCCGTTTGGCAAGGGGGTGACGGCGCAAGGTCTCAGGCACGATGCCCATTTGTTTGTCAACAGGCATATGTTGATCGAAAGGCACCGCTAAACGATTGCCATCCATGCCATTGCCATACGTAATTCCATTGTTGGGCGGGCCGACTTCGGGCGTGATCATGGTCTTGTATGTAAAGGCCGGCATGACCAACGCGCCGACCGAATCGAGCACGGCGCGCATCAATGAGTCCGCGCCGCCATTGACTTCGCCAAAGGCTTTGAGCGAGGCGTGCGCGATCACGGGTGTTTGCGAAAGCCCAAGGGTCATCAGCGCCGCTCGCAGGTCAAGGAAAGAAACGGTGGTCATTTGATGATGGACGATAGGCCACAGACGACAGACCGTGAATCGTGGTTTGTGGTTCGTCGTCCGAGATTCAGGTTTATCACTTCCCCTTCCATTCCGGCTTGCGCTTTTCAACAAATGCTTTCATGCCTTCTTTTTGATCTTCGGTTGCAAACAGATTATAAAATTCCTGACGTTCCACATGGAGGGCGTCGGTCAACGTACGCTCATAAGCCTGATTGATCATCTTTTTCGCGACCCGCACCGCGACCGGAGGGCGCGACGCGATTTCATCGGCCAGTTTCAGTGCTTCGTCCAAATATCGTTCATTCGGGACCACGCGATTGACGAGGCCGAATTGAAGCGCCTCCTGCGCTGACAGCGTGCGATTGTTCAAAATCATCTCCATCGCAATGGCTTTGCCCACCGCGCGCGTGAGACGCTGCGTGCCGCCCGCGCCGGGGATGACTCCGATGGTGATTTCAGGCTGTCCAAACTTCGCAGACTCCGATGCGACGATCATGTCGCACGACATGGCGATTTCGCATCCGCCGCCCAGCGCATAGCCCGACACCGCCGCAATAACCGGTTTTTGAATCTTGAGGATGCGGCCAAACGCCGCAACGTGATCGCGATCCATCATCTCGGTCACGGATTTATCGGCCATCTCTTTGATGTCCGCACCTGCCGCAAAGGCCTTTTCGTTTCCAGTGACGACCATCGCGCCGATGCCGTTGTCGTTGTCGAACGTTTCAAGCGCGTCCATCAATTCGAGAATCAATTTATTATTCAACGCGTTCATGGCCTGCGGACGGTTGAGCGTAACCAACCCCACGCGCCCGCGCGTTTCAGTCAGAATGAATTCGTACGACATGATGACTCCTTTCACGATTATGACAAAGACTCTTGAACCGCAAAGCACGCCAAGGGCGCCAAGTTTTTATGTTTTTGCTTCGCGATCTTCGCGGCCTTCGCGGTTCGGTTTACTCTGATTCTACACGAGAAATTAATCTGTGCTACCATTGTGCCGATATTTTCCAAAGGAGAACACATGGATATCCTTCTCGCTCTTCATTCCATCATTCGCTGGATCATCATCGTGGTGGCCGCGTTGGCCATCATCAAATTCGCTATCGGTTGGGCGGGAAATCATTCCTTCACAGGCATGGACCGCGGCCTGGCTTCCGGCTTCAGCGGCCTGATGGATTTGCAAGTCCTGCTCGGTCTTATCTATTTCATTTGGAATGGTATGGCCGGTACAGGCTTTCCGCTGTATCGCATCCTGCACATGATCATTATGATTCTCGCGGCGGTCGCGGCGCACATTCCAGCCCGCCTGAAAAACTTGAATGACAAACTGCGTTTCCAATTTTCCGCGATGATCATCATCGGCGTTTTGGTGTTGATCGTCATCGGCATTTCAGTGCTGCCGAGGCACTAGACCATAGATCATTGACCATGGTCCATCGTCTATGGTCTATCGTCTATAGTCCATCGTCCCATGACCACTGACCTCGCCCTCGAAAAACTCGACTTCAAACGCGTCCTGCCCATCCTCGTCATCGTGCTGGTTGACCTGATGGGTCTTTCGATCATCGTCCCATTGCTTCCACTCTTTGCAGCGCGCTTCGGGGCCACACCGCTCCTCATCGGCATTTTGCAAGCCACATATCCGATGATGCAATTCATCGGCGCGCCGATTCTCGGACGATTGTCCGACCGCTTCGGGCGCAAGCCCATCCTCATCTTCAGTCAGCTCGGCACGCTGGCCGGATTCATCCTGCTCGGTTTCGCCAATACCCTCTGGCTGTTGTTCGCCTCGCGCATCATTGACGGCCTCTCCGGCGCGAACATGTCCACCGCGCAGGCCGCGATTGCAGACAGCACCACCGAGAAGACGCGCACGCAGGGACTCGGTCTGATCGGCGCGGCCTTTGGGGTTGGATTCATCCTCGGGCCGATCATTGCCTATTTGGTGCTGGCCGCTTCGGGCGGGGACTATCGAGCGGTGGCGTTGACCGCGGCCTTCTTCTCGCTGACGTCCATCCTGCTCACCACGTTTTGGTTTCATGAATCGCATCAAGACGATTCGCCAGCGGCGAAATCACATCGCGCTCCGTTTTCATTCAGCACGATGAGACAGGCCCTCGCCCAACCCGCGGTGGGATATTTACTGCTCGTGATGTTCTTCTATCAATTTGCCTTCGGCGGATACGAACAACTCTTTTCGCTTTTCACGCTCACGCGCCTCGGCATGGACGCCACATCCACAGCCGGGTTGTTTGCGCTGGCCGGCGTCTTCATTGTGATCGTTCAGGGCGTGCTGATCGGTCGCTGGTCCCGCCAAAGAGGCGACCGCTGGCTGGTGATTTTGGGAGTCTCGACTCTGGCCATCGGTCTGATCGGAACGTCGCTCACGCCGCGCGTCCCCGTGCCGTGGTACAGCCAATCGAAAGTGCTGGAAAGCCTGGCGGGACAAGGTCCGATTCGCGTTTCGATTCGCGACATCCGAGTGACTCTGCCGGATGAGACCGCCAAAGGCTGGTTTGGAATCATCTGGTTGTTGATTGCCTCGTTTCCCGCCGCGCTGGGAGGCGGCGTTTTGCATCCCGCGGTGAACAGCCTGATCACCAAGTCGTCCGAGAAAAGCGAAGTGGGCGGCATGTTGGGAATCTCCGCCGCGTTCTACAGCGCGGCCAACGCGGTCGCGCCGCTGTTTTACGGCTCGGTTTTTCAATGGCTCGGCGCGCCCGTGCCGTTCCTCCTCGGCGGCCTGATTTTGGCCATGTTGTGGATTTTCGCGCCGAGGGCCATCCCCAAATCCATTGCTGTTTCATAAGAAACCTTGCGCGCTTTCCAAATCGGACTATAATCGTCAAAATACTGGAGCCGCCGCATGGATGCACACGCAATTACCCTCACACTCGACATTGTTCTGGTTATTAGCGCGCTGTTGGCGCTGTATTTTCGTCCCCGCATCGGCGGGCAACTCGCAGTAGGTCTCAGGTTGATCATGGTCGGCGTTTTCATCCTGGGCCTCACCCACCTCACCGACACGTTGCTCCACGACTACGTCACAGCCATTGACGCGACCATGCGTCCGCTGTTGCATCGTGCCTTGAATGTGATCGGTTTCCTCTTCATCTTTATCGGTTTCTTTGGCATGAAGAGAGCCATCGAAGCATAAAATGGAAACTGACACTCAGATTGACGTCTACAAGGAAGTCCTGACGGCCATCGTCCAACGCTTTATCAAGTTGATGGGCCACGAAATCGCTCTGCGCTTTGCGCGCCGCGTGTATGGATTGCGTATTCAGGACGACGGAACGGTAACCAGTTATCAAGGCGATGGCTGGATTGCCATTCAGGGCGTGATCATCGAATACATGACCCTGCTCGGCCCCGAAATCCTGCCGCTGACCCAGCGTGCGGTCAACCCGACCATGGAACGTCATCCCCAAAAAATAAAACTCCCATCCCTTCTGCAATAAAAAAGACCTGCGATGAATTCGCAGGTCTTTTATTTTTCTAATTAGGAGACAAATCCAATCTTTCAGGTGCGACGCACTCGCGCGTTCACCCATCCCCCAACAACACATCGGCCAAATCCGCGGTGCTCGGCAAAATCAAATCCGGGCGCTGACGTTGCAACTCAGCCTGCTCGCCGAATCCGCACAGCACGCCGACCGTTTGCGCGCCGGCGGCTTTGCCCGCGCGGATGTCCACGGTCGTGTCGCCTGTCATCAGGCACGCATCCGGCATCACGCCCATTTTTTGCGCGGCAAACAAAATCGGGTCCGCGTAGGGTTTGGTATGTTCGGCGCTCAAAGCCGTGACGATCACATCAAAATATTTCACCAGATCGAATTGTTTCAAAAAAGCCATCGTGCTGTCTTCGTCTCGCGCGCTGACCACTGCCATCGGGTAATGTCCCTTGAGCCGCGCCAGCATCTGCTCCACGCCGGGGACGATCAGATATTGTCTCGCCTTGTGTTTGCGATGACGATACATCCAGTTGATGAACGCGATGATTTCATCGTCGAGGCCGATGGTGTCAGTGATGCCGAGCAGAGCGTTGCCCGGCGATTCCATCCACATCACCAGTCGACGCGCGGCGCGCGCTGGGTCGCTCACAAAAGGCATGTAGTGAAAGAATCCCACAAACTTGTTTACATAAAAATCATCGGTGTCGCTGAGAGTCCCGTCCACATCGAAACACAGCGCGCGGATTCGTTGAAGATCAAGGGTCATGAGCCAATTCTACCCTAGCCCTACCCCATCCCTCCCCATTTTCAAAAAAGCGGAAAATGGGGAGGGTGTCACGAAGTGAGGGGTAGGGCAAAGGCAATGATATACTTTCCGCAATGCAAAGCACATTGACTCACATCGAATGTCCTGAATGTGGCAAACGATACGACGCAAATCGCATTCAAACCATCTGCCCGGATTGCAAATCGCCTTTGCTGGCGCGTTATGACTTGGACCAAGCGCGTCGTTCTCTGGACCCTCAAGCGGCCTCCGCGCGCCCGCGCGGACTCTGGCGATGGGCTGAGATCCTGCCCGTGCGCGATGAAAAGAATCGCATCACACTCGGCGAGGGAGATACGCCGCTGATCCCGTCTCTGCGTTTGGGCGAATCGATTGGATTGAAAAATTTATACATCAAAGATGAATCCGGGAATCCGACCGCCTCCTTCAAAGCGCGCGGACTGGTCATGGCGGTCGCGAAGGCGATGGAGTTCAAGGTCAAAGGTCTGGTGATTCCCACCGCAGGCAACGCGGGCGGAGCATTGGCCGCCTACGCGGCGCGCGCCGGAATCGAAGCGCACGTCTTCATGCCAAAGGACGCGCCGCTCGCGAATCAACTGGAGGTCAAAGCCTTCGGCGCGGATTTGATTCTCGCAGATGGTCTCATCAGCGACGCGGGCAAACTGGCCGCGGAAGAAGCCGCCAAACACAAATGGTTCGACGTTTCCACGTTCAAAGAGCCGTATCGCGTGGAAGGTAAAAAGACCATGGGACTTGAACTCGCCGAACAGTTCAATTGGAATCTTCCGGATGTCATCATCTATCCGACCGGCGGTGGGACGGGCCTGGTCGGCATGTGGAAGGCCTTTGATGAAATGGAGAAGTTGGGCTGGATCAACTCAAAGCGGCCGCGCATGGTCAGCGTGCAGGCTGAAGGATGCGCGCCCATCGTCCGCGCCTTCGAGCAGGGAAAGGATCGGGCCGAGTTTTGGCAAAATGCCAGCACGCAGGCCGCCGGTCTACGCGTGCCCGGGCCGTTCGCCGATCGCTTGATTCTGCGCGGCATCCGCGAAAGTCATGGCGCCGCGATTGCGGTCAGCGATGAAGACATCCTTGCCGCGCAAAAAGAAATTGCGTCGCGCGAAGGCATCTTTGCCTCGCCTGAAGGCGCGGCCACCTGGGCGGCCTGCAAAAAACTGGCAAGGAATCACTGGATAAAAAGCGATGAACATGTAATTCTATTTAATACCGGAAGTGGGCTAAAATATCTGTGATGCTTCGCCGCCGTTGGCGGCTGAAGCAAACGAAATGACCGAAGATCGCACTCGAGCATTGCTTGAACTTCTTATCCAGATCAACCGTGAGGTCGCCGCGGCGCTGGACCTGCGTACTGTTTTGCAACGCCTGCTCTTCGCAGCTACACAAAATGTGGGCGGCGAGCGCGGCAGTATCATCGTGCTGGACGACGCGGGGAAACCGATTGACGCCACCATCATTTATGGTCAGAGTCTGCACGAACACACCACGCAACAATTGAGAGAAACCGTGGACCGCGGCCTGGCAGGCTGGGTGATCGAACACCGCAAAGCCGCGTTGATTCCCGATACAAACAAGGATGAGCGCTGGCTGAGGCGCTCCGACGACGCGCTCGATCAAAGCGGATCGAAGTCTGCGTTGTGCGTGCCGCTTCTGGCGCGGGACCGATTGGTCGGCGTACTGACCCTCGTCCATTCCGTGCCGAACGCGTTTGGCAAGGAGCATCTTGAACTCATGCAGGCCATCGCGGATCAGGCCAGCATCGCGGTGCTGAACGCGCGGCTCTATACCGAAAGTTCGCGCCAGGCGCGCATCATGACCGCGCTGGCCGATGGCGCGGCCGCCTTCAGCGCCTCGCTGGAAGTGCGCGAGGTTTGGCAGCGCGTTTTGAATCAGACTATGCAAGCCATGCAAGTGGAGACGGTCGCGATTGGATTGATCGAAGGACCGGAACAAAGCCTTGTGTTCCGCGCCGCCGCGGGGCAAAACGCCGGCAATATCATCGAGCGGCGCATCCCCGGCGGGAAGGGACTCGCCGGTCAGGTGGCGCGCGACGGACGCGGCGTTGTCATCCACAATGTGAAGGAGGACAAACGCTTCACCGATACAGATCGTTTTACGGGCATCGAAGCCAAAGCGATTGCCATCGCGCCGATCCAATCGCAGGGAAAGATCATCGGCGTGCTGGAAGCCATTAACCCGATTGCGCGCACATTCGATCCGGACGCGCTGACGGTGATGACCGGCATCGGCGGCCTGGCCGGGACGACCATTCGTAATGCGCAACTCTTCGAGCAATTGCAGAACGCGCATCAGCGTTACCGCGAACTGTTTGAAGAAAGCATTGACCCGATCTTCATCACGGATTGGGAGGGCAGGGTCATCGAGGCCAACCGCGAAGCCGTCAGCCTGAGCGGCTACAAAAACGAAGACTTGCACAAAATGAGCATTGACCAGCTGCACGAAGTCAATTGGAACAAGGTTGGGATGGAGTTCGAAAAACTGCGCGACGAGAATGGCAGCAATTATGAATCGGTGTTGCACAAAGCCGACTCGGGCAAGACTCCGATCGAAGTCTACGCGCGACGCGTGGAGTTCGAAGACGCGGATTCGATTCAATGGACTCTGCGCGACATCACCGAGCGCAAGGAATTGGATTCTCTGCGCGACGACCTGACCGCCATGATCTATCACGACCTGCGTTCGCCGCTTGGAAACATTGTCTCGAGTCTCGAAGTGTTGAACGGCATGGTCGGCGAAGATGAAGCGACGCGCAACATCCTGCATATCGCGGTCAATTCCACCGACCGTATCCAGCGGCTGGTCAATTCACTGCTCGACATCAACCGGCTCGAATCGGGGCAACCCATCGCGACACAAAAAGCGGTCAAGCCCGAAGAACTGATCGCGGACTCGATTCAGGCGGTTCAACCTTCCGCGTCGGGACGGCGTCAAACCATTGACACGAAAATCAACGGCTCGCTTCCCAATATCTGGGTGGACGCGGATATGATGCGACGCGTGCTGATCAATCTGTTGGAAAATGCGATCAAGTTTTCAAAGGTCGGAACAAAAATCGAGATCGGCGCAAGGAAAGATGGAACCTCGGTGCGTTTCTGGGTGTCCGATACCGGTCCGGGCATTCCGCCCTCGGAGCATAAACATATTTTCGAAAAATTTGCGCGCCTCAAAGGCAAGGACAAGCCGGGCGGCCTCGGCATCGGCCTGGCCTTTTGCCGCATCGCCGTGCAGGCCCACGGCGGGACAATCTGGGTGGAAAGCGAAGAAGGCAAAGGCGCGAAGTTTCTTTTCACTTTGCCGGTTATGGATGAAAAGGTTTGAGAGTAAAATAGCCCTCGCCTAACCCCTCCCGCCTTCGGCACCCTCCCCTTCCCTCTCCTAACGTTGGGAGAAGGAAGGGGAGGGCCGGGGTAGGGATGAGTGAGGGCATAGGAGTGTTATGCAATCCATTGCAGACAATGTTTATATCGAAGATAATTATCTCGGCGTGACACTGGGCGTGATTCAACAGCCGCGCGGACTGATTCAAATCGACGCGCCGCCCTCGCCCGAAGACAGTCGCTCTTGGCGCGCGGCGCTGATGAGTCTCAGCGGCGGACCGGAACGCGTGCTGATCAATCTCGATCCGCATCCCGACCGCACACTTGGCGCGCGCACGATGGACTGCACCGTGATCGCACAGGAAAAAACCGCGGCGGTGTTCCGCTCGCGTCCGACCACCTTCAAAGCGCAGGGCACAGAAACCGGCGCGGACTGGGAGACGATTCCCGGTCTCGGGACGGTGCGCTGGGCGCCGCCGGAAATTTCGTTCACGAATCGAATGTTTTTGCATTGGGGCGAGACGCCGGTCATCCTCGAACATCATCCAGGCCCGGCCTCCGGCGCGATGTGGGTGATCATCCCAGACGAAAAAGTCGTGTTCATCGGCGACCTCGTCCTAAAGAACCAGCCTCCCTTTTTGGCGCACTCCGACCTCCCGTCGTGGATCGAAGCGCTGGACGAACTGATGGGCCCGAACTATCGCGGCTACACGTTCATCAGCGGACGCGGCGGGACCGTCTCCAGTTCGATGATCAAGGCGCAGGCTGAATATATCAAGCAGATTCACGACCGACTCGAAAAGATGGGACGCCGCGGCACGTCGCCGGACGCGACCGAAAAGTTGATCGAGCCGCTCCTGACCAATTTCAAATCCTCCGCGGCGCGGCATAAACAATACGCGCAGCGACTGCGCTACGGACTTCGTCATTACTATGCTCGTCATTATCACATGGGCAGTTCCGCCGAGGAATAAATGACCGAACGCTTCCTTCCTCTCTTTGAACTCACACGCGGCAACATCGTCGAATCGATTCACTATGGCGCCATCGCAGTGGTGGACTCTCACGGCAAACTTTTGTATTCTTACGGCGACCCTCAAACGGTCGCTTTTTTACGCTCCTCGGCCAAGCCTTTTCAGGCTCTGCCCTTTTTTGAACGCAACGGGCCCGCGACCTTCGGCCTGACTCAAAAAGAACAGGCTTTGATCTGCGCCTCACACGAAGGCTCGGACGAACACGTGCAGGTCGCGGAGAGCATTCAAAAGAAAGCGGGCATCAAAGAAAGCGACTTGCAATGCGGCGTGCACATGCCCGGCGATGCAACCGCGTACAAAGCCTTGATCGCGCGCGGCCAGACGCCCACGACAAATCGCAACAACTGCTCCGGCAAACACAGCGGCATGCTGGCGCACGCCAAGATGCGCGGCCTGCCACTTGATACTTATCTCGACATCAATCATCCCATCCAGCAGGACATCCTGAGTGCCTTTGCCGAGATGTGCAAGTATCCGAGAGAAAAAGTGGAAATCGGCATTGACGGCTGTTCCGCGCCGAACTTCGCCGCGCCGCTCTATAATTCAGCGCTGGCTTTTGCGCGCGTCTGTGACCCGCATGATGTGAGCGAGGGGCGCGCCAAGGCGCTGAACGAGATCACATCTGCCATGACATCTCACCCCGAAATGATCAGCGGGCGCGGCGAATTCGATTGCCGTCTGATGCAGGTAGGAAAAGGTCAGATCGTCTGCAAGCGCGGCGCGGAGGGATTCCAGGCCATCGGCCTCAAGCCCGGTATGTTGGGCAACCCTCTAACGAGGGCAGGCGGCTCGCCCGGTGTGGGCATCACCTTCAAAGTGTCAGATGGGGATTTGCTGTTCCGCACGATCAACATCGAGCCGCTCAACCGCGTCCGCCCGGCAGTGACGCTGGAGATTTTGCGCCAGATCGGCGCGTTGAACGATTCGCAATTGAAGGAACTGGCCGAATTCGGGCCGACCCTGCCCATTAAGAACCATCGCGGGATTGTGGTAGGGGAGTCGAGGCCGGTGTTCAAACTTGAACGAGTAAAATAACCAAACCACAGATAAACACAGATACTTTTATAAGCACTGATTTAAAATCTGTGTTTATCTACGTTCATCTGTGGTGAATTTTTATGCCCAATCTCTCCCAGCGCGCTCTCAAAATCCACGAGAAACTCTTGGAAGCCTTTGGGGAGCCAACATGGCGCAATCCCCTGCCGCCGATTGACGAACTGGTCTCGACTATCCTTTCGCAGAACACGAATGACATCAACCGCGACCGCGCCTTCAATGCTTTGCGCGCAAAGTTCTCAACCTGGGAAGCGGTGCGCGATGCAAAAACAAGGGACGTGGTCAATGCCATCCGCCCGGCAGGGTTGGCCAATCAAAAGGGTCCGCGCATACAGAAGGTGTTAAAGGAAATCACGAAGGAACGCGGGAATCTGGACTTGTGGTTTCTGAAAGATTTGCCGCTCGAAGAGGCCCGCGCCTGGCTGACCAAGTTCAACGGCGTGGGGCCAAAGACCGCCGCCATCGTTCTATGTTTCTCGCTTAATCGTCCGGCCTTCCCCGTGGACACGCACATCTACCGCGTCACAGGCCGCATCGGTCTGCGCCCGGAGAAGATGACCGTCGAGCAGGCGCATCCACATCTCGAGAAATTATTTCCGCCGGAAACATATTACGCAGCTCATTTGAATCTGATCCGCCTCGGGCGTGAAGTGTGTCATCCGAGAAAGCCGGATTGCCCGAACTGTCCCATCCGCAGGTTGTGTGATTACGAGCCGAAGACGAAGTGATGGCGTCACCGAAACTCTGAACATAACGCGAATTTCGCGAATGGACGAATGTCGCGAACCCAATGAATTCGCGTAATTCGCAAATTCGCCTCATTCGCGTCGAGGTTTCTGAGAAAATGTATGAATGACACTCCTCCTGCCAGCCTCGCTTTGAAAAAACTTGGAGTCCCTCACCGCGTGTTTCGGCACGAAGGTCAGGTCAACTCGTTCGAGCAGGCCGCGGCCGAACGCGGACAACGACCGAGTCAAGTGGTGCGGAGCATTCTATTCCGCATCGGCGAAGATGATTTCATCATGGCGCTCGTCGCAGGACCCGCGCAGATCTCATGGAAGAAACTTCGCCAGCATCTCGGTCAGTCACGGCTGACGATGGCGACAGAAGACGAAGTGTTGGAAGTCACCGGCTACCGCGTCGGGACGGTGAGTCCGTTCGGGTTGGCGCGTCCGCTCAAAGTCCTGATTGACGCGGGTGTGATGAACGAAGAGGAAATTTCCATCGGATCAGGAGTCCGAAACACAGCCATCATTTTGAAAAGCGCGGATTTGCGTCGCGCCATCAGAGAACTAGAAATCGTTCAACTCGTAGAGAGTGCTTGACAAAGTTCAGACGCTGAATTATAGTCGGCCTAGAAAGTCTATAATTTCAATAGACTAATCAGACTATGCGCCTATCAAAACGCGGTGAATACGGCCTGCGGGCCATGATTATCCTGGCAACGCCGAAAGATGACGGCCGTCCCCCCATTGTGCAGATCAAAGAAATCTCGCAACGTGAGCAAATCCCTGCCAAGTTCCTCGAGCAGATTTTGCTCGCGTTGAAGAACGCCGGCTTATTGCACAGCAAAATGGGTGTGGGCGGCGGCTATTATTTGGCCCGGCCTGCCAAAGACATCAGCCTGGGCCAGATCGTGCGTGTGCTGGACGGGCCGCTGGCTCCGGTTAAGTGCGTAAGCCAGATGGCCTACGAGCCTTGTGGGTGCCCTGACGAGGAAACCTGCGGCCTGCGTTTGGTGATGGGCGATGTCCGCAATGCCATCTCGAAGTTGCTGGACGGGACTTCGCTCGAAGATGTAACGCATCGCGTTGATTCGGTCCGCGGGCTATTGTCGGCCTAATCCTCAGAGTGATTGAAACTCGCCCTTTTTTTGCAGGCCAAAAGTCTACTTGTATTATAGACTTTATAACACACTAGAAATGGAGCAGATAATGAAAAACAAAATTCATATGCTTTTCTCGCTATTGCTACTTGGATCGCTGATCTTGACAGCCTGCGGCGCGCCCGCTTCTCCCTCCGCCGCGAGCGGAGGCGACCTCAGCGGCACGATCACCATCTCCGGCGCGTTCGCCCTCTACCCAATGATGACAGTCTGGGCGGACGAATTTCAGAAACTGCATCCGAACGTTCAGTTCGACGTGCAAGCGGGCGGCGCGGGCAAAGGCTTGACGGATGCCCTCTCCGGTTCCGTAGACATCGGGATGATTTCGCGCGCCATCAAACCGGAGGAAGAGGCCAAGGGCGCGTACTGGATTCCGGTCACGAAAGACGCGGTCTTTCCGGTCATCAGCGCGCAGAATCCGGTGGCGGGTGATATTCTCGCGAAGGGTATCAACCAAGACACATTCAAAAAGATTTTCATCACCGGAGAAATTAAAACCTGGGGCGAAGCGGTCGGCAAGCCTGAAATCACAGATGAAATCCACGTGTACACGCGTTCCGATTCCGCCGGCGCGGCGGACATGTGGGCGCAGTTTTCCGGCGGCAAAGCCCAGGCCGATATTCAGGGCATCGGCGTGAACCGAGAACCGGCACTGGTGGATACGGTCGTCAAGGACCCGCTGGGAATCGGGTACAGCAATCTCAACAGCGTCTTCGATTTATCCACGGGCAATCCCGTTCAAGGAGTCGTCGTGCCGCCGATTGATATCAACGGCAACGGACAAGCCGATACCGACGAAGCCTACAGGACCAGGAGCGACGCGGTCAACGCGGTGGCTTCGGGCAAATACCCATCACCGCCCGCACGATTTGAAAATTTGGTCACCAAAGGCAAGCCCACCGGTCTGGTGAAAACGTTCATCGAGTGGATCCTGACCGACGGCCAGCAGTATCTGGATCAGGCCGGTTATGTTCCTCTCACACCCGATCAGCAAGCGGAGTCTCTGGCGAAGCTTAAATGAATCGTCAAAAACCACTTGCTATTGAATCGAATACGAAAGCAGAAGGCCGTCGCGCGCGGCCTTCTGTGGCTGAGCGCCGCAAGCGACACGATGAAAACACGCGTCGCACATTTTTCATTATCACCCTGCTTCCGCTGGTCTTGATCATAAGTATTACCCTTGCATTGGTCGCGAGGGCCTGGCCGATCTTAAGTTCCTATTCATTGAACGACTTGTTCTTTGGAACAATCTGGAAACCGGAAGACAAACTATTCGGGTTTTGGCCTTTCATCACAGGCACGTTCTGGGTCACGACCGTGGGAGTCTTATTGGCAGTACCTCCGTGCCTGCTCTCGGCCCTGTATTTATCGGAATATGCTCACGCGGCCATGCGCTCCATCGCCAAGCCAGTGCTGGATCTGCTGGCGGCCATCCCGCCAGTCGTGTATGGTGTGTGGGGATTGCTGGCCATCGTCCCCTTTGTTGATAGCATCGTTGCGCCGCTTTCCGAACTCCGGTTCAACTCCATTCCCGTCCTGGCGGTGAATCAACCAACGGGATTCGGCATTTTATCCGGCGGCATCGTCCTGGCCGTGATGATCGCGCCGCTGGTGATCTCCGTCGCTTATGAAATTCTGCTGACGGTTCCCAATGATCTGCGTCACGCCTCGCTGGCAGTCGGCGCGACCCAATGGCAGACGATTCGACGAGTTGTGATTCCTCGGGTCCTGCCGGGGTTTGTTGCCGCGATTGTGCTGGCCGCTTCACGCGCGCTGGGCGAAACGATTGCAGTGTTGATGGTGGTCGGTAACGTGGCAAAAGTTCCCACGTCCATTTTTGATGCGGCCTATCCACTTCCCGCGTTAATCGCCAACAATTACGGTGACATGATGTCCATCCCGATGTATGACGCCGCCTTGCTATGCGCGGCGCTGATCCTGCTGGTCGTGATCCTGGTCTTCAACATCATCTCGACGCTCGTGCTTCAACGCATGTTGGGAGGGAAGTGGGTATGAAAAAGAATCGCTGGCAGAGACGTCACATTGCCGAGGCTATTGTCAAAGGGACGACGATGGTTTCATTCATCATCGTGGCGGGCAGCTTGGGCGCCATCCTGTGGGCAGTGTTGATACGCGGCCTCCCCGCGCTCACCTGGGACATGATCACGCAAACGCCAAAGGGCGGGTTTTATATGGGCAAAGGAGGCGGTGTATTGAACGCCATCGCCGGCTCGCTATATCTCGCGGGCGGCGGCACCTTGCTCGCCTTGATCGTCAGCCTGCCCGTCGCGCTGTATCTCGAAACCTATCTCGGCGACTCGCACTGGGGTCAATACGTTCGCCTTTCGCTGGATGTGTTGTGGGGCATCCCCTCCATTGTGTATGGCGCGTTTGGTTTCACCATCATGATCGCAGTCGGTCTGCGCGCTTCATTGTTGGCGGGAATCATCGTGCTGTCTTTAGTTGAATTGCCAATCATGGTACGCGCCATGGATGAAGTCATCCGCCGCATGCCCATGGACCTCGAGCAGGCCGCGCTGGCTTTAGGCTCCACCAAGCTGGAAGTGGCTCTGCGCGTTGTGACGCGGCAGATGCTCCCCGGAATCATCACCTCCATTTTGCTGGCTTTTGGGCGCGGCATCGGCGATGCGGCTTCGGTGCTGTTCACCGCGGGCTACACAGATCGTCTACCCACTTCATTGATGAGTCCGACGGCGTCCCTGCCGCTGGCCGTCTTCTTTCAACTTGGCACGCCGTATCCTGAAGTGCAAAAACGCGGCTACGCCTCCGCGTTGATTCTCACCATTATTGTCTTGTTGATCAGCCTCGGCTCGCGCTGGATTTCCTCGAGACTGAGCCGCTACACGGTCAAATGAATGGAGCGAGCATGAATACGCAAACAATTGATTTAAATATGCCCACGTTGAAATCCGCTTCCCGAAACGCAGAAGCCCATATTCGAGTCCGAAACCTGAACGCATATTATGGCAAAGCGCAGGTATTGAAAAACATCAACATCGAAATTCCCAAAAAACAAGTGACAGTCATTATGGGACCATCTGGTTGCGGCAAGTCCACCTTGCTCAAAAGTCTGAACCGCTTCCTCGAATTGACCGAAGGCGCGAAAATCTCCGGCGAAGTGTTCGTGAATGACCAGGATATTTACGCCCGCGACATTGACGTGACTGAAGTTCGCAAGCGTGTGGGCTTGCTGGCGCAACGCCCCTCGCCACTGCCTATGTCCATTTATGACAACGTCGCGTATGGAATGCATATTCATCGCATGAAGAGAAGCCGTAAAGATTACAAGGCCGCGGTGCGATATTATTTGGAGATCGCCGGTCTGTGGGACGAAGTGCAGAAGCGGCTGCATGATCCGGCGACCAGTCTTTCGATTGGCCAACAACAACGCCTGTGCCTCGCTCGCGGGCTGGCCGTTGAGCCGGAGATCATTTTGGGCGATGAACCCACCTCCGCCCTTGACCCGGTTTCGGCGCAGAACATCGAGGCGCGCCTGCTCGACTTGAAAAAAGAGTACACCACGGTCATCGTGACGCATACGTTACGTCAGGCCAAGCGTCTCGCGGATTATGTAATCTACATGTATCTGGGCGAGGTCATCGAAGCGGGACCCGCACATGAAGTTTTCAACAATCCACAACACGAACGGACGCGCGCCTATCTCGAGGGACAATTCTAATTTTTCTCGCGCGCAGAGAGTGCGTCGCACCTTTATTTTCAGGATAAATCCAAAGCGCAGGCTTGTACGCGTTTGAGGACAAACTCAGCCGTGTGGTGCGACGCACTCGCACCTGCATGTTCAGGTTTATAATCATTGCCAGAGGCACCATGAAACGTTTTGGATTCTTATTGATATTTCTGGCAATCGCGCTCCTCGCCTTTCAAGTTGTCCATGCGCAAAACAATGCACCGCTCGTGCTCGTAATGACCGCCAACGGCCCCATCGAACCCGCCATGCAGGAATACATTTCGCGGGGAATCAAGACCGCCGAACAGCGCAACGCCGAAGCGCTCGTCATTCAACTTGATACGCCTGGCGGCAGTATCGAAACGATGAAAGAAATCATCACTGACATCCGTGCCAGCGCCGTGCCGGTCATTGTGTACGTCACGCCGCGCGGCGCGATGGCGGCTTCCGCGGGAACGTTGATTACGCTCGCCGGTCATGCTTCAGCCATGGCGCCAGAGACCATCATTGGCGCGGCCAGCCCAGTGGACAGTTCAGGCGGTGATCTGGACTCAACGTTGAAAGCCAAACAAACCGAAGCCCTCAAGGCCATTGTCCGTTCATTGGCCGAACGCCGCGGACCTCAAGCCGTGCAACTGGCCGAAGACATGATTGACAACGCCAAAGCAGTCTCAGCCAACGAAGCCTTGCAGGCTCACCTCGTGGACTTCATCTCTCCAAGCTTGAACGATCTCCTGACAAAACTGGACGGCTTCACAGTCAGCATGTCGAACACAAATCACACACTGCACACGGCCAACGCCGCCACCGAACCCATTGACATGACCCTGATCGAAGAACTTCTGCTGATCCTGACCGACTCGAACATCGTTTTCATCCTGCTCTCGCTCGGCGTTCTCGCCCTTCAAATCGAACTTTCGCATCCTGGCGCGTGGATTCCCGGTTTCGTCGGCGTGGTTTGTCTGGCGCTGGCCTTTTATGGGATGGGGATTCTCAATGTCAACTGGTTCGGGTTGATCTTCATCATCACAGCCTTTGTCCTATTCATCCTCGACCTCAAAGCGCCCACACACGGCGCGCTGACCGCCGCGGGCGTGGGCGCTTTCATCGTCGGCGCGCTGGTGCTGTTCAATTCGCCGGGCGTGCCGCAATTCCAACGCGTGTCTGTACCGCTGGTGATCGGCGTCGGTGTTTCCATCGGCCTGATGTTTGGAATCATTTTGACGTACGCTTTGCGCGCGCAACGCAATCCGATTCAATTCGGCGTTGAGACTCTGATCGGAAAAAACGGGTATGCCGTCAGCGATTTCGGTTTGGCGGGACAAGTTCAAGTCGGATCGGAACTCTGGACCGCGGAGCCCGTTTCAGGGTCCGACAAGATCGGTAAGGGCGACCGCGTCGAAGTTGTCGAAGTCCAAGGCTTGCGATTGAAAGTCCGCAAACTTTAACGTCATGGCGAGCGTAGCGAAGCAATCTACGCACAGAACAGGAGATTGCTTCGGCAAGAACACCCTCGCAACGACATGATATACTACGCTTCTTACTGGACCCTATGACTGTCACCCCCACACGAGATCGAGTTACCCCTGAAACTTTAAGCACCCGCCCGCTCCGCCGACCGGAGTGGATCAAAGTGCGCGCGCCGTCGGGCGAAACGTATGAACGTTTGCAACAACTGATGCGTTCGAAGTCTTTGCACACCGTGTGCGAAGAAGCCATGTGCCCGAACATGGGCGAATGCTGGGGCTCAGGCACCGCGACCTTCCTGATGCTCGGCGATGTGTGCACGCGCACGTGCGGTTTCTGCGACATCAAACACGGCAAGCCCACATTGATGGACTGGGGCGAAGCCGAACGCGTGGCGCAGGCGGTGAAGTCTATGAACTTGAAGCACGCGGTGATCACATCTGTAAACCGCGATGATCGCCGCGACGGCGGCTCTCCAATTTTCGCGATGGTGATTCGACGAATCCGCGAAGTGTTACCCGGCTGTTCGATTGAAGTTTTGATACCTGATTTCAAAGGCTCGCTCGAAGCGCTGAAGATCGTGATGGAGGCGCGGCCTGAAATTTTGAATCATAACGTCGAGACCGTGCCGAGATTGTTCAAGCAAGTCCAACCGCAGGATAATTACGAGTGGGCCGCGGCGACTCTATCCAACGCGAAGAAACTCGATCCCGATGTGCTGACCAAGTCCGGCATCATGCTCGGCCTCGGTGAAACCATAGACGAGGTCAAGGCGGTGATGCGTGACCAGCGTTCGTGGGGCGTGGACATCCTGACCATCGGTCAATATCTGCAACCCAGCAAGAAGCATCTGCCGATGGATCGCTATTACACGATGGAAGAGTTCGTTGAGTTGAAGAACTATGGCATGGAAATTGGCTTCAAGTGGGTTGAGTCCGCGCCGCTGGTGAGATCGTCGTATCATGCCGCGGAGCAGGTGCGCGCCTTGAGCATTGTGCATCGGAAGTTATATGGGGAGAGTGTAGTAACCGGTGAGCAGTAAACAGTGCACCGAATGCACTGGTAATCATCAATAGATGAGAAACTTTCCCATCCAACTAATTATTGGCCTGTTCATTGTCATAACCATTGCCTTCTTGAGTCTACTCCTGTTTCAGTCTGCATGGCTAAAGATGATCATGCACATGGTGGACTCCAACCAGTCTACAGGCTTGCCGGTTGCATCCACGCCAATCACAGGCTTCTCGTTCCCAACTGCCGGAGTTCCGGCCCCGGTCGGAACAGAATTGGTTGTCGGCAATCTCGGCATCACCGTCACGCGCGTCATTAGTCCCGCGGATAGTTACATAGGGAAAGCAGGCTTCTCTTCCGTTCCGCGCGAAGGAAAAGAATTTTTAGTAGTGGATGTCAAAGCCCGCTGTGTTTCGTCCAATGAGAAATGCCATCTGACCGAATTTGATTTCGGCCTCGAGACCAAGAGCGGGCGAGACTACTCTGCTGAACTCTCCGGCAATTTCTCCGGTATTTTGAAAGGCGTATTCGAGGGAGGCGACATTGAACCCGGGAAAAGCCTCAACGGCTCATTAATCTTCATCATCCAAAAAGGTGAGAGCGGTCTGACGTTGGTCTATCCACGCATGTATGGTTTTGGAAACACGGTGAAATTCAAACTTGGCAAGTGAGACCCAAGAACATTGCCAGAGGCTGACGGGGAATTGTACTATCGCGATCTTGAGAGAGGAAACAGGCATCAAAATCGCCGGCTTGACAACCTAGAATATATGTTCTAAAATAGAACGACCTTTATCGTATGTCTGAGTATTTTTGGAAAGGAACTTTATCCATGAGCGCAAATCTTATCGCGAAGGCGTCCATAAATATCAACGCGCCCAGAGAAAAGGTATGGAACGCGCTGATCACGCCCGAAGCCATCAAACAATATATGTTCGGCGCCGAGGTTATTTCGGACTGGCGCGAAGGCAGTCCGATCATCTGGAAGGGGGATTGGCAGGGCAAGCCCTACGAAGACAAAGGCACAATCCTACAACTCACTTTGGGAAAAACCATTCAATACAATCACTTCAGCCCGCTCTCCGGTCTGCCTGACGAACCGGAGAATTATCACGTTGTCACGGTCGAGTTAACGTCAAAGGGAAATCAAACTCATGTGATGCTGACTCAGGACCATAACGCAAATGAAGAGGAGCGTGAACACTCTGAAAATAATTGGAAGATGATGCTTAATGGTTTGAAGAAATTCGTGGAGCAGAAATAGGCCTTCGATAATTTTCAACGACAAGAGAATGCCAGGACCAAATTATTCAATGGGTCTGTATGCAAATTCGTCTCATGTCATTCTGAGCGACCAACGGGAGCGAAGAATCTCGTTTTTTTCGTTCAAAATTTGAGATTCTTCGTCGCTTCGCTCCTCAGAATG
>Ga0070741_10007949_pt1 | contig 21579 bp, 19 predicted proteins | sample Coa_R1_4_FD_66440 | JGI IMG/M metagenome (GOLD analysis project Ga0070741, IMG submission 66440) | Surface soil microbial communities from Centralia Pennsylvania, which are recovering from an underground coalmine fire - Coalmine... | ecosystem: Environmental > Terrestrial > Soil > Unclassified ... | reverse complement strand
AGCGATGGAATCGACGACTATCGGCGAGGGCGGAGGCAAATGGCAGGCGGGCATGGCGGCGCCTGGTCCTTCGGATACAGACGCGCCACCGGGACGCTGGAGTTGCCGGTTGAAGGGAAACCCGGAGGGGAGTTTCCAATCAGATTGGAAACTGGAAATGGTGGGTTGTGGTTCGGCGGCAGTGGGTTGGGTGGAAGTGAATCGGGTAATTCCACATATTTCCAGATAAGAAATGAATTTGGTGTTTCCGATAAGGCGAACCGGAAACACCGTGTCGCGCAAAGCTCGCGCAGGCGGCGGAGGGGAATGGGAGGGATCAGGTGCGTAGTGTCGCAGGTATTGGGAAATGAGCGGGGGCTGGGAGTCAAGGGGTTGCGGAAGGAGTGCAGAGGTATGCGCAGGTATTCGCACGTATGGCGGTACTGTTGCGTGGTCCGTGGTGCGTGTTCAAAAGGGGAGAGCGAATGTTCGAGTTGGGAAGAATCTGCCGGATGCTCAATTGAGGGGAATGCCGGAGCGGAGGAGGTCCGAGAAGGAGATGACCTGGATGTCGGGGGACGTGGCGAGCCAGTCGGCGAGGCGGTGGAGTTGGATGATGAAGGCGCGGTCGGGTCGGCGATCGGGAAAGTATTCCCACCAGTGGGTGACGAGGACGGTCAGTTGGCGGGAGCGGACGGCCTGCTGGACCTGGTCGAGCATGGTGTCGCGGGATCGCAGATGGGAGAGGAGGCAGCCGGGATGGGTGAGGAGCAAATTGCCGTTCGCGCGCCAGTGGTCGGCGTGGGAAAAGCGTTTTCGGAGGTAGCGCGGCCACCAAGGGTACGGAACGCGGCGCAATTCATACCAGCCGGAGGAAATCACCGGGAATCGGCGCGCGACGGCGGCAAGGCTGGCGCGCGTGAAACGATCATGAGGCGCGACGAACGCGGCGGGTTTCGGGAAGCCCGCATGAGCGAGCAGGCGCGAGCCCCAATCGAGGCGGAAGGCGAGGTCGTCGGGGTCGGTTCGTTCGAATTCAAAGCGATCGTGCTGGAATCCGTGTTGGACGACGTGGTAACCGGGATTCTCCAGCAGGTAATCGACGAGCGGACGATTGCTGCCGATGGGGACGCTCTCGGGTTCGGCTCGCGGGGACGGGGAGGCGTCCCAGAGGTAACCTTCGGGCCGGCCATCGGGGAGTGTGGCGGCGGTGGAGACGTTGGGGATCAGCGCGAGATTGACCGGCAGGCCGCGATCGAGAAAGGGGCGGTAGAGACACTCGAGGCACTCGATGGGAGTGAGCGCGCTGGTGTCGTCGTCACGCAGAATGACGAAGCGCATGTTTATCCTCGATCAATTCCTCGTAGAGCCACTTCATGCGCCCGGCGAGGGCGTCGGTGTTGTACTGGGCGGCGACGAGTTCAGCGCCGCGAGCGGCGAGCCGTTCCTTCAGTCCGGGCTCGGAAAGGGTGCGATTGACGGCCTTATGAAAGCCGGCGGGATCATCGAGATCGAAGAGCCAGCCATTGGCGCCGTGGCGGATGAGAGCCGACGCGCCGGAAGTGCGGCTCGAGATCACGCATGTGCCGGAAGCCCACGCTTCAAGCAGCACGAGGCCGAAGGTCTCGGAAACGGAGGGCAGCACGAGGACATCGGCGATTTGAAACAACCCGAGCAGGCGGGGATCCGCGGGCGCGAGTCCGCCGGTGAGCAGGACACGCTCCGCAAGGCCGAGTTCCTGAATCCGCTGCTGCATACGGCGGCCGTACAATTCCTCCGTGCAGGCGCCGGCGAGCACGAGCATGGCGTCGGGATGTTGTTGGAGCACGGCGGGCAATTGTTCGACAAGCCAAAGCTGGTTTTTGGTGGAGTCGATGCGGCCGACTGCAAGCAGGACGCGGCGGCCGGCGAGTTGCGGATAGGCTTCCTGCGCGGCGGCGCGGTGGTCGCGCCCGTATTGTTCCATGGGCACGCCGTGCGGCTGGACGAGGATGTGTTTGCGCGGGAATTTCTCCTCCCAAAGCGCGGCCTCCTTCGGATTGCAGGTGATGATGGCGTCGGCGTCGTCGAACAACTCGCGCGAGCGCAGGAGAAGGCCGAAGATGCGGCCCCATTCCCAGCCCTGGCCGACCGGTTGCTGGATGGCGTTCTTGAGCTGGGGCGGGAGGTCGAGCACGCCGCCGTGAATGGTGACGACAAGCGGGAGCCTGCGCCAGCGGGCGAAAGCCCGGCCGATGCCGCCGATGCGCCCCAGCGTGTGCGTGTGGACGATGGAGACGTTGCCTTGACGGCAGAGCAACGGCAAAAGGTCGAAGGACATCAGATTGCCGCCGACGGAAACGAGCTGGCGACGATAGGAATCGGGAATCCCCAGGATCGGAACAAAAGCGCTGAAGCGATGAAGTTCGCAACCCGCGGCGCGGAGCGGGTCGTCGGGCGGATCGCCGCTTTCCAGGCGTGGGCAATAGACGATGGATTCAACACCCTGTCCGCGCAGGCCGAGGAAGAGGCGGTGAATGGCGGTTTCGGTGCCGCCCCATTCGGCGGGGTTGTATTTGCGGAGCAGGTGAACGGTGCGCATGGGTCAGGTGCGATGTGCGGCGAGGGTTGGATCGTTTTCCAGTGCGAGGGCATCCTCCTCTTCCTCCCAATGCTCGGTGGCGGGGGCGCGCTTTTCCTCGCGCTTGAGCCAATAGAGACTTGCGAGCGCGCCGAGAATGACGTGGAAGGTGAAAAAGATTGCGGTCTGGCGGTACACCCATTCAGTGAGGCTTTGGAGCCAGATGCCCCAGCAGGCGAAAAAGAAACCGATGCCGAGGCGGCGCATCGGATCGGAGAGTCGGGGCAGGAGAAAGGAGGCGCCCATTTGAAACCAGCGCACCCAGAGGAGCGTAAAGAGGAAGAGGCCGGGCAGGCCGAGCTCGCCGACGACCAGAGCGCCGAGATTGTGGGCGGGCGCGGCTTGCGCCGCGTCCAGGTTGCGGCCCGGCGGGACGACGTCGCTGGGCCAGTGTTCCGTGCCGATGTAGGGGACGAAACGCCAGCCTTGCTGCGGGCCGTATTCGTTGCTGACCCAGTAGGACCAGTTATTGAGGCCGACGCCGAAGAAGCGGTCCTGCGCGATAGCGCGGGCGAGGCGGAGATAATAGCCGCGGCCCTGGCCTTTGCCGTTGTACTCTTCGTCGAGCGAGGCTGCCTGGTATCGCGACTCGATCGTATGCCAGGCCTTGCCGAGGATGCCGAGCGCGACGCAGACCACGACGAACGAGACGATGGCTTTTTTGGCGGTGAACTGGAGCGACATGCAGGCGAGCGTGGCGCCGAGCATGACGAACAAAAGAGTCGCGACTCCCGTGCGCGAGATGCTGAGGATCACACCGATGGCCCCGAGCAGCATGGCGACGCTGGCGAGCCATTTGAGGGGCTTGGGAAGGTCCGCCGTGACGGCGGCCACGAGCACGGGGCAGCACATGCACAGATACATCGAGAGGCTGTTGGGGTCGCCGATGAGGCCTTCAACGCGGTAGGCGCCATCGTGATAGCGCTGGTAAAGGGCATCGAGGCCCTGCCAGCAGACGGCGATGGCGAGAGCGGCGATGAGGATGCGCAGTTCGCGTTCAGTCCGGACGTAGAGCGCGGCGGCGAGGAACACGACCATTCCGCGAAGGATTTTCGAGAGTTCAAAAAGCCCGAACAGTTGCGGGTCGGAGGTGGCCACCGAGAAACAGCAGTAGAGGAAATAGACCAGGATAAAGCCGAAGCTGGGCGGCCAATACCAGCGGGGCTGGCCCGGGTGGGGGCGGAGCAGCGAACTGAACAGGACGCTCAGCGAGAGAATGTCCACGGAGGAGAATTCGAAGCCGCGCGTGGTGCCGCGATACCATTCGCGGCTGACGAAATTCACGTCGAGGTGCTGCGTTATGACCACGAGCACGATGAAGAAAAAGAATGCGAGATCGCGCAGCCGCCGGGAAGCGGTGGTGGCGACAATGCCGAACAAGACGGCAATCGGAATGACCGTCAGGCCGAGGAAGTTTTTGGCTTCAGACATGATTTGGCATGGGGCCAGTACCGGGTGCTGCCTGCCCGAAGGAAGGCGCGCGCGCGAAAGCACGCGACGAGCGAAATCAGAAACCCGGCGACCGCCGAGGGCAGGCAGGCGAGCCGTTCCATTCCGCGCAGGCGCGCGAGCCGGCGGAAGCGGAAGGCGACAATGCCGGGAATGAGCCGCCAGAAGAAACGCGTCCGGCTGAGGTGCTCGGCGATGAGGCGCTGGAGCCAGAGGGGATCGTCCTGGTCCTTCTTGCGCAGAGTGGCGGCGAGGTTGAGCCGCTCCGGCGCGCTCAAGGTCCGCAGATATCGATCGACGAGAACATGAACAATCGCCTGGCCAATCATCTGGCGCTTTTGATTGCGCAGAATGTCGCGGAGGGAAGTGTACGCCTCGAAGGAATGCGACGCTTCCGGCGCGAGGCGGATTCGCTGTGGCGCGGAAGGGTTCGTGAGGAAGTCGGTGCAGACGATCGATTTGATGAAGCCGTCCTCGCAGGCGGAGAGATCGCGCGGGAGATAGATGCGTCGCGCAACGTCGGCCCGGATGCAATAGAGCTGGCCGCAGAGCTGGGCTTCGGCGGTTTGCGTCATGCGCGAGGCGAGGAGCGAGAGATGGTCCGCGAGGGATTTGCGCGACTTGGCCGCGAGGTGTTTGCGCGGTTCGTCCGTGGCGATGGCGGCGTCGGTGTGCTGCTCGAGAGTGTCGACAAGATTGGCGAGCGTGTGCGGTTGATCGATGAGGATGTCCGCATCCATGAGAATGAAGTAGCGGGCCGAGGGCGCGGAAAGGTGGTGGACGAAGAGATTCCAGGCGTTGAGCTTGCCGCGTTCGCGAATGTCGAAGGCGCGGCACAAGAGCGCGTGGCGGGCGGGATGGCGGAGGCGCTGGGCTTCGAAGACTTGCGCGGCGACGCGCGGGGTTTCATCGGTGCAACCGTTGGCGAGGCAGAGCACCTGGCAGCGAAGGTTGCGCCGGGCGAGGCGTTCGAAGAGAGACTGGCGGAAGAGCGATTCGAGCGTGCGGGTGATGCCGTCGGCTTCGTTCCAGGCGATGACGCCGATGGAAACGAGGATGGGGTCGGGCTGTTCCGGCCTGGGAATTGTCTCGGTCATGTGGAGCGCGTCATACCGCCTGAAATTGTTCACCCGGGAGGCGCTGGTTTGAAGTGGGTGAAACACCGCAAACCTCCGGGACGGAGAACCGCACGGAACTTTGGGGTAATGAACCCATTTCGAGCGGCGCGCGCATTGGCTACGTTCGCGCTACCGTGAATTCGAACGGAGAAATGGACCGACCGGCCACAACCCCAAGGCTCCGGCATTTCGAAATGCGGAGCGCCAACTGAACATGAAGTCGCTCGCAGTCGCGATCGGCCTGCTGATCATCCAACTCCCCGCGGCGTTCGCGCAGTCGGGACAGGCCTCGTGGTACGGCGAGGACCATCGCGGAAAGCCGATGGCCAATGGGCGTCCGTTCGATCCCGACCGGCTGACGGCGGCCTCGTGGTTTTATCCGTTGGGAACAAAGGTGCGGGTAACGTTGCGTGACCCGGCGAACGAGCATTCGAACCAGCCGGCGCCCAGCGTGGTGGTGACGATCACGGACCGCGGTCCGGCACGGCGGCTGGCGCGGAGCGGAAGGGTGATCGACCTCAGCCGCGCCGCCTTTCACAACCTGGCCGCGCTGGAACTTGGATTGGTGGACGTGCAGGTGAACGCGCTGCGTTGAGCCGGATCACTGGTGGGCGTAGCGGCCCATAAGGGCGGCCTGGTCCAGGATGTGGCCCTTCATCTCGCGTTCGAGTTCCTCGGGTTTGCTTCCGCGCGGAAGGCCAAGCACCGTGTCGAGCGCATAGACGTTGAAGAAATAATGGTGTTCGCCGGAGGGAGGCTTGGGGCCGCCGTATTCGAGTTGTCCGAAATCATTGCGGCCCTGCGTGGCGATGACGGGGACGCTGTTCTCCTTGATGTCGGTCGTGCGGGGATTGACGTTGAACAGAACCCAATGATGAAAGATGCCATTGGGCGCGTCCGGATCCTCGACGATCAATGCCAGGCTCTTGGCATTGCCGGGAACGTCCTCGATGTGCAGCGGCGGGTTGATGTTTTCAGCATCTGCGGTGTAGCGCTTGGGGATTGAATCGTTTTCCTGAAAGACTGGACTCGTCACTTTCATAATTCCTCCGTTTCGACTTCAGTCCGCGGAATGAGCCGCGGCTTTCACAAATTCGTTCGTTCGGAAAGGCGAGTCAAGGTGGGCCGGGTATCGGGCGAAACCGCGGGAGCCGGGGAAAGCGGGAGCGAAAGCCTCGATCAAGTCTCGCCCTGGTCGAGACCGGGCTGGACGTTCGTGAGATCGAACAGTCTCCTGACGGGCGGTGTCAGATTGAGGAAGGAAACGGATACGCCGCCGTCTCCGCGACGGGCGGCCTTCTGCAGCGCCATCAGGGCGCCAAGGCCGCTGCAATCCATGTGGATCGTCTCCGAGAGATCCACAACGATATCCCGCACGTCATCGGGCAGCGCCTGGCTGACCTCGTCGCGAAACGAGTCGCAATTTGCCAGGCCCAACTCCTGGATGTCGCTGATCCGCAGCGTGCCTCCCTGACGGTCTATTTTCATTCCTTACCTCAGCAAAATCCTTCACCGCGCCACAGACGATTCAACGGGCTAGTTCCAACTTCCCCGGTGCAACAACAGATCGCGCCAGAAGACCTGGAGGTCTTCCTTGTTGCGCGCGTACCAACCCGCCAGTTGATCGCGCCAGTTTACGGGCGAGCAGGCGGCGGGCGAGTGGCCCAGTTCGCACATCAGGAACGGGTCCGGGACAATGATGCTGGACTCGGTGTTCCAGTTCAGCAGCGTGCTTCCCCACGCCACCGAATCGCGAAGCTCGGTGCACTTGCCGATGAACGTCTGCGGTCCCACGAGACTCCGGGAAATGTCGCAATCCGACGCCACGATTGAGCGGTCCTCGACGACCGCCTGCGGCCCCACCACTGCGCGCGCGCCGATCTGGACGCGCTCGCCGATCCAGCAGGGGGCGCGCAGCCGGGCAGTGGGCGAGATGTTAGATTTCAGGCCCACCCAGACGCCCGGCTTGATCTGCGTCACGCCGATGCGCGCCGGTCCGGCCGCGTACGGCATGAAGTCAAGCAGCGCCGCAAACCATCCGGCGTAGCTGCGAAACAACGGTTGGTGAGGAAACGCCGGGAAGTGCTCGAGCCAGAGCGGTTCGTCGCTTTCAAGAAATTGTCCGTGCGCCTGTTCTGCGGGAAATGATTGGCGGACCGGTGCGCAACGGGCGTCGTTGCTTTCGGTGACCTCGGCCTTCAATCCCCAGCGCGCGCCGTTGGCGACGATTGCGCGCGCAAGTTCAGGGCGCGCGGCGGCAAGGATGGTGACATGCGAAACGCCGTTGCATGCGAGGTGTTCCAGCCAGTGTTCCAGCAGGCTTCGGCCCAGCATCGGCGTGAGCGCCGGGGAGAAGGAACGCGTGAGGAGGCCGACTGCAGGACGGTCGGCGGGACAAATGAGAGTGGCTTTCATCAACAGGCTCCTCTGCCGGACAGGACCGCCGGAATGGTGAGAAGGAGAATCCTGGCGTCGAGCCAGAGACTCTGCTGTTCGATGTAAGCGACATCCAATTTGACCTGGCCCGGGAAATCGATTTCGCTACGGCCGCTGATCTGCCAGAAGCAGGTGATGCCCGGCTTGGCGCCGAGGCGCCGGTGATCCGCGAGCGTGTAACGCTGCACCTCGCGGGGCAGGGGAGGGCGCGGTCCCACGAGCGACATGTCGCCCAGCAGCACGTTGTATAACTGCGGCAGTTCGTCGAGGGAGAACTTGCGCAGCCAGCGGCCCGTGCGCGTGATGCGCGGGTCGTCCTTGATCTTGAAAGTCACGCCGGCGCCGTGCCGATTCTGCGTGAGCAACGCCGCCCATTTGGATTCGGCGTCGAGGCACATGGAGCGGATCTTGAACATGCGAAATTCCCGTCCGTGCCGGCCAACGCGGGTCTGCGCGAAGAAAACAGGCCCGTTGTCTTCGATCTTGATCAAGAGTGCGATCAGCAGGAACAGCGGCGCGGAGAACGTGAGCAGCATCGAGCTTACGATGATGTCCAGGGTTCGCTTCGTCATGGCGCCGCCATTCAATCGGAACCGCCATAGCAGGCGGCACCAGGCGGCTTCGAGTTGAAGCATTCGGCGCCCGAGGGCGAGGCGTGCCCGCGCATAACGATGCAGTAAATAATATGTCGAGTCCGGCCCTGCCTGGCCGGCGGTGCTTGAGGCAAAGTTGCTCATTTGAATTCCGTCCTGAGCGATGGCTGCGACGAACTTGAGCCGGCTGACATTGATTGTTCCCGCCTCCCTGAGGACCTGCTCCCTGCAGAAGCTCCCCTGCTGTCCCGTCCACACCCATCCCCGTGTGTTCGTTCGAGTTCCATCATAAATACAATGGCACCCGAAGCCTAGGCTGCGGGGGGGACACCCTCAACTTGGGTGAAGACCCTGAATTGAACTTGGACCAGACCCTACCGACGTCTTCTCACCAATTGAAGCGCTGCACCGCGAAATCTTGCGACGCAAAGACGCGCCGCCCGTCGGGCAATTGCGCCTCGGCCTCGATCCACTGCGGACCCGGATGCGCGGCCTGGAAGTTGAACGTCGCCGCAAGGACTGGTTCATGTTCGCTCGCTTCCCAAACGATGCGCGCTTGAGACAAATCCACACCGGGTGCATCAAGCTTCACAGTGAAAGGTTGTCCGGCAACGCAGCGAGCAGGAATTCCAGTAATGTGGGCTGCCGCGCATCGCCAAGGCTGATCCTTGAGCGATGTCTGCGCCATGAGCCATGCGAGGTAGGCCAGGCTGCGGGCCTGGTTCACAGTGACGAACTCCGTGCTGAGATTGAAACTGTCGCCCCAGCGATCATAGAACGGATGGGGAGCTGTTTCGTCACCATCCGGGGGAAAACTGAGCCTGCCCAATTCCTTCCCGTACAGGTCCAACCACCCAAAACCGTCCTGGACATTTCCCACCGGAATCCCGCTTGGCGGCAATACGCGCCGATCGTTCTCCGCGTATTGGTCGACGATCTCCCGCGGACGCTGCCACCCGAGACCGGTGAGATAACAAATATTCACCGGGTTGCATCCGCCTTCGTAATTCAAGTTGCTCAAAATGGCCGCACGAAATCTGGGCCGGGGATCGTTCAAGGGCGGGTAGTCGAGCTGGCAAGCGACCGCGAGGTCGAAGGCCGCATCGCCGGAGAAATACCAGCCTGCGCTGCGCGATTTCTTGGTCTCCTCAGGCAGGCTCGTGCCGTAGGCGCAGTCCTCGGCACGATGCAGTTGATCCTCGCCGGCGGCGATGATTTCATTTTCGCAACGAGCGAGCAGTGAGGCGTCGAGTAGGGCGGCTTTTACGCGTCTGGAGCGGGCACCGAAGGCATAGCTGCGCATCGCGCAACCGTAAGATTCGTAGAGCCGCCACCAACCCCATTTTCGTGTTTCGACCGAGGGATTCAGCCATTCGAGCGCCTTCTGGTGATACTTCGAGTCACCGGTTGCGAGATACAGTTCGCAGGCGGCCCACGCCAGTTCATCGTCGTGCATGAACTCGTTCCCGTAGTGCGTGATCTTCTGGTATGCGCCGTCCTTGCCGTGTTGTGTGATGGCGCGATCGAGAAAATCCCACCCCTTCTTCGCCTGTTGCAGGTAGCGCGCGGCCGCTTCGGGAAACTGTTTGCGAAAAGTCGGCGAGGAGGCGCACTGGGCCAGAGCCGCTGTTGCCGCGGCGGTGACGGAGGTTGTCTTGGGCCACACGACCTGCGGATCGCCGTGATCGGGCGTGACGTCGGATTCATATTCCCGCTCCCGCGGATAGACCAGGAAATAGAAGCCACCATCCTCATCCTGAATCTTGCATAGAAAATCCGCCTCCCACCTCGCTTCCTGCAGCAGGTCGCTTTTACCATCGCCGCTCTCCGGAATGCCCAGGTTATCGAGCGCCGCAACGCCCGGGAAATTGTCCACTGCGAAAACGAGTTGATGGATCAAGGCCGCGCTGTTGATCGTGTATTTGCTGTAATCTCCCGCGTCGTGATGGCCGCCGGACACGTCTATTTTGCCCGTTTTGATGAAGGGATAGAGCTGGGTCGCCTCGCTTTTAAGTTGCGGCGCGGTATGGCGCGGGTTCTCGGCAAAGTCAGCGCTTTTGGACGCGATGGTCTCCCAGGTGAATTGGAAGGAGCCCTCAGGCGTCGGCACCTGGGCCGGTGCGGTATGGCAGGCTGCGTGAGTGTCTCTGGTGAATGGCAGGCTGTTGTCCGTTCCGCACCGTTGATGGTACATCCCCAGCGCGTAGGTGCGGGCAAAGGCCGCCGCGACTCCTTCCGCAATACAGAAAGGATAGGACCTGCCCAGCCCCGGCACCGACAGGCAATATTGGCCGGTCTGCCTGAAGTCGGAAAAGTCTGCTTCCCAAACGCGCTGATAGCAGGAGAAGGGAAAACCCTTGTCTGCTCTCGCGGCCAAATGACCGTGATAGACTTCGCGGCCGGTAGCGGCATCGACCAAGGCGAATAGCGGCTGGTTTCCCGCCCCGATGCAATCCAGTTCCCCAAGGCTGCCCAGGTAAAAGCCAATCATCGCCGTCTTGGGAAAGGTGGGTTCATATCCGGTCTGGTTGACGTGAATCGCCGGGCTCCAGCGGAGTGGATCGAACCTGGCCGCAAAGCGCGTGGTTGACGGCCAGAGCTTGCCGTCGGGATTCCTGACTTCCACCTGGTCCGCGGGCGCCAATGGTTTTGCCAGCTGAAGATAGAGATGATTGCCGATGCGCAGGTCCCGCTTTTTCAAGGGCGCGTATACCACCCGCCGCTTGTATCCGACTGCTGTGATTTCCTGCTTTTGGCCATTGGCGCTGACGACAAGCTGTTCCGCGCCCGGCATATGCACGGGCGGATAGTCACCGGCGAAGTCCCATTCCACAGGCGGAGCAGGGTCAGGCGGCTTCGTCGTGATCAAGGTCAATTCCAGGACGGTGGGCGACAGGCATACGAGAGCGGAATCCCCGAGGCGAGGCAGCGCGAGCGGATTCCCGGGCTGCACGAGAGCCGTATTTTCCGATGCGGAAGCCGCTGACAATAGCCCCGCGCAAATGATGAGGGGAAAGTGAAGTCGCATGATGAAATTGTTGTGTTTACCGAGGTTTGCGGCGCCGCGGACAACCTTCCGGGCAAATTCTTTCCATGCCAGTAGGGTTTCACCCTATGTATAAGCGCCTGCAAACAGACGAGTATCCGAGCACGATTTTGGGAATGGCATGGCGGTGCATGTGAATCCCAAACTCGTTTAAGGACAAGACCGTTCGAAAGCTGCGTAAGCAGCAAGTGGAACTCTGCCAGGCTGATCGGCAGTCGGGAATCGGGTGGCGGCGATCAGCCGGGCGTGTCAAGGAATCAGGATGGCGCGGGGTTGGCGCTCCTGTTTCCCGGATGCCGGGCAAACGGGCGTGCCTGCGCATCGGTCACCCGTAAAGGCGCGGATCGGATTCCATGGACGGAGCCGATGTGAGCGTTACACCGGGCCGTCCAAACCTGAAAGCAGACGGATTCGCAGCCATGGCAAGTGACGCACGAGTCGAAATCAACTGCCTGCTGGATATCGTGAATGCCCGCCAACAGGGACGGACACTGGCCCGCAAACTGGGATTTGATGGTTGCGAACCAACACTGATCGCAACGGCGATTTCCGAGGTGGCGCGCAACATCGTCGAACATGCGCGCAGTGGTGAGATCATCCTGGTTCCCATCCGAAAACGAGGGAGGCGTGGAATCAAAATCGTGGCTCGCGACAGCGGGCCTGGCATCCCGGACCTGTCCCGGGCGATGCAATACGGCTTTTCCACCCGCGGGCACACGGGAGTCGGCCTGCGAGGGGCAAAGTGGTTGATGGATGAATTTGATGTTCGGTCACAGCGGGGAAAGGGTACGACAATAACCATGAAGAAATGGGCGGGACAACTTGGAGGACAGCATCGTTAGCCGTGTGCCGTCGGTGGAGTGGGCGGTGGCCTCGCGTCGTTTCCGGGGGTGGATGATTTCCGGCAGCGCGCGCGTGGTCGGGCAATCGCACACGGACACACTGGTCGCGGCGGCTCCTTATGTTGCGAACGGCGATGAGAAGCGCTAACGAAGATCTTACGCGGCAGTATTTAACCGCGCTCAAGGCCTATCTGGCGCGCGGAAACGAGCAGGCGTTGCATCGCGCCTATGAACTCGGCCGCAAAACTGCGTCCGACGGCCTGGGCGTGCTGGACATGGCGAGGGTTCATGAGGATGTGCTGCGGGACCTGCTGCGGCAACCGGCGGCCGCACGCGAAGGATTGGAGACGGCGCGTAATGCGGGCGCGTTCCTGACCGAAAGCCTTTCACATTTTGAGATCACGCACCGCGGATTTCGCGAAGCCAACCGGACGTTGCGCCGCTTGAACGAAGTGCTGGAGGAACGCAATTCCGAATTGGCCGGCGCCAATGATCGTTTGAAAACCGAGATTGCGCAGCGCAAGCATGTGGAGAAGGAATTGCGCCAGAGCAAGGACCATTATCGCACGCTGTTCAAGCGGGCGCGGCAGATGGAAGCCAATCTCCGTTATCTTTCCAGCCACATACTCAAGGCCCAGGAGGAGGAACGGAAGCGAATTAGCCGGGAGCTGCACGACGAGGTGGGGCAGGCGCTCACGGCAGTCAACGTCACGCTGGCGATGTTGCGCAAGGCTGCGGCGGATGCCCCGGAGGAACTGCGCGCGCGAATCGGCGACGCCCAGAAGTTGCTGGAACAGACCATGGAGACTGTCCACAGCTTTTCACGTGAACTGCGTCCGGCCATGCTCGATGACCTGGGGCTGATACCGGCGCTGCGATCCTTCGTGAAGAGCTTTTCGCAACGCACCAGCATTCGGGTGCAGTTGACCGCCACACCGGAAGCGGAGCACCTGGGCATGGAACAGAAGATTGTGCTCTATCGCGCGGCGCAGGAAAGCCTCACGAATATTGCGAGGCACGCGCAGGCGACCGAGGGGCAGCTTGCGATCGAGCGGAACGATAACGGAATCCGCATGGAGATCAGAGACAACGGCTGTTCATTTCGCGTGGGCACGGGAGACGCAAATCCCACGCGGAAACGGCTGGGGCTGCTGGGCATCGAAGAACGTGTGAGACTTGTCGACGGCAAGTTTCACGTGGATTCCGCCCCGGGCAGGGGAACAAGGATTGCCATCTGGATACCGTTCCAGTTGGAGGCAGTTGACCACTGTTAAAACACACATATGTTGGGGAGAGTACCGGCATTGGCCCGGTTTCTATTCGGAGACAATATGCAAAAAATCACTGTCCTATTGGCTGACGACCACACCGTGGTTCGGCAGGGGTTGCGCGCACTTTTGGTGGTGGAGGGTGACATCGAAATTGTCGGGGAGGCTGATACCGGACGCCAGGCTGTGACCATGGCCAAGAAGCTCCTCCCGGATGTGGTGGTAATGGATATCGCCATGCCACTTTTAAACGGGCTTGAGGCCACACGGCAGATCACGAAACAGTTGCCGAATACGAAGGTCCTCATTCTCTCCTCCTACAGTGACGATGAGTACGTTCAACAACTCACGGAAGCGGGCGCAGCGGGCTACCTGGTGAAACAAACCGCCGCCAATGACCTTCTCAAGGCCATTCGTGAGGCCCACAAGGGAAATGCATTCTTCAGTCCGTCGATTGCCAAGCGCCTTCGAGACCAGTGCCGCGAAGCCTTCGTCAGCGGCCAGCCGGTGAAAAAGCGAACCGACTATCTCACGTCGCGCGAGGCGGAGGTTCTGCAACTCATTGCCGAAGGCCAGGCGAACAAGCAAATCGCGGCTGAGTTGTGCATCAGCATCAAGACGGTGGAGAAACATCGCCAGCAGGTGATGAACAAGCTCAACATCCACGACGTCGCGGGCTTGACGCGTCACGCGATTTCCAAGGGCATCATCGAGCCCAACGTGGGAACCAAGCCGATCTGACGGCGGCTTGCGGGCCGGCATGGGAGTCGCCAGTTACGCATATGACCGCACGGAATGTGTGTTGCATTGCGAGCAGCGAGGCACAGGCGTCCGATATCGTCACCCGGCTCAAATCCTCCGGATTCTCGGGCGAGGACATCGCGGCGTTGCTGCCGGATAAAACCGGCAGATCCGATTTTGGACACGAACAACACACCAAACTGCCCGAAGCCGCGCTCGCCGGCGTCTGCCTCGGCGGGCTGGCGGGCGTCGTGGTCGGCGGACTCGCCGGGGTTGGTTTTCTCGCGCTGCCGGGTCTGGGACCGTTCATTGCCGCCGGCCCGACGCTGGCGGCTTTGAGCGGCGCCGCAGCAGGGGCGATTGTGGGAGGCATTGTGGGCGCAGTGATCGGCTTGCGGATCCCCGAGTATGTGGCGACACGATACGACGGCAAAATGGCGGACGGAAACATTCTGATTTCCATTCACGTGGACACCCGTCCGAAAGCGCGCCGCGCGCGCGAAATCCTGCAGGGTTGTGGTGGAGAAAATGTTTTTGTTTGCCGCGAAAAACGGGCGGCTTTGGGGGCAACACCCCATGGTCGCGTTGCGCGCATCCCGTAGAATGACAGGATCAGGGTGAAACATGCCGCCAACGAAGCAGCATGCGGAGTTTAGTTCAACGCAACCTTTCAAACCATGTTGAGGCGCAATCACAATCAAAAGAGGAAAGAGAACTCAACCACCAAACACGCCACAGCCGCCGCAGCAAAGCTGGATCGCAAAACTGTTGAATCTTTTCCGGATTGGCAGCCGGCGTGGCACGAGCCCGGAAAAATCGCATCCGCATCAGTTCGGGCGCTGTCGGCGGACAATCCCGATCCGCTCGGTTCCTCCGATGAAGATTGGGAACACCAGGGTTGGTTTCTGCAACTGGAAAACCGGTTGCTCGCGGGTGCGCAACGTGAACGCCCGCGGTGTCCCTGGCATCAAACCGGGCGAAGCGAGAGTCGGAGGCGAAGAACCAGGGATGTGCCGGTGGTACCAAATGGGCCGGCGCACCGTTTCGAAACAGGCCGGGAATCGTAGATGCGGATTTGCAACCGTTTGACCCGGGCGATCCGCTCGCCGTGAAATTGCCAAGGGAAAACGCGGAGGTGATCATTGTCGGCGGGGGTCTCGCCGGTCTGTCGGCGGCAGTGTATCTCGGCCGGGCGGAAAGGGACGCGCTTCTCATTGATTCCGGCCGGTCCATGGCCCGATGGGAACCGGACGTGGATAATTATCTCGGCTTTCCTGACGGGATTGCGGGTGAGGAATTGCTGCGGCTGGCGCGGGAACAGGTTTCCCGTTACGGGGTGCGAACCGTCAAGGACGAGATCGTCGGCGCGCGGCGGCGGAAGGGGCAATTCATCTTGCGAAGCCGAAATGGTGAATATGCCTGCCGCCGCATCCTGCTCGCCACCGGCATCTTTCATCTGCCGCCCCAAATCGAAGGTGTGGAAGCCTGTCTTGGCCACAGCATGTTTTTCTGCCGCGACTGCGATGGTTTTCGCGTACGCGGCAAACGCATCGCCATCTACGGCTGGACCGGGGAAGCGGTTGAATATGCATTGTCCATGTTGTTCTATTCGCCGCTCGTGGCGATTGTGACAGACGGGCGACGTCCCCGTTGGAATCGCCGGCACGCCGCCTGGCTGAAGGAATACGAGATCCCGGTCCATCGCCAGCGCGTGGTTGCAGTCGGCCGCGAAGGATGCCAGGTAAGGTCGTTGAAGCTCGCCCACGGATTGGAACTGGAAGTCGACGCCATCTTCACGACGCGGGGCGACGTATATCGCAACCAACTCGCGAGAGGGTTGGGCGCCCGCGTGGATGAGGACGGACAGGTGGTGGTGGACCAATGCATGCGGACTTCAGTGAAGGGCGTCTATGCCGCTGGTTGTGTCACGCCGGCGAACTGCCAGATGATCATCGCGGCCGGGCAGGGCGCCGGGGCCGCGCAAGCCATCAACCGGGATTTGTTTGAGGAGAATCTGGCCAAACACTCGCTGCGGCGGTTTCGCAAGTGGCAGTTGCGCGAATTGTCGGAGACAGGGGAACCGGTCGATCGCCGCCAATCCATGAATGATCGCGGAGCCGCAGTCCGGCGAGGCGCAAGGACGCAGGCGCAGAGGCAGGCCGGGAAGCGGCATTGACCGGCAAATCGTCGCCCCAAACATGCAACATTGGGGACCGCATCTTCGCATGGGTAAACACCCCATGTACGGAACCGGGAAACTTCACTATCGTGCGTAGGACGCGCTTGGAACCGGGCGCTTTCTTCACAATATGGACAGCAAAACCGAACGAGAATTTCAGGACTCAACCGAAAGATTACTGCAGGACTTGCGCGAAGTCGTGGAGGACGGCGAGGAATTGTTGCGCGCCGGCGCGAATGAACTCAGCGAAAAGGGAATGGCGGCGCGGGCACGACTTTCCGCCGCGCTGGATTCCGCGCGGGAGACAACTCGCAAATTGCAGGAGCGCACCGTGGCGGGCGCCAAAGCCACCGATCGCGTCATACGGGCGCATCCCTATGAATCGATGGGCGTCGCGTTCGGAATCGGACTGTTGATCGGCATATTGGCGAATCGAAAGTAACATGAACGATCGCGACACTGCCGCTGACGGCAATTCCGCCCCGCCCGCCATCACCACCCTGTTGCGCAGATTCGTGCAGACCGGCCTAAGTGCCTTGCACAACCGTGGCGAATTGCTCCTGGTTGAACTGCAGGAGGAAAAGACCAAGGCTCTTGAATTGCTCATATGGGCCGGGGCGACGTGCTTTCTGGGAATGGTTTTTCTCATGGTCTTCACCGCGACGATAATTCTTTTGTTTCCGGAGGACCTGCGGGTCTATGTGGCGGGCGCGTTTTCATTGCTGTACCTCTTGGGCGCGCTCTTTGCCTTCTTCAATCTCAAATCGCTCGCCAGGGGCGCATCGCTGCCATTTGCCGGCACGCTCGATGAAGCCAGGAAGGATCGTGAATGGTTAGAATCCTTGGAGTAAAAGATCTCGAAGATCGGAAGCGGGCCTTGATCACGCAAAGCGAGATGTACCGGCAGACCATGCGGCTGGAGCTGGCCAACGTGAAATATTCGGCGGCGCTCCTGAAGCGCCGGTTCAGTTTCTTGAAGTTCGCGCCGTGGTCCATCGGCGCACTTGGCTCGCTGGTGGGCTTTTTCTTCCTGCGCAAACGGGCCAGGGAGCGTGAAGTTCCGCGGGGAGCGGCCGGGCTTTTGGGGCGGCTGCGATCGTTCGCGAAGCTGGCGGGCATCATCATGCCGCTCTGGAAACAGTTCAGCGCCCGTGGCCGTGCCAGTCGCCAGGCGCGACGCGAACAGATGACCGAATTCCCCTGAACGCCGGGCGCGTTCAACACGTTGTATACTGTGTTTCTCCCTTGGGGGGTGGTTCAACACCCCATGGTTGCCTCCGGTCACAAGCCTATAGTCGTACAAAAGGATGTTTAAGCAGACATAACTGACAAATCTTAAACTTATGAAAAGCAAATTATTGATAACTGCCTCCCTGATGCTGGTCCTGGCCGTTAGTGCCCGGGCGGACGCAAATGCCAATGCTCCCGCTGATAATCCTCCCTCCAACGGCTGGTGGAACGACCGCTTTTACTACGACAAAAACCCCGAGAACCGTCCGCTGTTTCATGCCAATGAGCTGACCATGGACTTCTTTGCTTCGTACTTGAATCCCGAGCACAATGTCACCGCATTCCCGAATACCGACATCCACCACGGCACGTGGGGCGGCGGCGTGGGCGCGAATTATTTCTGGAGCAAGGACGTGGGCATCGGGGTGGACACCAGTTTCCAGACCGAGTCAAGCGTGTTCGTTGACCATGTGGCCGGGAATCTGCTGATGCGCATCCCCTTTGATTGCATCCGCCTGGCTCCTTACGCGTTTGCCGGCGGCGGACGGGGATTTTCTCCGATCGGCAGCTGGTTCGGAGATGTCGGCGCCGGGCTGGAATTCCGCTTCAACCGGAATTTCGGCATTTTCGCGGATGGCCGCTACATCTGGCACGACCGGGTAATCAGCTTGAGCGGAACACGCGAACAGGGACTGTTTCGCACGGGCCTTCGCGTGGGCTTCTAGTGAGACGAACTCAGCACTGCTTTTCAGGACCAGGGGAATACCGCTTCCAGGCTCCTGCGACTTAAAAAAGAAGGCGGGCTCCTTTCGGAGCCCGCCTTCCCATCATGGGGGAGGGACCAAGTTAGTTCAACGTGATCGTCGCGATTGCGGGTGTCCCCACGTTATACGCGGCGTTCTGTGACAGGTTTAGAATTGCTGTCTCTGTTCCCGTCCACGTGGTGCCCGGCACCGCATAGATGCTGAGCGTCGCCGAGGCGGAGCCGGCCGGGATCGTCAGCGATTCCGGCATGTCGCCCTGTGGGCGGCGATAATCGGTCCACTTGGCCGCCGAGCCGGTGAACTGGAAGTTCACCGTCAGTGCGGCGCTGGTGTCGCCGGTGCGGGTGAGTGTCCAGACTCCGAGGCTCCCCGTGGAACGGCTCGCGGTCGAAACCGTCGCCGCGACACTCACCGTAGGCAGATTGTTGGTCGCCGCGCTGCCCGATCGGGCAAAGGCACGGCGGCCGTCCGGCCACTGCGCTTCCGCTTCAACCCACTGTGATCCCGTGCTCGTGGGCGTGAACGTGTAACTGGTTCCGTAGGCAGGTTCCTGCCCGGCGGCTTCCCAGACGACGCGCGCGCCATCCAGCGTCATTCCCGCCGGAGGCTGGAATGTCGCCGTGACCGGCGTGTTGATCGATGTCTGCGACGGCATCGAGATGGTTCCGGCCTGGGCGGTATACGCCTGCGCCTTGGTGGGCGTCAGCGTCGCCAGAAAGGCGAGATCAGCCAACCCGCGTGCGAGGTCGAGGTCGACCATTTCGGTGCTGACGTTCCAGGTGTCCGCCCAGCGATCATAGAACGGATACGGGGCGGTGCCGGCGCCGTCGGACGGATAGCACAGTCCGCCCAGCTCGCTCTGGTAGAGCGACAGGTAGGGGAAACCGTCCTGCACGTTGCCGATGGGCATGCCGGTCGGCGGCATGGTCCGGCCGTCATTGTCCGCGTATTGCGAGACGATGATGCGCTGCCGTTTCCAGCCGAGGCCGGTGAGATAGGTGACGTTCACCGGATTGCAGCCGCCTTCATAGTTCATGTTGGCAATGATGGCATCCAGGTAATCGGCGCGCGGCGTGAGCTGATAAGCGACCGCGATGTCGAATGCCTGGTCATCCGAGAAGTACCAACCGGCGCCGTTCACGGCCTTGGTAGCCTGCGGGAAGCTGGTGCCGTAGGCGCTTTGCTGCGACCACAGCAGCGCGTCATTGGCCGCCGCAGTGACCTCTGCCTGGCACTTGGCCAGGAACGCCGCATTCAACTGGCTCGCCTGCATGCGTCCGCTCTTGACGGCGAAGGCATAGCTGCGATTCGCATTGCCGTAGCATTGGAACATGTGGACCCAGCCCCACCGATAGGTGTTGGGGTCGTTCGGATTGAACCAGGAGAGTAGATCCTGGTGTGCCGCCGGGTCTCCCGTGGCCAGATACATTTCGCACGCCGCCCAGGCCAGTTCGTCCTGGTCCTGAAAGTCGTCACCGTAGAAGGTGAGCTTCTGGTAGGCGCCGGTGCGGCCGTATTTGGCGATGGCGTTGGTCAGCAGGCTCCAGCCCAGCTTGGCCTTCTGCAGATACATGGCGGCCGCGGCCGGGTAGGTCTTCTTGAACAGCGGCGATGAAGCGCACTGTGCCAGAGCGGCCACCGCGGATGCGGTCGCGACTGTGTTCTTCGGCCACACGACCTGCGGATCACCGTGGTCAGGTGTGACGTTCGACTCGTATTCGCGGTTCATCGGATACACGAGGAAGTAGAAACCCCCGTCGGCATCCTGCAGTTTGCAGAGATAGTCGGCTTCCCACTTGGCTTCCTGCATCACGTCGCTGATGCCGTCGCCGCTCTCGGGGATGCCGAGATTGTCCAGCGCTGCCACACCAGGGATCGAGTCCACGGAGAACATGAGGAAGTGGATCAGGCTGGCGACGTTGATGGTGTACTTGCTGTAGTCACCCGCGTCGTGATGACCGCCACGGGTATCAATCGTGCCCTTGTTCACGAACGGGAACAGCGAGGTCGCGTCGCTCTTCAACTGCGGCGCGGTCTGGTTTGGATTGGCGCTGCCGCCGCCATTGTAGGAGGCGATCGTATTCCAGGTGAAGGCGTACGATGATTCCGGAACCGGCACGGTCGCCGGCGCGGTATGGCAGGCGTCGTGTGTGAACCGGGTGTAGGGCATGGCGTTGTTCGTGCCGCAACGCTGTTCATAGAGACCCAGCGCATAGGCCCGAGCGAAGCTCATCGCGATGCCGTCGTTGATGAGGAACGGCAGCGACGCCCCGTGGCCGGGGATCACGAGCTGGTATTCACCTGCGTTCGTGAAGCTGCTGAAGTCCGCCATCAGCACCTTTTGATAGGGCGTTGGCGAATAGGTCCAGCCGGTGTCCGGGCGGGAGGTCATGACTCCCTGGTACACCGTCTTGCCGCTGTTGGCGTCCACAAGCGCGAACCCGGGAGTCGGCGGAATATACATTTCGCCCATGCTTCCCAGGTAGTAGCCCACCATCGCCTTCTTCGGCATGGACGGGACGTAGCCTTCCTGGTTCACGTGGATGGCCGGGTTGAAACGGAACGGATTCGCCGTGGCCGTGAACTGCATGCTCGAGGACCAGAGCGTCCCGTCCGTGTTCTTCACCACAACGGTGGCGTTGTCGGCGATCGTATTCGTGAGCTGCACATACAGCGAGTTCTCGATGCGCAGATCGTAGCCGTTCAGCGCCGCGTACAGCGGCCGCCGCTTGAACCCGATGGATTGGATCGTGGCCGGCTGGCCGTTGATCGTCACTGAGAGCTGCGACGCCGATGGCGCGTGCAGGTTGCCGCTCGAATCGACGAAGTTCCACTGCGACACCTGGGCCGGATCGGGCTGCTTGGTGTTGATCAGCACGAGCTCCAGCAACGACGGCGAGAGAATGTGCAAGGTGTTCTCGCCGGGTTGCGGCATGTGCAGGGTGGTGTCGTCAACCGGGCTCACAGTGCCCGGAGGTGCATTCGTGAACACAATCGGCGGCACGTTGTTGCTGCCGGTCGCCGGGGGTGGCGTGTTCGTGCCCGTTACCGGAGGCGGTGAGTTCGTGGTGGTCACGGGTGGCGTGGTATTGGTGATCGCCGAGGCCGATCCGGAACCGGTGTAATCGAACGTGGCCCGGCCGCCGTAGAGGGTGAAGGTCATGCCGCGCAAGCTGCTGCCTTCCAATCCCACTGCGCTGGCGGGCACCACGAGCGGCACCCATTGGCCGGTTGCCGGCATTGCGCCGACGTGATAACGGCTGACAGTCCCGTCGGTGCCGTTGGCAATCGAGTTCGCGCCCCAATACGCGCGG
>Ga0070741_10007948_pt1 | contig 21579 bp, 15 predicted proteins | sample Coa_R1_4_FD_66440 | JGI IMG/M metagenome (GOLD analysis project Ga0070741, IMG submission 66440) | Surface soil microbial communities from Centralia Pennsylvania, which are recovering from an underground coalmine fire - Coalmine... | ecosystem: Environmental > Terrestrial > Soil > Unclassified ... | reverse complement strand
CACCCGAGGGCATGGCGAAGGTGCGGTTCTTTCCCCAGGCCGGCAGGAGCGGGACCTGCTGCTGGACGATCGCGTTGGTCGGCACCCAGTGTGCCGGGCCCGGGATCAGCTTGTAGTCGGGCGGAAAGCCCATGTTGACGATGGACGCGCCGCCATCGTCCTTGGCCCAGTCGAGGATATGGGCGGCAACCGCGGCGCCGAAGGCCGTGCTCCGCTCGACCACGTCGGCCGCCACCCCGTCGGAGGTCTGGGCGGCGAGCTTCTTCTCCAGCGCTTCCAGCGCCCGCTGCCCGGTCGGCCCGGTATTGTCGAACAGCTTCTTCATGACCGCCGACATGGCCGCTTCGAGGACGACCGCCTCGTCGTAGGCCGCCCCGGCCTGCCGTTGAGGTCCGGGCGTCAGGCGGTTCAGCTGGCCGGCAAGCGACTGCAGCTTCTCGGAGCCCGCGGCGACCGCCTCGAAAGCGGCAATGGCGAGATAGGCGAAGGTCCGGCTCGCCACTGGCGGCGTATAGGTCGGCGTGTGCCGGGTGAGCAGCAGGACCATCCGCGTCCAGCTGCTCTCGACATCCTGCGGGATGGCCGCGCCGGCAGCGGCTGCCGGCCAGCCGGCGCCGACCAGCATCGCCGCCGCAGCGATGGTCCCCCACCTTCGCATCGCGTCGAACATAGGAACTTCACCCCGCACTGGGCGCGGCCGTCCGCGCCGACCGGATCGCGGCTCCGCGCGTCTACGTCGCTCCTGCTGCCGCCGTTTGCGCTGGATGTGACGCGTCCCGAGCGGCCTTCGGCAATGTTCCGCTGATGATCATCGCGAGGACCTCGTCCTGCGTCACCTCGCTCGGGCGAACGGTTCCGACGATCCGCCCGGTCTTCATCACCGTGATCCGGTCGGAGAGGTCGAACACATCGTGGATTTCGTGGCTGATCAGAAAGATGCCGATGCCCTCTTTCTTCAGCTGGCGGATGAGGTCGCGGACCTGCTTTGCCTCGAGCGGCCCAAGCGCCGCCGTCGGCTCGTCCATGATCAGGATGCGCGCGTTGAAATGGATCGCCCGGGCGATGGCGACCGACTGGCGCTGGCCGCCGGAGAGCGTCACTACCGGGTTCTTGAAGCGCACGAATGCCGGGTTGAGCCGGCCCATCACCTTGCGGGTCGCCGCCTCCATCGCCACGTCGTCGAGGGTACCAATTGCGGTGAGTAGTTCGCGCCCGAGGAACATGTTCGATGCGGCATCGATGTTGTCGGCAAGCGCTAGCGTCTGGTAGATCGTCTCGATGCCGAGGTTCTTGGCGTCGCGCGGATTGTTGATCACCACCGGTTTGCCGTCGATGAACACCTCGCCCGAATCGCGCTTCTGCGCGCCGGAAAGCACCTTCATCAACGTCGACTTGCCGGCGCCGTTGCCGCCGACTAGCGCCATGACCTCCCCGGCATAGACGTTGATCGAGGCGCGCTCGACGGCGTGGATGCCGCCGAACGAGACCGAGATGTCGCGCATCTCGACGAGGGGAACTCCGCTTTCCGCCATTTCCTCCCGCCTTCCTCCCCGCTCAGGCCGTCTTGCGCCGGTAGAACGTGTCGATGCCGACGGCGACTACCAGCACTATGCCGATGATCACGTTCTGCAAGGGCGTGTCGATGCCGAGCAGCTGCATGCCCGACTGCAGCGACTGCATGACGAGCGCGCCGAGCATGGCGCCGGAGATCGTGCCGATGCCGCCGGCAAAGGATGTCCCGCCGATCACCACCGCGGCGATCGTGTAGAGCTCGTTGCTGGTGCCGAGACCGTTGGTCGAGGCGTTGAGGCGGGCCGTCGCCACCACCGCGGCGATCGCACAGAGAACGCCCATCACGATGAACGTCTGCATGATCACCCAGCGGACATTGATGCCGCCGAGGATCGCCGCCTCGGGATTCCCGCCGATCGCAAAGACGTAGCGCCCGAAGCGCGTCCGCTTGGCGATGAAAGACATGCTGAGCGCCACCACGAGCGCGATCAGGACAGGGATGGAAATGCCGAACGAGATGTTAAGGACATCGTTCTCCGGCCACGGAATGTTGTGCGCCTCGGCGTAGGCTCTCGCGAGGTTGATCGGCATGTAATACGTGTTGAGCACGGCAATGGCCCCGATCACGGTCGCGCAACCGACAACCGAAAGCACAACCTCGGCCCAGATCGGACGGAGGGGGAAGTTGAAACGCCGCCGCTGCCGCCGTGAGCTGAGGATGGTGGCGACGATGCCGATGCAGGCGACAACGCCGACAACCCAGCTCGCAGTTGCGCCGATGTTTCCGTCCGCGCCGCCGCCGAAGAGCTGGTAGGTGGGGTCCATCGGCGCCACGGTTCGGCCGGTGGTAACGAGGTACGCCGCGCCGCGCCAGACGAGGAGGCCGGCCAGGGTGACGATGAACGACGGCACCTGCAGGTAGGAAATGACGAAGCCGTGCACGCCGCCGATGACGACGCCGAGGGCGAGCCCGACGACGATGGCGATCAGCCAGGTGAAGGGTACCGGCCCGTCGGCGAGATACGGAAGAATCTCGGCCTGCAGAACGCCCATGATCATGCCGATGAAACCGAGCACCGAACCGATCGACAGGTCGATGTTGCGCGACACGATGATCAGCACCATGCCGTTCGCCATGATGGCGATCGTTGCCGTCTGAACCGACAGGTTCCAGAGGTTGCGCGGGCTGAGGAAGAGGCCGCCGCTGGCAATGTCGAAGCCGAACCAGGTCACGGCCAGGGCGATCAGCATGCCGAGAAGGCGAACGTCGACCTCGGTTGCCGCCAGGAAGCCTCGCACCACGCCCACGCGCGGCAATTGAGCTGGCGCAGGCGCCGCGCCTGTGGCTTCAGCCGCCATCCCGCTAGTTCCCCCACTTCTCGGCCCGCCCGGAGCCGATATTTCTCTTGCCTTCTCAACTCAAGCCCGCGCCGCCTCTCCGGCGGCGCGGGCCTATTTTCGGGAGACCTGTAGCCGCCCCCGGTCCGCTGCCTACATGCAGGCCTTCACGCCACCGGTGACGCCCTTGCAGGCGACATCTTTGGCGATCCAGCCGGCCTTGATCACGTCGCCCAGGTTGGCCTTGGTGATCGGGGTCGGCGTCAGGAAGATCGCGTTCATCTCGACCTTCTTCGGGCCGCCGCTGAACTTCACCGCGCCCTTGATCTTTGCGGGAGCCTTGCCGCTGGCGAGGGCGAGGGCAGTCTCCGCCGCCACCTTGCCGAGCTCACGGGCGTCCTTCCAGATCGACACGGTCTGCTGCCCGAGGGCAACGCGGTTGAGGGCGGCGAGATCGCCGTCCTGACCGGAAAGCGGAACCTTGCCGAGCAGGCCCTGTGCCGCGAGCGCTGCCGCGACGCCGGTTGCCATGCCGTCGTTTTCCGAGATGACCGCATCGACCTTGTTGGCGTTCGCGGTGAGGATCTGCTCCATCTCCTTCTGGGCGTTTTCCGTCGCCCAGTTGTCGGTGTAGGTCTCACCGACGATCTTGATGGCGCCGCTCTTCACGGCCTTGCCGATCACCTCTTCGATGCCGGCGCGCAGGAAGTCGGCGTTCGGATCGGCCGAGTTGCCCTTGATGATCGCGTAGTTGCCCTTCGGAACCGCGGCGAAGATCGCCTTGGCCATGAGGCTGCCGACGCCCTTGTTGTCGAAGGTGATGTAGAAGGCGCTCGGGTTCTCGAAGAGGCGGTCATAGGCGATGACCGGAATGCCCGCGTCCTGCGCCTTCTTGACTGCCGGCAGGATCGCGTCCTGGTCCTGCGCCAGGATGATGATGGCGTTGGCGCCCTGCGAGATCAGGTTTTCGATGTCGGAAGCCTGCTTCTCGGCCGAGGACTGTGCGTCGGTCGAGATATACTTGGCGCCGGCCTTGTCGAGGACGGCCTTGATCGCCGGCTCGTCCCACTTGCCCCAGCGCTCTTCCTGGTGGTTGTTCCAGGATACGCCGACGGTGATGTTTGCTGCGGCAGCGATGCCGGCCGAGAGGGCCAGCCCGCCGACGGCAAGAATGGAAACTAGGATCTTCCGCAATTAAACCTCCCTTGTGGTGAAGCGGAACCATATAGCAAAGCAACTATATCAGTCGCGGTGAAAAGCCGACGGCCAGACTGACGCACGCCCCTCATCGGCCTCCGGCCTTGGTTTTGAGACCTCGGCCTAGATGAAAAGTCGCGGCTGGATGCGCCGGGCTGGCATCGGGTTTGCACCTCCACCCGCGGCCAGGACGATCGCGGGAGGCGAGCGCTGAGAGCCGAAAGGCTTCCCCGCGCTCCCATGCTCTATGCCTCCTTTGGTGCGGTCGCAATATGAGGTAGGTCAATGCCCCGCCGATTCTACCGTCCGGAAGCCATGACCAGTAGAGGCGTGATCTGATGAACGAGGCCGTCACCTCACTGCCGCGGGCCGCGGGCGCCGACGCTTTGCGGGCGGAGATTCTGGAGAAACTGACCTATGCGATGGGCAAGGATCCGATCGTTGCCCGCGACTATGACTGGCTTGCCGCCACGATTCTTGCGGTGCGCGACCACGCCATCGACCGCTGGATGAATTCGACCCGCGGCGCCTACCGCACCGGCGCCAAGCGGGTCTATTACCTGTCGCTCGAGTTCCTGATCGGGCGGCTCCTCCGCGACACGATGTCCAACCTCGGGTTGGTGGAGGACGTCCGCGCCGCCCTGGCAAGCCTCGGCGTCGACCTCGACGCGATTGCCCAGCTCGAACCCGACGCCGCGCTCGGCAATGGCGGTCTCGGCCGCCTCGCCGCCTGCTTCATGGAAAGCATGGCCACGGTCGACATCCCCGCCTACGGCTACGGCATCCGCTATGTCCACGGCCTCTTCCGCCAGGAGATTCGCGACGGCAACCAGGTCGAGCTGCCCGAGGAATGGCTCTCGCACGGCAACCTCTGGGAGTTCGAGCGCCGCGAGGCGGCTTACGAGATCGGCTTCGGCGGGATGGTCGATCACGGGCCGGGCGACTCCGCCACGGCGCCCGTCTGGCACCCGCAGGAGAAGTTCCTGGCGGTCGCCCACGACACCGCGATCGTCGGCTGGCGCGGCAGGCGCGTCAACACGCTCCGCCTCTGGGCCTCCCAGGCGCTCGACCCGATCCAGCTCGAAGCCTTCAACCGCGGCGACTATGTCGGGGCGCTTGCCGACCGCACCCGCGCCGAGACCATCACCCGCGTCCTCTATCCCGCCGACTCGACCCCGGCCGGGCAGGAGCTTCGGCTGCGCCAGGAGTATTTCTTCGTTTCGGCCTCGCTGCAGGATCTCGTCCGCCGCCACAAGCAGCAGTTCGGCACGCTCGCAAACCTTGCCGACAAGGTCGCGATCCAGATGAACGACACGCACCCGTCGATCGCGGTGGCTGAGCTGATGCGGCTGCTCGTCGACGTGCACGGGGTCGAGTGGGGCGAGGCCTGGAAGATCACCCAGGCGACCCTCGCCTATACCAACCACACGCTTCTGCCGGAGGCGCTGGAGAGCTGGCCGGTTGCGCTCTTCGAGCGCCTGCTGCCGCGCCACATGCAGATCATCTACGAGATCAACGGCATCCTCCTCCAGGAAGCCCGCAAGCGCCTCGGCGACGATATCGGCCTTCTCGCCGCCGTCTCGCTCATCGACGAGCACGGCGGGCGCCGCGTCCGCATGGGCCAGCTCGCCTTCGTCGGCTCGCACAAGGTCAACGGCGTCTCGGCGCTCCACACCGAGCTGATGAAGACGACGGTGTTCAGCAACTTCCACCGCCTCTATCCGGACCGGATCACCAACAAGACCAACGGCATCACGCCGCGCCGCTGGATGATGCAGGCCAATCCCGGCCTCACCGCCCTCGTCAGCGATGCGATCGGGGAAGGGTTCCTCGATGATTTCGACAAGCTCTCCGGCCTCAACCGCTTCGCGGCCGATGCCGGCTTCCGTCAGCGCTTCGCGGCGGTGAAGCGCGCCAACAAGGACCGGTTGGCGAGGGCGATCCGCGAACGCATCGGCGTCACCGTCTCGCCGGACGCGCTCTTCGACGTCCAGATCAAGCGCATCCACGAATACAAGCGCCAGCTCCTCAACCTTCTCGAGACGGTGGCGCTCTACAATGCCATGCGCGTGCATCCCGAGCGGGACTGGGTGCCGCGCGTGAAAATATTCGCCGGCAAGGCGGCGGCGACCTACTGGACGGCGAAGATGATCATCAAGCTGATCAACGACGTCGCCCGCACGATCAACCACGATCCGGCGGTGCATAACCTCCTCAAGGTCGCGTTCATCCCCAACTACAATGTCAGCCTCGCCGAGATGATCGTCCCGGCGAGCGACCTTTCCGAGCAGATTTCGACTGCCGGCATGGAGGCGTCCGGCACCGGCAACATGAAGCTGTCGCTGAACGGGTCGGTGACCATCGGCACGCTCGACGGCGCCAACATCGAGATTCGCGACCGCGTCGGCGCCGACAACATCGTCATCTTCGGCCTCACCGCCGAGCAGATCGCCGAGCGCCGGCGGATCGGCCACAATCCGCGTTCGATCATCGCCGGCAACCCCGAGCTGCAGCAGGCCGTCGATGCGATTGCCTCGGGTTTGTTCTCCCCCGACGACCGCGGCCGCTACCGGGATCTGATCGATAATCTGATGACCACCGACTGGTTTCTGGTCACGGCCGACTTCGCCGATTACTTCGCCGCGCAGCGGAGGGTTGACGGCATCTGGAAAGAAGCGGCCCAATGGCAGACGATGGCAATCCGGAATACGGCCAACGTCGCATGGTTCTCCGCCGACCGCACCGTCACCGAGTACGCGCAGGAAATCTGGGGCGTACCTACTGCCTGAGCCCGGCATGATGCCGGCCGGAACGAATTCCGGCTGGCAGCTCGGCGACGGCGAGATCGCGGCGCTCGTTTCCGGAACCCACGACAACCCGTTCGGGCGGCTGGGCCTCCAGCCCGCCGGCAACGGCTTCGTCGTCCGCGCCTTCGTCCCCGGTGCCGATACACTCACCGTCGCCACGCTCGACGGCAAGCCGCTCGGCGCGCTGGCGCGCCGCCACCCGGAAGGCTTCTTCGAAGGCATGGTCGATCTCGGCCAGGGCGCGCTCCTCCGCCTCACCGCCCGCAATGCCGGCGGCGAATGGAGCTTCATCGACCCCTATTCCTTCGGGCCGGTGCTTGGCCCGATGGACGACTACTACTCCGCCGAGGGGACGCATCTCCGTCTCTTCGACCGGGTCGGCGCCCACGCCATCGCGCATGGCGGCGTCGACGGCGTCCACTTCGCCGTCTGGGCGCCGTCCGCCCGCCGCGTCTCGGTGGTGGGGCCGTTCAACGCCTGGGACGGCCGCCGTCACGTGATGCGCCATCGCCTCGGCTCCGGCATGTGGGAGATATTCCTGCCCGGCCTCGGGCCGGGGACCATCTACAAGTTCGAGATAGTCGGGGTCGACGGAACCCTCCTGCCGCTGAAGGCCGACCCGATGGCCTTTGCCGCCGAGATGCGGCCGGCCACGGCCTCGATGGTGGCCTCGTCCGAGCCGTTCCGGTGGAGCGACGGCGAATACATTGCCGAACGGTCGCAGCGCGATGCCCGCCGCTCGCCGATCTCGATCTACGAGGTTCATCTCGGCTCGTGGCGGAAACACTGGGACGGGCGCTTCCTGTCCTACGACGAGCTTGCCGACCAGCTCATCCCCTACGTCGTCGACCTCGGCTTCACCCACATCGAGATGCTCCCGATCACCGAGCATCCGCTCGACAAGTCATGGGGCTACCAGCCGATCGGCCTCTACGCGCCGACCGCGCGCTTCGGCGACCCGTCCGGCTTCGCGCGCTTCGTCGACCGCGCCCACCGGGCGGGGCTCGGCGTCATCCTCGACTGGGTGCCGGCGCATTTCCCGACCGACCCCCACGGTCTGTCGCGTTTCGACGGCACCGCGCTCTACGAGCACGCCGATCCGCGGCAGGGCTATCATCCGGACTGGAACACCGCGATCTACAATTTCGGCCGCAAGGAAGTAGCTGCCTTCCTCGTCAACAGCGCGCTCTATTGGCTCGAGCATTTCCATCTCGACGGAGTGCGCGTCGATGCCGTCGCCTCGATGCTCTACCTCGATTATTCGCGTCAGGCCGGCGACTGGATTCCCAACCAGTATGGCGGCAACGAGAACCTCGAGGCGATCGCGTTCCTCCGCCGCATGAACGCGGTCGCCTACGGCAAGAACGCCGGCATCGTGACGATTGCCGAGGAGTCGACCGCCTGGCCGGGAGTATCGAAGCCTGTCCACGAGGGCGGCCTCGGATTCGGCTTCAAGTGGAACATGGGGTTCATGCACGACACGCTGCAATACCTCGCGCGCGACCCGATCCACCGCCGGCACCACCACAACGAACTGACCTTCGGCCTGCTCTACGCCTTCTCGGAGAATTTCGTCCTGCCGCTCAGCCACGACGAGGTCGTCCACGGCAAGGGCTCGCTTCTGAAGAAGATGGCCGGCGACGACCTGCAGAAGTTCGCCACGCTTCGCGCCTTCTACGCCTTCATGTGGGGCTATCCGGGCAAGAAGCTCCTCTTCATGGGCCAGGAATTCGCGCAGTGGGAGGAGTGGAGCGAGGAGGGCGGGCTCGCCTGGCACCTCCTCGACGGCGTTCCGCATCGCGGCATGCAGAAGCTCGTCGGCGACCTCAACCGCCTCTACCGCGAACTGCCCGCGCTCCACGCCCGCGACTGCGAAGGCGAGGGCTTCGAGTGGCTGATCGCCGATGACCGCGAGAATTCGGTCTATGCCTGGATGCGGAAGTCCGGCGGCAGCGAGCCGCCCGTCGTCGTCGTCTCCAACTTCACGCCAGTGGAGCGCGACGGCTATGTCCTGCCCATGCCGATGCCCGGCCGGTGGCGCGAGCGCATCAACACCGACGCCGCCGACTACGGCGGCCGCGGCATCGGCAATCTGGGGATCGTCCGCGCGGAGGGGCCCGGCTCGCACGGGAAGCCGGCAGCGGCACAGGTTGTTCTGCCGCCGCTGGCGACGCTGATATTGTCGTACGAAGGCTGAGGGGAGGGGAAACGTGGCCGAGTCGAGAAGGGAGGCGCCGCTCGCCCGCGACGCCATGGCCTATGTGCTCGCCGGGGGGCGCGGCAGCCGCCTGATGGAGTTGACCGACAAGCGCGCCAAGCCTGCGGTGTTCTTCGGCGGCAAGACCCGGATCATCGATTTTGCGCTGTCGAACGCGCTCAACTCCGGCATCCGCCGGATGGGCGTCGCCACCCAGTACAAGGCCCACAGCCTCATCCGCCACCTGCAGCGCGGCTGGAACTTCCTGCGCCCGGAGCGGAACGAGAGCTTCGATATCCTCCCCGCCAGCCAGCGCATCTCGGAGGTGCAGTGGTATTCGGGCACCGCGGACGCCGTTTACCAGAACATCGACATCATCGGCAGCTACCGGCCGAACTACGTCGTCATCCTCGCGGGCGACCACATCTACAAGATGGACTACGAGCTGATGCTCCGGCAGCACGTCGATTCCGGCGCCGACGTGACCATCGGCGTCCTCGAAGTGCCGCGCATGGAGGCGACCGGCTTCGGCGTCATGCATTGCGATGTGGCCGACCGGATTCTCTCCTTCGTCGAGAAGCCGAAGGACCCGCCCGCAATGCCCGGGCACCCGGACATGGCCCTCGCCTCGATGGGCATCTACGTCTTCGAAACCGAGTTCCTGTTCGAGGAGCTCCGCCGCGACGCCGCCGACCCCAATTCCAGCCACGACTTCGGCAAGGACATCATCCCGCACATCGTCAAGAACGGTAAGGCGATCGCCCACCGCTTCGCCCAGTCCTGCGTCCGCTCCGAGCACGAGAGCGAGGCCTACTGGCGCGACGTCGGCACGGTCGATGCCTACTGGGAGGCCAATATCGACCTGACCGACATCGTCCCGCAGCTCGACCTCTACGACCGCGACTGGCCGATCTGGACCAATGCCGAGCTGACCGCGCCGGCGAAATTCGTCCACGACGAGGATGGGCGGCGCGGCATGGCCGTGAGCTCGCTCGTCTCGGGCGGCTGCATCGTTTCGGGCGCCTCGGTCCACCGATCCCTGGTCTCGACCGGCGTGCGTCTCAATTCCTACGCCTCCGTCGACGAGGCGGTCATCCTCCCCTACGTCCAGGTCGGCCGGAGCGCGCGCCTGAAGCGCGTCGTCATCGACCGCGGCGTCAAGATTCCGGAGGGAATGGTGGTCGGCGAGGATCCGGAAGCCGACGCCAAGCGCTTCCGGCGCACCGAGAAGGGCGTCTGCCTGATCACCCAGCGCATGATCAATCAGCTCGACGAGGCATGACCCGGGTTCTCGCCGTCGCCTCGGAAGTGTTTCCGCTGGTCAAGACTGGCGGGCTTGCCGACGTGGTCGGCGCGCTGCCCGCCGCGCTCGCCCCGCATGGCGTCGAGATGAAGGTGCTGGTGCCCGGCTATCCCGCCGTCATGCGCGCGCTTGCCGGCGCCTCCGATATGCACGTCTATGCCAGCCTGTTCGGGGGCCCGGCGACGCTGCGCGCCGGCACCGCCGGCGGCCTCGACCTCATCGTCCTCGACGCGCCGCACCTCTTCGACCGCCAGGGCAATCCCTATCTCGGGCCGGGCGGCGCCGACTGGCTCGACAACTGGAAGCGTTTCGCGGCGCTGAGCCTCGCCGCCGCCGATCTCGGCCGCGGCGCCGTTCCGGGATTCGTGCCGGCGCTGGTCCACGCCCACGACTGGCAGGCGGCGCTCGTCGCCGCCTACCTGCACTTCTCCGGCGGCGCCGTCGCGCGCTCGATCCTCACCATCCACAACCTCGCCTTCCAGGGCGCCTTTCCCGCCGCCATCTTCCCCGAGCTCCAGCTTCCCGCCGAGGCCTTCGCGCTCGACGGCGTCGAATATTATGGCGGCGTCGGCTACCTGAAGGCCGGCATCCGCTTCGCCGATGCGGTCACCACCGTCAGCCCGACTTACGCCGAGGAGATTTGCACGCCGGCCGGCGGCATGGGCCTCGACGGCCTCTTGCGCGGCCGCCGCGACAAGCTGCACGGCATCGTCAACGGTATCGACGTCGATGTGTGGAACCCCGAGACCGACACGCAGATCGCCCGGAACTACACCGCCGGCCGTCTCCAGGCGCGCGAGGCGAACAAGCGCGCGCTCGAGGAGCGCTTCGCGCTCGACAGCGACGACAGCCTCATCTTCTGCGTCATCAGCCGCCTGACCTTGCAGAAGGGCATGGACATCCTCGCCGCTTCGCTGGACGGCCTCGTCGCCACCGGTGCCCGCCTCGTCGTGCTCGGCTCGGGCGATGCGGCCTTGGAGGGGCTGTTTCGCGCCGGCGGCGAGCGTCATCAGGGCCGCATCGGCGTCGCCACCGGGTACGACGAGGCGCTGGCGCACCTGATCCAGGCCGGCGCCGACGCGATCCTCATTCCGTCGCGCTTCGAGCCGTGCGGCCTCACCCAGTTCTATGGCCTGCGCTACGGCTGCGTGCCGGTGGTGGCGCGGGTCGGCGGGCTTGCCGACACGATCATCGACGCCAACGATGCGGCGCTTTCCGCCAAGGTCGCGACCGGCATCCAGTTCCTGCCGGTCGAGGCCGGCGCCCTCGCCGGCGCGATGCGCCGGGCGCTGGCGCTTTTCGCCGACCGGCCGGCCTGGCGGTCGCTGCAGAAGCGCGGCATGCGCTCGGACGTGTCGTGGTCGAAGAGCGCGGCGCGCTACGCCTCGCTCTATCGCGGCCTCACCTCCGAACCCGCCGGTCTGGCCTGACCGCTGATGGCCATGCCTGAGCCGCGCCTCGGGGCGCGCCCGGTCGCCGGCGGCGTCGCCGTCGCGGTCTTCTCGACGAGCGCCGAGAAGATCGAGTTCTGCCTTTTCGACGAGGCCGGGCGGCGCGAGCTTGCGCGCACGCCGCTCGCCCGTTCGGGCGACGTCTGGCAGGCGACGATCCCCGGCATTGCCGCCGGGGCGCGCTACGGGCTCCGCGCCGACGGCCCCTATGCGCCCGAGCGCGGCCTCTGGTTCGATCCGGCCAAGCTCCTCGTCGATCCCTACGCGCGTGCGCTCGACCGGCCCTATGCGTGGGATCCGCGGCTGGCGGCGCCGCGCGCCGACGCGATCGACACGGCGGCGCTCGTGCCGAAGGCCATCGTCTCCGCCGACCTTCCCGCCCTGCCGCCGGCGCCGCGCCGTCCGCTTGGCGTGATCTACGAACTCGGCGTCAGGAGCTTCACCAGGCTCAATCCGCAGGTTCCCGCGAAGCTGCAGGGCACGGTCGCCGCGCTCGCCCACCCGGCCGCCGTCGCCCACCTCGCCGAGCTTTGCGTCGACACGGTCGAATTGATGCCGATCACCGCGTGGATCGACGAGCGCCATTTGCCGCCGCTCGGCCTCGCCAATGCCTGGGGCTACAACCCGGTCACGTTCCTCGCGCCCGACCCGCGTCTCGCGCCCGGCGGCATGGCCGAAATCCGCAGCGCCGTCGCAGCCCTCCATGCGGCGGGCATTGGCGTCATCCTCGACGTGGTTTTCAACCACACCGGCGAGAGCGACACGCTCGGCGGCACGCTGTCGCTCCGCGGCCTCGACAATCGCGTCTATTACCGCCACGACCCCGACGGCGTCCTCGTCAACGACACCGGCTGCGGCAACACCGTCGCGGCCGAGCGGCCGGCGGTGCTTCGCTACATCCTCGATGCGATGCGCCACTGGGCGACCGGGGCTGGCATCGACGGTTTCCGCCTCGACCTTGCCAGCATCCTCGGCCGCACGCCGTCCGGCTTCAGTCCCGCCGCACCCTTCTTCGAGGCGGTCGCCGCCGATCCGCTTCTGTCCGGGCTGAGCTTCATCGCCGAGCCGTGGGATGTCGGTCCGGGCGGCTACCAGCTCGGCCGGTTTCCCGCCGGGTGGCGCGAATGGAACGACCGCTTCCGCGACGACGTGCGGATGTTCTGGCGCGGCGACGGCAGGCTCGGCGATCTCGCCACCCGTCTCGCCGGCTCCTCGGATTTCTTCCGCGAGGCCGGCCGCCTGCCGTCGGCGAGCGTCAACTTCGTCGCCGCCCATGACGGCTTCACGCTCGCCGATCTCGTCGCCTATCGCGAGAAGCACAACCAGGCGAACGGGGAGGGCAACCGCGACGGCACCGACGCCAACTTCTCGTGGAACCACGGCCTCGAAGGACCGAGCCGGTCGCCGGAAATCGAGGCGGCACGCCGGCGCGACATCCGCGCGCTGCTCACAACCCTGTTCTTCGCCCGCGGCACGCCGATGCTTACCGCGGGCGACGAATGGGGGCGCACGCAGGGCGGCAACAACAACGCCTACGCGCAGGACAACGCCACGACCTGGCTCGACTGGACGAAAGCCGACGCTGCCCTCGCCGCGTTCACCGCCCGCCTGATCGCGCTCCGCGGGAGCCATCCCGCGCTCCATGCCGATGCGTTCCTGACCGGCGCCGCGCTCGACGCGGCCGGCATCCCCGATGCGGTCTGGCTCCATCCGTCGGGTCACGCCATGACCGCAGCAGACTGGGACGCCGGCGGTCGCATCCTTGGCCTGGCGCTCTACGCCGGCGAAGGGCCGGGCGACCGCGTCGTGATCTGGATCAACGGCGATATGGCCGCCGCGCCTGCCTGGCTCCCGCCGGCGCGTCGCGGCTTCCGCTGGCAGAGGCAGGTCGATAGCGCCGACCCCGACGCCCGCCCGTCGCCGGCCGCAGACGTCCCGTCGCTCGCCGGCCGCAGCGTCGTGCTTTTCGCCGAAATCCGGGGCTGAACACCTGCAGGCGCGACACCCGGATCTAAAGCACTGTCCTGGGCTGCGCCGCGGCCAGCCGTTCGGCGAAGCTCTCCCGCGTGTCCGTCCCCATCACTTCGAGGCGGCCGGCCGCCAGCGGCAGGACAGATTCCGGATCGGTGGTGACCGCGAGTGCAAAGCCCGCCTCGGCGACGATCGCGTCGATCTCCGGGCTATGCTTGCCATAAGGATAGGCGAAGGTCGGCACCACCCGCCCGAGCTTCGCCTCCAGCACCTTCCGCGATTGCGTCACCTCTTCACGCACCTGATCGAGCCCGAGTTCAGTGAGGAATGGGTGGGTCACGGTATGCGCGCCGATCTCGACGCCTTCGTCGGCGGCCGCCGCGACCTGCTCCCACGACATCAGCGGCGCCGGCGTGCCGAATGCGCGGTCCCAGTCGGCCGCCCCGCCGACATGACCGGTCGGAACGTAGAGCGTCGATCCGAAACCGTATTTCCGGAGCACCGGCAGGGCGGCGGTGACGAAGTCGAGATAGGCGTCGTCGAAGGTGAGCACAACCCGGCGGTCGAGCGCTGCCGGATCGTCGCTCCGGGCCCGCTCCAGCCATTCCATGAGGCCGATCGTGCGGTACTTCTGGCGCGCCAGATGCGCCATCTGCTCGGCGAAGGCGCCGGGCGTCACCCGCCAGCGCGCGAGGCCTGGCGGACCGTCCTCGGCCACCCGGTGATACATGAGGATTGTCATGGCCTTGCGCGGCTTTCCGGAATCTCAGTCAAAGAACCGCTTGTCCTCCTCCGCGAGATATTTTTCCGCCTTGTCGCGGTTCAACTCGACCCCCATCCCCGGCCGGTCCCAGACCTCGATCATCCCGTCCCTGATGAGCGGATCGGGGAGCCCGTCGACGATCTCCGGCCACCAGGGCTTGTTGGCGGCGGGCGCCTCGAAGGCGATGTAGTTGTCCGGCATCGCTGCCGAGACCTGGACGAGCGCGGCAAGCCCGAGGAGACCGTTCGCCGTACCGTGCGGCGCGATGAGGATCCCGTGCAGGTCGGCATATTCCGCGATCCACTTGATCTCGGCGAGCCCGCCGACGTCGGCCGGGTCCGGCCCGATGATGTGGACGGCGTGGCTCTCGATCAGCGGCTTGTAGTTTTGCCGGAGATAGATCTGCTCGCCGGTGTGGATCGGCGTGGTCGAGGCGCGGGTCACTTCGCGGAACACGTCCGCGTTGACGTGCGGCGTGTAGTCGCCGGTGATCAGGTCTTCCAGCCAGACGAGGTTGAACGGCTCGACCGCCTTGGCGAAGCGGATCGCGTCCGGCACCGTCCAGCCCGGCCCGCAGTCGAGCGCCAGCCCGATCCCGTCGCCGAGCACTTCCTTCATCGCCGCGACGCAGGCAACGATGTGCTTCAGCCCTCGCTCCGTCAGCAGGCCGCGGTCGGCCGGGTCGCCCTGGACGCGCGGGTTCCGCGGCTCGCCGTGGAAGAATCCCGGAATGCGCTGGCTCATCAGGCTGTGGAACGCGATCCCCTGCTTGATGAAGCTGAAGCCGTGGCCCCCGGCCACCATCGCCCGCGTGTTCGCCGCGTAGTCCTGCGGCGTGTAGTCCTTCAGGGGCGGGCGGTAGGCGCCGTTATAGACCCGCACCCGGTCGCGCACCTTGCCGCCGAGGAGCTTGTGCACCGGCACGCCCGCCGCCTTGCCGGCAATGTCCCAGAGCGCATGCTCGACGATGCTGACCGCCGCGCCCCACGGCTTGAACCCGCCGCGCGGCCTGAGCCGCACCATGATCCGCTCGACGTCGGTCGGGTCGTGCCCGAGGATCGCGTCGCGCAGGTTCATCACCATCGGCTTGAGGTAAGGCTTGTAGAACTCGGCCTGCCCGTAGCCGCTGATCCCGGCATCGGTGACGATGCGGACGATCGGATGGCCGCCGATGATCGCGCATTTGAGGTCGGTGATCCGCATGCTGCTCCCCGTCATGGTCTGCGCCAGTCAGCATGGCCGCGGCGGTTCGCGCAAGGCTGCCCTTGACCGGATGGTGGCAGTTGGTGCCAATGCCGCATCCGTGAACGGGAGCCGCGTCCGGCGATGTACGAGAAGTATGGCCTTCTGATCGATAATGCCTGGCGTCCGGCCGCCTCCGGCAAGACCATGCCGGTCCATTCCCCCGCCACCGAGGAACTCATCGGCACCGTCCCGTCCGCCGGTCCCGAGGATGTCGAAGCGGTGCTCGCCAGCGCCCTCCGCGGCTTTCATGCCTGGCGGGTCATTCCCGCCTGGGACCGCGCGAAGATCATGCGGAAGGGCGCCGACCTTATCCGCGAGCGGATCGAGAAGATCGCCCGGATCATGAGCACCGAGACCGGCAAGCCGCTCGCCGAAGCGCGCGGCGAGATCGCCGGCACCGCCGATCAGTACGAGTGGCACGCCGAGGAGGCCAAGCGCGTCTACGGCCAGACCATTCCCGGCCGCACGCCCGAGCAGCGGATGAGCGTCATCTACCAGCCGGTCGGCGTCTGCCTGTCGCTCTCGGCATGGAACTTCCCGGCGCTGCTGCCGTCGCGGAAGATCGCCGCCGCGCTCGCCGCCGGCTGTTCGGTCATTGCCCGTCCTGCCTCGGAAGCGCCCGGCTCGTGCTTTGCCGTCGTCGAGGCGCTGGTCGATGCCGGCCTCCCGCCCGGCACCGTCACCGTCATCACCGGGCCGGCGGCGAAGCTCGCCGAACAGCTCATCGCCTCGCCGGTCGTGCGCAAGGTGTCGCTGACCGGCTCGGTCGCCGTCGGCAAGTCGGTGCTCCGCCAGTGCGCGGAGGGGATCAAGCGCGTCTCGATGGAGCTCGGCGGTCATGCCCCGGTCATCGTCCACCGCGATGCCGATCCGGCGGCGAGCGCCAGGGCCGCCGCAGCCGCGAAGTTCCGCAATGCCGGCCAGGTCTGCATCTCGCCGACCCGCTTCTACGTCCACGAGAGCCTGAAGGAGCCGTTCGAAAGCGCCTTCGTCGGCGTCGCCAGGTCGATGGTCGTCGGCGACGGCCTCCAGGACGGCGTGACCATGGGCCCGATGATTCGCGGCAAGGCGGTCGAGGGCGCGCTCGACATGATCGATGACGCGGTCAGGAAGGGCGCGCGCCTGTTGCATGGCGGCCGCCGTCCGGCGCATCTCAACAAGGGCCATTTCCTCGAACCCACGGTGCTCGGCGACGTCCCCGACGATGCCCGCATCATGATCGACGAGCCCTTCGCCCCGATCGCGCCCATCCAGACCTTCCGGACCGAGGACGAGGTGATCGAGCGCGCCAATGCGCTCCCCTTCGGGCTCGCCTCCTACGTCTTCTCCAACGACGCGGAACGGGCGCAGCGCACCGCCGAGCGTCTCGAAACCGGCATGGTCGGCATCAACGAGATGCTGCTGGCTGCTGCAGAGGCGCCCTTCGGCGGCATCAAGGAGTCCGGCTATGGCCGCGAGGGCGGCGCGCTCGGCATCAGGGACTACCTTGAGCCGAAATACATCCGCCATAAGCTGATCCGCGCCTGACGCGGCCGGGCCGGCCCTTTCGTCGGGACCGGCCGATCCCCATCTCAGGCCGATGCACGTTACCGATCCGGTCTTCGATCTCGACCTCCGCACCGGCTGGCCGGACGACCTTCAGGTGCTCCTCCGCCGGTACCCGCGCCCGGTCTGGGAGGAGCATGTCAATCTCGGCGAGACGGCGCGCTTCTGGCTGCAGATCCACGACCATTTCCGCGAACTCGGCTCCGGCCTGAAGGAAAAGGCCGCGTCCTTCCGGGAGGGCACGCTTCCGGCGGAAGAGTTCCGGCGCTTCATGCGGCCCAACCTGTCGACGCTGCTCACCCACCTCGACGGCCATCACCGTATCGAGGACGCCCACTTCTTCCCGCGCTTCAGCCGCGCCGAGCCGCGGCTTGCTGTCGGCTTCGAGGTGCTCGAGCGCGACCATCACGGCATCCACGACGCCGTGTCGCTGACCGTCGACAGGGCAAACCAGCTTCTGCAGGCGTCGCCTACCGATTTGGATGCGCTCCGCCGCGCCGCTGACGACTATGCCGCCAGCCACGACGCGCTGCTCAAGCGCCTCGACCGCCACCTGCTTGACGAGGAAGACCTGATCATTCCGTTGATCCTCGACCGCGGCGAGGAAAAGCTCGGCCTCTAGCCCGCTGAAATCGCACGGCAATTGCCGTATCTCGATCCGGCGTGCCATTGTCGGCGACGGGTAGGTCCCGGTGCTGCTCGCCGGGGGCGAGAGGAATGGCCAACGACATCCCATCGGTCCGCGAGGCCCGCTACCGCCTCCTCGGCCTGCAGGCGATTCCGCAGGACGGCGGGGTCCTGATCCGCCGCGGCAGGAAGCAGATTCACGTTCCCGGCGCGCGCTCGGCCGAAGTGCTGGACCTGTTGGTCACTCGCTCGGCGGAAGGAAACGGCATCCGGCCGGAGGCGCTTCGCGCCGAAATCGACCCGCTCCTCCAGGCGACGCTGGCGGCCATGATCGACGCGCTTGCCGGCGCGCGCATTCTGGTGCCGCTCGACGATGCCGGCGCCGATCCGGGCGAGAGCCGCGAAGCGGTCTTCTACTGGAACCATGGTGCCGATCCTGTCGTCGTCGCCGAACGCATCGCCGCCGTCGATTTCGCGATCTTCGGCGTCAACCATGTCTCGCTGCCGCTCGTCGGCAACCTTCGCTCGCTCGGCTTCCGCAGCATGGCCTTCGTCGACCATCCCGCCCTCCGCAATCTCGACTTCTACGGTTCCGGCGGCGACCTTCGTCCCGAGATCGCCGGCGCGCTTGCCTCCAATCGTCCGCAGGCCTTCGACGCCTGGAGCGGCGCCGGCAATCGCGCCGATTGCTGGATCGTGTGCAGCGATTTCGGCGGCCTCGCGCTCATCCGCGAATGGAACCGGAATGCCGTCGCGGCCGGTACGCTCCTCTATCCGGCGGTGCTCCAGGACGAGGTCGCCTGGCTCGGCCCGATGGTGGTGCCGGGAGAGGGACCGTGCTTCGAGTGCGTCTGGACGCGCCGCAACGCCAACCTCGATCCCGCCGATCGCGGCCACGCCGCCGAGTCGCACGCCTTTTTCGGTCAGGCCGTCGCCGGCTACGTCCAGCCCATGGCGCGCGCCGCCGCCGACATCGCTGCCATCGATCTCCTCAAGTATTTCAGCGGCGCATTGCCGGGCGGCAGGGCCGGCCGGCTGATCGAGGTCGACCTGATGGCGCCCGCCCTCAGCGTGCGGCACGTCCTCAAGGTTCCCCGCTGCCCCGTCTGCGCCGCCGTCCCGGCCTTCGCCGCGGAGGCGGGTTCCCCCTCGCCGGAAGGTGCACCGTGAGCTTCGCCGGCAATGCCGCGCTTGCCGGAAGCAGGTTCGAGCTTGCCGTCGATTCCCGTTTCGGCCTGCTCTGCCGCGTCGCCGCCGTGCCCGGCGGCCGGACGCTCCGCCATGCCGAGGCGCTGTCCTCCGATCCCTCGGCTTTGGGCGGCGCTCGCGGCCCGTTCCGGGCCGGCGCAGCCGGTCTCAGCCGCGATCGCGCATTGGCCGCCGCCGCCGAACGCGCTGTCGCGCTTTACGCCGCCGCGCTCTACGAGCGCGCCGCGTTTCCGCTCGCCGCCGCCCGCGATGCCGGCTTTCCGACGGTCCGGCCGGGGGCCTTTGCCCTCTACGGCGAGGCGCAGCTGGCCAGGCCGGGCTTCCCTTATGTCGGGTTCGACGCCGATACGCCGGTGCGCTGGACGAGTGCAGTCGATCTTTCCGACGGCAGCACCGTCTATGTGCCGGCTTCCTTCGTTCGCTATCCCTATCCGTGGCTCCGCGAGGGCGGCGACCTGCCGCTTTCCGAGCCGGTCGCCACCGGGCTCGCCTGCAGCGCGTCCATCTCCGCCGCCACGCTCGCCGGCCTCTACGATGTCATCGCCGTCGATGCGCTGGCGATCTTCTGGCAGGCTGCGATTGCGCCGCCGCGGCTTCGCGTCGAGACGCTGCCGGAACGGCTGCGGGACCTGGCCGTCCGTGTCGCCGGCGACGACGACCTGTACCTCCTCGACGTGACCACCGACAATCGCGTTCCGGCCTTTGCCGCCGCCGCGGTGTCGGGCGATCCGGGCACGCCGGCCTGCGTCTTCGGCGGTGCCGCGAGCCTTCGCCCCGATGATGCGGTCGAGGCTGCGCTTCTCGACCTTGCCGAAAGCCGCCGCCTTGCCCGCACGCTCGCCGGTCCGGCGCCCTCTCCGGCGAACGACTACGAGGACGTGACCGCTTGGGGCGATCACCTGGCTTTCGCCGCCGACGCCGGGAACCGGAAGGCGTTCGACTTCGCCCTTGCCTCCGACGAGCGCCACGATCTTGCCGACTACGACCGCCGCTCCTTCGCCGATATCGATACCGAATTGGAAGTTGCCGTCGGTCGTGCCCTTTCCACCGGCTGCCGCGTTTACGCCGCCAATCTGAGCAGCGAGGACCTGACCGCCCTCGGCCTCGCCGTCGTCCGCGTCCTCGTTCCGGGCCACCTGCCGCTCTTCGCGCGGCACCGGGCGCGGGCGCTCGGCAGCGAGCGCCTTTACGACGTTCCGCGCCGGCTCGGCCATCGCGGCCTCGCTCGCGGCAGCACCGGCAATCCGGCGCCGCATCCCTTCTTCCGGGGGCCCCTGCCGTGACCAGGTGGACGGAAATGGATCCGGTCTGGGAGCTTTACCACGAGAACTCCAAGAACGGCCGCCGGCTGGGAGCCGAGGACCCGCGCCCGTCTCTCCCCGATCCGCGGTCCGGGCCGCCTTCGCGCCGGCCGCTTGTCGCGCTCGGTCCGCCCTTGCAGCAGGAGGCGGGCGGAGCGGCGCCGCTGGTGTCCGCCAGGGGCTTCACGCGCACCGCGCTCTCGCGCCTTCTCGCCATTCCGCCGCCCGCCGACGCCGATCTTGTCCTTCTCGCCATCCACGCCCCGGCCGTGATTGATCTCACTGTCGGCCTCTATTTCTTCGATCCCGGTGCCCATGCGCTCGCGTTGGAAAAATCGCGTGACCTGTCGGCCCGGCTCGCCTCCGCCGTCCTGCCGGCGGGGCTGCCCGCCGGCTCGCCGCTGCAGGTCCTCATCGCCTCTGAACTGGGGCTTGCCGCCGCCCGCCACGGCGAGCGCGGCTATCGCCGCGCCTTGATGGCCGCCGGCGCCTGGTCCCAGGCGGTCGCGGACGCCGCCGCCGGCATGGGGCTGCGGACGGATCGCCTCGACTTCTACGATCGCGAGGTCGATGACCTGCTCGGCCTCGACGGCCTGACCCGCGGCACGGTGGCCGTGCTCGCCATCGTCCCCGGCGAGCGGGGCTGAGCTTGTCCGAGACCCGGGCGCCGCTCGCTGCCGACGATCCGTCTAGGCGCGTTCAATACATCGACCTCGTGCTCGGCGCCTGGCGCCCGCGCGAGGCCGCCACCCAGTTGGCGCTGGCGCTCGGCATCGAATTGCCGCCCGCTTCCGGCCCGGCGGCGACCGGCCTCGCCGGCCTGGTCGCCGCGACCGACCGCGATGCGGCGGGCGAGCCCACCATCGTCCGCGCCTGGGCCGATGCTGCCTGGCTGGCGCCGTCGCTGAGCGCCTCCGGCATCGTCGCCGTCCTTGCGCCGCGCTACGGCCTGCCGCTCCTCGCCGAGAACGAATGGTTCCTCCTGTTCCTCCGCCGTCTCGGGGTGCCGGTCGCGGCGGTGGGCGATGAGCCCGCGCTGAAGATCGCGCGGATCATGTTCGAGCGTCGCCAGGTCGAGGAGCCCTCGCTCGCCGCACCGCCATGGCTGCCGCC
>Ga0070741_10007947_pt1 | contig 21580 bp, 20 predicted proteins | sample Coa_R1_4_FD_66440 | JGI IMG/M metagenome (GOLD analysis project Ga0070741, IMG submission 66440) | Surface soil microbial communities from Centralia Pennsylvania, which are recovering from an underground coalmine fire - Coalmine... | ecosystem: Environmental > Terrestrial > Soil > Unclassified ... | reverse complement strand
GGCACGTTCTCCGAGGTCAGCATCATCCCCGCCATCGGGGCGGTGAAGATCCCCGACGACGTCGACATGAAGATCGCCGCCCTCATCGGCTGCGGCGTGCTCACCGGCGCGGGTGCGGCCATGAACACAGCCGACATCAAGAAGGGCGACACCGTGGCGATCGTCGGTTGCGGCGGCGTCGGCCTCAACGTCATTCAGGGGGCGCGCATCATGGGCGCGGGCGAGATCATCGCCATCGACATGAACGAGACCAAGCTGCAGATGGCCAAGGAGTTCGGCGCCACTGCAACGGTCAATGCATCGCAAACCAACCCCGTGTCGGCGGTCATGGACATGACAGCGCAGCGCGGTGCCGATGTCGCCTTCGAGGTCATCGGCCTCGGCGACACGATCGACCAGGTCATCACCATGACGCGCCGCGGCGGCCAGGCCATCCTCGTCGGCGTGCCCCGCATGGACGTGATGCTGCAGTTGCCCGCGTTCTTCGGCGTCGTGCTCGCCGAGAAGACGATCAAGGGTTGCTGGTACGGCTCGTCCAACGTGCAGAAGGACGTGCCGAAGCTGCTCGACCTCTACAAGAAGGGTGAGCTCAAGCTCGACGAGCTCATCTCCCGCACCATCACCCTCGACCAGGTCAACGAGGCGTTCGACGCCATGAAGACCGGCGAGGTGGCGCGCTCAGTCATCCAGTACTGAGCAGCGCGGGCGAGCGACTTAGCGGTGATCCCTGCGCCGATGGCGCAGGCGCTCGACTCGCACGGCGAGGAGCGTGATGCCCGTCCGGCGCGCCGGAAGAGGACGGATCGGCTCAGGCGGTCGGAGGGTGCTCGCTCGAGGTGTGGACCTGGGCCTGCGGCTCACAGACGCGTAGTTCCACAGTCCCCGGCCTTTTCCCTGCTCAGCGCGGAAATTACCCCCGGGTAACGTGGCCGGCGTGGCCACCCGCCTGCCGGCCGCCCGCCGGCGCCGCCAGTTGCTCGACGTGGCCCAGGAGGCTTTTGCCGAGCGCGGGTTCCACGGCACGTCGATGGACGACATCGCCGACGCCGCCGGCGTCACCAAGCCCGTGCTGTACCAGCACTTCCCCTCAAAAAGGGACCTTTACCTCGAACTGCTCGAAGACGTCGGCCACCAGCTGCTGGACGCCATCACGGCGGCCACGGCCGAGGCGGGCACCCCTCGCCGCCAGGTGGAGGCGGGCTTCGCCGCCTACTTCACCTTCGTGGCCGCCAACGTCAGCGCCTTCCGCCTGCTCTTCGGCGGGGGCGCCCGGCGTGACGAGGAGTTCGCCGCCGCCGTCACCCGGGTGACCGATGCCATCGGCGAGGCCATCGCCGGCCTCATCGCCGCCGACATCGACCCCGAGCACCAGCTCCTGCTCGCCGCGGGCATCGTGGGCCTGGCCGAGAGCGCCTGCCGCCACTGGGTGCGCAACGACCTCGACCAGCCCGCCGAAGAGGTCGCCCGCCGCATCGCCGACCTCGCCTACGCCGGCCTGCGGGGCGTCCACCGGTAGGAGGACCGGGCCCCTTCCCCGGCGAACTCTCACGAACAACCCTGGGCGGGCTTCGAGGAGAGGGATGTCACGGAAAGCTTTCGGCAAGGTGCTGGCCGCGGCTGCGGCCGTACTCGTCGCGGGCGGCATCGTGCCTCTCGCAGCCCGGGCGGACCGCCCGCCTGCTGCGGTCGACTCGGCAGTGACCCGGGCGGCGGCGGCGCTGACGGCGACTGGCAAGCCCACGTCCACGCTCGATGTCGTCGTCAGCCTCGACCAGGTCGCCGACGGCGGGCTGCGCTCGCGGCTCCTCAAGGTCGGCACGTGGGCGTGGGCGTTCCACAACCTGCCGCTGGCCGGCGTGCGCCTGTCCGCGACCCGCCTCGACGCGCTGCGCCACGTCGACGGCGTGAAGGGTGTGTACCTCAACACGCCGCTGCACTACGAGCTCAAGGACTCGGCCAAGGCCATGAACGTGGCCCACGCGTGGAACGACCTGCACATGACGGGCAAGGGCGTGACGGTCGCCATCCTCGACAGCGGCGTCGACGGCACCCACCCCGACCTGGCGCCGGCGATGAAGGCCAACGTGAAGCTGCTCGAGTTCGGGGCACCGTTCCCGACCGTGCCGCTCGAGGGCGTGCCCAACTCCGACACGACCTCCGGTCACGGCACGCACGTCGCCGGTGACGTCGCCGGCCGCGGCATCAAGAGCGACGGCGACTACAAGGGCATGGCACCCGACGCCAACCTGGTGGGCGTCGGGGCAGGCGAGGGCCTCAACATCTTCACCGCCGCCGAGGGCTTCGACTGGATCATCGCCAACCGGGCCAAGTACGGCATCCGCGTCGTCAACAACTCGTGGGGCGGCGACTTCGCGCCCTTCGATCCCAACGCCCCGCTCAACATCGCGACCAAGAAGCTCGCCGACAGCGGCGTCGTGGTGCTCTTCGCCATGGGCAACGCCTACGACGAGCTGACGATGAACCCGCAGGCGATCCCGCCGTGGGTCATCCCGGTGGCGGCGGGCACCAAGACCGGCGGCGTCACCGACTTCACCTCGGGCGGCATCGAGGCCGACGTGCTCGGCACCGGCTTCGACAAGGAGAAGGTCGACGGCGACGCCCGCACCGCGGGCCACAGCCTCGGCCTGTACCACCCGGCGGTGACGTCGACGGGAGAGAACGTCATCTCCACGCGCGCCAACAACACCGTCGTTCCCCTGACCGGGGCGACCAGCGACGTCACCGACATGCCGCCCGACCGCCTCCCGTACTACACAACACTCTCAGGCACCTCGATGGCGACGCCGGAGACAGCGGGCGTGGTCGCCGACATCCTGCAGGCCAACGGCGCCTTGACACCCGGCCAGGTGCGGTCGGTGCTGGAGGTGACGGCGCGACCGATCGACGGCGTGCCGTTCTACAAGCAGGGCTACGGCTACACCGACGCGTCGGCGGCGGTGGAGCTGGCGCTCAGCCTGGCCGGCAAGCCGGCGTCGTTCGTGCAGCAGACGCTCGACACCAAGCACGCGGCGCGCGACGCCGCCATCCTGAGCGACCTCAGCCGGCCCGCGCACACCGCGGCCTGGAACGACGAGACCGAGCCCGGACCCGTGAGCGTCGACCACACCATGTCTGTCCCCGCCGGTACGGCGCGGTTCAAGGTCGTGTCGAACGGCCCGTCGACCCTCGAGGTCAACGCCGTGATGTGGGACATCACTGTCACCGACGCCAAGGGCGTCCAGGTGGGGGCGACCTCCAACTTCCCCGTTCCCTACATCAACTCGGGGACGGCGGTGCTCGACCTCGACCTGCACAAGTTGAGCGCCGACCCGGCCACGGCCACCAAGCTCTTCAACCAGCTCAACTGGGGGACGTGGACGGTCAACGTCACCAGCTTCGACTCGGTCGGGTCGAAGGAGCTCAACACGGTGCCGCTGCTCAACCAGTTCACGGCCAAGAGCAACCTGTCGATCGTGGCCGCCGCGTTCAATGCGCCACCGGTCAGCTGCCTGCCGGTCCCGACCTTCGTGCCCGGCACGCCGAAGACGTACCGCCTCCAGGATGACAACGCGTCGGGCACGCCGTGGCCGGGCGATCCGACCTACACGTACGTGGGCAAGTTGCCGACCGGCAACCTTGCCAACCGCGCGCCGGCCCGCAACCTGGTGGCCGCGTTCGACGAGTTCACCACCGAGATCCCGTTCACCCCGCCCCGGTTCACGACGCCGCCGTTGAGCGCGCCGCTGACGCTCGGCCAGGCGGCGATCGTCGAGACGTGGGTGCAGGGCCCGAGCGAGACCCTGGGCGCCGGCATGCTCGAGGCGGGGGTGGTCGACGTGTCGCCCGACGGGTCGGCCAAGACGATCACCAGCACGGGCGGCAGCATCGCGGTGAACACCGATCCCGCCGCGCCGGCGCAGACGAAGGCCGTCATCCCGATGGCGAAGGGCTACACCATCGCCGCCGGCCACCGGCTCGGCCTCGACCTCGGCGTGCTGCACAGCCAGAACACGGTCGCTGATCAGCTGTTCTACGACTCCGACAAGTACCCCACCAGCCTCACCATCGTGCCGGGGTCGATCCAGAACATCTCCGTGTGCGGCGTTCCCGGCCCGGCGAAGGCCGTGGGCGAGTCCACCGGCGGCAAGGTCCTCGGCAGCCAGCAGACCCGCCCCGCCGCCGCCTCCGGCCTGCCCCCCACCGGCCGCAACTCCCCCGCCGTGCTGGCATTCGCGCTCGTCGCCATGGCGTTGATCGTGCGTCGGATGACGCGCCGCCAAGATGGTGGGCGTGAGTGCGGTGTTCGTGGTCGGATGGGGTCGACTGGCGCGCAGTGACTGGAAGTCGGTGCTGGTGAAGGCACACGATCCGGACGAGGCGTTGGCAAAAGCGGCGGAGGCGTTCCCCGACCGGCTGCGGCCCGAGTACGCGGTGCACGCGACCGAGGCACTGGAGCGGGCCGTGCTCGACGGCGAGACGCTCCCACCCTTCTGGCGAGGCGCCGTCCTGCCCTGAGCGCCGACGTTGCGCCGGTGCGAGGATGGCGCATGGCCGATCTGGCGGCGTTGCTGGAGGAGGCGGTCGGGGCCGAGCAGGTGCTCGTCGGCGAGAAGATCGCCGAGGACTACTCGCACGACGAGGCCCTGGGGTCGGCGCCGGTGGTGCCGGCGGCGGTGGTGCTGCCGAGAAATGTCGATGACGTGGCCGCGGTCCTGCGGGTGGCGTCGGAACACAACCTGGCCGTCACGGCGCGCGGCAGCGGCACCGGCCTGTCGGGCGCGGCTCGGCCGCGCGAGGGCGGGATCGTCGTGAGCTTCGAGCGCATGAACAAGGTGCTCGAGATAGACACCGCCAACCAGGTCGCCGTCGTGCAACCGGGCGTGACCCTGGCGGAGCTCGACGAGGTCACCGCCCGCCACGGCCTCGTGTACCCGGTCTATCCCGGCGAGTACAGCGCCAGCCTCGGCGGCAACGTCGGCACCAACGCCGGCGGCATGCGGGCGGTGAAGTACGGCGTCACCCGACACCAGGTGCTCGGCGTCGAGGCGGTGCTCGCGAGCGGCGACGTCATCCGAACGGGCGGTCGCTTCGTCAAGGGGTCGACCGGCTACGACCTGACGCAGCTGATCATCGGCAGCGAGGGGACGCTGGCGCTCGTCACCGAGGCGACGCTGCGCCTCTACCCGCGTCCCGCGCACCGCGCCACCGTGCTGGCCCCGTTCACGACGCTGGAAGCGGTGATGGCAGCGGTCCCTCTCGTCGTGGCCAGCGGTGTGGGCCCCCTGATCCTCGAGTACATCGACACCCTGACGATGAGCGGCATGGAACGGCAGTTCGGCCTCGACCTGGGCGTGCCCGCGGAGGTGAAGGAGTCGGCGCTGGCGTACCTGGTAGTCGCCCTGGAGAACGCCCACGAGCATCGCGTCGAGGAGGACGTCGAAGCGGTGGCGACGCAGCTCGCAGACCTGGGCGCCATCGACGTGTACGTCCTGCCGCCGGGCGCCGCCACCGAACTGATCGAGGCGCGCGAGAAGGCGTTCTTCCTCGCCAAGGCCAGCGGCGCCGACGACATCGTCGACGTCGTCGTGCCCCGCGCTGCCATCGCCGAGTTCATGACCCGCGTCGCCGCCCTGGCGCAGGAGCACGGCACGTTCACCGCCGGGTGCGGCCACGCCGGCGACGGCAACGTGCACCTGTCGGTGTTCCAGAAGGACGCCGAGGTCCGCTCGACGTTCATGCGGGGGCTGTTTCAGCTCGGCATGTCGCTCGGCGGCGCCATCTCCGGCGAGCACGGCATCGGCCTCACCAAGAAGAAGTACTTCCTCGAGCTGGAGGACCCGGTGAAGGTCGAGCTCATGCGGCGCATCAAGCAGGCCTTCGACCCGGCCAACGTCCTCAACCCCGGCACGCTCTTCGACTGAAAGGCCCATTCCGTTGAGAGGCACACCATGAACGGCGCCCACGCTCTCATCCGCACGCTCGTCGCCGCAGGCGTCGACACCTGCTTCACCAACCCCGGTACGTCGGAGATGCACTTCGTCGCCGCCCTCGACGACGTGCCCGAGATGCGCGCCGTGCTCGGCCTGTTCGAGGGCGTGGTGACCGGTGCGGCCGACGGCTACGCCCGCGTGGCCGGTAGGCCGGCGGCGACGCTGCTGCACCTCGGCCCGGGCCTCGGCAACGGGCTCGCCAACTTGCACAACGCCCGCCGCGGCCGCGTGCCCGTCGTCAACATCGTGGGCGACCACGCCATCTCCCACGAGCAGTACGACGCGCCGCTGCAGTCCGACATCGCCGCCCTGGCGGGGACCCTCGAAGGTTGGGTGCGGCGTTCAGCCCGCACCGAGGAGGTCGCTGGCGACGCGGCTGCGGCGGTGGCCGCCGCTGTCGGTCCCCCCGGGCAGGTGGCCACGCTGATCCTGCCCGCCGATGTCTCGTGGTCGGAGGGCGCCGAGGTGGCGTCGCCTGCCGTTGCCGAGAGGCCGGCCACCGTCGAACAGGAGACGATCGACCGCGTGGCGAAGGTGCTGCGCAGCGGGGAACCGTCGGCGTTGCTGGTTGGCGGCGCCGCTGTGCACGAGCAGGGCCTGCGGGCGGCCAGCCGGGTGGCGCGCGCCACGGGCGCCAAGCTGCTGTGCGAGACGTTCCCGACGCGACTCGAGCGGGGCGCGGGGCTGCCCGCCGTCGAGCGCCTCGGCTACCTGGCCGAGTTCACCCAGATGCAGCTGGCCGGCGTGCGCCACCTGGTGCTCGTCGACGCCAAGGCGCCGGTGTCGTTCTTCGCCTACCCGGAGAAGCCGAGCTACCTCGTGCCCGACGACTGCAAGGTGCACGGTCTGGCCGCCGGCGCCGACGACGCGGTGGGCGCCCTGGAGGCGCTGGCCGACATCGTCGCCGGAGGTGAGCAACCGCTGGTGCAGGAAGCCGCTCGGCCCGACCGCCCGACCGGCGCGCTGACCGGCGAGACGATCGCCGCCGCCGTCGGTGCGCTGCTCCCGGAGGGCGCCGTCGTCTCCGACGAGGCCAACACGGCCGGGCTGTGGCTCAACGGCGCCACCGCCGGGGCGCCCCGACACGACTGGCTCACGCTCACTGGCGGCGCCATCGGCCAGGGCATGCCGGTCGCCACCGGCGCGGCGGTAGCCGCCGGTTCCGGGCGCAAGGTGCTCTCGCTCGAGGCCGACGGCAGCGCCATGTACACGCTGCAGGCGCTGTGGACACAGGTACGCGAGGGGCTCGACGTCACCACCGTCATCTTCAACAACCGCTCCTACGCCATCCTCAACCTGGAGCTGTCGCGTGTCGGCGCGGGCGCGGGCGGCCCCAAGGCCCACGACATGCTCGACATCTCCCGCCCCGACCTCGACTTCGTCTCTCTGGCGACCGGCATGGGCGTACCCGCCACGCGCGCCACGACCGCCGAGGAGTTCACGACGCAGCTCGAAGCCGCGCTGGCCCACGACGGCCCCAACCTCATCGAGGCGATCATCCCGTCGGGCTTCTAGCTACGCGTGGAAGGTGGCGAGGCGCTCGGCCTCGTCGTCGAGCAGGCGCATGGTCGCCTTCGGAAGCGGGCGGAAGGGCTCGACGATCACTCGCCCGTCGGCGAAGCGCCACGAGCCGGCCACCTCTCCGTCGACCAGGAACGTGTGCAGCGACTGCGGCGTCTTGGTGTTGAAGATGCGGGCGCGGTCGTCCTCGCGGATCAGCACGGCGCGCCGGGCGTGGACGAGCAGGGTGGCGTCCCACACGGGGATGAACCGCTCCGGCGCGGGTGTCTCACCGTCGGGGCGCGGCGCCCGGGGCAGATCGACAAGGGTCGTGCCGTCCTCCGCCGCGAAGACCCGGAGGCCCATGCGCTCCACCGCCGGCGCGATCACCGCCGGCCTCACGCCGGCCCAGCCGGCGATCTCCGCCACGCTGGCGGGCCCGAAACCGGTGAGGTAGCGGCGGACCAGGTGCTCGAGGGCATCGTCGGGGTCGAGGTCGGGCTCGGCGCCGATCCAGTCCTCGGCCAGCCCGTACAGATCAGCGCGGCGGCGCTCCCACGTGCCCGACGGCGGCACCCGCACCATGTCGAGCCACAACCCGACACCCGTGTAGCCGGACGGGCCGGCGAGGGCGGACAGATCGCGTTGGCTCATGGTGTTGCCGCCGGTCAGCCGGGCTCGCACCTTGTCGGCCGCGGTCACGACGTCGGTCTCGGTGATGCCGTTGCGCCGCTGCACGCCGAGCCACCAGCGCCGTCGCTCCTCTCGTATGGCGAGGGCCAGCGGCCAGTAGTCGCGGCGGGAGACGAGGTGAATGGTGCTGCGCATCAGTGTGCCCTGCACGACGGCGCGACGCTCGAGGGCGCGGGTGAGCGCATCCCGCTCGAAGCCGACGACCCGCGACCACAGCCCTATGTACATGGCGGGCGCGTACTGGGCCTGCAGGCACGCCATGCGCTCGAGGGCAATCGGGACCGTCGCGTCGGCGCGCTTCAGCAGCAGCTGTCTGGCGAGGACGGCACGGTTGAGCTCGCGTTGCGTGATGACGGGAGCGTCGCCCTGGGGCACGCACGGCACGCTACCGGCGTCGGTTAGCGTCGAACGCGTGGCGGACGACCACGACGAGGTCATGGAGATCGACGGGCGGGAGATCAAGATCACCCACGCCGACAAGGTCTTCTTCCCCGAGCGGGGAGAGACCAAGTTGGACCTCGTCAACCACTACGTGAACGTGGCCGAGCCGCTCATGCGCACCATGGGCGGCCGCCCGGTGCTGCTGCAGCGGTTCCCCGAGGGCGCGGGCGGTCCGTCGTTCTTCCAGAAGCGGGTGCCGAAGAACGCGCCCGACTGGCTGAAGACCACGATGGTGAGCACGCCCAACGGCACGACGTCGCGCGCCATGGTCGCCGCCGACGTCGCCCACGTGGCGTGGGCGGTCAACATGGGCTGCCTCGGTTTTCACGTGTGGCCCATCAAGGCGGCGGAGCCCGAGTTCACCGACGAGCTGCGCCTCGACCTCGACCCGCAGCCGGGCACCGACTTCACCCATGTGCGCGCCACGGCCGTCGAGGTGAAGAAGCTGCTCGACGACCTCGGCGTCGTCGGGTACCCCAAGACCACCGGGAACCGGGGCCTGCACGTCTACGTGCGGCTCGAGTCGCGATGGGACTCGTACCAGGTGCGCTTCGCGGCGGTGGCGGTGGCGCGCGAACTGGCGCGGCGCCGGCCCGACCTCATCACCGACGCGTGGTGGAAGGAGGAGCGGGGCGAGCGCATCTTCATCGACTTCAACCAGAACGCGCCGCACAAGACGGTGTTCGGGGCGTGGTCGGTGCGGGCGCGCGTCGGTGGACAGGTGTCGACCCCGCTCACGTGGGACGAGGTGCAGGAGCTGCACCCCGACGAGCTCACCATCGCCACCGCGGCCACGCGCCTGCGCGAGCGCGGCGACCCGTGGGAAGGCATGAACGACGCGCCCCAGTCGCTCGAGCCGTTCCTCGCCATGCACGACAAGGACCGTGCCAGCGGTCTCATGGACGCGCCGTGGCCGCCCGTCTACCCCAAGCAGCCCGACGAGCCGCCCCGCGTCGCCCCCAGTCGCGCCAAGAAGACCTGACCTACAACTTCTCCTCGAGAGAAGCGACCTTCGAGTGCAGGCCGTCGGCGACGCCGGCGCGGTGGTCGATCTTCACCACCACGCTAACGCGCGGCGCGGCCTCGGCCACCTTCATCACGCACGCCTTCACGAGTGCCATCACCTCGTCCCACTCCCCTTCGACGTTGGTGAACATGGCGTTGGTCTCGTTGGGGAGCCCGCTCTCGCGCACCAGGCGGACGGCGTCGGCCACCTGGCCACTGACGGACTCGCCCACGCCGAGAGGGGTGATGGAGAAGGCGGCGATCATGCCGCATGTTCCCACTCGACCCTTGACGGGTCGTCAGATCGGGCTTAGCGTTCGTTCCACATCGTGATCTGTCGTTCGCAGTTCTGAACACTGACGACGACACCGAGAGGAGCCCGGCCCATGAAGCTCGACCTGCTCTACGAAGTCGACGTCCCCAAGCCGTGGGGCAAGCCCCACCCCTACGGCCAGCGGGAGGCGGAGCAGCTCGCCTACAAGGAGGCGATCGAGCAGATCAAGCTGGCCGACAAGCTCGGGTTCCACACCTCATGGCACGTCGAGCACCACTTCCGCGAGGGCCGGTCGCACTCCCCCGCCCCCGAGGTCCTCATCGGTGCGCTGAGCCAGTGCACCGAGAACCTGCGCCTGGGCTTCGGCGTGACGCTGATGCCCCATGCCTTCACGCCGCCGATGCGCGTGGCCGAGAAGGTGGCGACGGCCGACATCCTCAGCGGCGGGCGCGTCGAGTGGGGCACGGGCCGCTCCACGCCGATGGAGCAGATCGCGTTCGGCGTCGACCGCGAGGCGAGCCGCGAGCAGTGGCAGGAGGCCATCGAAGCCGTCGTCGGGATGTGGGAGTCGGAGTACTTCGAGTTCCACGGCAAGTACCTCGACTTCCCGCGCCGCATGGTCACCCCCAAGCCGGTGCAGGACCCGCATCCCCCGGCGTGGATGGCCGCCACGTCCGACGGCAGCGCGGCCGTCGCCGGCAGCCTCGGCCTCGGCCTGCTGTCGTTCTCGATCATGCAGCCCATCAAGAAGATGGCCAACCAGATCAAGCAGTACCGCGAGGCCGCAGCCAACCCCACGCCGATCACGCGCGTCACCACCAACAAGGTCGCGGCGTACACGCTCGTGCACTGCGCAGACACCATGGAGCAGTGCGAGAAGAACGGCATCTGGGACTCGGTGTGGTGGTGGTACAAGAACCTCGCCGAGTTCACCCTGGAGTGGGAGTTCCCGCACTTCAGCCAGGAGGAGAAGGACGCCATCTTCCCGCTGCTGAAGATGCAGGAGTCGGGCAAGTTCGACCCCAAGATCTTCAGCGACGGCGACATGATCATCGTGGGCGACCCCGACCAGTGCCTCGAGAAGATGGTGAAGTACCACGAGCTCGGCGTCGACCAGCTCATCTGCTACGTGCAGTTCGGTTACCTGCCGCACGAGTCGGTCATGCGCACCATCGAGCTGTGCGGCACCGAGCTGATCCCCAAGCTGGAGAAGCTCGAGATCCAGACCAGTGCGACGATGGTCGACAGCAACGGCAACAAGCTCAGCCCCGACAAGATGGCCAAGGTCATCGATTGACCCGCACCGACGACACCGAGGTCCCCGACTACCCCGGCAAGCTCCGGCTGGACGGGAAGAACTTCGTCGTCATCGGCGCCGGCCAGGGCATCGGCCGGCAGGCAACGCACGCCCTGGCGTCGGTGGGCGCCAACACGATGTGCGTCGACCTCGACGCGGACCTGGCGGCCGACATCGCCAAGGAGGTCGACGGCATCGCCTGGTCAGGTGACGCCACCAAGCGGCCCGACGCCGAGCGCCTGTTCACCGACGCCGAGGCCGAGCTCGGCCGCATCGACGGCGTCGTCGACATCATCGGCATGGCCCGCTACACGGCGCTGCTCGACATCGATGACGAGCTGTGGGACTGGGAGCACGACATCGTGCTGCGCCACGCCTTCCACGCCATGCAGTACGGCGGGCGCGCCATGTCCAAGACCGGCGGCGGGGCGATGGTGTTCGTCGCGTCGGTATCGGGCCGCACCTCGGCTCCCCTGCACTCCGCCTACGGCGCGTTCAAGGCCGCCCTGATGGGGCTGGTGCAGTCGGCCGCGGTCGAGCTCGGGCCCAAGGGCATCCGCGTCAACGCGGTGGCGCCCGGCATGGTGTGGACGCCACGCGTGTCGCAGTACGTCGACGCCGAGGGCAAGAAGAAGAACGAAGAGAACACGCCGCTGCGTCGCGTCGCACTGCCGGCCGACATCGCGGCCGCGATCCTCTTCCTGGCGTCGGACCTGGCCGGGTACGTGAGCGGGCAGACGCTCATCGTGGACGGCGGCGTCACCGCCAAGTTCCCGTACCCCATGCCCGGCGTCTGAGGCCGGTCGACGTCCCATGGCCCGCGCTGCACCTGCAACCGACCGCACGGTGGCCGTGCTCAACTTCATGGCCGCCCACCCCGACACGTGGTTCTCGCTCTCCGACCTGGCCCGCCGACTGGGCCTGCCCAAGGCGACGCTGCACGCCCAGGTCAACGCGTTGAGCGAGGCCGGCTACCTGCTCCGCCATCCCGTCGACAAGTCGTACTCGCTGGGCCCAGCCCTGATCGCGGTGGGGAACGCGGCCGCGTCGCGGCAGTACGAGGTGGTGGAGTTCGCGCGCGACGAGATGCGGCGCCTGGCCGACGACCTCGACATCCAGGTCGTCGCCAGCGCCCAGATCGGCGACGAGATGGTGCTCCTGGCACGCGCGGGTGAGACGTTGCCCGTCGGCATGTCGGTGCAGATCGGCGCCCGCATCCCGTTGGTGCCGCCGCTGGGCACGGTGTTCATGGCGTGGTCGTCGCCTCCGGAGATTGACGCCTGGTTGCGGCGAGTGGGCCCGGGCGCGACCGAGGACGAGCTCGACCGCTACCGCCAGGCCATCGCCGCCGTGCGGCGGCGGGGGTACTCCATCGGCCTCGACGCCTCGGCCCGCACCCAGCTCGCACGCGCCCTCCCCGACCGCGGCCGCATGGGTGAGGCCATCGAGGCTCTCGGCCACGAGGAGTACGTGTTGCTCGAGTTGCAGCACGCGGCGTCGTACCGGCTGAGCATCGTCGGCGCGCCGGTGTTCGGCGCCGACGGCAGCGTGGTGCTGGCGCTGTCGCTGTTCGGGTTCCCGGCCGCGTCGCTCACCGCCGAGGAAGTCCCTCGCTACGGCGACCGCCTGCTCCGGGCGACCGACGCCGTCAGCCGCGCCATCCACGGCCGCCGCCCGGCGGCGTAGGGGCGGGGCCGCCGCCCGGCGGCGTAGGGGCGGGGCCGCCGCCCGGCGGCCTGACGCGTCAGCCGACGTTCGCCAGGAATTGCTCGACGCGGTCGGTCCACGTGCCGACGTCGTCGAGCTTCTCGGCCACGTGCATCTCGGCGTTCGGGAGCAGCTCCGCCAGACGCTCCGACGTCGACACCGGGTGGCCGGGGTCCGTGAGCCACGGCAGGAGGAGCACCGGCACGGTGATCGACCGCACCTGGTCGGGCGTCGGGAGGTCGCTCATGCCCGCGCCCCGCAGCACCGACGGCAGCAGGCGCTCCGAGACGGCCGGGTCGAAGTGGTACAGGTCGGCGAACGCACCCAGGATCTCGGGCACCGGTTGTTCGTTGGCGCGCTCGACGTAGGCGGCCAGGCCGTCGCGCTCAACCAGAGCGGCGCCGTCGCGGTAGATGTCGCCCTGTGCGGCGCGCGTCTCGTAGGCGGTGGGCGCGAGCACCAGGACGAGGCCCCGCACCCGCTCGGGCGCCAGCACCGCCGCATGCAAGGCCGTCGCCGCGCCCATCGACACGCCACCGGCAACGAAGGTCTCCTCGCCGAGTGCGTCGGCCAAGGCCACCAGGTCGCGCGCCAGGTTGTCCCACCGGTACGTCTCCGGCTCCTCGGTACCACCCGACTCGCCATGCCCGCGTGCGTCCCACCGCACGACCCTGTGCGATGCCGACAGCCGCGCCCAGTTGAACATCGAGAACTTGGCGTCCTGCCCCATCGAACCGCTGAGGCCGTGGCCCCAGAAGTACGCCGGTCCGCTGCCCTCGTCGGTCACCGCCAGGTCGACACCGCGCACAACAGGCATGGCGGCAATCTACGCGGGCGGTGACGATGTGGACGGATCAGCTCTCGCTGTACATCAGCGAGCCGGGCGTGGTGAGCAGCTCGCCGGTCTCGAGCCACGTCTTGAGGCCCGACAGGATCATCGGCCAGCCACCGTAGAGCTGGTCGTTGGCGCCTTCACGCAGCTGGTCGTGGGTGACAGTGAGCCGGCACGAGTCGCCGACGGGTTCGATGTCCCACGTGACGCGCGACGTGCCCTCTGCCTTCACGTCGTCACCCCACAGCGCGGTCATCGTCTGCACGAGCTTGCGGGGCGGATCGACGACGAGGTTCTCGCCCTCACCGAGCATGAACCCGTTCGGCGTCTTCATCTCGTAGGTCGAGCCCTGCGTCCACGCCGACTCCTGGCGCGCACCGAACTGGTACTTGCTACGGATGTCGGGGTCGGTGATTGCCTGCCACAGCTGCTCGGGCGTCGTCTTGATGTAGATCTCGAACACCTTCTCCATCGTCTTCTCCAGTTCGTGTTTGAGGCCGCTGAGCGTCGCGGCCCAGGGCTCGGCGTACTTGCTCACCCAGCGGTCGTGGACGAGCCGGATGGGGACGGGGTTGAGGAAGTGCAGCTTCTCCCGGCCACGCTTCTTGGTGACCACGAGGCCGGCCTCTTCGAGTTGCTTGAGGTGCTTCATCACGCCGAAGCGCGTCATCTCGAAGCGTTCCTCGAGTTGGCTCAGCGTCTGGCCGTCCTGCCGGAACAGCTCGTCCAACAAGCTCCGCCGGGTGGGATCTGCCAGCGCCTTGAACACCTCGTCCACGGGTCCACAATACGTGACTAATTAGTCACATGTCAAGGAGAACCCGCTTCCGCTCGCTACGGTGACGCTCCATGCCGACGCTGCACGTGCGGCGGCGGGGGGTTGGGCCACCGCTCGTGCTGATCCACGGCGTGGCCGGGAGCGGGCTCATCTGGGAGCAGGTCGTCCAACGGCTGCCGGACCTCGACGTCATCGCCATCGACCTTCTCGGGTACGGACACTCCGCCAAGCCGCGCCTCGCCTACACGCCGCAGGTGCACGTGGACGCCATCGTCGACACGCTGGACGCGATTGGCGTGCAGCAGCCCGCGTACGTCGTCGGCCTCTCGATGGGGAGCCTGCTGGCGGTGGAGCTGGCAGCCCGTCACCCCAACCGCGTCCGAGCCGTGGGCTGCATTGCACTCCCCTACTACCGCGACGAGGCGGAGGCGCGGCGGGAGCTGCGCGTCAACCCGTGGACCGGGCTCGTCATCCGCGCCCCGCAGGTGGCCCGCGTCGTCATCCCCGCCCTGTGGGGGCTGGGCCGCCGAAGCCGGTTGCTCAGCCGTGCCTTCGCCCCTCGCTTCTACACAGCCGAGGTGGCACGGGAGTCGATGATGCCGACCTACCAGGCGTTCGCGTCGACACTCACCGAGTGCATGCTGCGCAACCGGATCGAGCCGACCCTCGACGCCGTCGCGGGCGTCCCGATGTCGCTCCTGCACGGCGGCGCCGACAAGTGGTGCCCGGCCGAGCGGGTGGCCGGCATGCTCGCGGGCCGCGACAACTGCACGTTGCGGGTGGTCGATGGGATCGGGCACAACCTGGCCGTGCTGGCGCCTGACGAGTGCGCCGCCGTCATCTCGAGGTTGGTGAGCGACTACCCCCCGCTGCCGTAGGGCCGGGTGATGATCTCGAGCAGGTGACCGTCGGGGTCGGGGAAGTACACCCCTCGTCCGCCGTCGTGGTGGTTGATCTCACCGGGCGCGTTCTGGTGGGGGTCGGCCCAGTACTGGAGACCGCGCTGCTGCACCCGCCCGAAGATGGCGTCGAAGTCGTCCTCGCTCACGAGGAACGCGTAGTGCTGCGTCGGGATGTCGATGCCGACGTCCATGTAATCGAGAGACACACCGTTCGCCATCTCCACCACGAGAAACGGCCCGAAGCGGGGCGCCTCGGGAAGGCCGAACACCTCGCTCATGAACGCCGCGGACGCCTGCTGGTCGCGGCAGTACACGATGGTGTGGTTCAGCTGGACCGCCACCGCAGCTACGACCCGAACTGGGTGATGCTCGACAGCGTGGGACCGTCGGGGTCATAGGCGCGCTCGGGGGCGGCGCGCACGGCCTCGTCGAGCTTCACCGCGTCATCGCCGACGAGGATGCGCCACCGGTTGGCCTTGACCGCGTCGAGAATGATCGTGGCCGCCTGGGCCGCCGACGTAGGCGCGTTGTCGCGGAAGGACTCGCCCATCATCGTGACCATCTTGGCCAGGTCTTCGTCAGACACGCCGTCGAGCGGGATGCCGCGCTTGGCCACCTGCTCGCGGATCTCGGCGATCTCCTCGGCGGTCATGCCGTTGGGGTCGAGGCCCTGCAGCTTGCGGGTGTTGAGCACGATGTCGGTGCCGATGTGGCCGGGCATCACGACCGCCGCCTGCACGTGCGGAGCGTTGACCTTGAAGTCCTCCATCAACGCCTCGGTGAAGCCCTTCACTGCGAACTTGGCCGAGCTGTAGGCGGTGTGGGGGATGCCGGGCCCGAGCGAGGCCCAGAAGCCGTTCACGCTGCTGGTGTTGACGATGTAGCCCTCGTCGCTGGCGACGAGAAGGGGAACGAAGGCGCGGCTGCAGTTGTAGACCCCGCCCCAGCACACGCCGAAGCACCGCTCCCATTCGTCGCGCTTGCCGGCGACGAAGCTGCCGCCGCCCGCCAGGCCGGCGTTGTTGAAGAGGAGGTTGATGTGCTGCACGCCGTGCTGCGCGACGACCTCGTCTCGGAAGCGCTGTACGGCGGCCTCGTCGGAGACGTCGCAGATGTGCGTCGTGATACGCGTGCCCGCGGGTGCGTCCTTCTCGGCCCGGGCCTTGGTCTCGGCCATCGTCTCCGGGTTGACGTCGCACATGGCGACGCTGCATCCCTCGGCTGCGAGCTGGGTCACCAGCTCCCGCCCCATGCCCGTTCCGCCGCCGGTGACCACTGCCAGACGTCCTGCGAACTCCACCTGTCGCTCCTCTCGCTGTGCGCAGAACCATAGGCGGACCCCTGCGTGACAGGCTGGCCCGATGCCGTTGCCGTCCGGCTACCGCGACTGCTTCCCCGGCCTCGCCGGCGACTGGGCCCGCTTCGACGGGCCGGCGGGGACGCAGATGGTCGACGTCGCCATCGACGCCACGGCCGCCTTCTCCCGCAGCGGCGCCAACGCCAACAGCCACGGGTTCTTCGACGCCGCCCGCCAGGTCGATGAGCTCATGGACCGGGCGCGGGCCAGCGTCGGCGCTCTCCTCGGTGGTGACCCCGCCGGTGTCGTCTTCGGGCCGAGCACCACCAACCTCCTGTTCGGGCTCACGCGGGCGATCGCCCGCCAGCTGCAGCCCGGCGACGAGATCGTGGTCACCCAGCTCGACCACGACGCCAACGTGACCCCGTGGCGGCTGGCCGCCGCCGACGCGGGGGCATCGGTGGCTACGGCCAAGATCGACGCCGCGACGGGCACTCTGCCGGTCGACGCCGTCGCGTCGCTGATCACGCCCCGCACGCGATGGGTGGCGGTGACCGGCGCGTCCAACGCCGTCGGCACCATCCCCGACGTGCCGAGCATTGCCGGCGCCGTTCATGCGGCCGGTGCACGCCTGCTCGCGGACGCCGTGCACCTGGCGCCCCACCGTCTCATCGACGTCGTCGCCCTGGGCTGCGACGCCCTCGCCACGTCGTCGTACAAGTGGTACGGCCCGCACGCGGCGGCCCTGTGGATCGAGCCGGCACTGCTCGAGTCGCTCGACGCGTATCGCGTGCGTCCGGCGCCGTCGACGGGCCCGGGCAAGTTCGAGACGGGCACGCCCGCCTTCGAGACCATCGCCGGCGTCGACGCCGCGGCCCGGTTCGTCACCGGCATCGGCCTCGCCACCATCCGGGCCGCTGAAGAGGCGGTGTTCGCGCCGCTGCTGGAAGGGCTGCAGTCGGAGGACGGCGTGGAGGTGTACGGCCTCCCGTCGCTCGAGGGCCGCACGCCGACCGTGGCGTTCAACGTCCGCGGCCAGACCGCCGACGAGGTGGCACGCGCCTTGGCTCGCGATCGCATCGCGGTGTGGAGCGGCGACTACTACGCCGTCGAGATCATGGCCGCCCTCGGCCTCGACACCCGCGGCGGGGCCGTGCGCGCCGGGGTCAGCAGCTACAACACCCCCGACGACGTCGACCGCCTCCTGGCGTCGGTGCGCGCCCTCACCCGCTCGGGCTAGAGCAGACCGAGGCGGAGGAGCGTGGCCCGGAACGCCGGGTGCAGTTCGAGATCTGCCAACTCCTCGGGCGTGACCCAACTCGTCGCCGACGTCTCCCAGTGCAGACGGTCGGGGGCCTCGAAGCGAACCGGCAGATCGATGACGATCGTCCAGTACGACCAGCCGCCGTGGTCGTCCTCGTGCTCGACGGCAACCTCGTAGCCGTCGAGGTGCACGCCGATCTCCTCGGCGAACTCGCGCAGTGCGCCCTCGAGCGCGGTCTCGTCGGAGTTCAGGGCACCGCCGGGGATCGCCCACACGCCGCCGTGATGGCTGTGCGGCGAGCGCAGGGCGACGAAGACATGCCCCTCGCTGCGCACCAACAGCCCGGCAGCGCCGTACCGCCCCCACCGCACGCTCCCGTCGCGCACCGTGATGAACCCGTCGCCGCTGCTCACCCCCCGATCTTGGCGCAGCCGGGCGACGGTGGCCGGCAACACGCCGTCGATACGATGCCCAGATGGGTCCGGACGAAGGTGTCGAGTCTTCCGGCGCGCCCGTGGTGGAGCGGGTGGCTCCCACGGAGAAGCCGGTGTCCATGGCGTTCCTCAACGTGTTGGTGCTGGTGTGCGGCTCAGCCAGCCTCGGCGGCGAGATCGCGTCACTGCGGCTGCTGGCGCCGTTCTTCGGCGCGTCGACAGTCGTGTGGGCCAACACCATCGCGGTGGTGTTGGTCTCGCTGTCGATCGGGTACTTCATCGGCGGCCGCCTCGCCGACCGCCACCCCAACATCCGCGGCCTCTGCACGCTGATCGGCGCCGCTGCCCTGCTCTTCGCCGTGGTGCCGATCGTGGCCCGGCCCTTCCTCGACAAGTCGTCGGGCCTCATCAACTCGTCGTCGGCGGGCACGCTCATCGGCTCGCTGCTCAGTGTGATCGTGCTGGTCGCCCTGCCGATGACGCTGCTCGGGGCAGTGTCGCCGTGGGCCCTTCGGCTGGCCATCCGCGACGTCGACCACGCCGGCGCGGTGGCCGGGCGCATGTACGCCATCTCCACCGCCGGCTCTCTCATCGGCGTGATGCTGGCGACGCTCGTGCTGGTGCCGTTCGCCGGCAGCCGCAAGACGTTCTTCTTCTTCGCCCTCGCCCTGGCCATCATCGCCGCCCTCGGCGCAGGCAAGCGCATGCTGATAACGCCGGTCCTGATCGCAGCGGTGGCGTTCGCGCCCATCGGCGCCCTCCAGCCGGGGGACGCCACGGACAAGGTGCTGTTCGAGGGCGAGACGCCGTTCCAGTACGTGCGCGTCGTGGAGCAGTACGACATCCGCTACCTCGAGCTCAACCGCTCGAGCTCGGTGCACTCGATGCTCGTGCCCAACAGCTATCTCACCGGGCCCGACAACTACTGGGACCACACGCTCGTGCTGCCCCTGGCGACGCTCGGCGCCGCGCCGAGGAGCATCGCCATCCTCGGCAACGCTGCCGGTACCACGGCGCGCAGCTACGGGCACTTCTACCCGAAGGCCAAGGTCGACGGCGTGGAGCTCGACCCGAAGCTCACCGAGCTAGGGCGCAAGTACTTCGACATGCGCAACCCCAACCTCACCGTGTACCACGAGGACGCGCGCCCGTGGCTGCATCGCATCGACAAGAAGTACGACGTCATCCTCATGGACGCGTACCAGCCCGAGTACATCCCCTTCTACCTGACGACGAAGGAGTTCTTCGAGCTGGCACGCGACCACCTCACCCCCAAGGGCTCGCTCATCGTCAACCTCGACCACCCGGAGCACCGCGCCGACCTGGAGGAGACGATCAGCCGGACGATGGCTGACGTGTTCCCGCACGTGGCGCGCCGCGTCGTGACGTCGACGACCACCATGCTGCTCGGCAGCACCGCAACCATCGACCCCCAGCAGATGCACGACACCGCCGCGCGCCTCGAGCTCCCACCCGAGCTCGTGGCTATAGCGTCGGCGACGGGGAAGGCCGAACCGCTGGCCGCCCGACTCGCGGGGGGCCAGGTGTTCACCGACGACCGCGCTCCTATCGAGTGGCTGATGGACCTCTCAGCGCACTGACTAGCGATTGCCGCGCAGCCGGTCGGTGAGGCGGCGGTCGCGCTTCGTCGGTCGTCCCGCGCCGGCGTCGCGCGGGAAGAGCCTGCGCAGGGGGCGCTCGGCCGACGGCGGCGGGCTGTGGTCGACGTAGCACTCGGCCGCGATCGGCGCCCCGACCCGCTTGGCGATCAGCTGCACGACCTCGACGTCGCGCAGGTCGCCCCGGATCGTGGCCTGCACCCGGTCGCCGGCCTTGAGCGGGCTGGCCGGCTTGGCCGAAGCCCCGTTGATGCGGACGTGGCCACCGCGGCACGCCTCATTGGCGGCCGAGCGCGTCTTGTAGAGCCGTATGGCCCACAGCCACTGGTCGACGCGCGTTCCCTCCACGCCGCCATCGTCGCGCTCCCCCGACTGGGAGGGCGAAGGCGATTTACAGGTTGCCCCGACGAGCCTGGTCGCGCTCGATGGCCTCGAACAGCGCCTTGAAGTTGCCCTCGCCGAAGCCCCGTGCGCCGCGCCGCTCGATGATCTCGAAGAACACCGTGGGGCGGTCGGTGATCGTCTCGGTGAAGATCTGCAGCAGGTACCCGTCCTGGTCGCGGTCGGCGAGCACGTTGAGCCGCTGCAGGTCACCCCAGGGCAGGTCGATGCCGGCGAGCCGCTGCTTGGCGTCGTCGTAGTACGTGTCGGGCACACGCATGAAGCGCACACCGCGCGCCCGCAGGGCACTCACGGTGGCCACGATGTCGTCGGTGCGCAGGGCGATGTGCTGCACGCCCGGGCCGTCGTAGGTCTCGATGTACTCCTGGATCTGGCTCTTCTTGAGGCCGTCGGCGGGCTCGTTGATCGGCATCACGATCTTGGTGCCGTCCCAGACGACCGTGGACATGAGCGCCGAGTACTCGGTGGAGATCTGCTCGTCGGAGAAGTGCACCAGCTGGGAGAAGCCCATGGTGTCGGCGTAGAAGCGCACCCAGTCGTCGAGACGGCCCTTCTCGACGTTGCCGACCACGTGGTCGATCGACACGACGCCGACCGCCGGCCCCGCGGGCACGGGAGGCAGGTCGTCGGCCGAGTAGCCCGGCTCGAGATGGCGGCCGGCGAAGTTGCGGCGGTCGACGAAGGTGTGGACGGTCTCGCCGTACGCGGCAACCTGGGCCAGCCGCAACGTGCCACTGGCGTCGCTCTCGTGCCAGGGCGGCCGCACCGGTCGGGCGCCGCGCTCCACGGCGAGGTCGAAGGCAGCGTGGACGTCGTCGACCATCCAGGCCAGGTCGTGCACGCCGTCGCCGTGGGTGCGCACGTGGGCCGCGATGGGCGAGCCGGCATCGAGCGCGGCGCTGACGACGAGTCGCACGTCGCCCTGCTCGAGCACGTAGCTCGACTTCTCGCGGACGCCCGTCTCCGGACCCGCGTACGCCGTGCACGTGAACCCGAATGCGCTCATCAGAAAGCCGGCCATGGCGCGGGCGTTGCCGACCCAGAACTCGATGCAGTCCCACCCGAGGAGGTGGGCGGCGGGGGCGTCGAGCTGGGCGTCGGTGAGAGCGGTCACGCGATGGACCTCCGGGAGGTGAGGCAGGCGA
>Ga0070741_10007946_pt1 | contig 21580 bp, 34 predicted proteins | sample Coa_R1_4_FD_66440 | JGI IMG/M metagenome (GOLD analysis project Ga0070741, IMG submission 66440) | Surface soil microbial communities from Centralia Pennsylvania, which are recovering from an underground coalmine fire - Coalmine... | ecosystem: Environmental > Terrestrial > Soil > Unclassified ... | reverse complement strand
TGCGGGCAGGAAGAGTTCCGGGAGCGAATGAAAACAGATCCGGATTATTACGATGTCAAGATCGCGGGCTGGTGGGTGTGGGGTCTTTGCTGCTGGATAGGCGGTGAGTGGTGCGTACAGCGCCCGAATGGGAATCCGTCACGGAGACTACCGCACCTTTACAGGGGAATGGGTGTTCATCGAAGACGGCCGCACCTTAGTGACGCCGGAATGGGCGTTCATCGGAAGCGACCGAACCTTGGCTGGGGAAAGGGAGTTCACCGTCAAAGCCTGAACGGGTCCGGCGAGCGCAGCCAAGCTCTCTTGGAATACTTCGCAGCATTGGCCAGCCGTCTGCGCAACGTTCGCGTGTGCTGTGGCGAGTGGGATCGAGTCCTGGGCAATACTCCAACAGTCAAGCTCGGCACAACCGGAGTCTTTTTGGACCCGCCATATTCCAGGAAAGCGGGAAGGGATACAACCATTTATGCCGAAGAGAACCTCGATGTTGCTCATGCTGTGCGCGAATGGGCGATTGCCAACGGCGACAATCCCCTTTTGCGTATCGCGCTGTGCGGTTATGAGGGCGAGCATCAAATGCCCGAGTCCTGGGAATGCGTGGCGTGGAAGGCGCATGGTGGCTATGCAAATCAGGGGAATAACTAGGGGAAAAAGAATGCCAAGCGAGAGCGCATCTGGTTTTCTCCTCATTGCCTGAAGCCGTACAGCCTGCTCCCGCTGGAGCAAGAAACCGGCTTAGATGCGTGGAAGATACCTGGAAGAATTGGGAGAACTTTGAACCACTAATGCCTACAGTAACTCATAAAAATCAGCCAGGTATACATACGTCTCATGGGATGGTGCCCTTGGCAGGCACACGCCATGTTTATACAGTTCATAAAATACTGTGGCCGGAAGAAGTTGAAGGCTATATACAGACTATTTTGATTCCACGCAGTTTGCACGTATGTTGCGGAAAAAGTAAATTAGGGGACATTCGTACAGACTTATATGAAACAAACATAGATATAAGGTGTGATGCTGCGAAATTGCCTTTCTCGGATGGCAGTTTTGAATCAGTGCTGTGTGATCCACCTTATAATGGCAACTTTCAATGGAATCATGATCTATTGTCAGAACTTTAACGGATTGCTAAAAATAGGATAATTTTCCAGCATTGGTTTATCCCCAGCGACCCGGATGGGCGATGGAAGAAATGGCACAAATTCCAATTGACAAGCGTAGCGGTATGGCAGCCTAGAACTTATTTTGGGCGTATCCAAGCAATCTCAGTATTTGACAGCACGCAGGGCTATGCCGAACGTGCGCCGCTCTTGTCGGCCCCTAGCTTATGACAAATAGCGCAGAAGCATCACCCTGTCCGACCTGCCCAAGGATGAAACCAATGGCTGACCTGCATAGGAGGCGATAACCATGACCGGCATCTGTTTTGACCGCTCCCGAATCCTCTGCGGACAGCGCTGCCTGCGGGAACGCTACTGGCGCTATCACTGGGGCGGCATCGGTCTTGAACGCATTGGGTTTGCTTTCGCTCCCGAAACCGGTCAGCAAGTCCACAAGGGCCTCGAACTGATTATCAACGATGCCCAGCCGGATGCCGCGGTCAATCATGTGTTAGCCGACTACCGCTCCCTGATCTCTCAGCATCGCCCGGACGCCGTCCTGACCGACCCGGCAACTCTGGAGCAGTGGGAGCAGTGGGACCGGGAGGCAGCCGAGCAGCTATGGATCACCGAAGCCCTCATCCGGGGCTGGGCCGCCTCAGAGTACCCTAAGCTCATGGCAGAGTACGAAACCATCGCAACGGAGCGGGAGGAGTTCAAGGACTTTGCGGGCGACGGCAGGCTGATGGCCCGCTGCGACTGGCTGGTAAGGAGAAAGGCGGATCGCAGCCTCTTTATCTTCAACTTCAAGACCGTCGGCGACGCCTCAAAGTTCTGGCGCGACCAGTGGCGCTACGATATGTGCACCATCTCCGAGTCCCTGGCGGTCGATGCAAGGCTGGAGCGCGAAGCCATGCACCGAAGGCTGGCCGGGGACCCCGTAGAGGCCGAGAAGGTGGCCGGGGTTATCATCCAAGGGTTGCTGAAGGGGCGAAGGCCGTCATTCCGTGACGATGGGCAGGCATCCGGGAAGTGGCCCGTCCGCCACAACTCCCCCCTGATCTATTGCTGGTACAAGGCTGGGGAACCCCCAATGACGCCCACCGAATTCTACCCCCTAACCCGCTACGAATGGGACTGCACCGTCAGTCATAAGATGGGCAACGGCAGGGTATGCCCCGGCGGGAAGCATCACCGGCTGAGCGGAGTTGCCAAGATGCCCGTGGCCGAGGTGTTCGAGGGCGGCATCCCGGCCTGGATCGAGTGGCTGCGCCAATTCGACCCCGAAACCCTCTCGAACCAGTTCGTCACCCTCCCCCCTATCATTCGCAGCAGCAATGAATGGGAGATTAAGCAGTGGGTGGATCAGACCTTGCCTATGGAACAAAAGCTGATGAGTGCGGCGTCCCGCATCGAGGGATGGAGGCAAGAAGAGGATTGGGAGCTTTACGATCAGGACCTCGCCTGCCACTTCCCCATGTCAAGCGGCGACCCCTGCGTGAACTGCTTCGGCCACCCATGCGACTTCCTCGATCTCTGCTGGACCCCGGCGGGCCGCGACCCCCTCTCCACGGGGTTGTTTCAGATCAGAACCCCGAATCATCCAGGGGAAGTGGAGAGGGAGTGAGGACAAAGAGATGTGCTTAATGGAAACTTCGAAGATCACTGATACCGGCAAACAAAACGGCATAGGCTGGAAGGTGTTTAGCAAGCGTTCGGAAGGGTTATTTGGTGAGATGTACCATGCCGGCCCCCATAAAAAACCTTATCCGGTCGGCAAGTGGATTCAGTGCGGGAGGAGCCATCCCCGAAAATACCAGGCAGGTTTCCATGTGTTTTTGTCTCGGAAAAGTGCCATGAGCTGGAAGGATAGAGACGGTGGTTTGACTGTTCGTAAAGTTAAATTCCGTGGAGCACACACGGAAGGGTTACTGATGGGCTCTACCTGCATTGTAACACATGAGATTCTGATCGTACCCACAGGCCGTAAGGGAGTGAAAGGGTGACGGCCATAACTGCTGCTGGACCCCGACAGGCCGCCGAGGACAAAGTGCTTAATAACACCGACGGAAGGAATGTGATGAATCACCGATACATATCGACCGCCTGTTTCCATGCTGAAACAGAGATGGAGAAAAAGATCATTCGCAAACTCACGATTCGGAGGAAATCATGAAACCAACAATTGGAAGGATCGTTCATTTTGTCCAGGCTCAGCCAAAAGCCGGAAGCGGCAATGTTCACTTACCGGCAATCGTTGTTTCTGTCTGGTCTGACTATTGCGTAAACCTGCAAGTATTCACGGATGGCGGAAATTCCGATGATAGCCCAGACGGGAATCTCACGTTCGTTAAGTGGATCACGTCGGTTACTTACGATGAAACCGGTTCATCTATCCGTTCCTGGCACTGGCCGGAAAGAGAGAAGTAAATCTACAAACGCCCCCTGAAGGAAGCCATGACCACAGCCGCCCTTCTCATCCTACTTTCCCCCTTTGCCATCCTTACCCCCGGGGGCATGGAAGTCATTCACATGGGCCACCCCTTTGACTCAGCCGCCGTGGATGCTCAGTGGCAGCAGCGCACCGGCTGGCCCGAGTTCGGGACGCGCCTGGTGCTGGCGGAGATGTACGGGAATTCGCACGATCGGCAGGGACAGCCTGCCTGCCTGCGCCGCATCGCCTGGGCGGTTGTGAAGTCTACGCAGTTCGGCGGCTTCACTATCATCGTTCGGCCCGGGGATGGCTGGCAGGACCGCATGGATGCAGGGTTTGATTATGTGAAGCAGATGCTTCAGGGGCGGGGAGAGATCGAGGAGTTTGAGGAGGGATGTGCGCAATGATCGGTGACTCTATGACCAAATCTCTCACGGTCTGCCGACTGTGCTTCAAAGAAGGCCACGATATGCAGTCAGCGCTTCTTTCGTTATCGACCTTATTTGGCATCGAGACAGTGGAGTTGTTCTAGTGCAAAAACAAGCCGATCGACTGGGCATCCTGGCTTGGAAACGACCGAAAAGGGAGGCCTTATGCTAATGCGTTACTGAAACTGAATCGAACCGCGCCTCGGGCCGAGGCCTGAAGAGGACGTTAAAGCGACAGTTGACCGAATCATAGAACAAATCAAGCAAAGGAGACAATGTATGAGTTGGAGTGTAAACGCACAAGGAAAGCCTGTAGAAGTTAAGAAGTATCTGGAAGAACAATTCTCGTTGCCATTAGCCGAAAAGCCCCTGGGGTTGTCCGACGATGGCGAGCGCGAGACGGTCAAGCGCGTTTCCGAGACGATCTATCAGTGTCTTGATACGTTTGGGCCTGATGTCAATGTATCGGTGTCAGCAAACGAATACATTTCGTTCGATGATTATGATAAGCGGACCAACCCTCAGCAATATGTGAACGTGGCAATTGCGCCGATGCCAACAGCCTAGCTAGGCGGGTGTCTGGAAACTTGGCAACAAGTTTAAGTTTGCCGGGTGGCCTTTCACCGGCAATTCAGTTTGAAGGCCGCAGGCGGCCCAGTAGGGAATGCGGGATGGGAAATCCAGGCAACAAAACACATGCCACTACTAAAATTCACAGAAGAACTGATCGAAGTTAGCAAATTCGATGTTGAGTGCGTTCGTATGGCAGATCGTCATTACTCTCGCCAGAAACCAGGCACGAATCAATTCTTACCGCCTGGTCGAACGGCTGTTTACCGTTCCGCAGATGGCGACGTTCTTATCGCGTGGCTTTGGCAGCAGAAACGAGATGATGGCGAAGTTGGTTATAACCTCCCTATATTCAGGAATGAATCTAGCCGCAGAAGCTCGGAGATCATTTTGGAATCCGAGAAGAAAGTTGTGTCTAAGTGGGGGCCAAACCGAGGATTTACCTATGTTGATCCTAATCGGGTCCGGCACAAGCGTGATCCTGGACGTTGCTTCCTACGAGCTGGATGGAAATTCGTGCGGGTCACTAAGTCTGGGCTTCACCTTTTAGATAAACAGGAATTGGGGAGTTAAGGTGGCGATAATTCGATTCGTACTATATGCATTATTAGCGTGCTGTCCATTCGTTATGGGATTAAGTTTTGGATTCTGCCGCTATTGTGATAAGTGGCATACGCGCTGTAAATGCAAATAAACGACTAGCATGGTGCTAAGGCAGACTAGTCAAGTTTGAGGGAGAGAGCAGCACGGATGGACGTGCCTATGGGGCGATCTAATCGTTAGTCATCACATGCGTAAAGAAAAGAGGAGGAATAGTGGCAACTAGATTCTTTTTAGATACCGAATTCAGCGAATGCGGTCCGAGAGTTCCAATTCAGCTTATCAGCATCGGAATTGTCTCCGAAGACGGAAGAGAATTCTATGCCGAGAATTCCGAGTGTGATTGGAATGCTTGTAATTCTTGGGTAAAAGAGAATGTCTTTCCGCATCTCTCAGGACCGAGATATACCTTAGCAACTATTGCAACGCGCATCCGGGAATTCATCGGGAATGCTGCCCCAGAATTCTGGGGTTACTACGCCGACTATGATTGGGTTGTGTTTTGCCAGATATTTGGAGCAATGATTGATCTTCCAGAAGGCTGGCCGATGTTCTGCCTGGACCTCAAGCAGCTTTGTATTGAGCAGGGGAATCCGAATCTTCCCAAGCAACAAAGTACTGAACACCACGCGCTGAACGATGCTCGGTGGAATAAAGCGGTTTATAACTTCCTAACCCGTCTCAGTGGGCTGATCTGCGACATCCGCGAACGAGCAGAAAGGAACAATCCATGACCTCACTATTCCTGGCAACCCTGATGGCCCTGAACGCGGGCGTTGCCGTGGATATCCATTCGAGCATGGGCAACAGGGAGATCAACCCCCTGGTAGGGACGGGAAGGTTCGGTATGAAGCAGACCCTCGTGGTTTCCGGGACCACTCTGGGCAGCGAGGCCGCACAGGTTGCGATGTGGCGTCATCTGACCAGGAAGCAGAAGATCGGCCTGGTTATCGGGGATGCCGCCGGAGCCGTAGTGCATGGGTTGGCCGCAAGGCATAACTACGGGTTAAGGTGAGGCGAAAGGCAAGCGGGATGAATGACCATACCAGTATTGCATGGACGGACGCGACCTGGAATCCAGTCACCGGATGCTCGAAGGTGTCAGCATTTTAAGCTGACAGTGTACCCATTATGAAAAACCTAGGACAACGAATCAGAGAACTCAGAGAAGAAAAGGACATTTCGCTTCGCCAACTTGCTAAGAAATTGGGCCTTTCTGCCTCATTTTTGTCAGACGTCGAGCTTGGTCGGCGCTTTCCATCAAAGAAAGTCTGGCCCACATTGCGGAAAGTGATCGACAAGAGAATTAGCCCTCAAGAATTAATGAAACTGGTTGGGGAGGAACCAGGTACAAAAAGAAATAAGGTGAAGGAGGATAAGTGGATGGAAGGTCCTGAAGTGAAACCGCTAACGGTAGGAAAGATTGAGCAGCTTACCGAGAACAAAGCAGGCGCTCCCTATCAGCGGACTGAGAGGGTAGCATCCCAGCAAACTCAATCTGATGAGGTTGGATGGAGTATCGCAAATCTGGTCAACGGACTTATGGAGCTTGAGCAGGTTGCTGATCTTTATAAGGCCAGCATAGACAAGGTTCAAAAACAAGTAGCTTCGCTGGTAAAGAAGCTGAAGATAGGCTGAATTGGGCGAACCTAGCTTAGTACTTCCGGGTATCCTACCCGTACTCCCGTACTAAATTGGGCCTCGACAACCGGCAGCAGCAGAGTTACAACAACAAAATAATTTTGGAGGGCAAATGACCACCAAGCAACAAGTAAGAATTTTGCGTGTGATCGAGTACGTTGGCGATCTGGAGTGGGTTCAGGCTTGTATTACGAAGCGAACCTTGAAGGGAACGCTTGTAACGACGTACGGCACAATCCGGGAAGCTATACTCGGCGACACGATGGAGTTGTTGGAAGCGGTTGTGGATGAAGGAAAGAAGGAGGGCAAATGACCATTGTACCCAGCCAGCAGCAGTCCGCGCCGCAACCCGCAGCAGTCCCGCAGAAGCCTCCGGTTAAACAAACCAGCTTCAAGGCCGATCTGATATATGGGGTATCGGGCACCTACAAAACCAGCCAGATCGGGCGGGCTGCCCTGTGGTACTACAAGCGCACCGGCAAGAAGTCGCGGCTCATCACCGCCGACCCCGGAGGCTTTGAACCCATCCAGGCCCTGATTGATGAAGGGATACTTGATGTTTGGGTGATCCTTCAGGAAGAGTTCTTCATCGAAGCTGCCACCCATGCCTGCCAGGGAAGGTGGCCGAAAGAAGTGAACGGCAAGCGGGTGTTCGTAATGACCACCCCGGAAGAATGGAACGGGATTGCCATGGTCGGCATCGAAGGGCTGACTTCGATCGGCGACGGCATCATCAAGAGGCTGCGCGACACCCGAGCCAAGCTGGGTCAGGACCCCTCTTACACCTTCAATGATGGGGCAGCGCAGTTTGCCGGTAGTAATCCGTCCTACTACGGTTTTGCCCAGGACAATATCCGCGACCTGGTAAAGTCATCCTCCATGCTGCCATGCGACAAGATCATCTGGACAGCCCTCGAAGGCAAGGGAGAAGAAGAGGGCGGATCGCACGCTCCAACCTTCGGCCCGTCCATTGCCGGCAAGAAGTCTATCGGCAAGGCTGGGCAGTGGTTTGGAAACATGATCCACATGGAGATGCTGAGCAAGTCGGAGAAAGATGCGGCAACCGGAATGTTGAGCAGGAAGGATCGGGTTGTGATGTATCTGAGACCGCACAACGATCCTGTAACCCAAGTCCCTTTCCCCGCCAAGACCCGCGCCCCTTTCCAGTTTGCCCACGAGGTTCCCGACTACATGGAGCCTGAGATCGAGAAGCTCTACGAGCAACTGGAGAATCTGCAAGAGAAGGCGCGGGACCGGATTTCCAGCCAAACTCAGGCTGTAAAGAAGTAAGAGATTTCGTTCTACCTAACAACCAACAATCAATCAAAGGAGAGCCGTTATGACGTTTGATGAAGTAATGAATAGCCTGCCCCCCGATCAGCTTCCCGAAGGCATGGACCTGGGAGACATGAATGCACCCGAAGCCGGAACCTTCTTGCCCCGCCTGAAACCGGGAGAGGAATACCGGTTTCGCTTCCTCCTGGAAGAGAGCCAGGAGGATGATGAACATCCGCAGCGCAACCGCCCGTTTGCCCTGGTGGACCGCGAGTGGCCCGTGGAGAGCGGCAAGAAGGTGAAGTTTTTGCAAGTCAGCTGGATCGCTGAGATCGACCCTACAGACCAGCCCGACAAGTTCAACGGGGAGACGGAGCCGATCCGCATCCGCTTTAACCGGGCCAACTCCTACAAGCACCCCAAGATGAAGATCAGCGAAATGGGAGACCTCCTACGGTGCCTGGGAGTGGACATCAGCCAAATCACAACCATCCCGGCCCTGCGAGACAAGCTGGTGGAGTTGGACGCTCAGGGGGCAATGGGAACGATGGTAGCCGGATGGAATACTCGGTTCGATGATGGGACCGAGTTCACCACCGGTAGGCCCCAGAAGGAGCGAGAGTACACCAACGGGAACGGGGAAACCGTCAAGGTTCCTTCCGGGCGGTCCTGGCCCCGCGATGCGAACGGCGGCTACGCGGAGTCTGTTACCTGGAATGGAGTCACCCAGTATGGGCGCGACTTCGTTCAGGTCCTCAAGGTCCCGAAGATCCCCTTCTAGGCCCGCCTGGGGTAACTCGGAGGTGACGTTTAGCAATCCCTTATTGTAGGTATATGTAGTTAATGGGTGGTTAAGGGGCTGCATATACCTACGTGGGGGATTGAGGTTGAGGTGGTTAAAAGGGTTGAGGGGTTGAGATAGTTGGAGGGGTTATGGTGGTTAAGGTATATCTTGCGGCGGCGTATTCGAGGGCGGCTGAGATGAGGCATGTGCGAAACAAACTGGAGGCGGTCGGCTTTCAGGTAGTCAGCAGGTGGATAGATGTTGAGTTGTTCGAAGGCAAAGAGGATAAGATCTGCGCCTCCTCTGACTGCCGGGACCTAAGATCAGCCGACTACCTGTTGTTCTTTTCCGACGGGCCGCAAGCAACAGGCAAGGGCGGCAGGCATGTTGAGTTCGGGATAGCCTGGGCGCTAGGGGTTCCGGTACTGGTGATCGGGCCGAAGGAGAACATATTCCACTCACTGCCGGGAGTGATGCACACCGACAGCCTGGATCAGGCAATAGAAAGGCTGTCCCATCTAACCGACCTTAGCAACACCGTCCGGCAGCTTGGGTTGAGGGGGTGAAGGTGATACTGAAGTTTGGAAAGTATCGGGGGCAGGACATACAGGATGTGCCGCTGGACTACCTGGAGTGGCTGGCTGGGACGGCTGATCTCATCAAGGCGGCGCGTGAGGAGATTGAACGGCGGAAAGCTGCTGAAGAGGCCAGCCTTCCGGTTGTAGAGAAGCTGATTCGTGCCGGTTACCTTTCGCTTGCCAAAACCTGCCACCCCGATGTGGGCGGGACGGTGGATGCGATGCGGGAAGTCAATGCGGCTGCCGAACTTCTCCGCGAGCTCGTCAAACGCGGCACCGAAGCAGGCTAACCCCCTGACCCCTTTGACCCAATGAGGGGCGATGGCTGTGCCGGTCGGCTATGATATGGAAGGGGAGGGAAGAGATGGCGAATGTCGTGAGTCCAAAGGGCTGTGACACGGCCAGCCACGCGGCATTAAGGCTGCCCCAAACCCCTTCCACAACCAATGGTTTAAAAGTGGAGGGCATGATGGCGAATGAACTGGTTCCAACAAAAAAGATCAAGATCAAGGTTGACTTTGGGGCACGTAAGATCACAGGCATGGCTCCGGATGCCTGCGTGCTTCTTGACTGCTCCGGGTCGATGGCGGAATGGGTTGAGCCGGGACGATCCAAAATGGATGCAGTACAGGAACTCTACCGCCGGTTTGAGCACGTTAAGGTCTATGGATTCGCTGACAATGTTCAGGAGATCAGCAGCGACCGGCAGCTGCGAGCTCTCGGCGAAACCATGATGGCTCATGCCCTAACCTACTTGAAGCAGCTTCACATGACCCATGTAGTTATGGTAACGGATGGCCGCCCATCCGAGAGCGAGCGGGAATGTCTGGATGCCGCTCAGGGCATGAGAGTCGATGTCCTCTATGTCGGCCCCCATCCGGCCCCAGCTTTCCTTAGCCGCTTCGCCTCATCTACCGGTGGAACCTACACGGATGATGTATCCCTGCTGCTCAAGTCTAAGTCGAGAGAACTGGAACGGAAGGTCGCGGGGCTGCTGAGGTCAGGCAAAGAAGGGGGTAAAGGTGACAACCAAAATTAAGGAATTCAACATCTCAGACTGGTTTGGGCTAAAAGCCCGCATTGTGTTGAGTGAATCCAGCAAGCTGCTGGACGAACGGGGCGAGACCGAACTGCGGGAAGAGATCGGTAGGGCGATTAATGAAATGATTAAGGGGAAACCGCGCTACCTGGTCCTTATGGCCCTAGTTGATAACCTGATGCTTGCTTTTAAGGAAATGGTTAAGGATGAATTTTCGTTCGAAGATGATGAGGAGGTTCAGGATGACTGTAAGTGAATTGATGCGTAGGCTTCGGTGTGAAAACCCTGATGCAACCGTTGTAGTGCCATCGGCCCGGGGCTGGGATGATTGCACCCGCCTGACGGTCGAGCGGGACTACACCTCCGGCGAGGAGATCATCCGCCTGGACCATGACTTTGTGGAGCACGAGTGGGAAGCCCGCAGCCGCCTGGACCGCGAAGGCCATGAGGATGATGTGCGATGCGCTGAGTGCGGCCTGGGTCACCCGACACACATGCATTCCGGCCTGGGCGAAAAAGCTGCCGCCAACCTCGATGACTAGCCCCTGGCCCCCAGGCAGCTAAGGCAACGCCAGCAACCGCTAAACCTGAAGGAGAAACCAAATGTCACGTAAGCAATCGCCCGAAGATCACATCCTGGCCCTGTTCAGCGAGCCGATCCCCCTGGAGGATGCCAAGAGCAGGCTGCGGCTTGCCCGGGCCATCGTCTATCAGAGAGAATCGGCTCAGGACTTGAAAGAAAGGTCCCAGACGCCCGCAAGGAGGTCGCATCACCGACGCCCCAAGCCGCCCAAAGGGAAGACCAATGGGGCTGATGCCCCGTTAGCCCATGCATTAACCCCGGACATCTCCGATGGTGACGGCATCTAGTCAGGGGTTTGATGGTTTGCACGGCAGGTTTGCCCTCCATTTCTGCCGTGCATCGGGAGGGGGCCGGTGTCTCTCATTGGTCAGCCGCCTTTGTCAGCATAGGCTCCCTCATCGAAACCCACCGTCGGCCTCGGGCCATTAACCGGTTAGCAACCGGGATGCACAGAGTCAGCACATGAACAAGAGCAACCGCCGAAAATTCCTGAAACAAGTCTCACTGCTGGGAATGGCTGCTGTTATGCCGGAACTGCTCAAGGCCGTTCCCCTTCCGGCACAGCAGCCCCCTCTAACCTTTAAGAATCTTACGAACATCTACAACAACTATGTGTATGGCAACCTTGAGCCAACCCTGCTGTTGATGAACGTTAAAAACTACGAGGAGTTCCGGGAACTGATTTGGTCGCTGCCTGCATTGCCTGTTTCTGATCCGCATCCCTTTCCGCGGGAGCACATCAGCGTTCGTTTCTTTAACGCGGATGTTTGCATGGACCCAACCGTTCCCTACGGCGACGTTGTTGTGATTAACGAAAACGAGCCGGAGCGCCCGGAGTATAACGGACGGGCAAAGTTGAGTGAGTTTTAGCTGAGCCAAGGGAGGCAGCGATGCCCTACTTAACCTTTGACGACCTGGATCACGTCACTACCGAAGCCTTTCTCAAAGAGTTCCGGGAGGTGCTGCGGTCGCTGGAACATGCCGGATATATTCAGGCCCTCAAGCCCCTGGATATCCTGGGGTGGCAGCAATGCGGCCTCCCAAGCCGGGTGCGAAGGGCAGCCGAAGTCATCCTGAACCGCCGGGGCCACAGGTTTCAACAACGGGTCAATGGTGACTAAGCCCGTCAGATCATGACGCTGCTGGGGATGGAATAACCACAAAGGCTGGGAGGATTGAGATGACCACCGAACAATACAATTTGCTGGAACAGTTAAGGGTGGCCGTGAGGCTGGCAAACCTGGCCATGGAATTGGCTGACCTGATGGAGGGTCCGGTCGATGGCTATGACTGGAGGCGGATTCGCGCTATCCGGGAAGAGATTCAGCAATGTCGGGAGGCCTAACCCTTTGATCCCCTCAGCCACCTCTACCCCCAACGGCCCCCATTGTGCCGGTTGTCCCTCAAGGCCCACCGGCGTCCGCTACATCCCAATGTCCGGCACAGGTTCGAGCGGCATCATGGCCGTAGCCGATTCCCCCTGGGTCGATGAGGTAAAGGCCGGGTTTCCGTTTGCCGGGGCCGCCGGGGCCATGCTTGACCGCCTCCTCCGAAAACTGGCCATGGATCGCGCCGACCTCACCCTGACGAATGCCCACCATTGCAAGCCGCGCTCCCTGGGCTTTAATGACTACCCTGAACGCTTCCCTGAAGCCTCCGCTGCCATCGAGCAGTGCCGCCCTCACCTCGATGATGAGATTGAGCGGATGCGGCCCAGAGTCCTGTTTGCTATGGGCAACGTGGCTCTGCGCCGCCTCACCGGAGCTACCGGTGTAGAATCCAGGCATAGCTACGTTCACTCGACCTCCTACGGCATCCCATGCATTCCTACCTTCCATCCATCGTTCCTGATGCAGGGCAACCACAAGCTCAGCCCATGCTTCCTGTTTGCCTTGCGCCGCGCCTCCGAAATTGCCGACGGCCTCTACCGGCCCACCTCCTACAACCTGATGTTGGACCCGTCGGTAGATGACCTGAAAGCCTACCTCAACTGCTTCCCCCGCGACCTCAACGAACTGTGCATCGACATTGAAACCCCGGAATCCCCGCACTTGGACGAGGAAGAAACGGAAGAGAAGGGTGCAAGTTTCGCGATCATCCGGTGGAGCTTCAGCCTGGAGGACGGCACAGGAGTGTCGGTGCCTCACGAATACCCCTACACAGCGGTTCTTCGGGACCTCCTGTCCCGCTCCGCGGTAATGCTTGAGTACACCGAAAGTTTCTTTGACTCGAAGCGCCTCCGCGCCTCCGGCTACCCCATCCCCTCAACCTTAGCCTCACCGATGTGGGCATGGCACTTTCTGCAATCCGACCTTCCTAAAGGACTGGGATTCGTCGCTCCCTTCTACTACGCCGGCCCCCCCTGGAAGCATCTGAGCGATCAGCAGCCTGCCTTCTACAGTGCTATGGATGCCGCCGCGATGCAGTCCGTCTGGCTAGGGGTTAGGGGGGACCTGCAAAGGCAGGGCAGGTGGGAATCCTTCATGACCCATTGCATCGAGGTAGACCGCCTCTATGTCAGAGCATCCCTTGCCGGGGTTCGTATCAACCGTGAGTCCCAGGAAGCCCTGCGCCTAAAGCTGGAGGCAGAGCGCGACGAAGTATACCGGAAGCTGCAATCTGAAGTTCCCCTGAGCGTCCGTCCAATCAAGCAGTGGCGCAAGCCCCCCAAAGATATGACCGGCGTCACCTCAAGGGAGATGGAGTGCGAATGCGTAACCCTCGGCCTAAATGAATGCCGCCGCTGCAAAGGGTCAAGGAAGGTTACGGTCTACGAAAAGCCCCTGGACTTCAACCCCCGCTCCTCCCCCCAAGTGATTGCTCTCATGCGTTTCCTAGGGGTGCCCGTGCCGAAGAACCGTAAAGAGGACCGGGAAACAACCGAGGCTAAGCACTTGAAGAAGCTCTCGAAGAAGCATCCCGTGTTTCGCACCATCCTTGACTACAGGGAGCGCGACAAGCTGGTCACGGCCTACATCTGGCCCCTCGACGATCAGGGACTCATTCATCCTACTATCGGCCACCACCCCTCGACGTGGCGCAAGTCGATGCGCAACCCTAACGCTCAAACCATCCCGAAGCGAAATGATCTGGCGAAAGCTTTTCGCAAGCTCATCGAAAGCGAGACCGCAGCCCTTGAGCAGGAACCGGGGGCGACAATAGCGGCGGGGGTGATGGTAGGGGGGCAGAATGCTTCTTGAGGCTGACAGCGCTGCCATTGAAGCCGTGCTAGTCGGGTGGCTGGCCGGAAGCCCTTCCTTTGTCCGGCTTGCCAAGTCCGGCATTCACGGTTGGCTCATGTCTCACACAATGGGCGACCCCATCCCCCTGGACTTGCCCGACCGGGACCTGGCTGTTGCCTGCAAGGCCATGAAGAAGCGTGATGCCCATGAATATGACGTGCATAAGCGCATCGTCCACCTCTCGAACTACATGGGTACGCCTGAGCGTATCGCAGAAGAATACCCCGATGAGTTTCCCGATCAGGTTGTTGTAGGGCCCCGTGGGGGCACCCGGATCATTCCCGGTTCCGTAAAGGCTAAGCAGCTTCAGGATACTTTCTTTGCCACCGGCCCCGGCCAGGATGTGAGAAAGTGGCAGAAACAAACACTGGAGATTGCACACCGGGAAAGCGTACTCAAGACTGTATTCGGGGTATGGCATTACTTCTATAATGTCTTTACCTATGATACAAAGTCCGGGCAGTGGCGGCTGGGCGAGGATGCGAAGAGGGCTGTAGCCTTTCGCCCTCAATCAATGGCTTCCAGCATCCAGGACCTTATCCTGCTGTCGATTGCCCGCGCAGCCCCCTGGCTCTTTGAAGGCCGGTCATCCTTTCGCCTTCCCGTCCATGACAGTCTGATATTTGACACCCCTAAGTCCCGGGTCATGGAGGCTGCCCGGATCATCTACAGGTGCTTTACGCAGCCCTGGTCTCAGCTTGGCGGGCTGACCATTGGAGCAGAAGTAAGCATAGGGCCGAATCTTGGGGAGATGGTTGCATTAAATGAAGAGGAGCTATGTCAACAATCAATGATCGCAGTCTAACCCTGAGCAGGCTGGTGGATGCAGCCCTTGCAATCGAGAGTGAAATTCAATCTGACCCGGGAGCCGCAACAGGAATCAATGCTCGCGTGTTGCAGGCGGCAAAGGCCGCGGCCAAACCCCATACCGATGATCCTCTGGCGCTAACCCGTCTAATGGTTGCGAACGGTCCTGGGTGTTTGGTACGCCTGGCCTTTGTTGTTGCCTTTGAAGCAGCCCTGAGGGTCCTAGAGGCTACGGAACTGGAACGGGTAATGACTACGAATGACCAAGGAGGGGTGAGATGACCTTAACGTTTGGCAAATATAAAGGGGAAGATACAGCGGATGTTCCTCTTAGTTATCTGAAGTGGCTTGAGGAACAAGATTGGGTTAGCCAGCCCTTGCGGGAAGAGTGTCAGTACGAAATTCAGCGCCGTGAGGGAGATCGGCCGGGAATTGGGAAAGAGAGGAGGGTGAGATGACCTTCTGCCTGCACCGCCAAACCACTACGCCGCGCCGGGATGAATGCGGCTCCTACATTCGCTGCCTCTGCTGCGGCTCCCGCCTGCACTGGGAATGGCCGGATCGCACCCGCCTGCTTCCCCCGCGCCTCACCGCGCCCATCGAAGGGAAGCGGGGCATCGACCTGCATCAGGATCATCGGGACCGAAAGCTGCCCAAGTGGTTAAAGGACTGCGGTATCCGCGACGATGATTAAGCTGCCTCAGCCCGAAACCACTACCCCCTAATTCACGATCAGGCCGACCGCTCAGGGATGAGCAACGGGCTAAGCAGCAATGTTTCCGGGGAGCACCTGTCAATCCGGTCGAGGTTGAGCATCCTTAATCCAGCCTGCATTGCGCACCAGAGGGCTAGTTCGGAGCAGAACCACTGCCCCTCATCCTGCCAATCCCTTCTGACCGCAAACCCCAGGATCGCCTTCCAGTCATAAGGCTTGCCCACCTGGGAGCGGGCGGCTTCATAGAACCTCTGCGCCTCCCTGTCATTCATCGCCACCGACATCCTCAAAGACTTGGAGAACTTTGCGTAGTTCGGTGGTCGAACCTGTACTCCCTGATGGAGCCTTGCGCCCAGCAGATTGCCGTCCGGCATTACTATATCCACATGGCTGTACTCGGACCAGGTACCCCAACGAATCAGGGCTGAGTCAATGGCTGAAGCCGTAGAGAACTGGTAGGTGACGAATGTCATTGATTGGTTGGAACAACAGGAGGGGCAACCGGGATGCTCGATGCGGACCTGTCCTCCGGGGCGCTCGATGCGGAACTGTACCCCGCTCCGGTTGATTGTATGGCCTGCACTGCTGCTGCCGCGCCTGCCGTAGCAATAGCTGCGGTCTGAACAACCTGCTCAGCCGTGTGGCTTGGTTGATGAAATACACCCCAGATCGAGTTAAAGACCTGAAGGAATAACTGTCCCAGGGTGATGACTTCGGTAGCGGTATCCATGAGTAGCTCCTTTTGGCAGACCTAACGGTTAAGGGTTAGCGGTCACTCCGTTCCAACATCCTCTGTAGCATAGATGGGCGACTCCCGGACATCCCTGTAGGCCCGGAAGTCCCGGAAGAATCTAAGGTTGCCTATGTCAACGGTGTGCGTAAAGTGGTTGGCCCAAAACGGGGGCTTCAGGTCCATGCTCTTATCGTAATAGTGGGTAGCCCTCTGACTAACGTCGTTGGCTGTTCCCTCGTAGACCTCATTGGCAATGTCATAACACCTGTCCCACACGTCGGGACGGTCATGCTGGGTGGGGGTCAGCAGCTTCGGGCGGTTGGGGTCGTTAGCATTGAATGACGAAAATTGAAGGGGAGCGAGGATCACATTCTTCCAGTCCGACCCGCCATAGATGCCGGCCAGAACCCGGTTACGCACGACGTTACCAACGGCGATTTTGGCCGTATCAATCTGCCCTCGGGCCTCCCCCCAGATGCACATGGCAAGAAGGATCGTAGGCTCCTGGTCAATGATTGATTTTGACGGATCAGGCGTTGGGGCTGCCATTGGTTCCTCCATTCTCATTTACCGCTCTAATGTCGCCCTGCCTCATGGACCGGCTGACCGTCAGCCCTCCTACAATCGCTCCCAGCACCAGGTCCGCGCCGTGCAGCGCCCAATCCAGGGGCTTATCGTCGCGGGGCAGATCGTGGGAGAAGTGAACCATGAGGGCGCACAGGATGATCAGCAGGATAATGGCTACAATCATATCGAATTTGTGCTGAAGAAAATCAGATGTGCTGCTCATCTTGTCTCCACTATGTGATTGATTCTCTGCTTATTTTCAGAGGTAATCTCGATTAGCTTGGCAATAGCAATTCGAATCTCGGTCATGGTTTCAGTGGTAGCTTCGGCAAACTTCTTATGCTCCTTCGCCATTCGCTCCACTGTGTCAAGGCGGGAATTCTGGCGCTCCTCCCGCTGAATTAGTTTTGTGTAGATCGCTAATCCTGATGCAAGGATGGCAATCGCGTCGATGACTGCGTTCATCGTGATCGTAGGATCGAACGGAATACCGAGAACAGTGATACCTTGAGAAACATGAGGAGATGCTTCTACCGTTAAAGTGCTTAGGATTGTGAGCAGGTGAGACACCGAAGAATGTTACCTCCTACTTTTAGCTGCCTAACGCTACCCGGCTGATGGGTGCGGGGAAATCACTTTACCTGTATTCCGGCGGCCATTGACATGCCGGACCCGAATGTCATTCCTAAAAATTCATAAGCCCCTATAGACGGTGTAGCGGAAAACGGATTGCCTACCAGATCGTAAACGGGCGCGCCCGTTGCAGTCCCGGAATGGATAGCTGGGCTGCCCGAGGCCAACCGTAAATTGTATGAAGCCGGCGTGTTGTAAAACGATGGAGATGCGGAAACAAACTTAGGATCAGCGTTTGTGGCCGCCGTGATTGTTGTACTGAACAGGGAATTAAGCTGTGCCGGGGTTCGGACATAGGAACCGGCTGTAGTACAGTTGGAACTTACCGGGGCCGTGGTGCAGATTCCCGCAAACCCGGTCCCATGATTGGAGTCCGACTGATAGTAAACAAAGTGATCCCAGGTATCGTTAGCCAGCCAGCCTTGACAGGTAGCGGCGCACACAAGGCCGTCTGAGCCGCAGCCGACCCCATCGCCCGTAGCATTGCAATCGTTGTAGTTGATGGGCGGGATCAGGTTGTTGCCGCCGTAACTGACGATGTTCCAGTTCCGATAGGTATTGCCGCCCAGGTTATGCTGCTTGCCTGCGCCCGGGTTGGCATCCTCAATTATGACCGCGTAACCGTTCGCAGAGCCGTCCGGGTTGAACTGGGGTTGATAAACCGTGAAGTTCTCAAAAGTGTTTCCCGTCTGATCGTAAGGGCAAATGGGCGGGGCCTGATAGTAGACTACCCCGGTTTGCGTCCCTGCGGACTGGTTCAGCACCAGGTGATGCGCGTCAGTGACCGACGCCACCGAATACCACTGGCAATTAATGCTGATGCCGGTACCCCCGGGCACCGCGCCGCTAGTGAACGTTCCGCCGTCGGCGCTCGACACCCATGTGACAGCCGTACCGGAGGTGTTGACGGTCGCGCTCCCGTTGCCCAAATCCTCATAGCCCTGACCGGCATAATCGTAGATGTTGAACTGCTTGAAATTGTTGAACAGCAAGACGTCGTAAAAAGAACTGCTGGAAACACCTTCCTCGATAGTCAGGCCTGCGATGCCGTTCGCGTAAGCAACAATCGGGCCGAATGAGCAGGATGTGCAGCGACCGTTGAACGTCAGGCCGTTGTAGTCATTGTTGTATGCGATGAGGTTTTGATAAACAACGTGATCGGAAGCAAGCTCGCGCGAGCCGTTGTACATCCCGTGCTGGCAGGAACCGCCCCCGCAGGAATTGTCATGGAAGATGCTATTAACGACCGTGAAATAGGACAGGCCGTTGAACATATCGACCGCCCCAATGCTCGTGCCGCCTGACCCGCCGTCAATGTGGTTTAGAAAGACGTGATTGAAGGCATTTGAGCCTGTACCGTCCGGCGTTCCGCCGCTGACCTGAGAGCCGTTCGCTATTTTCAGGCCGTCGATGGCAACGTAGGAAGCGCTCGTCAGGTCTCCGGCATTGCCCGCGGCCCCCGTGAGGATCGCCTGCTCGCCCGGATAGCTTAGGAATACCGTGTATTTCGATGATGACCCGTTTTGTAGGCTCAGCGCCCCATTCCAAGCTTGCCGAGCAATCACCAGGTCGCCCCCAACGAATCCCTGTGTGACAAGGCGGGAAATGGTCAGGCAGGGTGCGCCGGCAGACGCACAGTTGTTGGAGTCCGAACCGCCCGAACCGGCGGGAGCAAGATACCAGGTGTGGTTGGGCGAGGCATAGCCGCTCTGAAGGGCGGTGCCGCCTCCCGGAGCATAGGTATTGGCTACCGCACCGAGGTGGGCGATGAAGGCCGCCAGCGTGCCGTACTTCGAGATTCCCTGTGCGGCGGTCTGTACCGAGGCATCCTGATCGTCCGCATCCAACCCAAGGCAACCGGGCCCGACCCCGTAGCCGTCACCATCCTGATCGATACAAGTAAGGGTAGAGTGCCCAAGTCCATTGACGGTTTGAGCGGCGCTCGGGATAGCAAGTAACAATGCTAAGGTAGGGGCAAGCGCTAGGGTCAGAGCCGGTGTCAGAGGCTTCATTGAATTTTCACCCCGCCTTTGATCCTTGTTCCGCCGATAACAGCCATAGGGGTTGTGCCGCCGGACGAAAGGTCCAGCTTGAATGTGTCAGCGGCAACATTCGTTACAACGTAGCAGCCCTGCTTTGCGGCGATGCAGCGGAAGCGCCCATAGATACCGCCGTCAACAGGGAAATTGCCATCGACGTTTGCGGGAGCGGAACCGCCCGCGCTATGGGCGGTGCAGGTATTGGCCTGATCGTCGTAGGTGTAGTAAGTGGTTGTGCCGTTAACGGGCCATGCGTAGAAGAGGCCATCGACGGAATAGTAGGAAAAGCCCGGGGCGAATGCGCCTGCAATTGTTGTACAGGAAGAATCAACCGCGAGGTCGGAAAGCACAGGGCTGGCAGGATTTGAAATATCCAGCTTCATGATATGGGGAGTGGATGATGCCGATGATTCACGCCCCATGCCTATAATCAGGTTGTGCGCAGGATCAACATCCCAGGTCAGCCACTCGCCGCCCGTATGGCTTGTGAGTGTGTTGGTCTGCACGTTTGTAGCGGGCGTCCAGGATGCGATATAGACCGTGCCTGCTACGGGAATCATCTGAAATACTTCCTGGCTCGTAGGGTCGTAGACGCTGGCACCATCGTAGCCGGAACTGCCGCAAGACCCCGCGTTGGTCAGGGTTGAGCAGGCAAGCTGAAAGCCGGATGTAGGATCGTTGCGCGTCCAGGAGGCTCCGGCGAAATCATAGGTCCATTGGTCGGCAGTGTGGAACCCGTTGCCGCACGCTATGCCCCCATTGAATTTATGAAGCTGGTCCGTCGAAATAAGGTATGCGAGATTGTCTGTCGAGTGTACGGCATTCGGCGCTGTTGGGCTGGATGAAGGCAACCCAACGGGGCAGTTGCCGTAATCGGCGTCAGTGTAGACCTGGGGGCCGCTAGGCCTGGACCATGTAAGAGAAGCCAGATTGAGGCAATAAAGGGAGTTGTCTCCGTTGTCGTTATGGCCGGAGCCGAAGATGCACAAAGCCTCGCTGCCGCTTTTTGTTCGCGCAAATCCCCCCGACCACGCATCTACGACGGCATACAGGTTGGAAGTGTAAGGCATGGGGGTGCCGTTTCCCTGCCATGTCGAGCCGCCTGCGCCGTCAGCCGGAACAATACCTGATATGCTTAGTTTCGTCCCGCTACCCAGGTCGCTCCAGCAGGGGGTTGGGGAGCACGCATGTGCAATAGCGGTAAAGAGAATAATGGTGAGTAGGAGACGCATGTTAGTAAACTGTCGGAACCATTGTCGGGGAAGAAGATGCTCCGGTATCCTTGAATGACACGATGCTTGCGCCGCCTCCGCCGTGGCCGTTCAACCCGGTCCCGCACCCTCCAGCTCCCGTTGTCACCCAGGCAGCATTGACCGTGTTGCCGGACGTTCCCGCACCTTCCACTACGTAAGCGGAATTGACGGTCTGGTTATTGTTCCCATTTCCAGCCGTTATATCAATCGCGGTAAACCCGGAAGGTGCGCACACTGTGCCGCTGGTGCTCAAAGCAGAAAACCCTGTAACCACCAGCTCGTTGTCCGCTCCAAGCGTCAGGCTCGCCGTCACGTCCGCGCCTACTGATGTGTTTCCGCCCTCGGCATCTTTCACTGCGCCGTTATCGGTAACGCTCCAACAGAATGCAGATGCGACAGCGAAACTTCCGGTGATCGTAAACGTCTGGGACGCGCTCACCGCGCCGTTGATAACCCAGAAGATTGCCTCGTGGGTGTCACTCGTTACCTGGAAGGTTGTGTTGTGATTCCAGGTATTGCCGGATGTATCGCTTACCGTGACCGTGCTCGTCTGGTA
>Ga0070741_10007945_pt1 | contig 21585 bp, 19 predicted proteins | sample Coa_R1_4_FD_66440 | JGI IMG/M metagenome (GOLD analysis project Ga0070741, IMG submission 66440) | Surface soil microbial communities from Centralia Pennsylvania, which are recovering from an underground coalmine fire - Coalmine... | ecosystem: Environmental > Terrestrial > Soil > Unclassified ... | reverse complement strand
CCCGCCACGGCGATCACCGGCGTGCCGGGACACGCCAGGTCGACGGCCGCCACCAGCGACGGCGGCGGCGCCTCGGGATCGACGTCGAGATCGAGCAGCACCAGCTCGAACTCGCCGCGCTGCGAACGCGGCAAGAAAGACGGGCCGATCGCCTGGCGCATGCCGAGGCCCGCGGTGCCGAGCGCCTGCTGCAGGTGGCGCAGCGTCGCCGGGTGGCGGCACACGACCGCGGCGCGCTTGTTGGCCGGCGCCTCGGGTCGCGGATCAGCCATATCTTGACTTTACCTGCTTTCCAGAATCATGCGAAAAACCGGGCCATGAAATCGTTGATTCGAGTGCGGATGGGCGGGCGCGACGCGCACTACGCGGGCGGGCTCGTCGACGGCGCGCGCATGCTGGAGCTGTTCGGCGACGTGGCCACCGAGCTGTGCATCCGCGCCGACGGCGACGAGGGACTGTTTCGCGCGTACGACGCGGTCGAGTTCCTGGCGCCGGTGCGCGCGGGCGATTTCATCGAGGCGGAGGGGCGCATCGTCGGGTGGGGGACGACCTCGCTCAAGATGGAGTTCGAGGCGCGCAAGGTGATCGTGCCGACGCCGGCGCGCGCCGACAGCTTCGCGTCGTCGGCCGACGTGCTCGAGCGCGCCGAGGTGGTGTGCCGCGCGAGCGGGACGTGCGTGGTGCCGCGCGCGACGCGGCGGGCGGCGCAGTTCGGGCGGCCGCGGCCGTGCGTCATCACCGCGGCGATCGTCGGCGCCGAGACCACGCGCGCGCAGAATCCGCACCTGCCGCTCTCCGCCGACGAGCTCGGCGAAGAGGCGGCGAGCTGCGCGGCTGCGGGCGCGAGCGTGATCCATCTGCACGCGCGCGACGACGAGGGACGCGCGTCGCAGGACACCGAGCGGTTTCGCGCGGCGGTGCGCGCCATCCGCGCGCGCTGCGACGTGATCGTGCAGACCTCGACGGGCGGCGCGGTCGGCATGAGCGTCGCCGAGCGCGCCGGCCCGCTCGCGCTCACCGGCGCCGACGCGCCCGAGATGGCCACGCTCAACGTCGGCACCATCAACTTCGGCGACGACGTGTTCATGAACCGCGCCGCCGACACCGTCGAGATGGCCGGCCGCATCCGCGCGCACGGCGCCACGCCCGAGATCGAGATCTACGACGCGGGGCACGTCGACATCGCGGCGCGCCTGCTCGCCGACGGACACGTCGCCGCGCCGCTGCACTTCCAGTTCGTGCTCGGCGTCGCGGGCGCGCTGTCGGCGAGCGCGCGCAACCTGGAGTTCCTCGTCGAGCGCGTCGAGGCGCTGGGCGTGCCGTTCTCGTGGGGCGTGGCCGGCGTCGGGCGCCACCAGCTGCCGATGGCCGACCTGGCGATCACGTGGGGCGGCAACGCGCGCGTCGGGCTCGAGGACAACATCTATCTCGAGAAGGGCGTGCTGGCCGAAGGCTCGGCGCCGCTGGTGGCGCGCGCCGTCGAGCTTTGCCGCGCGCGCGGGCGCCAGGTCGCGAGCGTCGCCGAGGCGCGCGCGCTGCTCGCGCCGCGTTGACACCTCGGATCGCGCGGCGCATGCTGCGCGAGTTGGGGGACCGGCTTTCATGACCAAGCAAGAGCTGATCAAGCGAGTGGCGGCGGCGGACGGCGTGCAGCCGGGCGTGAGCCGCCGCGCGGTGGGCGTGCTCGTCGACGCGGTGTTCGCCGAGCTGGCCGAATATTTCGTCGAAGCGCGCGTGACGCGCGGCGCGACTCCACGCTTCACCTATCCCGGCTTCGGCACGTTCACCAAGAAGCGGCGCAACGCGCGCACCGGCCGCAACCCGCAGACCGGCGCGCCCATCACCATCCCCGAGACGGTGACCGTCGCGTTCGCGCCCGGCCAGGAATTGAAAGCCGACCTGAACCGCGAGCCGCGACGGCGGCGCGCCGGAGGCTGACGCCCGCATGCTCTCGCCTACGACCGAGCTCACCGATCTGCACATTCACGTCGGTGGGGCGGTGGCGCCGCACGTGCTGTGGGCGATCGCGCACGACCTCGGCTTCAAGCTGCCGGTCAAGTCGTACTGGGACTTCTGCGACCTGGTCTACGCCGATCCGAAGAAGGTCGCGTCGCTCGGCGACTACCTCGAGATCATGCACCGCTGGACCGAGAAGATTCAGTCGTCGCCGTCGGCGATCGAGCGCTCGGTTTATGAAATCATCGGCAAGGAGTACCGCTCGTCGCGCGTGTCGATGATCGAGCTGCGCTTCAACCCGATGAAGCGCAACCTCGAGGGCGAGCGCGATCTCGACTACATCATCGCGGCGGCGATCCGCGGCATGGACCGCGCGTGCCTGGCGTACGGCATCCGCGCCGGGCTGATCTTCTGCCTCGCGCGCGAGTTCGAGTACGGGCCGAACGAGATCATCGTGCGCAAGGCGGAGAAGTACCGCGACAAGGGCGTCATCGGGATCGATCTCGCCGGGCCGGAGCAGCACAAGCTCGAGCTGGGCGAGGACGTCGATCGCTACCGCGAGCTGTTCGCGCGCGCGCGCAAGGCGGGGCTCGGCACCACGGTGCACACCGGCGAGACGTCGCACACCGGGCCGGGCGGCGTGCTGGCGGTGATCGAGAAGCTCAAGCCGGCGCGCATCGGGCACGGCATCGCCGCGCACGCGAGCGAAGAGGCGCTGCGCAAGCTGGTGGAGAACGACGTGGTGCTCGAGCTGTGCCCGTCGTCGAACCTGCGCACCCACGCGGTGTCGGGCATCGACGAGCTGCGCACCATCTTCGAGCGCTTTCGCCAGGCGGGCGTGCGCACCACCATCAACACCGACGGCACGTACTTGCTCGGCACCACGCTGCGCAAAGAGTTCGATCTGCTGCTCGCCGAAAAGATCCTCACCGACGCCGAGGCGCAGCGCTGCATCGAGACCGCGCGCGCGGCCACCTTCCTGCGCAGTTGAAGAGCGGATTAAACGCCAAGACGCCAAGACGCCAGTTGTCTGGCGTCTTGGCGTCTTGGCGTTTAACCCGTCTGTCATTTTTGTGCGCCGTGGAGGAACAGGCGGGCGACGCCGTCGAGGACGGAGCGCAGGGACGTCGAGCGGTGGCCGCGCCAGGCGAGCAGGCCGCCGAGCGCCAGGCCGAGGTAGATGTCGGCGAGGATCTCGCCGGGCAGCGTGAGGTGGAGCTGGCCGCGCACCGCGGCGGCGCGAAAGCGCGCGGCCAGGCTGGCGCGCAGCGTCGACGAGTCGCGATCCTGCGGCGCGAGCGCGGTGCGGCGTAATGCCGCAGCCGCCACGTCGGGCAGGAGCGCCGGATCGGGCTCCAGCTCCGCCGCCATCGCGCGCCCGATCACCTCCAGCACCGCGCTCGGCGACGCGCGCGCCGGCAGCGCCTCGACGGCGCGCGCCATCTTCTCCTCGGTGTGCTGGATGCGCGCCAGCAGCACGTCGTCCTTGGTGGGAAAGTGGAAGTAGAACGTCCCGCGGCTGACGCCGGCCGCGCGCGCGATGTCGTCGATGCGAGCGCCCGCCACGCCGTCGCGGCGAAACACCGCCAGCGCCTCGCGCAACAGGCGCTTGCGGGTGCGCAGCCGCTGCTGCTCGCGCGTCGGGGCCACGCCACTTCATTAACAAATGTCACTGACGAACGTCAATGACATCCGTCAACCAGTCGATACGGTCTTGTCAGTTCCGCCGCGAGCCGCTAGGTTGTTGCTCCGACGAGAAGGGGGCCACGCTGCGCGATCTCGCCTCACTGCCGATCCGCTTCCCGCGTACCGTGGTGGCCGCCTTCGTGCTGCTGGCGGCGCTGGCGCTCGCCGGCCTGCCGCGCCTCCAGCAGGAGGAGGACCTGCTGGTCTTTCTGCCGACGCACGACGCCGACGTGAAGCTGTTCACCGACGTCAGCCGCCGCTTCGGCGGACTGCGCGTGGCGCTGATCGGCTTCGAGGTGCCGGCGGGCGAGGACGTGTTCTCGTCGGGCGCGATCGCGCGGCTGCAGTCGGCCACCGAGGCGATCAAAAACGTCCACGGTGTCGATCGCGTCGCGTCGATCACCTCGCTGCCCGACGTCATCTCCGGACCGGCGGGCGCCGAGCTGACCGCGCTGGTCGCCGCTCCGCCGCGCGACGAGGCCGAGCATCGCCTCTTGCGCGCCAAGGTCCTGTCGCGCGAGTCGATGAACGGCAGCTTCGTGTCGAGCGACGGCTCGGCGGCGCTGATCCTGGTCTTCCTCGCCGAGGGCATCGGCGATCGCGAGGCCACGAACGCGCTGCGCGCCACCGCGCGCCACGAGCTTCAGCCGTACCCGGTCTACTTCGGCGGCGCGCCGTTCGCCGCGCGCGACATCTATGAAGAGGCGCAAGCCGACGTGTGGCGCCTCTCGCCGTTCGCGCTCGCCATCCTGCTGCTCGTGATCGTGCTGTCGTTCCGCGATCCGGTCGGCGTGGTGCTGACCATCGCGTCGGTGGCGTTCTCGGTGCTGTTGGTCATGGGCGGCATGGGCTGGTGGGGCGAAAAATTCACGGTCGCGTCGTCGGCGCTGCCGGTGATCCTGTTCGCGTCGGGATCGTCGTACGCGGTGCACGTGCTCGGCCGCTACTATTTGATCCGCGCGAGCAAGGACGCCAAGACCGCGATCCGCGAGTCGCTCGGCATCACCGGCCCGCCGCTGCTCATCGCCGCGGCGACGACCTCGGTGGGATTCTTCTCGTTCATCGCCACCGACGTGCCGCCGATGCGCGGCTTCGGCATCGCGTGCGGCGCGGGCGTGCTGCTCTGCTGGCTCACGTCGCTGACGCTGGTGCCGGCGGTGGTGGCGCTGTGGCCGCGCCAGGCGACGACCGCGCGGCAGCTCACCATCGTCGGCGACGGGCTGGTCGCGCTCTGGCACTTCGCGCGGCGCCACCGCTGGCTGGTGGTGGGCGCGTCGCTGGCCGCGGGCGTGCTCCTGGTCAAGCCGATGCTCGCGGTCACCGTGCGCATGGAGCCGCGCGCATTTTTTCGCAAGGGCTCCGAGCCGTGGCTGGCGGAGAAGTTCCTCGAGGATCGATTCGGCGGCGCGCACTTCGTGCAGGTGGACGTGCACGGCGACTTCGACGATCCGGCGAGCCTTCGCGAGCTCGATCGGCTCAACGCGTACACCCGCTCGCTCGACGGCGTGACGCAGGTGCAGTCGATCCTCGATCCGCTGCGCATCGTCAACGACGCGATGGGCGGCGGTAAACTTTTGCCGTCGACGGCGGCGCAGGCGGCCAACCTCTACTTCTTCATCGAGGGGCAGCCGGGCATCTCGGCGCTGCTCGCCTCGAGCCGGCGCGAGGCGCTGGTGCAGGTGCGCATCCGCGGCGAAGCGGGGCGCGTGGTCGAGGCGCTCGAGAGCTTCGTGGCGCACGATCTTCGCGCGCAGCCGACGTTGCCGTCGAGCGACGACGTGGCCGACCGCGTGGCGTGGATGATCCGCGGGCTCACCGGCCGGGTCGCCGACGGCGCGGCGCTGCACCGCGCGCTCAAGGTGATCGCCGGGCCGGGCGAGCGCGAGGCCGAGTGGCCGATGCTGCGCGCGCAGGTGGCGCGCAAGTTTCTCGAGAGCGAAGAGGCGCCGCCGATGGCCAAGGAGGCGCGCGAAAAGCTGCTGGCGCTGATCACCGACGGCTCGCCCGAGGCGCGCGCGCAGCTCGTGGCCGCGGCGCCGTCGCCGGAGGAGGGCGGCCTCGCGTGGCAGGCGCTGTCGACCAACCTCGATCAGGAGCGGCGCGCGCTGGCGGTGAAGCGCGCGCTGCCGATCGTCCTGCGCGCGGCCAACGTGCCCGAGACCGGCGCGGCCGATCCGCGCGTCGAGAGCGCGCTCGCCACCATCCTCGACGATCTCTTCATCGCCAAGGCGCCCGCCGTCGCGCGCGAGCCGCTCTGGGCGAAGGTCGCCGGCGAGCCGATCCTCGACCGCGGCTTCTCGCGCTCCGTCGGCCGCAACCAGGTGCGCTCGCTCGTCGTCTCGATCGTCGCGGTGCTCCTGCTGCTGGTCGCGCTGTTCCGCTCGCTGCGCCTGGCGATCGTCTGCATGGCGCCGTCGATGCTCACCATGATCGCCATCTTCGGCGTGATGGGCGCGTCGGGCACGCACATCGATCTCGCCACGTCGCTGGTGGCCGGCATCGCCACCGGCGCCGGCTCCGACTTCGCCATGCACTATATGTGGTACCTGCGCCGCGAGGACGCCGACTCGGTGTCGCGCACCGTCGGGCCGGTGATGGTGGTGTCGATCCTGCTCGTGTCGCTCGGCTTCGTGGTGCTGGCGCTCGGCCGCTCGCCGGTGATGCACCTGTTCGGTTATCTCGCCGGCCTGTCGATGTCGCTGTCGGCGCTGCTCACGTGCTTGCTGGTCCCCGCGCTCCTGAATAAAGTCGGAGGTTCAAAATGAAGATCCTACGTGCAGCCCTCGCCGCCTGTGTCGTCTCCGCCGCTGCGCCCGCGCTCGCCGATCCGACGGGGCCCGAGCTGCTCAAGAAGGTCGACGAGGCGCTCAACGCGTTCAAGGACGGCGTGTTCGACTCCAAGCTGCGCATCCGCGAGCCGAACGGCCAGGCGCGCGAGTACGCGTTCGTCACCTATCAGAAGACGCCCAACAAGCGGCTGGTGCGCTTCACCTCGCCCGGCGACGTGAAGGGCATGGGCGTGCTCGTCGAGAACGCCGAGACCATGTACGTCTTCTTGCCCGGCTTTCAAAAAGTGAGACGCATGGGCACCCATATAAAAAATCAAACCTTCATGGGCTCGGACTTTTCGTTCGAGGACATGTCGCAGCTCGCGCTCTCGGACACCTACGACGCCAAGCTCACCGGCAAGGACGACAAGTCGTGGATCCTCGAGCTGACGCAGAAGCCGGGGCTCGATCTCGAGTTCCCGCGCGTGAAGCTGTGGGCCGATCTCAACATGTTCCAGCCGCTGCGCATCGTGTACATGGACGCGTCGGGAAAAAATCTCAAAGAGCAGGTGCGCGACGGCTACAAGCAGGACTCGCCGATCCACTGGCAGCCGATGCGCGTGCTCATCACCGATCACCGGCGCAACGATCACCAGTCGGAGATCGACTTCGTCTCGACCAAGATCGACAGCGGGCTCGGTGACGACCTGTTCTCGGTGCGCTCGCTGGTGCGCGGACAGTGAGACGCGCGAGGGGGGCTTGCGGGATCGTCGCGGCGCTGCTCGCGATCGCGATCGCGGCGCCGGCGCGCGGCGACGTGGAGATCAAGTTCGGCGGGCAGATCTCGAGCGACATCCGCTATCGCCTCGGCGGCGAAGAGGTGCCGCCCGGCTTGAGCGCGGTGCCGTTTCCGTCGCAGCAGCGGTTGCTCAAGTACGGCTTCTCGCGCAACGAGAACCTGATCAAGGCGCAGCTCTCGCTGACGATCGGCGAGCGGGTCAAGGCGGTCGCCGACGTCGACTTCGTCTGGTACGGCTACTCCGACGTCAACGAGCTGCAGGCCGAGACGCTGCACGAGCGCGTCGATCCCTATCGGCTCGAGGCGCACGCGGCGTACATCGACGTGTACAAGATCCTGCCGCACGTCGATCTGCGCATCGGGCGGCAGGTGGTCGCGTGGGGCACGGCCGATCGTTTCAACCCGACGAGCAATCTCAACTCGCTCGATCTCTCCGACCCGGTGCTGTTCGGCAAGCCGCTCGCCAACGACATGATCCGGCTCGACTGGAACCCGTGGCGCGATCTGATCGTCACCGCGGTGTGGGTCCCGATCTTCCGCCCCGCGCAATTGCCGCGCACCGCGCCGCTCGCGCTCACCGATCCGGCGCGCCCGGCGCCGGTGCAGGAAGATGGAATTCGACTGCGCCTCGGACAGCTGGCACTAGCCAATCCGCCGACGGCGGTTAATGCCTACACCATGCTTCCGGAGCCGTCGATCGAGAACACGCAGGTGGGCGTGCGCATCGCCGGGCGGCTGCTCAAGCAGGACGTCTCGCTCTCGTACTATCACGGCCGCTTCGGCATCCCGTCGCCGTCGTTCACCGTCAACGGACCGAAGGGCGTGGTCTCGGCGCTGGTGATGTGGCCGCGCATGGACGTGCTCGGCGCCGACATCGCCGGCTCGATCGACAAGCTCGGCGGGCTCGGCTACTTCGCCGAGGTGGGCGTGTTCTTCCCGCAGGAGATCACCTACGGCATCTACAACGACGGCACCGGAACGATCACCGGCCACGATCCGGTCACGTTCGTGAAGCAGATGGACGGCTCGTATACGACCAAGCAGGATTATCCCGAAGCGCAGCGCGGCACCGTGATCCCGTCGACGCCGTTCGCCAAGTACACCATCGGCGTCGACTACACCTTCAAGAACGGCTTCTACCTCAACTTCCAGTACGTGCACGGCTTCATCGACGAGTTCGGCGCCGGGCGGCAGGGCTACGCGAAGGCGGGCGCCGCGGTCGGCGATGCGCCGCGGCTCGAGGAGCGCATCGGCGAGTACCTGGTGCCGACGCTGCAGATGAAGTTCTTCTCCGACCAGGTGCTGGTGCAGCTCGCCGGCGCGATCAAGATCCCGTCGATCCTCGACGTGGAGAAGAAGTCGTGCGCGGTGGTGAACCCGCTCGTCGAGTGGGCGGTGTGGGACGCGACGTCGCTCGCGCTCGGCGCGTTCATCTTCATCGGCGATCACGACACCAAGTTCGGTGATCCGGCGGCGGGCGCGAGCGAGATCTATGCGAAAGCCAAGTTCACGTACTGATCGGTTATTGATCGTTGACGCGCGGGCGTCCGCCGAATAAAACTCGCGACCCGGTCGTCGGAGGTGACATGAAGGCGCTGATTTCGATCATTGCGATCGCAGGCTTCGCGGGCGTCGCGAACGCCGGGCCGCGCGACTTCATCGTCGAGGCCGCGGGCGTCGGCGGCGACAAAGAGGCGGCGGCGCCCTACCTCGAAAAATTTCTGCGCTACATCGAAGCCGCCGCGGGCTGGCCGCCCAACTCCACCTCGGGCGAGTTCGCGCCCGAGCCGGCCGACGCGATCAAGTTCATCGAGAGCAAGAAGCCCGGCTTCGGCATGTTCGATCCGGAGCTGTGGCTCGAGCTGCGCAAGAAGCACGACCTCGTCGTGATCGCCACCGTCGAGGGCGTTCGCCAGTCGGAGAAGATGGTGATCGTGGCCAAGGATCCCGCGCTCAAGAAGCTCGACGATCTCAAAGGCAAGAAGCTGGCGTCGACGCACCTGCAGTCGCCGAAGTATCTGTCGAAGGTGGTCTTCGACGGGAAGATCGACGTCGCGACGTTTTTCGTGCTGCAGCCGGTGACGAGCATGATCAAGTCGGTGAAGAAGGTGGCCGCCGGCGATGCGGACGCGGCGCTGCTCACCGACGGGGAGTGGAATTCTCCGACGGTGCAGGGGATCGGCAAGGAGCTGCACATCGTGGCCTCGGGCAAATTGCCGCCGACGCCGGTGGTGGTGTTCAACAAGGTCGCCAGCGCGAAGGACCGCGAGGCGTTCGAGAAGGCGCTGCGCAAGATGTGCGAAGATCCCAAGGGCGCCGACGTGTGCAAGCAGCTCGACATCAAGAAGTTCGCGTCTCCCGACAAGGCCGCGTACGATGAGGCGGTGCGCCGGTACGAAAAGTGATCGCCCGCCCGATTTCGCTCATCGCCGTCGTCTTCGCGCTCGCGGCCTGCCCGCCGCTGAAGGGCACGCGCTCGGGCGCGACCGTCAAGGCGAGTGACCTGCCGTCGAGCGTCACCGACCTCATCAAATACGCCGACGATCAGTACAAGCTCGGCACCGCCGAGGGCATGGAGAACTCGCTGGCGGCGATCGACAAGGCGCTCGGCCTCGAGCCGCAGAACTACGAGACGCTGTGGCGCGGCGCGCGCGCGACCGGCTGGCTCACCGACGAGTTCGCCGATCGCCGCGTGGCCTACGGCGAGCGCGGCGTGGACTACGCCGACAAGGCGATCGCGATCGATCCCAAGCGCGTCGAGGGGCAGTACTACAAGGGCATCAACCTCGGCCAGGTGGCGCGCGCCAAGAACGGCCGCTCGCTCGTGCCCAAGGTGCTCGAGGCGGGCAAGGCGGCGATCGCGGCCGACGCGAAGTTCGACTACGGCGGGCCGCTGCGTCTCACCGGCGCGCTGCTCGCCACCGCGCCCGAGCCGCCCACCTCCGTCGGCGATCGCGAAGAGGGGCTGAAGACGCTCAAGCAGGCGATCGACGTGGCGCCCGGCTATCCGCTCAATCACCTGCTCTACGCCGACGGGCTGCTCAAGGACAAGAACTTCGACGCCGCCGAGCGCGAGTACAACACCGTGCTCAACGCGCCGCCGCAGCCGCAGTGGGCGACGCGCATCGCCAAGTGGCACAAGGAGGCCGAGGACGGTCTCAACCGCGTGCGCAACGCGCGCCGCGGCGCCACGTCGTCGTCGACGGGCGGCATTCCGTAGCCGCGGCTATTCCGCTTCCGGATCGGCGAACACTTCGGCGGTGAACAGCTCGAGGCGCGTCTCGGGATCCTTCCACGCGCCGGGCGGCAGGCCGGCCTTGCCGCAGGTCTCGTCGAGAAACTGCTCGCGATCCCAGCCGTGCTCGACCGCGACCTTCGGCAAGAGCAGCCCGCGGCGCGGACCGCGCGTGACCACCAGGCCGTGGCGGCCGACCTCGATGCGCTCGATCGATCCCGGCTCGAGCGGCGACAGGAGCGAGATCTCCAGCCGCGCGTCGCGCAGCTCCTCGATGCGCAGCGGCTCGAAGCGCGGATCGCGCGTGGCCGCCGCCACCGCCAACTCCTCGACGGCGAGATAGAGCGGGCGATCGGCCTCGACGCGTCCCATGCAGCCGCGCAATTCGCCGCCGACGTGCACGCTCACGAACGCGCCGCCCGGCACCAGCAGCGGCTTGCGGTGCGGCGCGCCCGGCGGCAGATAGCCCGTCGTCAAGAACTCGCGCAGCGTCGCGCGCGCGATGCGCAGCAGCTCCTTGCGATCGCCTTCGTCGAGCCTGTGCGCGAGCGGAGCAGGTGGAGCGGTTGGAGTCATCGCGTCGCCTCCGGCCGCCGGCCCGTCGCGAGCCAGCGTTTGTAGTCGGCCAGGATCTGCGCGTGATCGAACGCGAGCTCGGGCAGCGCGTCGAGCGGGTGCACGCGCACCGCCTTGGCGTCGTCGGCGGCGCGCGGCTCGGCGGCGGCCGGCACGCGCCCGACGAACACCACCGACACCGTCGGCCCGCGCGGATCGCGCGCCGGATCCGAGTAGGCGAAGAACTGCTCGGTGAGCTCGACGTCGAGCGAGATCTCCTCGCGCGCCTCGCGCCGCGCCGCGTGCGCCAGCGACTCGCCGGGATCGACGAACCCGCCCGGCAGCGCCCAGCCGTGCGGCGGATGCTTGCGCTCGATCAGCACCACGCCGCCCGCCATCGGCACGATCACGTCGACGGTCAACAGCGGCGTCGTCGGCCTTCCACTCATCCGTGCCCCTCCACCGTGAGAAACGAACGCAGCAGCTTTTGCAGTCGCGCCGTCTCGCCGCCCTCGCCGGCGAGATTTTTCTGCTCGGTCGGATCGCGCGCGAGATCGTACAGCTCGGTCGTGTTCTCGCTGATCTTGTGAATCAGCTTGAAGTTGCCGTCGATGATAGCGCGCCAGAGATGATTCCACGAGGGGGTGGGCAACAGCTCGGCGTACACCGGGAGCGCGGGGAGCTTTTCGCCGAGGAGCGCGGCCAGCACCGAGCGGCCGTGGAACGACGGCGGGCGCGGCGCCTTGACGAGATCGAGCAGCGTCGGGCCGAGATCGACCAGCATCACCGGCTCGTCGACGACGCGCGGCGCGACGCCGGGCACGCGCACGACCAGCGGCACGTGGAGCAGCTCGTCGTAGAGCGTCTGGCCGTGGAAGTACATGCGCTCGCCGCCGAAGCGGTGCTCGCCGAACGCCTCGCCGTGATCGGAGAAGATCACCACCGCGGTGTCGCCGTCGAGGCCGGTCGTCTTGAGCGCGTCGAGCACCTGCCCGATCGCGCGGTCATCGAACGACACCTCGCCGTCGTATTTCTCCTCGAGCCCCTTCAGTCCCGACGAGGTCGCGGGGAACTCGTCGTGCTCCATGTAGCGGCTGTGCGGCTCGAAGTAGTGGGTCCACAGCGCGAACCGCTTGCCCGACTTCTTCAGCTCCTTCAATTGCGCCAGCACGCGCTCGGTGATGCGCGGCGCCGCCACGTCGGTGTTCGAGTCGTGCAGCGTGAGCGCGCCGGCGTTGTCCCAGACGTCGAAGCCGCGCGCGATGCCGTTCTCCGGCTTCATGTAGAAGTGCGAGAACACGCCGACGGTGTGCAAGCCCGCCTTCTCGAGCGGCTGAAAGAAGGTGGTGTTCTCCGGCACGTCGAGGATGGGCGGGAAGTTCATGTTCATGCGCACCCACTTCACCTCCGACGGGAAACGCGAGGTGAGGAACGACGGGAACGAGCGCGGCGTGTTGGGCGCCTGCGCGTAGGCGCGGCGGAAGACGACCGCCTGCTTGGACCACGCGTCGAGGCGCGGCATCACCTTCGGGTTCAGGCGATCGGCCCTGAGCGTGTCGATGGTGATGATGAGCAGGTTGCCCTTCCATTGATACGCGGCGGCGGCTTTGGACGCGGGCTCGGCGTTCGCCGTCGGGCGCACGTCGATCTTCTGCGCGTCGGCGCCGTCGCAGTCTTGATCGATGCCGTCGCCCGGTTTGTCGTCGGCGCCGGGATGGATCGTCGGATCGCGATCGTTGCAGTCGCCGCCGCCGAGGCGCCCGGCGTAGCCGTCGTGATCGCGATCGGCGAGGCGGCGCGCGGCGCGGAACAGGATCTTCGCGCCCATCGACTCCTCGCCGACCAGCGCGATCGAGCGCGGCTCGTCGCCGAAGCGCAGCCACGTGACCGCGAGGCACAGCGCCAGCGCCGCGGCCACGCCCCACGTCGCCATCGCGCGCGCGCGGGCGGGCCAGCGCTCGCGCCGCGCGCGTCCCGGCCCGGCGTACCAGAACCACGCGTGGCCGGCGCCCGCGAGCGCGAACAGCGCCAGCGCCTCGACGGGACCGAAGTCGATCACGCGCCAGTCGACCGACAGCACCGCCGCGACCACCAGCGCGATCGTGCCGAGCGCGATCGCCGCGAGCACCACCAGCACGCGCGGCCGCGGCACGATCGCCACCGCGAGCCGCGCCACGCGGTAGATGGGAAACCACGCCAGCGCGCCGATCGGCACCGCGGCGATCGCCACCATCGCGGTGGTGAGCGCGCCGTTGCGCTTCGCGGCCATCTCCATGCCGAGCGCGATCGCGTAGCCGAACACCAGCGCGCCGACGAGCCCGAGCGCGCCCGCCGCCGCCAGCACGCCCGCCGCGTGCGCGCGATCTTTTTCCGGATCGCGGCGCACGCCGTCGAGCCAGCGGCGCGCGGTCTCGCCCACCGGCAGCGTGGCCGCGATCGCGCCGGCCACCACGCCGCCCGCGAGCGCGAGCGTCACGCCGGCCGCCGCGTAGAGGCCGAGCGCCGCCTCGAGCGCGCGCACCGCCGCGAAAAATCCGACCGGCTGATTGGCGCGCGCGATCGTCACCAGCACGTCGAAGATCGCCACGCCCGCCGCCGCCGCCAATCCCGCCCGAAGCGCGATCCCGAGCGCGCGCAGCATGACTCGTGGGGGCCGAACCGAAGGCTCCGTCATCTAGCTCTCAGATAGCACGCAAGCTCGCCGCGTTCACGTTCTGTGAGGCTTGAGCGGGCCGCTCGCGCGCCCTATAGTCCGCGCCCGTGAGCGCTCACGATCCCGAGCTTCCCGCCGCCGCGCGCGCGTTCGCCGACGGCGACGTCGATCTGCTGCCGAGCGCGCTCGCGTCCGAGGCGGTCGACGCGCTGGTGGCGCTCTTGGTCGAGCGCGCGGACGGCGCGCGGCTGGAGCGGCTGGCGGCGTCGCCGGACAAGTCGCTGGCCAAGCCGGCGCGGCGCGGTTTGCACCTGCTGCGCACGCGCGGCGCGAAGATCGCCGCGGCGCCGGCGCGCGAGTTTCGCGTGCACGGTCCGTACGCGTCGAACGAGCCGCCGTCGATCGCCACCAGCATCGACGGTCACGGCGAGCGCATGGTGTTCCTGGTGCGCACCGGCGTCGACGGCTCGGGCTTCGACGTGTTCCAGTCGCGGCTGTCGGAGGAGCGCGGCCTGGCCGATTTCGTCGGCGGCTCGATGGGACGCAAGGAGTGGCGCGCGCACGAGCGCGGCATCCTCGAGGAGCGCGGCATCTTCGCGGCGCGCGTTCCCGGCGCGCACGCGCGGCTCTTGGTCGAGCGCGCGTACGAGCGCAGCGTGGCCGAGAAACGCGCGGTGCCGAAGACGTTCGCCGAGGCGCGCATCGGCCTCGGCGCCGTCGAGCGGCCCGAGCGCCACCCGGTGTACGCGCTGGCGCCGCCGCTTCCGCTCGACGAAGCGCGCCCGCGCATCGGCGAGCTGCTCGAGCTCGACGCGTTCTCGGCGTGGGTCCCGAGCGAGGCGCTGCTCGGCGAGCTCGATCTCGAGGTCGGGCAGATCGCCACCAGTCGCTTGATCGTCGATCCCGCGCAGCGGCTCGAGCAGCTCGGCGCCGCCGTCGAGCGCGTCGCCGACCGCGCCCTCGCCGGCCCATTCCGCGCGCTTCTAGCCGAGCGTTTGCTGGAGACCGCCTACCTGCTCGCGCTCCGCGATCGCCTCGCCGACGCGCGCCTCACGACCGCCGCCGCCGATCTCACCGCCGACGCATCCATCACCGGCGCCTCCAATCCCCTCGTCCTCGCCCTCTTCGATCGCCTCGTCGACCGAACCCGCCTCGCCTCGCCCGATCCAAAACCGTAGCGCCCGCTTTCGCCCGGGGCGCGGAGCGAGCGTTACTCCTCTTCGCGGCGTTGGCAGAAGCCGCGCCAGCGTTTGCAGGCGCCGTCGGAGCCGAGGGTGCACGCGGCTTTGTAGTGGTTGCACTCGCCGTCGTGATCGCCGGTGGCGCGCGCGAAGTCGCCGGCCGTCAGGTGCGCGGTGAGCGAGTCGCGGTTGCCCGCCTCGAGCGTGTCGAGCATGCGCCGCGCCTCGGCGCGCTCGCCGTGCGCGAGGTGGTAGAGCGTCATCGCCGACATGCAGTGCTCGTTGCCGGGATCGCTCTTCAGGCACTCGACGAAGTGCGCGTGGCCCTCGTCGTACTGGCCGCGGCGCGCGTAGCTGTTGGCGAGCGCGCTCTGGCACTGCGAGCGCGCGCGATCGACGGCGAGGCAGCGCAGCGCGAGGTCGCGCGCTTGATCGTAGTCGCCGTCGTCGAGGCGATCGGCGGCGCGCGACGCCAGCTCGCCGGCGGAGAGCCGCTCGTCGGCGGCGGGCGCAGGCGCGGCGGCGGGCGGCGGTTGCGCGGGCGCGACGCGGGCGGCGCTCGGCGCGGGCGGCTCGGCGGCGGCGGGCGTGACGCTCGGCGCGGACACGGGCGCGGGCGGCGAGACCACCGGCGCGCGCGCGGCGACCACCACGTAGATCGCGCACGCGAGCGTCACCAGCGCAGCCAGCGCAATCAAACCGATCCGCACGACGTTCGAAGACTAACCCTTTCGCCGCGGGCGCGCTCGTTCTACAAAGGAGGGATGAAGCTCGCCACCGCGCTCGCGCTCGCCGCCTCGCTCGCCGCCTGCGATCAGAAATCGCCGACGGTGGTGCTGACACCGCCGCTCACCGCCGCGCCGCCCGAAGCCGCGCCGGCCGCCGCCGGGTTCGTCATCACCGAGCTCAAGCCGCCGCAGGGCGAACTGCCCGCGCTGCTCGCCGCCGAGGCCGCCAAGGCGAAAGCCAAAGGCCTCAAGCCCTTCATCGAGGTCTCCGCCACCTGGTGCGGCCCCTGCCAGAAGCTCAAGAACAGCCTCGGCGATCCCGTCATGACGGAAGCCTTCCGCGGTACGTACATCGTCAAGCTCGACCTCGACGAGTGGGAGACCGCGCTCGCCAAGGCCGGCTACCCGGTGAAGGTGGTGCCGATCTTCTTCAAGATGGGCGAGGGCGGCAAGCCGACCGGCAAGTCGCTCGACGGCGGCGCGTGGCAGGACGACGTCCCGGCGCAGATGGCGCCGCCGCTCAAGCGCTTCTTCAACTCCTAGCGCGCCGCGGCCGCCGCCAGGTATTTTTCCATGTTGCGCACGGACGCCTCGAAGATGCCGGCGCCGTATTCGGCGCGCGCGAGGTAGTAGAGCAGGGCGGGGCGGCGCTTGACGAACGCGGCGTCATCGAGGAGCGGCTTGAGGCGATCGACGGCATCGTCGGCGAGATCGGCTTTGTAGAGCAGGTAGCCGACGAGCAGCTCGAGATCGGGGCCGCCCTCGTCGACCCAGCGCTCGGGCCACTTGCGCAGCGCCATCAGCGCGTGGGCCCAGGCGCGCGCGCGCACGCCGCGCTCGACCTCGAGGTAATCGGACGCGATGCGCGCGGCGTCTTTCTCGTCGACGCCGGCGGGGACGCGCGGCGGCTCGAGGCCGCTCGAGCCCGAGTCGAGCTCCGGATGCTCGCCGTCGGTGAGCGGCACCTCGCGATCGTCGACCACGCGCTCGCCCAGCGCGGCGATCAACTTCTCCGTCGGCGAATCGGGCGGCGCGCCGTGACGTTTGGCGGCCGCGAGGAAGCGCTCGGCGGCGGGGCGCTTGCCGTGCGCGAGCAGCGAGCGCGCCAGGCGCAGCTCGGTCTCGCCGCGCGCCGCGCCTTCGCCGAGCCCGACGAGAAAACGATCGAAGCGGCCGTAGGGCCACTCGCTGGCGTAGACGCGCGCCAGGTAGGGATCGGACGTGCGCGTCGAGCCGAGCAGATCGCGCGGCGCATTGAACTCGATGAGCGCGTTGTCGTCGGTGTTGAGCGGCGAGCCGGCGGTGAACGCCGGGATCTCGTCGGGCGTCAGCAACAGGTACGCGATCAGATCCTCCGCCGACTCGACGCCGCCGCGCTTGAGCTCCGCCGCCAGCCGCGCGTCGCGCCAATTTTTTCGCAGTGCAGCAACATCGAGCCCGAGCGGCTTGTTGGTCGCCACCAGGATCACGTCGGAGGACAGATCCTCGGCGGAGAAGACGTACGTGTACGGGAACACCTCGGCGAACGAGCGCAGGATGGTCTTGATGTTCTTCGACGACATCTCGTAGAGCTGCGCCCACTGGCAGAACACGCCGTCGTCCTTCAAGCGCCGCCGCGCCAGCCGCCAGTAGTCGACGGTGAACAGGTTCGACACGCCGGTGATCCACGGGTTCGACGGCTCGGAGATGATCACGTCGTACTGCGCGTCCGACTGCGTGAGGAAGTTGCGCCCGTCGCCGATCACGATGCGCACGCGCGGATCCTGATCGGGGCGGTGGTTGTAGCGCTCGAAGAAGCGCGAGCCGGCCTCCACCACCGCCGGCTCCAGCTCGACGACGTCGGCGTGCTCGATCGGGAACTGCGTGACCGCGCCGACGGTGACGCCGGAGCCGTAGCCGATCACCGCCACGCGCGGCGCGTGATCGAGCGCGGTCGGGTGGAAGACGAGCGGCATCAGGCCGACCATGATCTGCGTCGCCATGTCGTCGCCGTTCGAGGCGTCGACCTTGCCGTTGTTCTTGAGCGCGATGGTCTTGCCCCAGCGCTCGACGGAGACGGTGGTGGCGATGCCGTCGTGGTAGTACTCGAGCTGCGGCAGCGCCCACTTGTTCGACTCGATGATGTCCTTGGCGATCGAGACGCGGAACAGGCCGGCGGAGAAGTGCGTCAGGCTCCAGCGCGGGATCACCGCGATCACGATCGCGGCGGCGGCGGGCAGCGCCAGCGCGAGCGCGAAGCGGACCGGGCGGGTTCTCGTCGAGACCAGCAGGAAGGCGCTGGTGAGGAGCACCGTGCCGATGGCGCCGAGGCCGAGGCCGCGCTGCAGGCCGATGAGCGGCAGCACCACGAAGCCGGCGGCGAACGAGCCGATGATCGCGCCCAGCGTGTTGACCGAGTACGCGGTGCCGACGTCGCGGCCGACGCGATCGGCGCCCGAGGCATAGATGCGCACGGTGAGCGGCAAGACGCCGCCCATGCACAGCGTCGCCGGCAGCACGGCTAGCGCGGCCAGCAGGAACTGGCAGAAGATGATGCCGTCGACCGAGAGCGCGTTGCCGCGCAAAAGCGCCAGAAACGCCGACGGCAATTTGTCCATGACGACGTACGAGAGGCCGATCATCGCTGCCACCGCGAGGTGGGTCGCGGCCAGCCACTCGACGGGGCGGCGCGAGCGTGCGGTGAGGCGCGCCATGATCGCGGCGCCCACGCCGAGGCCGATCAGGAACGCGAGCAGGATCAGCGTGAACGAGTACACCGACGAGCCGATGACGATCGCCAGCGAGCGCGTCCACAGCACTTGATCGATCATCGCCACGCCGCCCGACACCGCGAACGCCACCAGCGCGAGGCGGCGCTGCGATTCGGTGGCGACGAACGGATCAGGCTCGGGCGCCGGCGGCTCGACGGTGGCGGCGTCGAGCGTGGTCTCCGGATCGATCGCGCGCGCGCGCCGCCCGAGCAGGATCACCGCGGCGGCGAGCGTCAGGTTGGTCGCCGCCGCCGCGTAGTTGGTCGCGCGCACGCCCGCGCCCGGCAGGAGCAAGAACCCGCCGACGAACGTGCCCACCACCGCACCGAACGTGTTGATGGCGTACAGCGCGCCGACGGTGGCCCCAATATTCCTGGCGCGCGCGGTGCGATCGTCCGGTAGGACGAAGTGGCGCGAGAGGATCGGCAGCGTCGCGCCCATGAGCGTCGTCGGGATGAGCAGCAGCATCGCCGCCGCCACGAAGCGCCCGAGCGTGAGCGCCACCTCGTGGCCGCCGAACACGCGATAGAGCGCGCCGTTGAGCGCCGGGTACGCCGCGATCACCAGCGGCACCAGCAGCGCGTAGAGGCCCACGCCCGCCTCCGCGATCGCGTACGCGCGCAGCCGATCGGCGAGCTTGTCCGCCAGCCTTCCGCCGATGCGGCTGCCGAGCGCGAGCCCGCCCATGAACACCGACAGCACCGTCGACATCGCCAGCGTCGTCGAGCCGAACACCAGCGTCAGCTCGCGCGTCCAGACCTCCTCGAGCACCAGGCCGGAAGCGCCGGACAGGAAGAAGCAGGTGAGCACCAGGACGGCCATGAGCCGACGAAAATAGCGCGCCCGCTTCCAACGCGCCATCGCTTGATCTATAGATGGGGCAACCCGTGCGGCCGCTCGGCGGTCGAATGGCAAGTGAGCTACGCCCTGAGCGAGATGAAGCCGTTCAGCCTCACCAGCGCGTCGAGCCGCGCGCCCGCAGACGAAGCGCGGCGCGGCGCGGCCGTCGAGACCGACGAGCGCGCGCTCATCGAGGCGTGCCGGCGCGGCGAGCGGCCCGCGATGCACGTGCTCTACGAGCGCTACCGCCGGCGGGTGTTCGCGCTGATCGCGCGCATCGTCGGCGCGCAGGAGGCCGAGGAGCTGACGCAGGAAGTTTTTCTGCGCGCGTACCGCGGCCTCGAGAAGTTTCGCGGCGACGCGCAGCTCTCGACGTGGATGTACCGGCTGGCGGTGAACGCGGCGCTGTCGCACGCCACGCGCTCGGTGGCGCGCACGCGGCGCACGGCGTCGGAGGACGAGCTGCTGGCGCTGCCGGCGGCCGCGGCGCCGTCGACCGATCCGCGGCTGCGCGAGCGGCTGCAGGGCGCGCTCGACAAGCTGCCGGCGGGGTATCGCGCGGTGCTGGTGCTGCACGACGTCGAGGGGCTGCAGCACGACGAGATCGCGCAGATCCTCGGCTGCCGCGTCGGCACGTCCAAGTCGCAGCTCCACAAGGCGCGCGCGCAGATGCGGAAATTTTTGGGCGAGGTCGAGCGATGACGTGCTCGACGGAAAAGTTGTCGGCGCTGGCCGACGGCGATCTGCCGGCGCGCGACGCCGCGCGGGTGCGCACGCACGTCGAGACCTGCGACGCCTGCCGCCGCGAGCTGGCCGCGCTCGAGTCGATGAAGCTGGCGCTCGCCGACGAGGGGCGCATTCCGCTCGAGCCGCGCACCGGCTGGCAGCAGCTCGCCGAACGGTTGAACAAAGAGACGCCGGCGCGCGCGTCGTGGTGGAAGCTGGGCGCGCGCTGGGCGCTGGTGCCCGCGGCGCTGGCGCTCGCCGTCGGCGGCGGCTGGTGGCGGCATCACCGCTCGCCGGCGGTCTCGGACGATCAGCTGATCGCCGAGGCGGAGAGCGAGTTCCGCCAGGCCGACGCCGTTTACGTGCGCGCGCTCGACAAATTGCGCGCCGCCACCGAGCACGCGCGCACCGCGTGGCCCGAGCCGCGCCGCCACGACTTCGACGCTGCGCAGGCCGCGCTCGACGGCGCCACCGAGCAGTGCCGCGCGGTCGCGCGCGCCCGTCCCGCCGACGGCCAGGCCGAGGCGCTGCTGTTCGACGCCTACCGCAAGCAGATCGCGTTCTACCAGGAGCAGATCCTGCGATGACGCGCGCGTCGACGCTGCTCGCGCTGCTGCTGGTCGCGCCCGCGGCCGCGCGCGCCGACGAGACGGAGGAGAACTTCGTCTACATGCCGGCGCCGAACTCGGAGTCGCTCACGGTCGATCAGCCGCTCGGCCGGCTGACGCTCAACGGCTGGGACAGCCCGGAAGTGCGGATCCACTCGGTCAAACGCGCACCCGACGGCGCGACGCTCGACAAGCTCAAGGTCTCGGTCGAGATGCGCGACGGCAAGATCCACGTGCAGACCGGCGTGCGCGTCGGCGGGCAGTTCCGCTCCATGCCGGTGCAGAGCGCCAAGATCGATCTCACCATCGATGCGCCGCGCGGCGCGAAGGTGAACGCCACCACCTGGTCGGGCGATCTCAACGCGTCGGGGTTTCGCGCCGGCGCGGTGCTGGAGTCGCTGTCGAGCGGCGAAGTGCGCGCGCGCGAGATCCAGGGCAAGGTGGTCTCGCATTCGCACACCGGGCGGCAGTGGCTGGAGGCGATTCACGGCGACGTGGAGGCCGACGGCGAGTCGGGCGACGTCGAGCTGGCGCACATCGACGGCGACGTGCTCGAGGCCAAGACGGTCGAAGGGCAGATCCGCGCGCGGCAGGTGACGACGCCGGTGGTGCGGCTGCAGGGCGGCGGCATCGTGCTCATCGGCACGCTGCGCTCGGGCGGGCGCTACCAGCTGATCGCGCTCGACGGCGACGTGCGGCTCGAGCTCAAGCCGGCGCCGTTCTCCGTCGTGGCGCAGGCATCGGGGCGCGTGGCGAGCGCGTTCGCGCTGCGCGGAAAGATCGCGCCGAGCCAGGTCGACGCCGTGTACCAGGGCGGCGGCCCGTCGCTGGTGCTGCGCGCCGATCGCGGCGACGTGCTCTTGCAGCAGCAGCGCTAGTTCTTGGTTTCGCGCTTCTGGCGCTCGAGCTCGACGAGCACGTCGACCGCGTGCTCGAGCGTCTCGAGGCGGCCGGTGAGCGAGTAGTAGTAGGCCTCGTCGACGGGCGGCAGCGCCGAGAGCGCCTCCTCGAGCCGCTCGGCCAGCTCGGGGCGCGTGGCGAAGCCGGCGTCGTAGCCGTCGACGTCGGCGCGGCGCAGCGCCTCGGCGGCCATGCCCGCC
>Ga0070741_10007944_pt1 | contig 21587 bp, 15 predicted proteins | sample Coa_R1_4_FD_66440 | JGI IMG/M metagenome (GOLD analysis project Ga0070741, IMG submission 66440) | Surface soil microbial communities from Centralia Pennsylvania, which are recovering from an underground coalmine fire - Coalmine... | ecosystem: Environmental > Terrestrial > Soil > Unclassified ... | reverse complement strand
GCAGCCGGACGGTCCAAGCAGGCAACAGTATGAACCTTCCGGAATCTTCAAGTTGATGGCGTCGACGGCAGTGACGTTGCCGTAGATTTTCGTCACCTGAACCAGCTCTAACGCTGCAGCCTTGCCCGCCATCCGCCATCAGTCGCAATGAGTTATTTGCGGAAAAGAATGCAACGGATGTGCCAGAACGGGCGGAAATCGGGGTTGTTTGAGGTCGGCAACACCGACCGCCAATTCCGTGTCGATCCGGATTGGGCGGTTCGCCATCGGTTGACGAGACAGGCGTTTGACCGGGCGTCTGGAGCGCTCGAAAAGGCGTCAGCATCGAAACAACTGCCCAAAGATTGGGCTTCTATCTCAAATTTCAGGCAGGCTTCGAAGCCAATCCGCGCAGCGATCCCCTCGTCAGCTTGGCTATAGTTGTGGTGAGCGTCCTTTTGAGAACTCAAGCCCATGTCTTCCGACAACCTGCATATCGTCAATCATCCGCTGGTTCAGCACAAGCTGACGCTGCTCCGCGAAAAGGATCGCTCGACCAGCGGCTTTCGAGACCTCGTCAACGAAATCGGCATGCTGCTCGGCTATGAGGTGACGCGCGACCTTCCGCTCGAAACGGTCGAGATCGAGACGCCGCTCACGCCGATGAAGGCGCGGCGAATTGCCGGAAAGAAACTGACTTTCGCGCCGATCCTTCGCGCCGGCATCGGCTTTCTCGACGGCATGCTCGCGCTGGTCCCTTCCGCGCGCATCGCACATATCGGCCTTTATCGCGACCCGCAATCGCTCGAAGCGGTCGAATATTATTTCAAGGCGCCGCAGGACATGTCGGACCGGACGGTCATCATGATGGACCCGATGCTGGCAACCGGAAATTCCGCTTGCGCGGCCGCGTCACTGCTGAAGGCCCGTGGCGCGAAGGATATTCGCTTTGTATGCCTACTCGCTGCGCCCGAAGGCATCGCACATTTTCGGGAGGTTCACGGTGCGATTCCGATATGGACCGCCGCGGTCGACGATTACCTGAACGACCACGGCTACATCGTGCCAGGCCTCGGCGACGCCGGCGATCGGATGTTCGGGACCAAGTAACGACGGCCGCCCGCGCAACGCCACGATCGCGACCGTTCACACCTCAAGCCATTCCTTGCGAACGGCGTCATTGGCTCTGAGCTGGTCGGGCGTGCCTTCGAACACGATCCGGCCATGTCCCATGACGTAGACGCGATGCGAGATGCGCAGCGCAATCGACAGCTTCTGCTCGACGAGCAGGATCGAAACGCCGGCTTCAGCGATTTTCGCGATGAGATCGCCGACTTGTTGGACGATCAGCGGCGCCAGTCCTTCGGTCGGCTCGTCGATCATGATCAGTTCGGGATCGCCCATCAGGGTCCGGCAAACCGTCAGCATCTGCTTCTCGCCGCCAGACAGGACTTCCGCCGGCGTATCGGCGCGGGCCGCGAGGTTCGGAAACATCTCCAGCATGCCTTCGATGCGCCATTTGCCGGGACGGCGCACGTCCTTGATGCCGAGCAGAAGGTTCTGGCGTACGGTGAGCCCCGGAAAGATGTCGCGATGCTCCGGTACGTAACCGAGACCGCAGCGGGCGATCTTGTAGTTCGGCAAGCCCGCGATATCCTGACCCTTGAAGCGGATCGTGCCTTGCGGGGCGACCTCGCCCATGATCGCCTTCACGGTGGTGGACCGGCCGACGCCATTGCGCCCAAGCAGGCTCACAACCTCACCGGCGGCGATATCCAGATTGACGCCCTGCAGGATGTGGCTCTTGCCGTAATAGGCGTGAAGATCGCGGACCTCCAGCATCAGTGAGCCTCCTCGCCGAGATAGGCTTCCTTGACCTTCCGGTTGCCGCGGATTTCCTGTGGCGTGCCGGAGGCGATGATCTGCCCATAGACCAGAACGGAAATGCGGTCAGCGAGGCCGAACACCACGCTCATGTCGTGCTCGACGATCACGAGCGTGCGCCCCTCAGTCAGGCGGCGGATCAGCGCGACGGCGCGGTCGGTCTCGGCATGGCTCATGCCCGCGGTCGGCTCGTCCAGCATGATGACGCTGGCGCCACCGGCGATCGTGATGCCGATCTCGAGTTCGCGCTGCTCGGCATAGGTCAGAAGGCCCGCCGGTACGTCGCGGCGGTGACTGAGATGGATGTGGTCGAGAATTTCGGCGGTGCGCCGCTTCACCTCCGGCAGATGATCGACATTCTTCCAGAAGGCGTAGCGGTGGCCGGTCGCCCACAGCACGGCGCAGCGGACGTTTTCCCACACCGTCATCTTTGCAAAGACGTTGGTGACCTGGAACGAGCGCGACAGTCCGCGGCGGTTGATTTCGAACGGCCGCAAGCCCGAAATGACGTCGCCGTTCAACCGGATTTCGCCCGAACTCGGCTTGATGTGACCGCTGATCAAATTGAATGTCGTCGACTTGCCGGCGCCGTTGGGGCCGATGACGGCATGGCGCTCACCCTTGGCGATACTCAGGTTGAGATCGCGGATGATGTGCACATTGCCAAAGCTCTTCTGCACATCTTTGATTTCGATGGCGGCGGTCATGCGAGATATCCCCGGTCGCGGGCAACGCCGGCGGCGCGGTCCCAGGCTTCCACGACACGCCGCCAGGTAATGCGCGCAATCAGGAAGCCGCCGATGACGAGGACGGCCGCGGCCAGCCAGGTCGTTGGCGCGGTCGCATTGAACGGTATGCCGACGAGGTTGATGACGTTGCCCTCGCTCCCGGTCGTGGTGTAGTGGGCAACCGTTTCGATTGCGAGGATGACGCCGAGCGCCAGCGCCAGCGTCGGCAGCGCTGCGACGAGGTAAGACGGGATTACCGAGAGCCAGGATCCGGCCCGGATCAGCGGCCGGTGCATCATCAGAAGCCGCGCGATGCCGCCCGGCGCGAACATCACGATGCCGATGAAGATGATGCCGAAGTAGAGCTGCCAGACCGTGGTGACATTGGTCAGTCCAAGCTGCAGGTAGGTGACGAGGATGGCGCCGAGGATCGGTCCGAAGAAATAGGCCGTGCCGCCGATGAAGGCGGCAAACAGCACGAGGCCCGACTGCGTCGCGCCCAGATAGGCGGCGTTGGCGATCTCGAAATTGATGGCGGTGAGACCGCCGGCGACACCGGCGAAGAAGCCGGCAAATCCATAAGCGAAATAGCGGACGACGTGAGGATCGTAGCCGATGAACTCGACGCGTTCCGGATTGTCGCGCACCGCATTGCAGATGCGCCCGAGCGGGGTGCGGGTCAGCGCATACATCGCGATTGCCGACACCATCACCCAGAACGCGATCAGGTAATAGACCTGGCGCTGGGGTCCGAAGGTCCAGCTGAACATATGCGGCAAGGCGGTGCGATCGGTTGTGATACCGGATTCGCCGCCGAACACGCTGCGCAGGATCAGCGAGGATGACGCGACCAGTTCGCCGATGCCGAGCGAGATCATCGCAAACGCGGTTCCCGCGCGCTTGGTCATGACCCAGCCGACCAGGATCGCAAAAGCAAGCCCGCCGATGCCGCCGGCCAACGGAATGAATGGCAGCGGGATCGGCCAGTCGTGGTTTGCGACGGCGTTCATGACATGGACGGCAAGAAAGCCGCCGAGCCCATAGTGAACCGCGTGTCCGAACGACAGCAGCCCGGTCTGGCCGAGCAGGATGTTGTAGGAGAGCGCGAAGATGATGGCGATGCCGATCAGGCTGAACGACGTCAAGGAGCCGCCTGAGGAGAAGATCAGCGGCAACAGAATGAGCGCGATCGCAGCGATCAGCCAGGTCGCGTAGAAAAGGACGCGACCCTCCGACCGCTCCTTCACCTCATGGGCTGCGGTGACCTCGCTCATGTCTCACGCGTCCCAAGCAGGCCCATCGGGCGGACGATCAGGATCAGCACGAGCAACACATAGGGCAGGATCGGCGCGATCTGTGCGATCGTGACATTCCAGACGTCGGTCAGCACCGACGGCCCGAGGCTCGGATCGAGCGGCCCGAATACGCTTGCCAGCGAACCGTTGAGGGCAACCGCAAAGGTCTGGATCAGCCCGATCAGCAGCGAGGCGATGAAGGCGCCGGGCAACGAGCCGAGCCCGCCGAACACGATCACCACAAACAGGATCGGGCCGAGAAACGCGGCCATGTCGGACTGCGTCACCAGCGACGGACCGGCGATGACACCGGCAAGGCCCGCAAGCGCACTGCCGACGCCGAACACCAGCATGAACACGCGCCCGACATTGTGGCCGAGATGACCGACCATGCTCGGATAGGTCAGCGCGGCCTGCACGATGAGGCCGACGCGCGTTCTCTTCAGCGCGATCAAAAGCGCCACGAAGATTGCGACCGACACCGCCAGCATGAAGATCTTGTAGGCGGGATAGTTCGTCGAGAACACGGTGAAGGCCGGGAAATCGAGCGCGGTGGGAACGCGATAGTCCACCGGGCTCTTGCCCCAGATCATCGAGACAATTTCCTCGATCGCGAAAGCCAGCCCGAAGGTCAGCAGCAGTTCGGCGACGTGCCCGTGCTTGTGGGTGTTGCGCAGGCCGTAGCGCTCGACCGCCATGCCGACAGCGCCGACCAGAAGCGGCGCCAGCACGAGAGCGGGCCAGAAGCCGATCCATTTTGTGAGCTGATAGCCGAAGAAGGCGCCGAGCATATAGAAGCTGGCATGGGCGAAATTCAGCACGCCCATCATGCTGAAAATCACGGTCAGCCCGCTGGACAAGAGGAACAGCAGCATCCCGAACAGAACGCCGTTGAGCGTTGAAATGACGATCAGCTCAAGCACAGCGCCCCCGCTGAATGGCTCGATGAATCACTAAGCGAAAGGTTCGACAAAGGCCGCCAGCATCCTGCCTGACCATCCGCCCCGGCGCCAGCACGGAGCCGGGGCGGACAGATCATCAATCAGGCCGCTTCATTTTGCAGGTGGTCGGCAGGACCGTCTGCGCGGTGTCGACTCTGGATACCAGATGCCAGCCCCAGCCGGTTCCTTCCTCGTCGAACGGATCTTTCGCCTTGTCCGTCAGGGTGCCGAACGAGGAGATGTAGATCGGCTGGAAGAACTGGTGGTCGTCCTTGCGCATGAAACCTTCGCCGCCGTCGAGGACGTCGAACTTCATGCCCTCCAGAGCCGCGGCGACCTTCACCGGGTCGATCGAATTGGCTTTCTCGGCCGCAGCCTTGAACATCCGCATCTCGTTGACCGCGCGCGGATACCATAGCGACATATTTTCCTTGGCGCGGAATTCCTTCTCGAAAGCCATCGCCGTCTTGTCGCCGGAGTTCGGGATGCCCTCGCTGATCTGGTACACCGTGTGATCGAGGCCGGTCTGCTTGATCGCGGTCGGCCCGCCGGCGCCGCCGGCATAATAGGTGTACCAGTTGACCTTGAGGCCGGCATCCGCAGCCGCCTTCAGGAGCAACGCAAAATCCTGACCCCAATTGCCGGTCACGACGGTGTCGGCGCCGGAGGCCTTGATCTTGGCGACGTAGGGCGAGAAATCGGTGATCTTGAGCAGCGGATGCACCTCATCGCCGACGATCTCGACATCGGGCCGCTTTTCCCCGAGCATCTTGCGCGCCTCGGTGCGGACCGCCTGGCCAAATGAGTAATCCTGGTTGATCAGGTAGACCTTCTTGATAGCCTTCTCGCCCTTCATGTAATTGGTGAGCGCTTCCATCTTGATGTCCGAATTGGCATCCCAGCGGAAGTGCCAGAAGCTGCACTTCTCATTGGTCAGGGCCGGATCGACCGCGGCATAGTTGAAGAACAGCATTTCCTTGCCGGGATTGCGCGCGTTGTTCTTGGTCACGAAATCCTCGAGCGCCGCAGCCACCGAAGACCCGTTTCCTTGCGTGATGTAGTGGATGCCGGCGTCGACCGCCTTCTGGGCCTGGACCAGGCTCTCCTGCGGGTTGGTCTTGTTGTCCATGGGCACGATCTCGACCTTGTGGCCGAGGATGCCGCCCTTGGCGTTCAGTTCATCCGCGAGGAACTGATAGGTCTTCAGGCCGCCCTCGCCGACGCTGGCTCCGCCGCCCGACAGGGGATCGATGTAGCCAATCTTGAGGCTGTCCTGCGCATGCGCAGCGCCCATCAGCAGTGGCATGGCCATCGCAACCGTTATGATCGTTTTTCGCATGCTGAGGCTCCCTCCTTTGAGTTCTTGAGACCGATGCAGGTCTTGTTCGTTGAATCTTATTCGTTGAAATAGGCAAGGTCATTGATAGTTCGGCGGGCCGAGCGTTGACAAGCCTACAACTTTCGTCGCGGAGAAGGTCAGTTAATTGACGGGCGGTAACCCTGCCCTCCCTTGCGGCCGACCGGCAAATCGCCGTTATGGCCGCCCCGCGTATTACACCCGATTCCGAGGGGCGCTTTGCGAGCGTCACAAAGCGTTGGGCGCGAGCTAGTTTGCTCCCTCGAGGCGCTGATCGATCTCCTGCCGCAGCAATGCAAAATCGACCGGCTTTGTCAGCAATCCCGTTGCGCCACCCTCGATCGCCTTACGCTTGGTATCGGAATCGCCATAGGCGGTGATCATGATGACCGGCACATCGGGCCGCAGCGCCTTGACCTTGGGCAGCATTTCGAGCCCGGTCATTCCGGGCATGTTGATGTCGGAGAGAATGAGAATGAGCGAGGGACCGGTATAGTTGGCAATGACTGACAACGCCTGCGCGGCCGAATTGGCAAAATCCATTGCAAAGCGCTGGGCGCGCAGATCACGCCGAAAGTGTTGGCGGAACAATTCCTCTACGTCCGGCTCGTCATCGACGACGAGAATGTATGCACTCAATTTGCGCCTCCAGGATTTCTCCGCGCCGCCAATTCGCGCGGCAGCGTAATGATGAACTCGGTAAATGCGCCCGGCCTGGTCTCGACGTCGATGCTGCCGCCGTGTTGTTTCACGACGATGTCATAGCTCATGGACAGCCCGAGCCCGGTACCCTCGCCAGCAGGCTTGGTGGTGAAAAAGGGATTGAACATCTTCTCCCTGACTTCGGCCGGGATTCCCGTGCCGTTGTCGCGAATGCGGATCTCAACGCTCTTGCCGAGGTCCTTTGTCGCGGCACTGAGCGTCGGCTCAAAACCATTCTCGCCCGTCTCATTGCGCTTGGACGCGGCATAGAACCCGTTGGAAATCAAATTGAGAAGCACCCGCGTGATCTCCTGCGGATAAAGCTCGATCGTACCGGCGGCGGGATCGAGGTCGCGCTTGAGCGTGATATTGAAGCCGGATTTTTCCGCCCGCGCACCGTGATAGGCGAGATTGAGGCTCTCTTCCACAAGTGCGTTGATGTCAGAAGGACGACGCTCGCCCGACCCCTCGCGCGAATGCAGCAGCATGTTCTTGACGATGGAATCGGCGCGCTTGCCGTGCTGAACCACCTTTCCGAGATTGTCTTTCAAGAGGCCGGTCAGCTCTTCGACCTCGGCGCGGGTGGCTTCATCGAAGACCACCGGATTGAGTAAGTTTTTAAGCTCGTCGGTCAGTTCCGCCGAGAGCGCCGAGAAATTATTGACGAAATTGAGCGGATTCTTGATTTCATGCGCGATGCCGGCGGTGAGTTGGCCGAGCGATGCCAGCTTCTCTGTCTGCACCAGACGGTCCTGCGCGGCGCGGAGGTCGTCGAGCGACTTTGAAAGCTCACGCGTGCGCGCCTGCACCTCGTCGAACAGGCGAACGTTTTCGATCGCGATCACCGCCTGGTCGGCGAAGGTTCGCAGCAGTTGCACGTGATGGTCCGAGAAGGCGCCTGGCTGGACGCGGGTGACGGCGATGAAGCCGATCGAAGCGCCCTTATTTGTCAGCGGCGCGAACAGCATGCTGCGAAAGCCGCGCGCACGCGCGATGTCGAGGATTTCGCCGGTGAGCGCTTCGGTATCCGGAACCTGCGCGACCTCACCATCCCGGGCCATCTGGAACGGCACGAAATTGTCGAGCGGACTGGGGAACGTCGATTTCAGGACCTCGTCCGCTTCGGGGGTCGTCGGTGTAAAGGCCATCAAATGGGCCATGCCGTCGATGAAGCGGAACACGGTGGCAGAAAAGCCGCCGACGAGGCTGTTGGCCCGCGTCGCGATCGCCTCGAACACCGGTTGCACGTCCGAGGGCGAGCTTGCGATCACTTTCAGAATGTCGGCGGTCGCGGTCTGCCGCTCCAGCGCCTCCTGCGTCTCGTTGAACAGCCGCACGTTCTCGATCGCGATCACGGCCTGATCGGCGAAGGTACTGACAAGTTCGATCTGCCTTGCAGTGAACTCCTGGACTCGCCGCCGGGCGATCACGATCACGCCGATCGGCTCATTTTCGCGCAACAACGGCACGCCGAGCGCCGTGCGCTGACCGGCCAGGGTGGTCGATTCGCTCAGCGTGTATTCCGGGTCACTGGCGACATCGACGATTTGTACCGTGCGACGATCAAGCACGGCGCGGCCGGTAATTGTGCCGCGATCGGGCGTAATCGGATGGGCTTTGAGGAATTTCGCGTATTCGTCGGAAAAGCCGACTGAAGCGCCCGCCCGATAGATCTCGCCTTCGCGCCGCATGATGAAAGCCATTTCCGCATCGCATAGATGCGCGGCGGCCTTGACCAGCGTATCGAGCACGGGCTGCAATTCAAAGGTCGAACGGCTGATAGTGCCAAGGACTTCTCCGACCGCCGTCTGCTGCTGCAGCGATTCCGTAAGGTCGCGCGTCTTGGCCTGCACTTCTTCAAACAGCCGCGCATTTTCGATCGCGATCACCGCCTGGTCGGCGAAAGTCTGGACCAGGTCGACCTCGCGCTGCGAGAAGAGTCCTGTCCGCTTGCGCGCCAGCGCAAAAACGCCGACACCGCGCCCTTCGCGCATCAATGGCACGAACAAGATGGACTTGAAGTCCAGCACCTCGCTGAATTTCTTGAGAAGGCCAATTTCTGTCTCGTTCGACACATTGGCAATATTGCGGACCGCCCCTGCAAGAAGGGTCCGGCCGAGATAAGTTGAACTGTTGGCCTCCAGCGGTGTCCTTCTGAGAAATTCAGCCTGGGCGGCGTCAGCCTCTGCCACGCCGCGCGCGATGAGAACATCACCCTCGCGAAGATAGAGCGCGCTGATCTTTGCTTTGCACAATTCGCCAGCCGAATGTGCCAGCGTATTCATGACCGAGTCCAGGTCGAACGCGGAGCGGCTGATCACCTTGAGCACGTCGGCGGTCGCGGTCTGCTGCTGCAGGGATTCACCGAGATCATCGGTGCGTGCGCGCAATTCGTTCAACAGGCGAGCGTTTTCGATGGCGATCACAGCCTGCGCGGCGAATCCTTGCAGGGTTGCCAGCTGCTTGTCGTCGAAGGGTCGCACCTCCTGCCGTGCGGCAATGATGCGTCCGAAGGCTACACCGTCCTTCAAGAGAGGCACTGACGCCATCGTTCTGATACCGCCGAGTTCGACCGCGGCGCGGAGAGACGGCTCGTCGGGTTGCTCCCTCAAAGTCTCAACCATGTCGACCCGCTGCACCGGATGATCTGCAAACAGGCCGGCCCGCACGCCCTCGGTGATGGGATAGCCGGCTTGCAGAAACTCGGAGAAAGCCGGCGTCATTCCACGGATCGCGACGGGCTGGACCCGGCCGTCCTGATAAAGCTGCAGGCTGCCGCAGGGCGCGCCGCAGAGCTGGTGCGCCTTTTCCAGGATGCATTCGAACACGGGCGCGAGGAAGCCGCCGGAGCCGTTGATGGTGGCCAGAATATCGGAAGTCGCCGTCTGCCGCTCCAGCGCCTCGCGCGTCTCGTTGAAGAGCCTCGCATTCTCGATGGCGATGACGGCCTGATCGGCGAAGGTGCGCAGGAGCTCGACGTGGTGATTCCCAAGTACACCTGTCTCTCGCCGGGTGGACGCGATAAACCCGATAAAATTGCCATGGTTCATCAGTGGCGTGAGCGTGAGGCCACGCCAACCGCGGGCGCGGCCAAGCTGCCGCGTATGCGCATCGGCCGTTTCGGAGTCGGCGATTTGCGCAATCTCGCCGTTCTCGACCAAAGCAACGGCCCCGACCTCGCTTCGATGCCGCGGATGCGCCGCGACAAGGATCGCATCCGCTTCCGGATTTGTCGGAGTGAAGGCCACAAGATGCACCATATCGTCGACGACGAGATGAACCGCGGTCGAGAAACCGCCGATCAGCCGCCTGGCGCTGGATGCAATGGCCTCGAACACCGGTTGCACATTATCAGGCGAACTTGCGATCACTTTCAGAATGTCCGACGTCGCCGTCTGCCGCTCCAGCGCCTCCTGCGTCTCATTGAACAGGCGCGCATTCTCGATGGCGATCACTGCCTGGTCGGCGAAGGTCGAAACCAGTTTAACCTGACTTTCGGTGAACGGCTCCACGTAGTCACGCGCCATTGCAAATGCGCCGATCGATTCGCCGTCGCGGAGCAGCGGTACTGCCAACATCGAGCGAACATTCCCAATTCGAGCTGCGTCCTTTTCCTCATATTCCGGGTCATCCCACGCGTCCAGAATCTGGACGGGCCGTTTTTCCAGCGCAACTCGCCCGACCAATGTGCCGCGCCCTGGACGAATCTCGATGTGCTGCTCATGCTCACGATAAGCCGGCTCCAGGATCTGGCTTGCCGCGTAGCGATAGACATCACCATCTCGCCGGAAAATCTGGGCGGGACCGGCGTTGCAAAGCCGGGCAGCGGTCTTCACAAGCATTCGCAGTATTGCGTCAACGTCGAACGAAGATCGACTGATCGTTTGAAGGACTTCGGCCGTCGCGGTTTGCTGCTGCAACGCCTCGGTTAAGTCGTTCGTTCGCTTCCGAACTTCGTTGAACAGCCGCGCGTTCTCGATCGCGATAGCAGCCTGTGCCGCAAAGCTCCGTACCAGATCGATCTCGCGATCGGAGAACGGACGCACTTCCTGACGGTAAATGACGAGGGCGCCAACCAGCACATCGTCCCTGAGAATCGGCACGCCCAGCGTCGACCGTGCACCGCCAAGCTTCGCGCCGAGGCCCGGGACGCGATCTGCCGCATAGTCCGGCGTGTGCTGCATCTGCCGCGTTGTCTTGATCCGGTCGAGCATGCCGCCCTTCGGGGACTGAACCGGCCCGGGACGCCTCATATATTCCGCAAGCGCCTGCGGCGCACCGACGTCCGCCGCAAAGTAGAAGGCCTTGCCATCGAAACGGTGCACGGTGCCGAACTTGGCATCGCAAAGACGGGTCGCGTTCTCCAGCACCATTCTGAAGACAGGCCCGAGCTCACCGGGAGAGTTGGAGATGACCTGCAGGATTTCGGCGATGGCGTCCTGTTGCAGCCTCGCGGCCTTCAATTGCTGCCGTAGCGACGCGGCCTCTGACCCCGGAGAAGTCTCCTGCTTTCGGGTCGTTGCCTCGGCAACCTTTGATTTGGCCGATTTGGGCTTGCGCGATGCAGTTCCCGCGGCTTTAGGCGCGCCGGATTTTCGCGCCCGCGGCTTGTTGCGACCGGCCGCCGTGGCACGCTTTCCTGCTCGTTTCCTGGCCTTTGCCATTCATTCCACCCCTCGCCAAAAATACCCGATCCGGGCGTGGGCGCAAACGCCGGCAAGGTAAAAGATGACCGCTGAAGGCAAAGTCAACCAGCGCCCAGAAATCCCCCTTGCGCCGACGGGCAAATCATCGCTACCAGCTCGCCCGTTTCACGCCCGATTCCGAGGGACGCTTCGCGATCGTCACGAAACGTTGGGCGTGGAATGCGGTGGACGTAGCGGTGCGCGCGACGAAGCGCACTGCTGCGAACGGCGAAGTCGTGTGGTCCTGATCTCTCGACGCTGAGGTCAAGCGAGCGACAATGCTTGCGCATTGTGGCTTGCGACGGGGGCAAGAAAGCCCGATCCCCGGGGAGAGCGCGGAGGAAGCCGTAAAACCATCGCGCAGGGAATGCCGGATTGTTCGGCCAACCTGTGGTGACTAACTCGTGTGCTTTTTTCATTCGCAAGCGAGGCTGCGGGTGAGCCTGATCACCCGGCATTCCCTGCGCCCTCCCTTGGGAGGACGCGAACGAAAGCGACAACCCGGACGCCGATCGCGCCGCGGGAATGTGGAGTTTTGCTGTTTGACAGGTTCATCAGAAACCGGCCAGTGCCGCGCGCCGCGGCAAACGCAATCGAACCGGCGGCTCCAGCAATCAATCTCGGCAGCGGAAGCCGCCGGTCCCCCGATGGCCGCCGCTGTCGAGCGCGCATCCCGGCGACAAGCCTGATGGCGCGGACTGCACTGCTGGAGCATAAGCACCCGGGACAGAGGCAGGGCTACGCGCATATCGCTTCGTCACCGACCGCAGCCGTGAAACAGGCTCGTGGCGCCGCTCGCACGAACCCCTGGAATTCAGGAAGTAGCCGCTGTCGCAATCGATCTCGACGCAACGATCGCCAGCCGCGCGCTCACCTCGCGCGCAGATCAAGGGGCATACGCGATCATGAGCGTTGCGAACCGCATCCAGCGCTTCAAGGCTCGCAACCTTGACGTCGAATTTGGTTTTGGCGTTCTTGTTGAAGAGCTCGAGCGACCGCTGGGAACCCTCGTCCCAGTCGCCGTCAATCTTTCCCGCGTTGCAGCCAACGCGTTTCAAGTGAGCCTGCAGCAGTCGCGCGATATCGGCCTTGCCGATTTGCGGAGAGGACGGTGGCGCCGCCGGCTGGTCCGTTGCGCCAGGTGCGAGCGCCGCGACCTTCCCGGCACTGTCCTTGTCCGCGCCTTTGGCGTCATCGACCTGACGCTGGGCCTCTTCCACCGCTTGACGCTTGGTTTGCTCGACCTCCCGCCGCGCAGCTTCCGCGCGCTGCTGTGCGAGCTGCGCCTGCTGCTTTGCTTCTTCCAGCTCCTTCGACTGTTCGGCAAGCTGCTGCTTCGCTTCGGCCGCCTGCCCCGCTGCCGGATCATCGATGCGCTTCTGCAGCTTCTCGGCTTTCTGCGCCGCCTGCGCCTCGGCGTCGCGCCGCGCCTTGTCAGCCATGGCCTGAGATTGCTCGGCAGCCGCCAACCTGTTGAGCTGGGCGCGTGCGAGATCCGCATAGAAGCCGTTCGGGTGGTTTGCGAGGAAGGATCCCCACACTTCCTTCGTTCCGAGTTGCGCGGCGAACTCGTAGTCGACCCTTGCGTCGAGATCGGCCTGCGGCAGCTTTTCCGGTTGCGGCACCAGAGCGAGCTGATCGCCACCGAGCGAGCCGTAGACAAACGGCTCCTGGCGGTTGGATGTCCTTTTCAAGACCTCGTCGCGAACCCGGCCGAAGGCCACGCGCACATCCACCCCGGGCTCGGCGATGTATTTGACAAGGGCTGACGCGTACTCGCTGTTTTTGCCGGCGCCATCGTCCGCGACTGAGCCTGCCTTGGTCGCAAACGCGATCAAGGTATTGGATGACGTCGGCTCGACTCTGGCCAATCCCCGGCCGATCGAACGGCTCGCCATGGTTCTCTTCATGGTCTTGGTGAAGGGATTGTCGCGGCAGGCATCCAGAATGACGAGCCGCAGGCGCTTGACCGAATCAAGCGCGCGCAGCACGCGATCGAGCGATACGGCTTCGTCCTCGACGTCGAAATCGCTCGCGAGTTTTGCGTCCGCGGGAATGAGGTAGTTCGATCCCTCGACTTCAATGCCGTGGCCCGCATAGTAAACCACCGCAATGTCGGCATCTTTCGATTTCTCGGAGAATTCCCGAACCACGCGCCGCAGCTCGACAATCCCGAGATCGCGCCGGTCGTCGACGACATCGAAACCGGCCCGCTTGAAAAGCGCACTCATTGCTTCGGCGTCGTTGGCGGGATTAACGAGGCGCGGAACCTGCTTGTAACCGGAGATGCCGACGACCAGCGCGACGCGCTTGTCTGCGTGTGCGGCATCCGCGAAAACCAGGAACAGAAATCCGGACAAAATAAATAGCAGGGACCGCGCCATAACTCTCTCCCGGCATCCCATTGTTATCAAGGCAAGGCTGTTCGGGCAATTCGATCGGAGAAGCCGGACAAGCGGATAGAGATCAGAAGCGCCGCATCGCCACTTCTCAAAATGCGCAACCCAGTTCCCAAAATGCACATTTTTCCTTCAGGTCCTTTGACTTTTGGTCGCAAATCGAGGCGCGTGGGTTCAGACGGATTAGCCAGCACCTCGATCATCTTACGGCCTGTCCCGGAATGAAGCCGTGATCTGCGTCACGTTTTGATAAGGATTGTTCTCTTGCGCCGACGGGCAAATCACCTTTACGGCCTTCGTCCACGCAACGACCGACGCCAGTCGCGCTGCAGGAATGCAGGTTTTAAGTTTTTTGCTGGTTGACAGGCTGATCAGAGGTCTATCCACACTCGTCATTCCGGAATGCGGCGTCGGGCGCAGGTCCGGAATCCATGGAGTCGATCGAATGTGCGGAGAAATGGATTCCTGGCTCGATGCTGGCGCCTCGCCCCGGAATGACGACTGCTACGCAGCCCCCTTCCCGTACACGATATTCGCGCGCTTCTCGAAGGCAGCGGAAAAGCGCGCGAACGCGGCATCGAACATCGAGCCCATCAGCAGCGCGAGCATGCGGCTCTTGAACTCGTAGGAAATGAAGAAACCGACGTCGCAGGCGTTGTCGCCCTTCGGCTCAAACGCCCACCGGTTTTCCATGTTGGAGAACGGCCCGCGCAGATAGCGCACGGTGATCTTCAGATTGGCACGATCGAGCGTCACCTCGCTGGTGAAATTTTCCTTCACCAACTTGAACGACACGGTCATGTCGGCCACGACGACCTCGGTGCCGTCGGGCTTCGGCGTCCGCTGGCGCACCTTCAAAGAGTGGCAGAGCGGCACGAATTCGGGATAGCGCTCGACATCGGCGACGAGGTCAAACATCTCGGATGCCTTGTGCTGCACCCGCCGCTTGTTGGAGAAACTCGGCATGGTTTTAGCGGGCAATGCCCGCGCGCGCCGCCTGCAACCTCGCGAAATCTTCGCCGGCATGATGCGACGAACGGGTCAGCGGGCTCGCCGATACCATCAGAAAGCCCTTGGTGTAGGCGACCTTCTCGTAGCCTGCGAACTCGTCCGGGGTCACATAATGCATGACCGCATGATGCTTTCGCGTCGGCTGCAGATATTGCCCGATGGTGATGAAGTCCACATCCGCCGAACGAAGGTCGTCCATCACCTGCAAGACCTCGTGGCGCTCTTCGCCGAGCCCAACCATGATGCCGGACTTGGTGAAGAGGGTCGGATCGAGTTCCTTCGCCCGTTGCAGCAAGCGGATCGAATGGAAGTAGCGCGCGCCGGGGCGCACATTGAGATATCGCGACGGCACCGTTTCGAGATTGTGGTTGAACACGTCGGGCTTCGCCGCGACCACAACCTCCAGCGCACCGCCCTTGCGCAGGAAGTCAGGCGTGAGGATTTCGATCGTGGTCTCCGGGCAGCGCGCGCGGATGGCCCGAATAACTTGCGCAAAGTGCTCGGCGCCGCCGTCGGCGAGATCGTCGCGGTCCACCGACGTGACCACCACGTGTTTCAGCCCGAGCTTGAAAGTGGCCTCCGCCACATGGTCCGGCTCGGCCGCGTCGAGCGCACCCGGCATGCCGGTCTTGACGTTACAGAAGGCGCACGCGCGGGTGCAGGTGTCGCCCATGATCATGAAGGTCGCGTGCTTCTTGTCCCAGCACTCGCCGATGTTCGGGCAACCGGCTTCCTCACAGACGGTGACGAGGCCGTTTTCCTTGACGATGTTGCGGGTGTCGGCATAGCCGCGCGTGGTCGGCGCGCGAACGCGGATCCAGTCCGGCTTCGGCGGCGAGAGCGCGTCCGGCCGGTTCGCCTTTTCGGGGTGGCGCGGGCGCACCGGCGTGGCGGAGACGGTATCGACGATCACGACCATTGAGAATCCGTGGTTTTCCTCAATGATCTAGCTAATCCGGCGGAGTAAGAACCGCAACCGCTCGCTTTGGCCGGGCTAGCGCCTTATACCCAGCCATGCTCCAGAAAACCGCGCCGACCGACCCAAAACCCGGCAAATTGCTCCGGAAAGCCTTCTTTGACCGCAGCGTACTTGAGGTCGCGCCAGACCTGATTGGCGCGACGCTGCTGGTCGGCGGCGTCGGCGGGATCATTGTCGAGGTCGAGGCCTACCACCACACCGAGCCGGCGGCACATTCCTACAACGGGCCGACGACGCGCAATGCGGTAATGTTCGGTCCCGCCGGCTTTGCCTATGTCTACCGTTCCTACGGCATCCACTGGTGCGTGAACTTCGTCTGCGAGAAAGCAGGCTCGGCGAGCGCGATCCTGATCCGGGCGCTGGAACCGACTCACGGAACAGCGGCGATGCGCCGCCGCCGCGGCACCCACGACGAGCGGTCGCTGTGCTCAGGTCCAGGCAAGCTGACGGAAGCGCTCGGCATCACGCATACCCAAAACGGACTGGCGCTGGACGGGCCGCCGTTTGCACTCTACGCACGCCCCGCCAAGGCCGACGTCGTCGCGGGCATACGGATCGGAATTACCAAGGCGGTCGAGCTGCCCTGGCGATATGGCTTGAGGGGATCGAAATTCCTCTCGAAGCCGTTCACCGAATAGGTGCGGACTACATCACCGCATTTTGCTTGATGACCTCGCGATAGAACGAGGCCGAGAGCTTTGGCGTGCGGCGCTGGGTCTTGAAGTCGACATGGTACAGTCCGAAGCGCTTTTCGTAGCCGTCTGACCACTCGAAATTGTCCATCAGGCTCCACAGGAAATATCCCTTCACCGGCACCCCCTCCAAGGTCGCGCGGTGGAGTTGGCCGAGATAGTTGCGCAAGAACATGATGCGATCGATATCGTAGACCTTGCCGTCCTCGGTTGGCTTGTCCGCCGCTGACGTCCCGTTCTCGGTGATATAGATCGATTTCACATTCCAGAGCTTCGCAACGTGGCGCGGCGCCCAGTAGATCGCCTCGGGCCCGATCCTGAGCCAGCTCGAATCCATACGGGGATACGTCGCCGGGAATGGCAGCAAGGTAAAGGGATGGCCGTTCTCACCGGCGGTGACGTACTGATTGGGCTGATACACGTTGAGGCCAACGAAATCGATCGGCGACCCAATCGCCTTGAGGTCTTCGGGCTCATAAGTCGGCGCATTGGCGCCGGCATAGGCGAGAAACGCGTCGGTGTATTTGCCCTCCAGGATCGCCGTCAGATAACCGGCATTGAGTTCACGCGTGGCGATCTCCGCGGCGCGAACGTTGGCCGGTGTCTCGATCGCGGGAATGCAAACCTCGATATTCTCGGCCGGTCCAACCCTGGTCCCTCTTCGCGCATGCGCGCGCACCGCCTGCACCGCGAGGCCATGGCCCAGCGCCACGTGGTGACGCACCTGATTGATTTCCTTCTGCGGCAGATTGAGGCCCGGCGCGTCGATCCCCATGCCGAAGCCGGCCTGAACAAGTCTGCCGCATTCATTGATGGTGAAGATCGACTTCACGCGATCGCTGATGCGCTCCGCAACATATCCGGCGTAGTCCGCAAACGCCTTCGATGTTTCGCGTGACCGCCAGCCGCCGTAACGGTCCTGGAGGGCCTGCGGCAGATCCCAATGATAGAGGGTGGCGAAGGGCTCGATACCATTAGCCAACAATTCGTCCACGAGCCGGTGGTAGAAATCGAGGCCCTTCGGATTCGGTGTCCCCGCCCCTTCCGGAAAGACGCGGGGCCAGGCGATCGAAAAACGATAGGCTTTGGCACCGAGCGCCTTAATGAGCTGAACGTCCTCCTTGTAGCGGTGATAGTGGTCGTTGGCGACGTCGGCCGTGCTTTGGTCGATGATCTTGCCGTTGAGGTGGACGAAACGGTCCCAGATCGAGATGCCCCGGCCGTCTTCGTCGATGGCACCCTCGATTTGATAGGCTGAGGTTGCCGTCCCCCACAAAAAGCCCCTCGGAAAGGCAGCAAGCGAGCCCTTGGGATTTTGGACGGCCGCATTTGCGACGCCTTCAGCGGATTTGCTTGAAATTGCGAGGGCCGACCAGGCGGCAATTTTGGCAAAGTGGCGCCGGGAGAATCCGTTGAATCGCATCACGTCACTTGTTGTTGAACGGGGCGGCCTTTATTGGTGATAACGATTTGCTATCACGATCGGGTGTTGCATTCGACCCGACATCTGACAGCGGACGGCCGGACCATAATCGACAAGCTTTGCGGAGGATAGAACCAATTTCCGCTCGCGCGCCGCTGGCGCTTCTCCTCACCTCCTTGATGATCATTGCCTCGGTTTGGTGGTGGCTGGCCAAGCCGGTCATGCTGACGCGTGCCCCGATTGATGCGGACGCCAAGCTCGAATGCATTTCCTATGCGCCGTTCCGCGATGGCCAAACGCCGCTCGATCCAAACGTGGAAGTGAGCGCCGAACAGATCCGCGAGGATCTAGTTCACGTCACCGACATATCGGGCTGCATCCGCACCTATTCCGTCGACAACGGCCTGGACAAGGTGCCTGAAATCGCCTCGCAGGTCGGGCTGAAGGTCCTCCTCGGAATCTGGATCAGCAACAACCGCATCAAGAATGAGAAGCTGGTCGACACCGCCGTGGCGCTTTCGCAGAAATATCCCGACACGGTGACGGCGATCATTGTCGGCAACGAAGTCCTGCTGCACGGAGACATGACGCCGTCCGATCTGCATACGCTGCTGCTGTCGGTCAAGGCGCGCGTCAAAGTGCCCGTGACCTATGCCGATACGTGGGAATACTGGCTGCGCTATAGGGACATCCAGGACGCGGTGGATTTTGTAACGATCCACGTCCTGCCCTATTGGGACAACATTCCGACCCGGGCCGAACATGCGGCCGCACAGGTCGCAGCGATACACGAACAGGTGGCCGCCGCCTTCCCGGGCAAGGAAGTGCTGATCGGAGAAACCGGCTGGCCGAGCATGGGGCGCATGCGCGAAGGCGCGCTGCCGTCGCGCATCAACCAGGCCCGCGTGATCTCCGAAATTCTGGAGGCTGCCAAACGCGACCATTTCCGCGTCAACCTGATCGAAGCTTTTGATGCGTCCTGGAAGCGATATTGGGAAGGCACCGTCGGCGGTTACTGGGGACTGTTTCTGGCGGATCATCGCACGATGAAATTTCCGCCCGGCGTCCCCGTCAGCAACTATCCGCATTGGAAGCCGCTGATGGGAAGCGGGATTGTTTTGGCGATCGCCGTTTTCGCGGCGGCCTGGTTCAGTCAGCGGCGCAGGCCGTGGAAACCTGATCTCTTGCTATGGCTCGCGGTCGGCGTTTCGGCGACCGTCGCCGGCAGCGTGCTGGGGATCGCAATCGACAAGATGATGTACGAAAGTTACGGCTGGGGAGGCTGGCTCAGATGGGGTTCGCTGCTTGCGGCCTCGACCGCGGCCCCGATCCTTTGCGCCGACGCCTTGATGTCGGGCCGCCCTCTACCGGCAATGGTAGAACTGTTGGGAACGTCCGAAAGCCGCACCCAGTCGTTTCCCGCGTTCGTGCTCGGCATTGCCGTGACGGTGATCGCCGTCATCATCACGGGAACGGCTCTCGGCTCGGTGTTCGATCCGCGCTGGCAGGATCTGCCGTTTGCGGCGGTGACGATGGCGGCGGTGCCGTTGGCTGCACTGTCATGGCTCAACCGTCCACGGGCCGGCGGACGCCAAATTGCCGAGACCGTGTTTGCCGCGATCTTCGCTTTCAGCGCGATCTATGTCGTCTTCATCGAGGGAATTCAGAACTGGCAGGCACTCTGGACTTCGGGAGCCTATATGTTGCTGGCGCTGTCGATGTACGGGATCCGCACGAAGGAAGGGTCTGTTCAGGTCGAACCTTCTACTTCCTGAGCAAGGCGCATGGGGAGCCGGAACGTCGGGTCAAATCCCAATTCGCGCTCGGCCTTGGCTGACGATACCACGCCATCATCCTCGGCGACGTTGTAAACACCGTTTCCCTTACTGACCGCAAGCAGCGCGGCATGAGCCGCCGCATCAACATGGACCGATGGCGGCTTTGGCGGGGCGTCGTACCAGGTCCCTCGCCCATAAAGATAGCCGTAGCGAAGCACCACGCCGGCAATGCCGGGCGTGTGCAACACCTCACGCTCGAGTGCGACGATGCCCTCCACCGTCAGCCGGCGTGGCGGCGCGGCCGTGAGGTCGAGAGGATCGCCTTCATCGCGCATCCCCGCAGCCGGCCCGTAAACAAAGGCGATGCTTTGCGCGATGCCGCGACTTGCGCCGGCCATCTTTGCCGCCCGCACCAGATTGCGGGTCCCCTCGATACGAAGGCGCCGGTTGGCCTCCTGCCCGGCTGCATAGCCTGGCGTGCCCGGCGCGCTCGGCAAGTCCGTGAGTTGATGAATGACCACGTCGGGCCTTGCCGCGGCTGCTGCTCGCTCCAGTGCATCGGCGTCAAAGACATCAACGACAGCGGGCGTGATGCCGACCGCTTGCAGCCAGGATGCTTTCGCCGCAGCCCGCGTGGTGCCGGTCACCTCCAACCCAGCATCGCGCAAAAGGAGCGCCAGCCGCCGCCCGATCACACCCGTCGCACCCGCCAGGAAAACTCTCATCGGCAGCTCTCGGCGCTACGACGCAGCGCTCTTCAACCGCTCCAGCGCTTCGAGGATCTTGGCCTTTCGGGCGGTAGCGGCCTCACGCTTCTCTTTTTCCTCTTCGACGACGTCCTCGGGCGCGTTGGCGACGAACTTCTCGTTCGCGAGCTTGGCATCGACCCGCTTGATGTCGGCGTCGGCCTTGGCGATTTCCTTGTCGAGCCGGGCCTTCTCCGCCGACAGGTCGATCACGCCCTTCAGCGGCAGGGCGGCGACTTGCCCGCGAGCGAAAACCTGCACGGACCCGTGAGGAGCCTCATCGGCAAATGATATCTCAGATACGCGTGCAAGCCGCCGTATGAAATCTGCCCAATACTCCGCGTGCTCCCGTGTGTATTCACCCGGACGAACGAGTATTAGTGGAATCTGGGCCGTAATATTCATTTCAGCACGGACAGAACGGATGGCTGTAACGAGCTCGATCAACCAACCAATTTCTTCTTCAGCGCTAGCATCACTGAAACTTCTGGGGTCATCAAAGTCTGTCGAAAAATGCGGCCAGTCTGATAGTGCCAAAATTTGCTCTCGACTCGCTGTTACGTTCCAGAGCTCCTCAGTAATGAATGGCATGAAGGGGTGTAACAACTTAAGAATCTGGTCGCGCGCCCAAGCAACCGTCGCTCGCGTTTCGTCCTTCGCTTGGCTATCGTTCCCGAGCAAGATAGGCTTTGCGAGTTCTATGTACCAATCGCAGTAGATATTCCACACCAACACATACATCTCGTTGGCGGCTTCATTGAATTTGTAATCCCTAAGCTTCCACTCTACCACACCCGCAGCTCTTGCGATTTCGCCTACAATCCACCGATTAAACGTCTCCATGGTTGCAGTGGGATCGAAACCCGCGAGCGTCGCGCAAGCGTTCATCTCGGCGAAGCGGCAAGCATTCCAAAGCTTGGTCGCGAAGTTGCGGTAACCCTCGACACGGCTGGCGGCGAGCTTGATATCGCGGCCCTGCGCCGCCATT
>Ga0070741_10007943_pt1 | contig 21587 bp, 19 predicted proteins | sample Coa_R1_4_FD_66440 | JGI IMG/M metagenome (GOLD analysis project Ga0070741, IMG submission 66440) | Surface soil microbial communities from Centralia Pennsylvania, which are recovering from an underground coalmine fire - Coalmine... | ecosystem: Environmental > Terrestrial > Soil > Unclassified ... | reverse complement strand
GTCACGAAGACGTTGTTTGCGATCCTTCTCGAGGCATCGTCGTAACAAGTGTCGTACGGCATTCGGCGTGTTGCCGGGCAGCCGCGACCAGTCCGGCTCGCGTTCGACGATGGCGGCGAGCACGTCGGTGACGGTGTCGCCCGCGAACGCCGGACGGCCGGTCAGCATTTCGTACAGCACACAACCAAAGGCCCAGATGTCCGTGCGTTTGTCGACGACGGTGCCGCGTGCCTGTTCCGGACTCATGTACGCCGGAGTGCCGAGGATCATTCCATTGCGTGTGCTGCCCACGGTCACTGTCGGCGACTGCGTGAGGTGGCGGCTGGTGTCGATATCGGCTATGGACTTCGCGAGCCCGAAGTCCAACACCTTGACGACGCCGTCCGAGGTGACCTTGATGTTGGCTGGTTTGAGATCCCGGTGAATGATGCCTTTCTCGTGTGCGGCATCGAGCGCATCGATGATCTGGCGGGCGATCGCGATCGTGCGCGCAATCGACACCGGGCCGCGGCGGAGCCAGTCGGCGAGCGTCTCGCCATCGACCAGTTCGAGCACGAGCGCGGTCACAGGCGCGTGTCCTGAATCCGTCGAGGACGCCTCTTCGACACCGTAGATCGCGCCGATGTGAGGATGATTGAGAGCGGCGAGCACCTGTGCTTCGCGCTTGAAGCGGGCGATGCGATCGGCGTCATGCGCAACCGCGTCAGGCAAGATCTTCAGCGCGACGTCGCGTGCAAGCCTGCTGTCACGCGCGCGATATACCTCTCCCATGCCTCCCGCGCCGATAGCCGACAGAATTTCATAGGGACCGATGCGCGTGCCGGGTAATGCGCTCACCGTAAGCCGTCGGCCAGGAAGAGGTCTGACAGGATCCGCGTAAAGGCGAAGGCAATCGTGCTCGCGTCCGGCGTCGCGTACAGAGCGGGTATGCCGCGCACCCCCGCAAGGTCCGGCACCGCCACGCTGCGATTCAGGCGCGTATCGCGGGCCTTGTCGACCTCACCCATGCCGCCAGCCCCGAGCGGCGCCAGGATTTCGTACGGACCGAGACGGGCGCCCGGCGCACGTGCCATATGGGTGGCGCAAGTATAGTCGCGCGGAAGCGAAGTCCGGCGTGATTAGGGCGGCATCCTGACCGGGTGTCGCGACTGCGTGACGAACGCCTTCCAATGTTGTGCGAACGCGTCGGTCGGCAACCATCCGGCCGGCACCATGCGTCCCTGCTGAGAACTCGGACGCCGTTCAATCGACGCCGACGTCACCGACACATTCTGTCGACCCCAGGATCAACTGCGGGATACGTGCGGCCTTCGGCGACAGCGCAATCGTGTTCATGCCAAGCGGATCGAAATGCCCCGGATGCGTCGGAATCGACGCGATCACGCGGTCGGGTGCGTACTCGGTTCCCGAGAACCCGAGCAGAATCAGGTTCGCCGTGTTCAGTTCGGCGTGGCCGGAACGCTCCGCGAGTTGCCCGAGCGCCGCGAACAGCGCGCGACCGAGACCTTGCGCCGGGTCGACGTTCATGTCGCCGCCGGTCTCCGACTTCGATCGGCAATGAAAGGGAAACAGCAACGCGACATCGTGTCGACGGGCAAACGCGCGGACCTCGGCGTCGCGGTAATACTGAAGCGTCCCGAGGCTCCGCTCGAAGATGACCCAGACGGCCGCAATTCGGTGGGACGGCGCCAACAGCGTCAACTCGTATCGGCATGGTTCGGCGATGTCTTCGTCGGTACGCGGTGTCACGGACGTCTCGAACGTCGCAGCCGGCGGCGACGCGGTTGCCAGAGCGATCGCGAGAAACAGTATCGATCTCACGGTGTGCCTTGTGCCGTCGCATAGGCTACATCAGGTCGTTTTATCATCGTGTTCCGTGGCTCAGCCTCGCGCACGCCGAACGGACGCGGAGCCGCTGTTGCCACATCTCTCCGCGCACGAAGTCGAGATGCTGGCCGTGGCGCAGAGTTGCAGCGCGTTGATGGAGTGACCTGCAGCGCGGAACCGTTTGCCTGTAAGCTAATCGCGCCAGCGTTCCACAGGAGCACCGATGGGAAGACTCGTCGTGGCTGTTTTTGTCGCGGCCGGCGCCGGCGCCATCGCATTCCCATCGTCCCAGCGAGCGGCCCAACCACCTGTGTTCCGCGCCGGCATCGAGGGCGTCGAAGTCGATGTCGTCGTTACCACCAAACAGGGCGCGCCGGTAGCCGACCTCTCCGAACGCGATTTTCAGGTTCTTGAAGACGGCAAGCCTCAGACGCTGACCGCGTTCACGCGGATCCAGATTCCAATCGCGAACCGCGAGCAGACTCGCAACGATGAACCTGTGGTCGAGCCCGACGTCGTGACGAACGAGCGCGCGAACGATGGACGTGTGTACGTCGTCATTCTCGACGACTTGCATTTGTCGCCGCGATGGGTCGTGCGGGCGAAGTCCGTCGCACGTGAGTTCATTGACCGCCTCGGCCCGAACGACCTGATGGCGATCGTGCACACGGCAGGACCGACATCGGCCAGCCAGGAATTCACGGCCAATCGAACGCGGTTGAGAGACGCCGCAGATCGAACGACCGCGAACGCCCTCGAATCGGCGAACGCGGTGACGAATCACAACCTGCAGGCGTCGAATGGACTCGCGGGAGGCGACACTTTCACGCTCGAGCGCGCCAGAAATGCGGACATGACGCTGCGGATCGTTCAACACGTCGCGCAGTGGTTCCAGACTGTTCGTGGACGACGCAAAGCGATCCTGCTCATCAGCGAAGGCATTGACTACGAGATGAGCATGGTTGACCGGCCGGATGAACCGAACACACCGTCGGACATGGTTCTGAATTCAGCTCGCGCGGCGATCGACGCATCCATGCGTTCGAACGTAAGCATCTACGCCATCGATCCGAGCGGCTTGAGCGGCGCCGACGACATCGCCACCGACTATTTCGCGCCGCGCTCGTCCGCGCTCGGCCCGCGCGGTGCGCAGCGCGAACACGACCTTGCGCAGCACAATCTCCGCTGGGTATCGGAAGAGACGGGCGGCATCGCGGTCATCGGACGGACCGATCTCGCGCGCGCGTACGACGCAATCGTCGCGGACAACAGCATGTACTACGTGCTCGGCTACACGCCACCGCCGCACAACAACGACGGAAAGTTTCACGCCATTCGGGTTCGAGTGAATCGTCCTGGCATCATCATCCGAGCTCGCAGCGGTTACGTGTCGCCCAAGGGCGGCGCCGTCTCACCTTCGCCGAGCGGCGCCGAAGACCCGCTGGCAGCGCCGTTGCCGATCGCCGGCGCCACGATCCGACTCGCGCTCGCGCCGTTCAAGGGCGCCGGATCCAAAGCATCGGTCCTGATGACCGAGGACATCCAGGGACGCGATCTCGCGCTCGGCGTTCCCAACTCGTTGGAGTTGTCGTACGTCGCGGTCGATGCCGGCGGTCAAGCGGTGGCCACGAGCCGAGACCGCTTGGAGTTGACAGCCGGCGATCCGGAAGTCCAGGCGCGAATTCGCGCGTCCGGGATCCGCGTCCTCAATCGGCTCGACCTTCCACCCGGTCGGTACACCGTGAAGGCGGCCGTTCACGATGTCGCGGCGACGACATCCGGTTCGGTCGCCTACGATCTGGACGTTCCAGACTTCGATACCGTCCCTCTCGCGATGAGCGGTCTCGCGCTCACGTCGATGACGACGGATCGCTTCGTCGTCGCGAAGGATGACGCACCGATGCGCGCGGTGTTGCCGGCGCCGCCGATCGCCGAGCGTGATTTGCCGCGGCGGTCGGAAGTGTGGGTGTACGCCGAGGTGTATGACAACCTCGGCCCCATCGAGCACACGACACGCATCACCACGACGCTGACTTCGGCGAGTGGCGCGATCGTGTATCACACCACATCGGACCACGACCCGAAGGAGTTCCGCGGGCAACACGGTACCTTCCGATACCGGGTTCGCGTGCCGCTCGCTGATGCCGCAGCCGGGCGCTGTGTCATCACCGTCGAGGCTCGCACGACCGGAGATCGACCTGAGATCGCCAAACGTCAGGTCCCAATCGTTGTTGCTGATACGATGACGCCGTGACAAAGCGCTTCGCTTCCATCGCCGCCATCCTCGTCCTGACCGCCGTTCCGCACGCGCAGACGCCGCTGCCTGGCGACCTCGCCGCGAAGATCGACGCCACCGTCCAGGACGTGCTCACGAAGACTTCCCTGCCCAGCGCCTCCGTCGGCATCGTCCGCGGCGGGCGGATTGTCTTCACGAAGGCGTACGGGATGGCGCGGATCACGCCGCCGATGCCGGCGACCGCCGACATGCACTACGCGGTGGGATCGATCAGCAAGCAGTTCACCGCGGCATGCATCCTGCTCCTGCAGCAGGACGGCAAGCTGACGATCGACGATCCGGTCGGCAAATATCTGCCCGAGCTGACGCGCGCGAACGACGTCAAGATCCGCCACATCCTGTCGCACACGTCCGGCTACCAGGATTACGCGCCGCAGGACTACACCATCCCGGCGTGGACCAAGCCGACGACGGCCGCCGCGATCGTGCACGAGTGGGCGACGAAGCCGCTCGATTTCGAGCCCGGCTCCCAATATCAATACAGCAACACCAACTTCAACATCGCCGGGCTGATCGTCGAGAAAGCGAGCGGCGAGAAGTTCTGGACGTTTCTGTCGCGGCGCGTGCTGACGCCGCTCGGCCTGACGCACACGATCGACCTCGACACGCAGCACGACCAGCTCGAACCGACCGGGTATATGCGGAACGCGCTCGGCCCGCTGCGCCCGGCCATCATGGAAGCGCCTGGCTGGTATTTCGCGGACGGCGAACTGGCGATGCCCGCGCGTGACCTGCTGGCGTGGGACGTCAGCCTGATGAACGAATCGCTGCTCAAGCACGAATCGTATGTCGCGATGGAAACCGATCAGCCGCTGACGGGCGCCGGCACGGCGCACTACGGCCTCGGCGTGTCGGTGTCGATGCGCGACGGACACCGGCTGATTTCGCACGGCGGCGAGGTCGGCGGGTTCGTGGCGCAGAACCTCGTGTTTCCGGACGAGAAGGTCGCGGTCGTCGTGCTGACGAATCAGGAAGCGAGCAGCGGCGCCGGGGCCATCGCGCGATCGATCGCGGCGCTAGTGTTGCTGTCCGCGGCGAACGCGACTGCGCCGAACGATACTGCCATGGCGGAGGCACAAGCGAAGCGGATCCTCATCGGCCTCCAGCAAGGCAAGATCGAACGCTCGCTCTTCACCGACAACGGCAACTTCTATTTCGATCAAACGGCGATCGGCGACTACGCGTCGAGCCTGAAACCGCTCGGCACGGTATCGTCGGTCAAACAGAGCGACACGTTCCTGCGCGGCGGGATGCGCTTCCGCAGTTTCGACGTCACGTTCGCGCGCGGACCGAAGCTGCGGCTGACGACGTTCACCACGAACGACGGCAAGCTGGAACAGTTTCTTCTCGGTCCTGGTTAGCATCGACACCGATATGTCGGATCTCCTCGCCCAGTTCGGTCAGATGGACATCTACCTGTTCGATCAACTGCTCCGCTCGCGCATCACGCCCGGGATGCGGATCGTGGACGCGGGATGTGGAGGCGGACGGAACCTCGTTTATCTGTTGCAATCCGGCTACGAGGTGTTCGGCGTCGATGCCGACGCCAGTTCGTTGACGGCGGTTCGCGCGCTCGCCGCGCGGCTCGCGCCGCGCCTCCCGCCAGACAATTTCCGCGTCGAGCCGCTCGAGCGCCTCTCGTTTCCGGACGCATTCGCGGACGTCGTGATCTGCAGCGCCGTGCTCCACTTCGCGCGCGACGAGGCGCAGTTCGACGCGATGCTGCGCGGCTGCTGGCGGCTGCTCGCGCCCGGCGGCCTCTTCTTCGCCCGGCTTGCCTCGTCCATCGGCCTGGAGGATCGCGTGCAGCCGCTCGGCGACCGCCGTTACCGTCTGCCCGATGGTTCCGAGCGGTTTCTCGTCGACGAAGCGATGCTGATGGATCGCACGCGCGCGCTCGGCGGCTCGCTCGCCGATCCCATCAAGACGACGGTCGTCCAGGATCAGCGATCGATGACGACGTGGGTCGTGCGCTCGACAAAATCTCCCGCACCTTCCGCGTAAGCGCATCCGCGGTGAACGGCTTCGCGAGAAAGTGCACGCCCGACGCGAGCGCGTCGCTGAAATCAGGATTCTCCGAGTAGCCGGAGATGAACAAGGTCGGCATCCGGGTGCGTACCGTACTGACGGTCTTCGCGAGGTCGAGTCCATTCATGCCGCCCGGCATCACGAAGTCGGTAATCAGCAGATCGACCGGTCGGTCGTTGGCGCGGAGTAAGCCGAGCGCGTCGGGGCCGTCGTGCGCCAGCAGCACGTCGTATCCCTTGCTCGAAAGAGCGCGCGCGATGATGACCTGCACGGCGTTGTCGTCCTCGGCCACGAGAATCCGCTCGCGGCCGCCAGCGGCGCGGGTCGGCTCACACATCGCCGGCTGCTCCTCCTCGACGTCATCCACGAACGGCAGGCACACCGTGAACGTCGACCCTCGCCCCGGCTCGCTCGATGGCCACACCCGCCCGCCGCTCTGCGTGACGATGCCGAACACCGTCGAAAGCCCGAGACCCGTTCCTTTGCCTTGTTCCTTCGTCGTGAAGAACGGTTCGAAGATGTGGCGCAGGATCTCCGGCGGCATTCCCACGCCGGTATCGGTGACCGACAGCTTGACGTACGGCCCGGGCGGCAGGGCCACGGAGTCTGCCACGATGCCTTCGGCGGCCGGCACGTTCGCGACCCGGATCGTCAGGCGGCCGCCAGCGGGCATCGCGTCGCGCGCGTTGACGACCAGATTGAGAATCACCTGCTCGATTTGACCGGGATCCGCGCGAACCGTCGCAGGAGCCGCGGCCAGCGCCACGTCGAGAACGAGATCCTCGCCGATCAGCCGGCGCAGCATCTTCTCGAGACCTCGAACCGATTCGTTCACATCGACGACGCGCGGCTGGAACACACTCTTGCGGCTGAACGCCAGCAGCTGGCGCGTGAGCGCCGTCGCCCGCTGTGCCGCCGCGAAGATGTCGTCGACGTCCGCACGCGTCGGATCGTTTGGCGGCAACGCTTCGCGCACCAGTTCCGAGTAGCCCAGGATCGTCGTCAAGAGGTTGTTGAAATCGTGGGCGACGCCGCCGGCGAGCCGGCCGACCGCTTCGAGTTTCTGCGCCTGATGAAACTGCCGCTCGAGATCCTTTTGCTCGGTGACGTCTTCGGCGAGCGTGTCGAAGTACTGCACGCCGCCGTCGGCGTCGCGCACGGCGTGCATGTGGAGTCGCACCGAAATGAGCCCGCCGTCCTGCCGTCGCCACACCACTTCGGCGATGACGGTTTCGCGGTTGGCGCCCGCTCGAGTTATCAGCCGTTCGCGTTCGGCAGGGTCTGCGTACACGTCACGAGCGACGTTCAGCCGCAGCACCGCATCCGCCGATTCGCATCCGAGCAACCGAACCAGCGCCCGATTCACCATCAGGAGCCGCCCATCGGGTGTCGCGCGGTAGATCCCCAGCGGCGCCTGATCGATCAAGCTGTGGAACTCGGCCTCCGACACCCGCAGCCGCGCCTCGGTCGCCTTGCGCTCGCTGATGTCCTCGAACATCGCCGCGAACTGTGACGGCCCGGTGGAATAGGCGGACACCGCACACCACATCCGCAAGCCGTGCAGGTACGTCTCGAAGTACGCCGGCTCCCCTGTCGCCGTCACGCGGCCGTAGATCTCGAAGAGTTCGGGATTCTGCTCGAGAATGCCAGGAATGAGGTCGCTGACCGTGCGTCCGACGACGTCCGCGACGCCGATCAGCCGCGTGAACGATCGATTCGCTTCCAGGAAGATCCAGTCGCTCGGCTTCCCGTCGCGGTACACCATCCGGCAGTGCGCGAACCCTTCGACCATGTTTTCGAAGAGCGCCTGATACCGATTTTCGATTTCGACACGCTCGGTGATGTCACGCGACACCACGACGATGCCGTTGACCGCTGACTCGCCGAGCAGGTTGATCGCCGACGCTTCGAGCTGCCGCCACGATCCGTTCGCGTGCCGATAGCGGTACGACACGAGCGACGCCGTGCGCCGGCCGGCGACCGCCTCAGCGACGAGCTGGCGCAGCCGCAGGTGGTCGTCGGGATGGAGAAGATCGAACGCGTCTCGACCGACGCGCTCCTCCGGCGCGTACCCCAGCACGCTCTTGACCGACGGGCTGATGTAGCGAATCTTGCCGTCCGCCTCGATGATCGTGACGATGTCGGTCACGTTCTCGATGAGCGATCGGAAATAGGCGTCGGATCGCTCGAGCTGTTCGGTCAGGCGTCGCAGTTCGTCCTGCGCGTCGCGCAGCGTAACCGCGGGCGGCATCCCGGTCATCGGCTCTGTGCCGCTGGAACGTCGAGCCCCGGATTCCGCTGCATGCCATCCAGGCGCCCGTACGCCAGGAGCGACACGGCTTCGAGCACGGCGCGAATGGAACCGGGCTTGTCGAGGAACGCTTCACGCTCCCAGAGCGTCATGCGTTCCGCGAAGAGGCGATCGCTGAAGGCAGTGAGATACAGGACCGCGATGTCGGGCGACTGGCGACGCAGGCGACGCGCCACTTCGTCGCCGTTCATATGCGGCATCATCAAATCGGTGACGAGCACGTCGATCGCGGCGCCGGTTCCGCCGATCGCCACCGCTTCATCCCCGTCCGCGGCCGTCGTCACCGTGCAGCCGGCCTCGGCGAGCACGCGCCCGACGAACCGACGCACCGGTTCCTCGTCGTCGACGACCAGCACACGCAGCGCGGGGTGCGTGGCTACACGCGCGCGAGCGCCGACGAGAGGCGCAAGCGCGTTGAGCACCGACGAGAACCGTACAGTCATTGACAAGTCCTTTTGTTGATCCGGGGTGTCATCATGCCGACGAAGGAGTCCACCAGCTCGGCGCGCTTCCAGCCGCGCTTCACGTCTTCCCACAGTTGCTCGAACGCGTCTTCGGCCAGGAGCGCCGCACTGTACGGACGGTCGGTCGTCATCGCGTCGTATGCATCGACGACCCCGACAATCTCCGCCACGAGCGGAATCTCCGCGCCCGCGAGACCGTCCGGATATCCGGTGCCATCCGCTCTCTCGTGGTGATGGCGCACGATCGGGCGAACCGCGTCGAGGGAGTGCAATTGGCGACAGAGCGTGTCTCCAATCACGGTGTGGTGCTGCATCACCGCGAACTCCGCGGCGGTCAGGCGGCTGGACTTCAACAGGATCGCATCGGGGATACCGATCTTCCCCACGTCGTGGAGAAAGCCGCCACGATAGAGCGCCTCACACTGGGCCGGGTCCAATCCGATTCGCGCCCCGAGGGCCGAGGCGAGGTCGGCGAGCCGCTCGCAGTGGCCGCGCGTGTACGGATCGCGCGCCTCGATCGTCAGCGCGAGGCTCATCATGATCGCCTCCGCCGAGTCCAAACCGTCGGTGAGCTGCTTTCGGCGCATCAGCGATCGGACCCGCGCTTCGAGTTCGACGGCGACGAACGGTTTGCTCAAGAAGTCGTCGGCGCCTGCATCGATCCCGCGGACGCGATCGTGGACGGCGGAGAGGCCGGTCACGAGAATGACGGGCACCAGCCGTGTCGCCGGGTTGCTCTTGATGCTTCGGCACACTTCCACGCCGTCGATCCGCGGCATGTTGACGTCGAGCAGCACGAGATCCGGGCGGTCGTTCTCAACGGCGTCGAGCGCCGACTGGCCGTTTGCCGCGCTCACGACCTCGTGGCCGAGGTGACGCATCATCCGCGTCAACAGCGCGACGTTCGTGGTCTCGTCGTCGGCGACCAGAACCTTGCCCGACGAGTGGCGTGCAGTCACAACGCCGTCCTTTCAGATGTTGACTACGGTCTACAAGAGGCGTGCCTGTCGCACTGCGGTCAATTGGTGCGGACTTACAGGACTTCCTAAGTCGAATTACGATATCGGCAGCGAGTTATTCGGCAGTGCCTGGTGAAATTTTCCCGATCCTCGCCGTCTGTCTACTGCTGGCGGCACCCCTCGACGCGCAGCAGGTCGTCTTCAGCCATCGCGCGTACGCCGCACAGGGACGCACGTACCAGCAGCTCTGGATCTGGACGCCGGAGGGAGGCGAACCAAAACAGATTTCACATAGCCGGCGCGATCACCGCTCGCCGACCTGCGACGCCGATGGCCGGCACACCCTGTTCGACAGTCAGAACGACGACTTGACGATCACGCGATGGCGTCTCGATCGGACGACCGGCGCTGAAGAGCGTGTCGACGCGACTGGCCCCAGTGCGCTTCACGACGCCGGGCCCTCGCCCACTCCGACGGCGTGCGATGCCGACACCGCGCAAGTGTCTCCGGACCGAACGCGCATCGCGTGCGTCGTCACAGGAACCGATGTTCTGATTGCGGATGCGCCGACACGCGATCCGATCGTCCGCGTCCCGTTCGGTCAGCGCTACTCGACGGGCGAACCGTACGCACCGTGGCCGATGCAAATCTCGTGGTCACCAGATGGACGCACGCTGCTTGTCGGCAACTACGGGGAGCACGGCAGCAGCACAACGGGCGAACTCGATTACTTTCTGCTCGATCTCGAACCGCGGACGTGGACGCGCGCGTTCACGGGGACCGATGCGCTCTGGCTCACACCAACGCTCGTCGTCTACATCACGCCGCGCGATTTGTCACCGTTGACGGCCGGGAGCGCACACTCCGTCTGGACCGCACATCTCACGGCTTTCGACGTCACCACGCACAGATCACGGCCGATCACATCGGGGCTATCGAACGACCTCACGCCAACCGTATGTTCCGCGCGTTGATTTTGACGTTCCCGGTCATTATTCGTCGGATGCATGACCTGATCGAGAGCCGAGACGCGTCATTCGTCCTGTCGTCGCTCACCTTTCGCGCACGAGCATGAGCCGAGATGTTCGCGCGCCGCGACATGTCAACAAACGCGCCGACACTGATTCCGGCACTCGAGCTGACGACCCCGAGCGACGATTATCGGGTCGCTGACGCCAAGGTTCGCCTCAATCCCTCGGCGTATCCGACCGGTTCCGCGTAGCCCAATTGCCGACGAATGCGGCTCGTGTCGTAGGCGATGTCGTGCTCGAAATGGAACGGCGGCGTCGACGCGTCCTGCAATGGTGACGGCGGCAAATCCGCCAACCGCTCCGCCACTGTCGGCGTATGCGCCTCGCCGACGTTGTAGATCCCCGCGGCCGCCGGATGCAGCGCGGCAAGGACGATCGCATGCGCAAGGTTCTCGACGTAGCCGTGCGTCCAGCGCCACTGCGGCTGCTGTCGAAATCCGTAAACGGTGCCAAGATCCGCGTTCTCACCGGGGCCGTACACCTTCGGCAGCCGCAGCACGACCGCCGGCAGCGACGATGCGGCGAGGACACTGCGCTCCACGAGGATCTTGTCGTACCAATAGATCCAATCGTCCTCGGACTGCGCCTGTTTTCGATACGGATACAGCATCGTCCGCACCGGCGACGACTCGGTGAGAAGACCAGGAGCGCGCGGGCCTGGCTCCAGTCCGATCAACCGGCCATACGCCTGGTACACATCGCCGCTACTCAGCACAATCAGGCGACCCGCGCGATCTCGAAACGCATCCACGACCGCGTTGGCGTCCCGCTCGCCCATCGCAATCATGTGAATCACGACATCCGGCGGCGGCTGGTGCAGCTCCCGCGAAAATGCGACGACGGGCATGGCGGCGGCGGGACTGTGAACGTGACGGACGCTGCGCGGGAGGGACGGCTCGTGTTCGCCGCGGTGGTAGACGGTCACATCGTGGCCGAGCGAGACGAGCTCGCGCACCACATACGGGCCGATGAACTTGGTGCCGCCGATAACCAGCACGCGCATGGTCGCCTCTGACGTGGCCCGGCGTCCGCTAGCGCCGAGGCTCGAACAGTTCGATCGGGTTGCCGTCGGGATCCTCGATCTGGATCTGCCGTCCGACCGGACCGTTCTCGAGCTCATTCCGAAACGTCACGCCCGCCTTCGTCAGCGCTTCGATCTGCGCCGGCAGATCGGCGACGCGGAGCACGACTCGATTCGATCCGCCAGGCCGCTGCGGCTCACCGTTCGGCAACGGACGAGAGCCTGACGCGCCCGGTCCGGTGAGCAACAGCGTAAAATCTCCGAGCGCGACGCTCGCAAACACGGGCAGCTGCTGATGCTGGACCCGAAAGCCGAAGTGTTCGGTGTAAAAGGCAACGGCGCGCGCGACATCCGTCACCTGATACCGCACGCCGTGCAGGCTGAACATACTCCCTCCCCCTACAGCACGCTGATGTCGAGGTCGCGCAGTCGCGTCGGATCGCCGACGACCTCGATCCTCGCGATCGTGCCGTTGGCGACCGTGAAGAGCAAGACCCGGGACAGCGTGCCGCCTGGCGCGACGATCACGCCAACCGATCCGTCGATGAGCGCAGGCTGAACGAACCGCATTCCTCGTGACATCGCGATCATCTGCCTCGCCCACGTCGACGCGCCGCGGAGTTCGCGCGGCGTGTCGGCCGCGTCCGCCGAACCGCCAGCCATGCGCGCGGCGCCGTCGATGCGAATGACCGCGTCGGGATCGAGCACGGCAAGCAACGCCTCGAGGTCCCCCGCGCGGGTGGCCTTCAAGAACGCCTCGACGACTTCGCGCTGACGCGCGCGGCCGGCATCGGACGAGGCCGAGGAACCCCGCACGCGACGGCGCGCGCGGCTCGCGAGCTGCTTCGCCGCGGCCGCCGAGCGTCCGACGATGGGAGCGATGTCGGTGAAGGGCATGCCGAACAGATCATGCAGCACGAAGACGAGGCGCTCGGCGGGCGTCAGCGTATCGAGCACGACCAGCAGCGCTACGCCAACGGCGTCGGCGAGCACGGCTTCGCTTTCGGGGTCCGCACGTTCGCCGCGCGCGACTCGCGATTCGGTCAGCTGGGCATCGATCGACTCTTCCCGTCGTGCTCTGCGCCCGCGCAGCATGTCCAGACACACGCGCGAGACGACGGTCGTCAACCAGCCGCCAAGGTTCTCGATCGTCGATGCGTCGACGTCGTTCAGACGCAGCCACGCTTCCTGCACCGCGTCCTCGGCCTCGGTCAGCGAACCGAGCATGCGGTAGGCGACGCCGCGCAGCCGCTGCCGGTGCTCTTCGAACAGGTCGGTGAACGACCTCCGCTCGGCCATGTTACGTTTCCGCCTCCTCGTTCGTCATACCTGACGTATGCGACAACCAAAAGGTATCAGGCTGTTCGTCGGCGCGGTCGTGGCCGCCGCGGTGTTCGCGGCACTCGTGCACGCGGTGCTCGTCGCGACGCACCTTTCGCAGCCGGCCGCCATCACCGTTCAGGGCATGACACTTCGACGATTCTGGGCGACGGCGGCCATCGGGTTCGCGCTGGTCGGCGTCGTCATCGCGTGGCTGTCGCTGCGCCATCCCGGTTACGGAAGATGGAGCGCGACTGCGGCGCTGGCGGCAGCACTGATCGCCATCGTCAACGGTGCACTCAACCTGGCGATGGCGACGGGCGGTCCTGGCACGGGCAACGGCGTTGTCGGCGCGGCCGCCGCGGTGGTGCTGGGGATGTTGGGTGCGGCTCTCGCCGGCGCCGCGCTCACACGCACGGTGTCCAGGTCGTAGTAGGCTTCGCTCGGATCGAGGAGCGATGAGAGCGATGCCTGCCAGAGAATTCGAGCGACCGGTGTTCGCGCGACTGCGGAAGTTGTGCCTCGCGCTGCCGGAAACGAAAGAGACCACGTCGTGGGGTCATCCCACCTTTCGTGTGGGCAAGAAAGTGTTTTGTTCGTTCGAGATCTTCGGAGGCCGGCCGGCCGTCGCCTTCCGCGCCTCGACTGCCGACGCCAAGCGCATCGCGCGCAAGAAAGATTTCTTTGCGACGCCGTATGGACGTGGCGTCTGGGTCAGCCGGTGGGTCGACGTCGCCGTCGATCAGAAACTGATGGCGACAATGATCGATCGCAGTTTTCGCCAGGTCGCGCCAAAGCGACTGGTGGCTGAACGATGAATTCGATCGCGCGGCGACGGACGGTGATGTGTTTCTGGGCGATCGCCTGCTGGCTCGCGGTCGCGAACGCGCAGAACGAACCGGACCCTGAAGTCCGCCGGCTCTATCACGACCCGAAGGCGCGTGAACTGTTCGAATCGGCGCGCATCGCCCTCACGGGAGGCCCCGGCGGCCTCGCGCGACTTCGGTCGCTGCGCCTGAAAGGCCACTCGCAGTTCTCCGGAGCGGACGGCACACCGTTCAGCGGCGCCGTCGAGATCAGGATCCTCCTGCCGGATCGTTATCTGCGAATCGATTCGGGATCGTTTGGTCGCCGCCTCACCGGATACGCCGGCACGATGCCGCTCAATCTGATCGAGAGCGCAGATCAACACGTCATCTCTGAGCCAAAGGATGCGGCGTCGATCGAAGCGGCACGATTCGATCTCGCGCGGTTCATGTTGAACATGGCGTGGGTGTCGAACGAAGTGCAGGTGAAGCTTTACACGCGCGAAACACCGGTCGACATGCCGGGCGCCGAGTTCTCCCCGGGCGTCGACGCCGTCAGCGATATGCGCTTTTCGGCGCGCGTCACATTCGATCCGAAATCGCGCATGCCCGATCGCGTCATCTATCGAAACGGGTCGCAGGTGATGACGATGTCAGTCGTCGAGCGGAAGTCGGCGGGCGGTTACAAGATCCCGGCTCATGTCGTCACACGCGCGGGCGATCGCACGGTCGACGAGCTGACGTTCGATGAAATTGTCGTAAATCCCTCTCTCGCGAAGGCCGATTTCGCAAAGTGAGTGGCTTCCAAGACAGCGTGACAGCAGTACGTTGCGTTTCCATGCAGCGCCGAAACAAATCCTAACGACAAATTGACGGAGAGGACGCGATCTGCGTGGCGTGCGCCGCTGGCGCTCTATCCACCGATGTATTGGCGTGCGCCTTGCTCGGCTGGACGATTTGTGGGCGAGAAACGATCCCGAACGTCAGACCGCCGACGCATCGTCCGCAGCGGACGACGAGCAGATGATCCGCAGGACGAAGCGTCGGGCGTGTCGATGAAGACGTCGGCGACGCTCGTGTGGGAACTGCCCGACCTCACGCGGTGCTGGATCCTGCGCCACGCCGGCGAGATTGCCGTGCACGTGACGCGCGAATCCGCAGACCTGCGTCTTGAAGTCGTCAGCGACGTCGAGGAAGCCTCGAGAGTCGCCGACGCGTGGCACTGCGAATTCGCGGTGATGATGCCGGCCTGACCGCGTCAGCGGCAGCGCGGCGCGAGGTCCTTCAGCGCGGACACCCGGAAGTCAGTTCCGGACACGGTGCCGTGCGCCTGCACCTTGTGGCCCACCTCGGACGCGAATTCACGCTTACCGACCAGCGCGTAATCGCGGTGCTTCCCTTTCTTTGTCACCGCTGCCAGGTGGTAATGATCCGGTGAACCTTCGACGCAGCCGACGACCGTTTTGATCTTGTTCTTGTGCTTCGCCTCGACCGGCGAGACCGAGAGGGAGAGAGCAAGCCCGACGACCGCCATCGCTCCGATGAGTTTCATCAGCCCACCTCCACCGTAGACAACGCAAGCGATCTGCCAATCGGTCAAGATAGAGGCTCAACCGCAAGGAGCCGATGATGTTCGCGATCGAGGCAGGCTCAGCACATCCGGTCGGGACGACCGTCTATCCCGACGGCATCAACTTCGCGCTCTTCTCGGAGTCGGCGACCGAGGTCGTGCTGCTGCTCTTCGATTCCGCGACGGCGACCGAGCCCGCGCAGGTCGTCCGGCTCGATCCGTTTCAGAACAAGACCTTTCACTTCTGGCACGTCTTCGTCCGTGGATGCCGCCCCGGCACGTACTACGCGTTTCGTGTCGACGGCCCGTACGATCCGGCAAACGGACATCGATTCAATTCGAACAAAGTGCTGATCGGTCCGTACGCGCGCGGGATTTCGAAGGCGCTGTGGCGTCGGGCGGACGCGGTCGGCCCGCGCGACAACCAGGCGACATCGCTGCGGTGCGCCGTCGTCGATCCCGGCGCGTACGACTGGGAGGGCGATCAACCGCTGCATCGTCCGCTCGAGGACTCCGTCATCTACGAGATGCACGTCGGCGGCTTCACGCGGTCGCCGACGGCGGGCGTGCGCCATCCGGGGACGTTCGCCGGCGTGATCGAAAAGATTCCGTACCTGCAGGAACTCGGAGTGACCGCCGTCGAACTGCTGCCGGTCTGCACGTTCGACGACTCAGAGGTGTCGCTCGGGCCAGACGGCCAGCCGCTCCGCAACTACTGGGGTTATTCGACGATCGGTTTCTTCAGCCCGCACGACGGCTATTGCGTCAGCCGCGACGCCGGTGCGCACATGAACGAGTTCCGCGATCTCGTCAAGGCGCTGCACCGGGCGGGCATCGAAGTGATTCTCGACATGGTCTTCAATCACACCGACGAGGGCAACGAGTTCGGGCCCACGCACGCGTTTCGCGGCCTCGACAACCGAACGTTCTACTTACTCGATCCGGCCAACCGCGCGACGTATCTGAACTACACCGGCACCGGCAACACGGTGAACGCGAATCATCCGATCCCGGTGAAGTTCATCGTGGACTGTTTGCGGTTCTGGGTCCGCGACATGCACGTCGACGGCTTTCGGTTCGACGAAGCGTCGATCCTCGCGCGCGGCGAAGACGGCCTGCCGCTCGCCCACCCGCCGGTCATCTGGCAGATCGAGTTGTCGGATACGCTGGCCGACACCAAGCTGATCGCCGAAGCCTGGGATGCCGCAGGTCTCTATCAGGTTGGACATTTTCCCGGCGACCGATGGGCAGAATGGAACGGCCGTTATCGCGACGAGGTGCGGCGCTTTGTGAAAGGCGATCCCGGCATGACCGGCGCCGTCGCGTCACGCCTCGGCGGCAGCGCCGACATCTATCAGAGCCGCGGACAGGGTCCGGTCAACAGCATCAACTTCGTCACGGTGCACGACGGCTTCACGATGAACGACCTCGTGTCCTACAACGACAAGCACAACGAGCGAAACGGCGAGGGCAACCGCGACGGCATCGACAACAACTACAGCTGGCACTGCGGAGTCGAAGGAGCGACGAGCGACGCGGCGATCGAGACGCTGCGAGCGAGGCAGATCAAGAACTTCGTCACGATCCTGATGCTCTCGCGCGGCGTGCCGATGCTGCTCGCGGGCGACGAGATGCGCCGCACGCAGGGCGGCAACAACAACGCCTACAACCAGGACAACGCGACCAGTTGGCTGGACTGGAGTCTCGTCGACAGGCATCGCGACGTGCTTCGCCACCTGCAACGCATGATTGCGTTTCGCAAAGCGCACCGATCGCTGCGGCAGCCGCGTTTCTACTCAGGCGACGTGAACGAGCGCGGACTCGCCGACATCACGTGGCACGGGACGACCCTCGGCAGCCCGCGATTCGACGATCCGGACGCCCACGCGCTCGCCTGCACGGTCGCCGGCTTCGGCGGCGATCCCGACCTGCACGTGATGATGAACATGTTCTGGCAGCCGCTCGACTTCGAGGTGCCGCTGGATCCACCGCGCACGTGGCACATCGCGATCGACACGTTCACACCAAGTCCGGATCCGCGGGACGCGACGGCCGGCGCGCCACTGCCCCGTCCGCTCTGCACCGTGCAGCCGCGCAGCATCGTCGTCCTCGAAGGAACGTAGCTAGCGTCGCGGAGCAGCGGCGGCGGCCGATCCAGCGCCGCAGGCCGCGGCATTCAGCTTGCTCGCCGGATTCTTGTACGACGCAAGCTCCTCCGACAGGATCTTCTTCCACGCGGTCAGCGTCGCGTTGTACCGCGTGCAGGTCGTCGTCCAGTTGTCGATCTGCGACGGTGTCGGCGGCATGTCGAGACCGATCTGCATCGCGCTCACGAGCGTGTTGAACGCGTTGTTCAGCGCGACGAAGGACAACATGCCGTCGCTCGTCGGCGCTCCGCCGCGTCCACCGCGGCCGCCGCCTTCCTGCGGACCGCCAAACGCGGCGAGTTTCGTGTCCAGTTCCTTCGCCTTTGCTGCCGCGTCGCCTTGTCCAGCCGCCGCCGATTTGAGCTGCGCCCGCGCCGCCGACACTTCCTCGTTCGCGGCGTAGCTGTCCTTCATCCCCTGATACGCCTTCATCGTCAACGTGTTCTGCGCCTTCAGCGCGCTGACGATCGCCGGGCTCTCGCCGACGCGCGGATCGTTGCGCACCGTCACCATCTGTGTGTAGACGGTGCCGTCGACGGTGAGTTTGAGCGTGTACACGCCGGGTGGCACTTGCGGACCGTGCGGACCCGGCGTCGTCACGCCCTCGACCATGTTCATCTGGTTTTCGAGATCGTGCGCGATCGCCGGCGGGTCGTCGTACTGCAAATCCCAATTGATCCGGTTCGTGCCGACGTTCTTCGGCAGCGCGCGAGACTGCGGCGTCGCAAGCCAGTAGTCCGGATAGAGCGCGCCTTCGACCGGCGGCGGCGGAATGCTCGACATCGTCCGCACCAGCGTTCCCGCCGCGTCGAAGATCTGCAGCGTCATCTCGCCGGACGGCGGTCGACGGAGATGGTAGTACAGCAGCGCGCCGTACGGCGGGTTCGGCGCGTGCGGCATCTCGACCGATGTCGGCTGATCCCAGTTGCCGTTGAAGCGCGACCGAATCGCGTCGCCCGGCTTGAAGAAGTACACCGGCGCCGACGCCGCTTCCGATCCCTTCGCGGCAATCTCCCGCAGCGGGCTCATGTCGTCGAGCACCCAGAAGCCGCGGCCGTACGTGCCGATGACGATATCGTTCATGTGATCGGCGGTGTGGAATGTGAGATCGCGGATCGACGTGCTCGGCAGGTTCAGCCGCAGCGACTGCCAGTGGTCGCCATCATCGAACGACACGTACACCGTCGTCTCGGTGCCGGCGAACAGCAGGCCTTTCTGCTTCGGGTCTTCGCGAACGGCATTGACGAAGCTACCGGTCCGCTCGCCGCTCGGCAGTCCGTTGACGATCTTCGTCCACGTCTTGCCGCCGTCGTGCGTCCGCCAGATGAGCGGCACGTTGGTGTCGACGTTTTCGGGTTCGCCGCGTCCCGCGGCGAGGCGACCCGACACATACGCTGTCATCGGATCGTGATGGCCGCCGTCGATCATGTTGAAGTTGACGGTCGTCGCCTCTTTCGCGATGTTGCTGACGTTCGTCCAGTGCAAGCCGGCGTCGATCGTGTTGTAGATCTGCCCGTTCGTACTGACCGTCCACACGACGCCCTTCTTCGCGCTGGAGAGAAAGAAGTCGGTGATCGCCAGGGCAGGCGCGCCGCGTCCGCCACCTTGCGGTGCTGCGCCGGCGAGAGGCGGCGGCGGTGGAGGCGTGCCGCACGCCACGACTTTCTGATCCTTTGTCGTCGTGAGATCCGGGCTGAACGGCTTCCACGTCTGCGCGCCGTCGCGCGTGACGAGGAGGCATTGATAGCCGACGTACATCGCCTGCTGATCGAACGGATCGAATTTTTTCCAGAAATCGCGGACCTGCCGGTACTTCGGCGCCTCGGTCCCCAGATTCGGCGCCACGTTTCCCGACTGCCCCGTCTGCGTGTTGACCTTGATGAGCGTCCCGCCGCCCTGGCCGGCGCCGTAACCGAGCGCGTACAGGATCTCCGGATGCAGCGGATCGGCGGCGATCGTGCCGAACTCGGACGCCGCGACCGGCCGCCAGTCGTAGAAATTGATCTGGCCGAAGTCGCCGCGGCTCTTCGTCATCACCGCGCCGGTGTCCTGCTGCGCCGCCATCACCCAGTAGGGATACTGCGCGTTGGTCTCGACATGATAGACCTGCGCGATCGGCATCGGATACCACAGGCTCCACGTCCTGCCGCCATCGAGCGTGACGGTCGCGCCCTGATCGGCGCCGACGGCGATGCGCTGTCCGTTCGTCGGATCGATCCACAGGACGTGGTAGTCCTCGCCGCCGGGCGCGCCCTTGAACGACGTGAACGTGTTGCCGCCGTCAACCGATCGATACAGCGGGATGCTGACGACGTAGACGATGTCGGGGTTTTGCGGATCGACCCAGATGCCGGAACTGTAGGAGCCTTGGCCGTTGCTGACGCGCGACTCGCCGTTCCCGACATGCTTCCACGTCGCGCCGCCATCATCCGATCGGTACACGCCGGATCCGTTCTCGATCGCGTTGCCGACGACGTACACGCGCTGGCCGTTGGTGTGGTTCGCGACGGCGACGCTGATCCGTCCCGGATAGTGCGGCAGCGTCGTGATCTCGCTCCACGTCTTGCCTTCGTCGGTGGACTTGAACAGCTTCGCGAACGACGTCGGCGCGTTGCCGCGTCCCTGTCCACCGCCGATCGTGGCGCCTGGCGGCTGGGTTGCGGCGAAGATCACGTTCGGCATGTCGTACGCCGATTCGAGATCGCGTGTGCCCGGCACGCCTTCCGGCTTCAGCACGTTCTGCCACGTCGCGCCGCCGTCGGTCGTCCGATAGACGCCGCCGCCTTTGTGCGTCGCGTCGCCGAGCGTGCACGCGAGGACGATGTTCGGATCCTTTGGGTCGATGACGAGCTTGGCGATCTTCGTCGTGTCGTCGAGGCCGATGTGCGTCCACGTCTTGCCGGCGTCGGTTGACTTGTACACGCCGTCACCGTTGCTGCCGCCGATCGGGTCGCCGGTGCCGACGTAGACGATGTTCGGGTCCGACGGCGCGACCTGGACGGCGCCGATGCTGTCGACGTTCTGGATCTGATCGAAGATCGGAAACCACGTCACGCCAGCGCTCGTCGTCTTCCAGACGCCGCCGAGCGGCGTGGCCGCGTAGAAGACGCCCGGCTGTCCGACGGCGCCGCTGATTCCTGAAATGCGGCCGCCGTGAAACGGACCGATGTTGCGCCACTTCAGGCCGTTGAACAAATCGGCGCCGATGGATCGCGGCGACGCGGCGGGCGCCTGAGCGGCGCCCATGTGAAGCGGAAACGCGCTCGCGATGACGAGAGACAGAAGGCCGAGCAGCCGGAGACGCTGGACGAGTCGTGCACGCATGCAGCGGACGTTAGTTCGATTGCAGGCGTGCGATCAAGCGGAGACTCTCTACGGGATCGTGTCGACCTTGTCGAAGTAGACTTCGGCGTCCTCGTTATACATTCCGATTTTGCCGGCCTTGTACGGACGCTGCGTGTCGGTGTACGTCGTGATCAGGATGTCGTTGACGAACACCTGAATCGTGGCGTTCGTCTGGATGATCCGTACCTTGTACCACTTGCCGATCGGGAACTTGTAGTTCGTGCCGGTCTTCAGATAGCGCTGACTGCCGGGATACGCCGGATCTTCCTTTCCCAGTTCCCACCCATTGGGCTTCGGCACGAAATAGTAGAAGTGATCGTCGTCGGTGTAGTTCCACACGACCCACGCGACTTCCCACGGGTTCGGCGCGCTGTTGATGCGCAACTGCTTGTTCGTGTACATCCACACTTTGTAGTTGATGTCGCCGGTGAACTTCGGACCGGTGACGAGGCTCGCATGCGT
>Ga0070741_10007942_pt1 | contig 21592 bp, 19 predicted proteins | sample Coa_R1_4_FD_66440 | JGI IMG/M metagenome (GOLD analysis project Ga0070741, IMG submission 66440) | Surface soil microbial communities from Centralia Pennsylvania, which are recovering from an underground coalmine fire - Coalmine... | ecosystem: Environmental > Terrestrial > Soil > Unclassified ... | reverse complement strand
GGCAGCGACTTTGGCGATGTCGGCATTGCATGGGAGGCCGGGATGCGCGCGGGCGACTTCGAGGCCGCGTGGCGCGCGACGGACCGCATCGAACGCGTCAGGCGCACCGACGAAGCGGCAGGGCGTCTCGCGCATCGGCCCGATCACCTGCTCTGGAACGGCACCTCCTTCGCCGGGCGGCGCGTGCTCGTGCGCTGCAATCACGGCCTCGGCGATACGCTGCAATTCATCCGCTACGTGCCGTTGCTGCGTGCCATCGCGCGACAGGTGAGCGTGCTCGTGCAGCCGCATCTGCTCGAGCTCTTGCGCAGCCCGGAATTGGGAGATGTCCAGAACGGCTGGACCGATGCGCCACCTCCGCTGCACGACGTGGCGATCGAGATCATGGAGCTTCCGTACGCGTTTCGCAGCACCATCGACACCCTGCCGCGACGCGTGCCGTATCTGCCGCTGGCCCATCTGCGGCGGTTCGCTGCGGACCCGCCGCGGCTTGCCGAGGGCGCATTCCGGGTCGGGCTCGTTTGGGGATCGAGCGACTGGGATCCCTCACGATCGGTTCCATTGCAAGCTCTCGCTCCGCTCGCGGGCGTTCCGGACGTGCGCTTCTATGGCTTGCAGCAGGGCGAGCACGCCCAATCGCCCGCCGAGGCCCCGTTCTCGATGACGGTACTTTCCCCCCATACCAGCGCGATCGCCGCGGCGGCCGCAGCCATGATGGAGCTCGATCTCGTGATCACGGTCGATTGCATGGCGGCCCATCTTGCCGGGGCCCTCGGGCGTCCGGTGTGGGTGATGCTCAAGGCGGATGCCGACTGGCGCTGGATGGAGCGGCGCGATGATTCGCCCTGGTACCCCACGATGCGTCTCTTCCGGCAGCCGCGCGAGGGCGACTGGGCGGCGATGGTCGATCGCATCGCGGGGGCATTGGCCGCCGTTGTGAAGCCTTCCGCGACAGGCGGTCGCGCCGTGTGGCTATCATGAAGGTCGTCGTACCGGCACGCCATGGAGGAAGCGCGCAATGAATGATGGCTCGAGGGACCTCGCCACGACTGCAGCGGCACCGGCGAGCGCAGGCAAGGCTTCGATGTTTCCGGCTGGCACGTCGGCATTGCGTGCCGTGTTCGAGGCGCTCGGCAGGAAGACGAGCATCAACTTCCGCGTCCAGTTCGTCGACGGCTCGATCTATCAGAGCCGATCCGGGACGCCGCAGCTTTCGATCCGCTTCAACCGTCCCGGTGCGCAATGGCAGGTGCTGACATTTGGCCATATCGGCCTGCTCGAATCGTATTTCGACGGCGGCATCGACATCGAGGGCGACTTCGCGCTCGCGTTTCGCGCCGCGTTCGAGGGCCGCTTCGAAAGCAGGACCAATCCGCTCGTCAAGATCCGGAACAGGTGGCACGAGTTCCGGTTCGGCAATGGCTCCATCGCTCGAGCCAAGGCCAACGCGCGCTTCCACTACGGCCTGGGCGAGGCGTTCTATCGCTACTGGCTCGATCCGGCGATGATGTACACCTGCGCGTACTGGAAGGAAGGCACGCGCGACGTCGCCGAGGCGCAGCGCAACAAGATGGACCACGTATGTCGCAAGGTGCTGCTCAAGCCGGGGGAGACATTCGTCGACGTGGGATGCGGCTGGGGCGGCCTCATGTTCCACGCCTGGGATCATTACGGCGCGCTCGGCACCGGAATCAACACCACGACCGAGCAGGTGCACGAACTCGAGGCGCTCGTCGCCGCGCGCGGCCTCTCCGACAAGCTCAAGGTGATCGACTGCGACTTCCGCGAGATCCCCGGCCAGTACGACAAGCTCCTGTCGATCGGCACGCTGGAGCATGCCGGCCGCGATCAGATGCTGGAAGTGATCAAGGCGCACGCCGATTGCCTGAAGCCCGGGGGCCTGGGCGTGATCCATTTCATCGGCCATGTGGGCATGCGCGACACCGAGTTCTACATCCGCAAGCACATCTTCCCCGGGGGCTGGATCCCGAGCCTCGCGGAGGCGATCACCTGGATGGAGCACTACGGTCTCGAGGTCATGGACGTCGAGAACCTGCGCCGGCACTACGCCCACACGCTCGATGCCTGGGCGGGCGCGTTCGAGGCGAACTGGGACAAGATCCATGCGCTCGATCCCAAGCGCTTCGACGAGCGCTTCCGGCGCACCTGGCGCACCTATCTCTTCTCGTGCGCTGAAATGTTCCGCGCCCACAACGCGCAGACGTGCCTGTTCCAGGTGCTGGTGAGCAAGGGCAACGTCGCGCGCGACAAATACCCGATGAGCCGCGCTCACCTTTACCAGTGACTGCGGCGAGCCTCGCGGCGCAAGCGAGTGCTGCGGCGGGCGAGGGCGGCGCCGCCGGGTCGCCTTATCTCGAGCATCGTGCCGCGCTGGAGGCCGAGCTCGCGCGCTCGGGCGCGGACGCGGTCGGTCTCGCCAAGGACACCTCGAATCTGTTTCGCGATCGCGCGCTCGACCGCCGTCCGCGTTTCAACCTGAAGCACTTCGATCGCGTGATCGACGTCGACCGCGCGGCGGGCGCGGTGTCGGTCGAGGGCATGACGACGTACGATCGGCTCGTCGCCGGAACATTGCCGCATGGCGTGATGCCGTGCGTCGTGCCGCAACTCAAGTCGATCACCATCGGCGGCGCGGTGGCGGGCGTGGGCATCGAAGCGTCCTCGTTCCGGTACGGTCTGGTGCACGAAACCATACGCGAGATGGACGTGCTGGTCGGCGACGGGCGCATCGTCACCTGCTCGCCGAGCAACGAGCATCGCGATCTCTTTTTCGGCCTGCCCAATTCCTACGGCACGCTGGGCTATGCGCTGAAGCTCGAGGCGGGCGCGATGGCGGTCGGGAAATATGTCGCCATCGAGCACATCCGCCATTCACGCGCGGACGTCTACTTCGAAGACCTGCGCGAGCGGTGTGCAAGCGACGTGGACTTCGTCGATGGCACGGTGTTCGGTCCCGGCGAGATGTACGTCACGCTCGGGCGCTTCACCGACGAGGCACCGTACGCGAGCGACTACACCTACGAGCGCATCTACTATCGCTCGATTCGCGAGAGGAAGGCGGACTTTCTCACCACGGCCGATTACATCTGGCGCTGGGATACCGACTGGTTCTGGTGCTCGAAGAATCTCGGCATGCAGAACCCGCTGCTGCGCCGGCTCGCCGGCCGCGAGCGGCTCAACTCGGTCACCTACACGCGCATCATGCGCTGGAACAGCAAGTGGGGCTTGACGCACCGGCTGTTTCGCCTCACCGGACGTCATCCCGAATCGGTGATCCAGGACGTGGACATTCCGATCGAGCGCGCGGCGGAGTTCCTGCCGTGGCTCATCGAGAACATCGGCATCCTGCCGGTATGGATCTGCCCCATCCGCGGCAGCCGGGGCGTAAAGCGCTTTCCGCTCTACCCGCTCGATGGCAGCGCGCTGTACGTCAACTTCGGCTTCTGGGACGTGGTGAAGGCGAAGGCGCAACGCCCGGCCGGCTACTACAACCGCCTCATCGAGCAGAAGGTGCGCGAGCTTGGCGGCATCAAGTCCCTTTATTCGGAGTCGTACTACGAGCCGCAGGAATTCTGGGCGACGTACGACCGGAGCGCGTACGACGCCCTCAAGCGCAAGTACGATCCGCAGGGCCGGCTGGGCGATCTCTACCAGAAATGCGTGCTCGACAAGCAGAAGCACGCCGCATGAGGCGCCGGCGCTAGCGTCGTTTGTTGCGGGCGCGGGTCTTCGCCGCCTTGCGCGCTGCCGCCGAGCGTCCGGCGGCGCCCTTGGTGCGGGCCGCCTTGCGCGCTGCGGCGGAGCGATCGGCCGCGCTGCGCTTGCGCGCCGCCGATTTCGCCTGACTCGACAGCGATTTCTTCGATGCCGCGGAGTGGCCTTCGCGCTTGAGCGCACCTTCGACCGCGCGCGAGCGCTTGCGCGACGGATGCTTCGTGCTCGCCTTCTTCGCCGCGCGCGTATCGCGTTCGGCCTTCTTGCGCGTTCGTTCCGACGTGGTGCCTTCCTTGGGCGGCGGCAGGTCCACACCGGCGCGGCGCGCCTTGGAAAGCCCGATCGCGATCGCCTGCTTGGCGGAGCGCGCGCCGTGCTTGCCGCGCCGAATGTGCTCCATCTCCTCCTTCACGAATTCGCCCGCCTGGGTCGTGGGCGCCTTGCCTTCGCGCTTGTCCTTCGCCGCGCGTTCGAGAGTGGTCTTCCAGGGCATGTCTCCTCCTCGTTTCCGGGGGTGTCAGATGCCGGTCGGGAACGTCTCCGGCGCCTCGTGCTCGACCCAGCCGGAACCCGGCTCCAGCGGCCGCAGGGCACGCGTGTGGTCGAGATGAATCATCGCGTCGAACTGCCGCGGCAGCCGCACGTGGAAATAGTGGCTCACGCGCTCGCTTTCCGGGAGGTAGATGACGCCGATCGCGCGCTGCAGGCGCGGCGGCTCGAGCGCGGCGGAAAGCTGCGCGTTGTCGCGCAACACCATCAGGAACTGCTCGTGACCGGCACGATGGAAGAGCTCCTCGTAGCTGTCGGGCAGCCCCGGGCGGACCTGCTTGCGTTCGGCATGCCCGCCCCAGTCCGACGCCGCAGTCACGGTGCCGCGATAGGTGGAGAACCCGATCAGCACCGCAGCGCGCTGTTGCGCCGCGCGCACGAGCTCGCCCACGTTCCATTCGCCACCGTCTCCCATCTCGGTCGCGCTCGCATCACCGAGATGCGAGTTGTGCGCCCACACCGCGATTCTGGGCGCCGCGCCATGCTGCCCCAGATGCCGGTCGAGCGCGTCGAGCGTTTCCACCATGTGACGATCACGCAGGTTCCATGACGAGACACGGCCCTTGAACATCGTGCGGTAATACTCCTCGGCATTCTTCACCAGGCGCGCGTTCTGCTCGGCGTAGAAAAGCTCGTCGGGCTCGCCGCGGCCGTCGGTCTTGGCGGCTTGGCCCGCGCGGCGCGTGAGCTCCACCAGCTGCTTGACCACCGCCTCCTCGCACGTGCTGCTCATGCCGAACGCAGCGGCGTAGCCATACGCTTGCGTGTCCTCGCCGAAATGATCGAAGCACGAATAGCGGTAACGGGCACGCTGCGCCGCCTCGGGATCGGTCTTGTCGAGATAGTCGAGCACCGCCTGCATCGACGAGAACAGGCTGTAGAGGTCGACGCCATAGAAACCGACCCGGCGCGGCGCGGGCTGGCTCTGGTTGTACTGGCGCAGCCACTCGACGAAGTCCAGCACCACCGTGTTGCGCCACATCCATGCCGGGAAACGCTTGAATCCGGAGAGTGCCGCATTGGCATCGGCATCGTCGGATGCGCCGCGCACGTACCGGTTGACGCGGTAGGCGTCGGGCCAATCCGCCTCGACCGCGATGGCCGTGTAGCCATGCTCCACGATCAGACGCTTCGTGATCTCGGCGCGCGCGTGATAGAACTCGTGCGTGCCATGCGAGGCTTCGCCGATCAGTGCGAAACGCGCCGTGCCGGCGAGATCCACGATCGGCGCGTAGTCGTCGAGTGTCCCGGTCATGGCATGCGCATGCCGTTTCACTGCCTCGAGCGCGACGCGCGCCTCGCGCTCATCGCGTGCTTCCTGTCTGACTGCCATACGTCCTTCTTCCCGTCAGTGGACGCGCGCCTTTTCGAGCAATGCATGCACCTCGGCATCGCTCGTTTGCGCGAAGTCCTGGTACCACAATCCCACGGCATGAAACGGCTGCGGCGTCGATACGCACACGACCTCGTCCGCTTCGGCGCGCAACGCCGAGCACGTCTCCGCGGCCGCCACGGGCACGGCGACGATCACGCGGCTCGGATGCTGCGCCCGCACCGCCATCGCGGCGGCGCGCATGGTCGAGCCCGTTGCGAGGCCATCGTCGACCAGGATCACCACGCGACCTTCGAGGCTCGGCGCGGGACGCTCGCCGCGATAGAGCCGTTCGCGTCGCTCGAGCTCCCTGCGCTCGCGCGCAGTGACGGCTTCGATCGTGCTCTCGGGAATCTGCAGGCGCGCGACATCGGGATTCATCACCCGCGTGCCACCGGTCGCGATCGCACCCATGGCGTATTCCTCGTGACCGGGAAAGCCGAGCTTGCGCACGACGAAGACGTCGAAGGCTGCATGCAGCGCCTGGGCGACCTCGAAGCCTACGGGCACGCCGCCGCGGGGCAACGCCAGCACGATCACGTCGGGCCGGTCGTGATAGGCCTGCAGCTTTTGCGCGAGCACCTGGCCCGCATGCTTGCGATCGACAAAACGCATCGGTTCAGCGCTCGACATGGCGATCGAACCACGCAGCGGCGAGCCGCGCGACCTCCGCGAGCGTCCCGGGCTCCTCGAAGAGGTGGGTCGCGCCCGGCACGATCACGAGCTCCTTTTCACACGTGAGATGGCGAAAGGCCTGCTGATTGAGCCCGATGACGAGATCGTCGTGGCCGCCGACAATGAGTAGCGTGGGTGCGGTCACGCGCGCGAGGGTCGCATCGTCCGCGAGATCCGGGCGACCGCCGCGCGACACGACGGCCGAAACCCGCGTCCCGAGCTCGGCCGCCGCGATGATCGCGGCCGCACTGCCCGTGCTCGCGCCGAAGTAGCCGATCGGCAGGTCGCGCACGTTGTCGTTCGAGCGCAGCCATTCGCTGGCGGCGACCAGGCGCGAGGCGAGGCGCGGAATGTCGAAGCGATATTGACGCGTATGAAGGTCGACGCGCTCCTCGTCCGGCGTCAGCAGATCGAACAGGAGAGTCGCAAGCCCGACCTGCTGCAACGTCTGCGCGACCTCCACGTTGCGCGAGCTCTTGCGGCTGCTGCCGCTGCCGTGCGCGAAGAGCACGATTCCGCGCGCGCCGTGCGGCACGGCGAGGTCTCCCGCCAGTCTCGCGCCGCCGGCGGGTATGCCCACTTCCAACGTGGGTAAAGCGACGTGCGGATCCATCATTGCAGCTCCCCCGCGCGTTCGCGTGCAAGAAGCATTCCTCTTCGGCCCTGAGGGCGAAATCGACGCAACCGGTGCGGCGCCGGGCGGGTCAAAAGGGTGGGGGGAAGATCCCCATCATCTGTAAGTTCTCACAGGAGACCATTATGACAACCAGAGTTGCAGCGATGTTGCTTGCCATGGGCGTGCTGGCCGTACCGGCGGCGTACGCGGCCGGTGACACAGCCACCACGGCCAACAAGCCAGCGTCAGTCACCGAGCGGGCGAAGGAAGGCGTGGAGAATTCGGCGATCACGACCAAGATCAAGGCCGACTTCGCCAAGGACAAGCAGGTCAGCGCCATGCACATCAAGGTGGATACCGAAGGCAATGGCGTCGTGACGCTCAGTGGCACCGCTAAAAGCCAGGCCGAGGCCGACAAGGCGGCCCAGATCGCGCGGAACACGAAAGGTGTGACCTCTGTTCGCAACGAGATCAAGGTCGGGACCGATGCCCATGCTGCAGGATCGACCGGCAGCGCTGCCATGGCGGGCAGCAATGCCAATACCGGCAGCAATGCCAATACCGCCGGCAAGACGACAACGGGCAGCAGCACCTCCAAGTACTGATCGCGCTGAACGTCGCCTGAAGCGCGAGAGCGCGTTTGCGGCGCCGTGCTCCGGCGCCGCAAGTGTCTCCACGTGTCGCGGGCGTTCGCTAGCGTGACTTTCCTTTTGTCGCGGGCGGTTCGCGCCGGCATCGTTGCCGGTGCGGTCGCGTGCGCGTGCACGTTCGATGCAGCCGCGCCCCAGAAGACCCTTGCCCCGGTATTCGATACCGGCACGATCGAGAAAGGCGCGCAGCTCGCGGCCCTGGGCGATTGCATGGTGTGCCATACCGCGCCCGGCGGCCGGGCGTATGCCGGCGGCCGCGCGCTACCCACGCCTTTCGGCACGATCTACGGCACCAACATCACCCCCGATCCGGACACCGGCATCGGGCAATGGAGCGAAGCCGATTTCACGCGCGCCATGCGCGAGGGCGTCGATCGCGCGGGACGGCAGCTCTATCCTGCGTTTCCGTACGATCACTTTCGCCATCTCGGCGACGACGATGTGCTCGCGCTCTATGCCTTTCTCATGACGCGCGAGGCCGTGTCGTACCGTCCTCCGGCCAACGAGCTCAAGTTTCCGTTCAATGTGCGCCCGCTCGTCGCCGCATGGAAGATGCTGTTCCTGCATCGCAGCGATCTCGCGACCGACGCGCGCCAGAGCGCGCAGTGGAATCGCGGCGCATATCTCGTAGCGGGGCTCGGTCATTGCGGTGCATGTCACACCCCGCGCAATGCCATGGGTGCCGAAAGGACCGACCAGGCGCTGTCCGGCGGCGAGGCGGAAGGCTGGCACGCCTCGGCGCTCGATCACAGCACGCGCACGCCCGTTGCCTGGACGGTCGATGCGATGACGGCATATCTGCGCGGAGAGATCGTTGCCGACCACGAGGTCGCGGGCGGGCCCATGCAGCCGGTCGTGAGCAACCTCGCTGCGGTGCCCGAATCCGACGTGCGCGCGATCGCGACCTACATCGTCTCGTTGCAGCCACGTGCGTCGGCCTCTGCGACATCGGCGGCCACTGCGCGCAACGACCATCGGCAGGACGATCACCCGGGCGCTGCGATCTACCGCGGCGCTTGCGCGATGTGCCACGGACCCGGCCGCAGCGTTCCCGATGGCGCGTTGCGCTTCGGCTTCAGCACCACGGCGCGCGAGCCGACGCCGCGCAACTTCGTGCAGATCGTGCTTCACGGCATCAGGCCCCCCGAAGGTGAGTCGGGGCCCTGGATGCCCACATTCGCCGGCGCGCTCACCGATGCGCAGGTTGCGGACCTCGCCGGCTACGTTCGCGCGCGCTTCGCCCCGCTCGAGCCCGCGTGGCAGAACGTCGAGGCCGAGGCGCAGAAGGTGCGGCGCAATCCGGAGGCGCCCTAGGATGAAATTTCCCCCTCGCTCGCTTCGCCCGCAGCGCCCGGAGGGTGGCGACTGACATGGCGGACCTGAAGCGATGATCACCTTGAACGTCAACGGCGCGACATACTCGGTCGACGCCGATCCGGCCACGCCTCTTCTGTACGTGCTGCGTGATCACCTGGGTCTCAACGGGGCGAAGTTCGGCTGCGGCCTCGGCCAGTGCGGCGCGTGCACGGTGATCGTCGATGGCGAGGCGGTGTTCTCGTGCCTCACGCCGATCTCGGTACTCGGCGGACGGCGCATCCGCACCGTCGAGGGACTCGGCACCGCCGAGAATCCCGGTCCGCTGCAACGCGCGTTCATCAGGGAGCAGGCGGCCCAGTGCGGCTACTGCATCGCGGGCATGATGATGCGCGCGCAGGCTCTGCTCGAGCACAAGCCGAACGCCACGCGCAGCGAGATCCGCGATCACATGGCGCCCAACCTTTGCCGTTGCGGCACGCACATGCGCATCGTGCGCGCGATCGAGCGCGCGGCCCGCCTGATGCAGGCCGCGACCGACGACGACGCGGAGGTTGCATGAGCGCCTGCGACGCGGGCCGCCGTCGCTTTCTCGCAGGAGGTGGAGCGCTGGTCGTGAGCTTTGGATGGCTGCCTCGCGCGTCGGGGCAGGGACAGCAGGCGCCGCCCGGGAAGCCGGCACCCCTGCCGGGCAGTCTCGAGCAGTCGCCGCTGCTCGATTCTTGGATCCGGATCGGCGCCGACGGCAGCATGCTCGTGTTCACGGGGAAGGCCGAGCTCGGGCAGGGCATCAAGACGGCGCTGCTGCAGATCGCGGCGGAAGAGCTGATGGTGAGCGCCAAGCGGCTCACGCTCATCACCGCCGACACCGGGCAAACGCCCGACGAGGCCTACACCGCGGGCAGCCAGTCGATGCAGCACAGCGGCACCGCGATCATGAATGCGGCGGCGCAGGTGCGCACGATCCTGCTCGGGCTGGCGGCGCAGCGCCTGCGCGCGAGCGCCGCACAGCTGACGGTCGACGACGGCGTCGTGCGCGCGCCCGACGGCGCGCACGTGTCCTATGCCGAGCTCGTGAAAGGGCGCGAGCTGCACGTATCGGCGCAGCCGAACTCCGACACCCTCGATCCGAACGCGCGCAAGGTGATGGGCCAATCGATGCCCCGCGTCGACATTCCCGCCAAGGTGACCGGTGGCGCCGCCTACGTGCACGATTTGCGCTTGCCGGACATGATGCACGGACGCATCGTGCGTCCGCCGAGCTATGGCGCGCGCCTCGTGTCGGTCGATGCCGCTGCGGCGCTGCGCCTGCCCGGCGTGCGCAAGGTCGTGCGCGACGGCAGCTTCCTCGGCGTGATCGCCGGGCGTGAATACCAGGCGATCGTGGCCATGCGCGCCCTCGAGCGCAGCGCGAAATGGGAAGAGCGCGCGAATCTTCCGCCGCGCAGCGATCTGGCCGGATTCCTGCAGCGCCTTCCGACGCAGGATCGCGTCGATGCCGGCGAGGCTGCGCCGGTGCCGACGAGCGGCGACGTGATCGAGGCCACCTTCCACCGACCCTACCAGATGCACGGCGCGATCGGACCGTCGTGCGCCGTCGCGACGTTCAAGCAGGGTGCGTTCACCGTCTGGACGCACAGCCAGGGTGTTTATCCGCTGCGCAACGCGCTCGCCGAGATGCTCGCGGTGCCGCTCGAACGGGTGCGTTGCGTCCACATGGAAGGCTCCGGCTGCTATGGCCACAATGGCGCCGACGACGTCGCTGCCGATGCCGTGCTGCTCGCGCGCGCGATGCCGGGAACGCCGGTGCGCGTGCAGTGGATGCGCGAGCAGGAGCACACGTGGGAGCCTTATGGATCGGCCATGGTGGTGAAGCTCAAGGCGCGTCTGGCCGATGGCTTCGTCGCGGACTGGAGTCACGAGGTGTGGAGCTGCACGCATTCGACGCGACCGGCCCCGGCGGGCAATCTCGCACCGGCGTGGAGCCTCGAGCGTCCGTTCGCGCAGCCGACCCCCCGCCCGATCCCCATGCCCGCAGGCGGTGGCGACCGCAATGCCGTCCCGCTCTACGAATTCGGCAACAAGCGCGTCGTCTATCACTTCATCGAGGAGATGCCCGTGCGAGTGTCGGCGTTGCGCGCGCTCGGTGCCTACGCCAACGTCTTCGCCGCCGAAAGCTTCATGGACGAGCTCGCCCATCGCGCGCGCATCGATCCGGTCGAGTTCCGCTTGCGCCACCTGACCGATCGCCGCGCCCGCGAGGTCGTGCAGATGACCGCCGAGCGCTTCGGCTGGAACGCATACCGGCGCGAACCGGGTCGCGGTCGCGGTTTTGCGTATGCGCGTTACAAGACCCTCGCCGCGTACGCTGCCATCGCGTTCGAGGTGGCAGTCGATCGCGAGACGGGGCGTGCGCGCGTGCTGCGCGTGGTTGCGTGCATCGACAGCGGCGAAGCGGTCAATCCGGACGGCATTCGCAACCAGACCGAGGGCGGCATCCTGCAATCGATCAGCTGGACGCTGCACGAAGCCGTCGCGTTCGATCAGACGCGCATCACCAGCCGCAACTGGGCGAGCTATCCGATCCTGCGCTTCCCCGAGATCCCGGACCTGCTCGAGGTATACGTCATCAACCGGCCCGGCGAGCCGTTCCTCGGCACTGGCGAAGCCGCGCAAGGCCCGACCGCGGCAGCGCTGGCCAATGCGATTGCCGATGCAACGGGCGTGCGGGTACGCGAGCTGCCGCTCTCCGCCAAGCGCGTCAAGGCAGCCATCGGCGTGTAGCGTTGACGAGCCTCACCTGCGCGGCGGCGCCGTCGTCGAGCACGACGCTGATGGAGGCCGGCGCAATGTCGAATCGCTCGAGGTCATCGAGATCGAGCCGAAGGTAGTGCGCGAGCGCCACCTTGATCACGTCGCCGTGGCTCACGAGGGCGATGGTCTGATTCGAATGTCGCGCGCGCAGGCGTTGCATGGCTGCGATCACGCGCGCCTGCACCTCCATGATCGTCTCGCCGCCGGGAGGCCGGGCGTTGCGGCGGGCATTGCACCACACCGACCACTGCGGCTCGCGCTCGAGCTCGGCAAAAGCCAATCCGCTCCACGCTCCGAAGTCGATCTCGTCGAGACCTGGCTCGATGTGCATCTCCATGCCGGCGCTCGCTGCGAAACGCTCGACCGTCGCGCGCGCCCGCCGCCGCGGGCTCGAGTAGATCGCGGCGATGGCAAGTCCGCGCAACAGCTGCGCAAGCTGCACCGCATCGCGCGCACCCTCGTCGTTGAGCTCGATGTCGCGGGTGCGGCCGGCGAGCGTGTGGCCGAGAAGATCGTGTGCCGCGTGCCGGATCAGCAGGAACGTGGTCACAACGCCGGCGGCGTGCTGCGCGCGACCTCGTCGGCCCCCGGCGCGTGCACGTGCGGCGCGTGACGATCGCTCGCGCGCACGTCGGACATCGTGCGACCCGGAGCATACCGGCGCACCATCTCCGCACAGAACTCCGCGTATTCGCCGATCACTTGCGGCGGGCTGGTGTGATGGGGCTGCACGCCGCGGTGGTCCGGCGTGAAGCAGAACGTCAATGTGACGTCGAAGCCTTCGAGGGCCTTCATCTGGCGATCGAACCATTGCAAGGCATTGGGGCGGAAGCGATCGGCCCATGACAGTCCGGTGCGCAGGTGACGCACCCCCAGCCGCTTCATCCACTTCACCGCATCGTCGAGCCGGTAATCCTCGAAATGAAACCACTGGCAGATGCCCATGTCCGGCGTGTAGTCGGAAAAGAGCTCGAGGGCGAGCTTCGGCGTGCCATCCTCGCGCAGGAGCCCCATGTAGAAATGCCGATAGTAGGCCGAGCCTTCCTGCTCGCGATGACGCGTGGTCGCGGGCCAGGCGCGCGGCAGATCGTAGAGCGAATACCAGTGGATGCGCGGCACGCGGCCGATCAGGAGCTCGGCTGTGCGCCTCAAGCCGAACTCCTGCACTTCCTCGGCGCCGAAGCTCGACGCGCCCACCTCCGTCACCCAGATCGGAAGGTCCGTCACCGCCTCCATCTCGGCGATGCGCTGCGGCCACTCGTCGATCTGCCAATGATTCCAGTCGAGCGGAAAGCCGTGCACGGCGACCACATCCATGGCATCGAGCACGCCGAATCCGTCGAGGCGCTGCACGAAGCGGGCATCGATCGGCGACATGCCGCCCAGCACGCGTGTCAACGCGGGATTCTCGCCGGCGACGGCATCGCTCGCGAGCTTCACCATCTCGGCATAGACGCTCCATTCGGGATCCAGCGCGGGATCCCAATGCGACTTGTTGTTGGGCTCGTTCCAGAACTTGACGGCTTCGATCATGATGAACGGGTGAGGGTCTTGGATTTGATGGCGCGTGATCTTCCACCGCCGCGCCGGGCGACCGGCGCCGAGGCGGTCGGGGTCGCCGCAATGAACTCGTCGACCGCCCGGCGGGCTTCGTCGTCGGTGAGCTGGATCGGCGGCGATTTCATGAAATAGCTCGCCGGGCCGTTGAGCGGGCCGCCGAGGCCGCGATCAAGCGCGAGTTTCGCGCAGCGGATCGCATCGATCACCACACCGGCCGAATTCGGTGAATCCCACACCTCGAGCTTCACTTCGCAATTGAGCGGCACGTTGCCGAACGTGGTGCCCTCCATGCGGATGTAGCACCACTTGCGGTCGTCGAGCCACGGCACGTAGTCGCTCGGTCCGACGTGCACGTTGCGCGCGCGCAGCGGATGCCCGAGCTGGCTCGTCACCGCCTGCGTCTTTGAAATCTTCTTCGATTCGAGCCGCTCGCGCTCGAGCATGTTGAGGAAATCGGTGTTGCCGCCGAAATTGAGCTGATAGGTGCGATCGAGGCGCACGCCGCGCTTGCGGAAGAGATCGGTCAGGATGCGATGCACGATGGTGGCACCCACCTGGGACTTGATGTCGTCGCCGATGATGGGCAGTCCGCGCCTGGCGAAGCGTTGCTGCCATTGCGGATCGGAGGCGATGAAGACCGGAATGCAATTGACGAAGGCACAGCCGGCCGCGAGCACCTGTTCGGCGTACCAGCGGGTCGCGACCTCCGATCCGACCGGAAGGTACGACACGACGACATCGGTGCGCGTCTCGCGCAGCACGCGGGCGACATCGCAGGCGTCGCCGCGGGCCTCGGGAACGACATCCTTCAGGTACTTGCCGAGCCCGTCGTGCGTCACGCCGCGGTGCACGGCGACGCCGAGGGCCGGCACGTCGGCGAAGCGCATGGTGTTGTTGGGGTCGGCGTAAATCGCCTCGCCGAGGTCGCGGCCGACCTTGTGCGCGCTCACGTCGAAGGCCGCGCTGAACTCGATGTCGCGCGGACGGTAGCCGCCGAGGTCCACGTGCATGAGTCCGGGGACGAAATCGTCCTCGGTGACATCGCGGTAGAAATGCACGCCCTGCACGAGCGATGACGCGCAGTTGCCCACGCCCACGATGCCCACCCGCAGCTTGCGCCCGCCGCCAGCATCGGGCTCGCGGTCCGGACGCGGTGCGGCACCTCTCGAATCGTCTCTCATGATCCCTTGTTCTCCTGCAGTGCGTCGAGCTCCCCGGGCCGCCAGGTGGACGGGGCGAAATACGCCGTTTCGCTGCGGCGGAAGGCGGCGTCGAGGAACATTCGCACGTGCGCCCGGCAGGCGAGTCCAGCGACCTCGGCGCGCTCGAAGTAGCGCACCTCCAGGGTCTCCTCGCCGTCTGCCCGCGGCCGCCCGGCCAAAGGTTTTGCCCCAAACAGTGTAGCGACCCACGACAGGGCGTCGCCGTTCGCATAGGTGACGCCGCACAGCGGACCGCCGAAAACGCCGATCACGTGGGTGAGCTCGACGAAAACGCCGGTCTCCTCCCACGTCTCGCGCACGGCGGCCTCGGCCGGCAGCTCGTGCGGCTCGACCATGCCGCCCGGCGTCGTCCACAGCGCGCCTTCAGCCGCGCGCACGAGCAGCACGCGGCCGCGCTCGTCGAACGCAACGACCGAGGCGGTCGGCACCTGCAACAGCGCGTTCCCGATCTTCCCACGCAGGGCTCGCGTGTATTCCGACATCGGCATTTACGACGTCCTCGTGCTCTCGGTCGATTCCAGCCTGCTCGTCTGCGGCGCCGGCAAGGTCGCACCGACCCGGTGGCAAGGCAGCACGTGCGCCTGCCGTTCCGCACCCGGGAACGTCACTGTTGCGCATCGCGCCAGCCGCGCCGGCAAGAAATGCAACGCGCAGAAAGCGTGCCCGATGCTCGGTACGGCTCTTGCTCAATCGCGTGCGAGGTGCCGCACGCCTTGAACGGACGTGCAGCCACACTGGATCAGCAGGTCGCGAGTCAGCCAACAAACCGAACAACGCAACGAGGGCAGCGCCGACGAACTGAACTTGACAGCACCGCTGGGCAGCGCCGCCCGCGCAAAAGTTTTCCGCGCGGCACGTAAGAATTACCGCGAATCACAAGGCGCACGTGCGTTGCGCAGCACCCCGGGGCAAGCGACGGAGTCTCCATCTCGACGGGGACGTGTCGCATCGCCACTTCTGGCGTCGCCTCGGGCCAACCGCACACACGCCGCGGATTCACTCGCGGCCATCGGAGGAACAGAGAAGCCTCGCCGGCGGGGGCAGCCGCTTTTCGTCGCGAGAAAAGCAGTGCATTCATGCAACGCAAACAAGCTCGGCATCCAAGAACTTCAATCAACAACGAAGGAACTTCCAGCATGACCGAACAGCTGCTCATCACCGGCGGCGCAGGATTCCTGGGGTCGCACCTTGCGGACGAGCTCCTTGCGCACGGTTATCGCGTGCGCGCTCTCGACAACCTGTCCCCGCAGGTGCACGGCGCCGAGGGCAAGCGGCCGGCGTACCTCGATGCCGACGTCGAGCTGATCGTCGGCGACGTCTGCGACCGGCGCGCGGTGCGCCGCGCGCTCAAGGGCGTCGACGCGGTGTTCCATTTCGCCGCAGCGGTGGGCGTGGGCCAGAGCATGTACGAGGTCGCGCATTACACGAAGACCAACAATCTCGGCACCGCCGTGCTGCTCGAAGCGCTGATCGAGAAGCCAGTGAAGCGACTCGTCGTCGCATCGAGCATGAGCATGTATGGCGAAGGGCTCTATCGCACGCGTCGCGGCGAAGTGCGCACCGTCGCGGATCGCACGCTCGAGCAGCTGAAGCGCGGCGAATGGGAGCACCGCGACGACGACGGCTCGACCCTGGTCCCGATCGCGACGCCCGAAACGAAGGTGCCCGCGCTGGCATCGGTGTATGCGCTCTCGAAGTACGACCAGGAGCGGCTGTGCCTCATGATCGGCCGTGCCTACAACATCCCGACCGTCGCGCTGCGCTTCTTCAACGCGTACGGACCGCGCCAGGCGCTGTCCAATCCGTACACCGGCGTGCTCGCGATCTTCGCGTCCCGGCTGCTGAACGGCAATCCGCCGCGCATCTTCGAGGATGGCGAGCAGCAGCGCGACTTCGTCAGCGTGCACGACGTCGCGCAGGCGTGCCGGCTCGCGCTCGAGAAGGCGGAAGCCGCGGGCGAGGTGTTCAACGTCGGGAGCGGCAACGTCTACACCATCCGCGAGCTCGCCGAAAGAATGGCCAACGTGCTCGGGAAAAGCTATCTGCAACCGGAGGTCACCGGCAAGTACCGCGTCGGCGACATCCGGCATTGTTTCGCCGATATCGCCAAGGCGCGCGAGAAGCTCGGTTATCGGCCGCGCGTGGCACTGGACAACGGTCTCACCGAGCTTGCGGAGTGGCTGGAAGGCCAGGCCGCGGAAGACCGGGTGGCGCAGGCGAGCGCAGAGCTTTCCGCACGGGGGCTCACGGTATGAATGGCTTGAACGGAAATCGCAGGACCTCGCGTGCCCGGCGCGAGTGGCCGCTGACGCTCGTCACGGGCGGGGCAGGTTTCATCGGCAGCAATCTCGCGCATCGCCTGCTGTCGCAGGGCCGCCGCGTGCTCATCCTGGACAATCTTTCGCGCCCCGGCGTGCAGCACAACATCAAGTGGCTGCGCGAGGAGCACGGCGATGCGCTCGAGCTCCTGGTGGCCGACGTGCGTGATGGCGATGCCGTCAGGCGCGCGGTCGCGCGTGCACGCCAGGTGTTCCATTTCGCGGCGCAGGTCGCGGTGACGAGCAGCCTCACCGATCCGCGGGAGGATTTCACCGTCAACGCGCAGGGCACGCTCAACGTGCTCGAAGCCATCCGCGCACAGCCGAATCCGCCGCCGATCGTGTTCACGTCCACCAACAAGGTCTACGGCGCGCTCGACGACGTGCCGCTCAGGCGCGCCGGCCCGCGCTACGTGCCTGTCGCGGACGAGCTGCGCGCGCGCGGCGTGTCCGAGGCGCGGCCGCTCGACTTCCACAGCCCCTACGGCTGCTCCAAGGGCGCGGCGGACCAGTACGTGATCGATTACGCGCGCTCGTACGGATTGCACACGGCCGTGTTCCGCATGAGCTGCATCTACGGTCCGCATCAATATGGCAACGAGGACCAGGGCTGGGTCGCGCACTTCATCGTGCGCGCCCTGCAGGGCGCAGCCATCACCCTTTACGGCGATGGCATGCAGGTGCGCGACATCCTGTTCGTCGACGACCTGGTGGATGCCTTCCTACTCGCGGAAAAGAACATCCGGCGCGTCTCCGGCCAGGCGTTCAACATCGGCGGCGGACCGCGCAACGCCATCAGCCTCATCGATCTGCTCGACCGGATCCAGCGCCTGCATGGCGTTCGGCCGGAGCTGCGCAGCGAAGAATGGCGCACGGGTGACCAGCGCTACTACGTGTCGGACACGCGGCGCTTCCAGGAGGCGACGGGCTGGCAGCCGTCGGTGAGCGCCGATGAAGGCATCGAGCGTCTCTATCAATGGTTGACGGAATCGCGCGCGTATGCGGCGACGCTCACGCGCACGCACGCGAAGCCGATCGGAAGGGAAAAGGCGCCCGCCGCGATCGCCCGCGCACGGGAGGTGCGATGACCGATGCGGCCATCGCCACCGCCGATCACGCATCGGCGGTGGGCGTCATGCGCGCCGGCGTCATCGCCGCGCCGGGTGGCGCGAAGGTGGAACGCCTTCCGAAACCGGAGCCGGGTCCCGGGCAGGTGTTGCTGCGCCTCGAAGGATCGGGCGTGTGCGCCTCGAGCATCCCGATGTGGGAAGGCCGCGACTGGTTCAGCTATCCCCAGCCCGCCGGCGCGCCGGGGCACGAAGGCTGGGGCACCATTGCGGCGATCGGCGATGGCGTCTCCGGATTGAGGCGCGGCGATCGCGTGGCCGCGCTTTCCTATCGCGCTCACGCCGAATACGACATCGCCGAGGCGAGCGCGGTGGTGCCGCTGCCGCAGTCGCTCGCGCACATCGCCGTGCCCGGCGAGCCGCTGGGGTGCGCGTACAACATCTTCATGCGTAGCGGCATCGAGCGCGGGCAGACGGTCGCGATCGTCGGCATCGGCTTCCTGGGCGCCCTGTTGACACGCCTTGCAAGCAATGCCGGTGCACGCGTCATCGCGATCTCGCGCCGGCCGTTCGCGCTCGAGATGGCGCGCGAATTCGGCGCCGTCGAGACGATCGCGATGGATGACCACCATCGCATCATCGACGACGTGAAGCGTCTCACCGACGGCCAGTTCTGCGAGCGCGTGATCGAGGCGGTGGGCCTGCAGTGGCCGCTCGATCTCGCGGGGGAGCTGACCGCGGAGCGCGGCCGTCTCGTGATCGCCGGATATCACCAGGATGGCTTGCGCCAGGTGAATCTGCAGCTCTGGAACTGGCGCGGCATCGATGTCGTGAACGCCCACGAGCGCGATCCGCAGCAATACGTTGCGGGCATGCGCGGCGCGATCGAGCTCATGCGGGCCGGAAGCCTCGACCCGACGCCGCTCTATACGCACACGCTGCCGCTCGACGAGCTCGGCCGCGCGCTCGAGTTGACGCGCACGCGCCCCGATGGCTTTCTCAAGGCGCTGGTGGTGACATGAACGCACCGCACGACACGGCCATCGAGCGCGCGCCGCAAGCGACCCAGGCGAGCGCCAGCGCAAACACGTCACGGCGGCCGCGCCTGGGATTTCTCGGCGTGGGCTGGATCGGCCGGCATCGCATGCAGGCCGTCGCGGAGGACGGCTGCGCCGACATCGTCGTGATCGCCGATGCGGCCCGGACCATTGCCGAGGAAGCGCGCGCGCTCGCCCCGCGTGCAACGATCATGGGTTCGCTCGAAGACATGCTCGCGCAATCGCTCGACGGCGTGGTGATCGCGACCCCCAGCGCGCTGCATGCGGCGCAGGCGCAACTCGCGCTCGATCGCGGCATGGCCGTGTTTTGCCAGAAGCCCCTTGCGCGCACGGCGCAGGAAACGGCATGCGTGATCGCCGCGGCGCGCCGCGCCGATCGCCTGCTGGGCGTCGACCTTTCGTATCGTCACACCAGCGCGATGCGCGCCGTCCGCGACGTGATCGCGTCCGGCGCCATCGGCGACGTGTACGCGATCGACCTCGTGTTTCACAACGCGTATGGCCCCGACAAGGCATGGTTTCGCGATCCGCTGCTCTCGGGCGGGGGTTGCGTGATCGATCTTGGCATCCATCTGGTCGATCTCGCCCTCTGGACGCTCGACTTTCCGGCGGTCGTGCGGGTGTCGAGCCGGCTGTACGCGCAAGGTCGTCTGCTGCCGCCGAATCCCGAGGTGGTCGAGGATTTCGCCGTCGCGCAGATCGAGCTCGCGAACGACGCGACCGCCCGGCTCGCGTGCTCGTGGAATCTTTCGGCCGGCTGCGATGCGGTGATCGAAGCGAGCTTTCATGGCACGCGCGGCGGAGTGTCGCTGCGCAATGTGCAAGGATCCTTCTACGACTTCGTCGCGGAGCGCTACGATGGCACGCGCCGCACGCGGCTTGCGAGTCCACCGGACGAGTGGGGTGGCCGGGCGGCGGTGACCTGGGCACGACAGCTTCGCGACCATCCTGGCTACGACGCCGGGATCGAGCACCTGCAACAGGTGGCATGCGTGCTGGATGCGATCTATGGCCGTTGAGCGGGTATTGATGACGGCCGACACGGTGGGCGGCGTGTGGACCTATGCCGTGGAGCTCGCGCGTGCGCTCATGGCGCGTCGTGTCGACGTGCACATCGCGACCATGGGTGCGGCGCTTACCGCCGCGCAGCGCGAGTCGGCCGCAGGTATTCCGCTGCACGAAAGCGCGTACCGGCTCGAATGGATGCGCGAGCCATGGGACGATGTGCAAGCCGCCGGCAACTGGTTGCAGGACCTCGAGGCGAGGCTCGCGCCCGATGTGATGCATCTCAACCAGTTCGCCTTCGGTGCGCTGCCGTTTCGCGCGAGCAAAGTGGTGGTCGCGCATTCCTGCGTTGTGTCGTGGTGGCAGGCCGTGCATCGCCAACGTGCGCCCGCAGAATGGGACCGCTACCGCGCTGCCGTGCGGCAGGGTCTCTTCCAGGCCGATCTCGTCGTCGCGCCTACCGCAGCGATGCTCGCGGGCCTGGCGCGCGACTACGGCTTCGATCGCGGCGGCGTGGTGATCGCGAATGGTCGCCACGCGGACTCGTTTCGCCCGCGCGACAAGCAGTGCTACATCATGGCGGCGGGGCGGCTGTGGGATGCAGCGAAAAATCTCGAGGCGCTGGAAGCTGTCGCACCGGCGCTGCCGTGGCCGGTGAAGGTCGCGGGATCGCGTGTGCATCCGGAAGGCGGCGTGCGCGGCGGCAGTCACGTGCAGCTCCTGGGCGAGCTCACCGCGCCGCAGATGGCAGCGGCGCTCGGACAGGCCGCGATCTATGCCTTGCCGGCGCGTTACGAGCCGTTCGGGCTGTCGGCGCTCGAAGCGGCATTGTGCGGTTGTGCGCTGGTGCTCGGCGACATACCCAGCCTGCGCGAGGTGTGGGGCGAAGCTGCGCTCTATGTCCCGCCCGACGATCACGCTCGCCTGCGCGACACCCTGTTGCGACTCATCGCCGACGACGAGCTGCGCCGCGCCATGGGCACGCGCGCACGCGACCGGGCGTCGCGCTACACGCCCGAGCGCATGGCGGAGTCCTATCGGCTCGCTTATGACCGGGTGCGGCGCGGCCATCCGCGCGGGCGCAGCATCCCGTCCACTGCCGGAGAGCGCGCGTGCGCATCGTAATCTTCTGCCACTCGCTCGTTTCGGACTGGAATCACGGCAACGCGCATTTCCTGCGCGGCATCGCGAGCGAGCTCATCGGTCGCGGCCACGCGGTGGACGTCTACGAGCCGCGCGAAGCATGGAGCGTTGCCAACCTCGTTGCCGAACACGGCGAAGGCCCGCTGGCGGCCTTCGCCCGTGCGTTTCCGATGCTGCGCAGCCATCGTTACGACGCGGCTACCTTCGACCTCGATCGCGTGCTCGGCGATGCCGACCTCGTGCTGGTCCACGAATGGACCGACCACGCGCTGGTGCATCGCGTCGGCCAGCATCGCAAGCGCCACGGCGGATATCGGCTCTTGTTTCACGACACGCATCATCGCTCCGTGACCGATCCTGCGAGCATGGCGCGCTACGACCTCGCGCATTACGATGGCGTGCTCGCGTTTGGCCGCGTGATCCGCGACCTCTATCTCGAGCGGCGCTGGACGCGGCAGGCATGGACATGGCACGAGGCCGCCGACCTGCGCGT
>Ga0070741_10007941_pt1 | contig 21594 bp, 16 predicted proteins | sample Coa_R1_4_FD_66440 | JGI IMG/M metagenome (GOLD analysis project Ga0070741, IMG submission 66440) | Surface soil microbial communities from Centralia Pennsylvania, which are recovering from an underground coalmine fire - Coalmine... | ecosystem: Environmental > Terrestrial > Soil > Unclassified ... | reverse complement strand
TCTCAGACACTACGCCAACGCTTGCAAACGTTAACCAAGCGCCGCACCAACCGGCGGCGTTCGCGGAAATGGGCCTTCCGATACTCAAAGAGCGAGTTGGCGATGGAGAGTCCGAGGCTTTGGGCCTGGGAGGGAAGAGAGCGTGTTGCAGCTGATGGTCACGCTCTGTTATGCTTTCTTGCTGTCTTTGCTACACCCTGATCTGGAACCGGTGCGGCAGTGGCTGTTGCGCTGTTTCTGCCATCGCACAGGAAAGCGGAGCCAAGACTTCTTGGCTCCGCTGTATCGGCTGCGAGCGGCCTTAAGCCGACTCTGGTTAGCCTATCCCGATGTACCCGCACAAACGGTGAGGCAAAATTCGGGATGACTCATGTTTAGGCTCCCCTCCCTGACCCTCCCCCCAAGAACAGGGGGAGGGTCAGGGAGGGGGGCCTTACGCCTCCGGCTTCGTCCACTGGCGCGAGGCGGCGGAGCGGTCTACGGCGTCCAGCACCGCCTGGTTCTTCAGGCCGTCGAGGAAGTCGGGAGTGAACGGCTTGTTGTTGCCGATGGCCTCCAGGAAGTCCTTGACCATGTTGACGAAGGTGTGTTCGTACCCGATGATGTGCGCGACCGGCCAGTAGGCGCTCATATAGGGCATGAAGCTCTCCGTCGCCTGGATGGTATGGAAGCCCTGCAAGCCCTGCGGATCGTCCGTGACGTAGATTTCGAACTCGTTCATGCGCTCCAGATTGAAAGCGATGGAGCCTTTCTCGCCGTTGATCTCCCAGCGATTGTAGTTCTTGCGGCCCGGAGCCAGGCGCGTCGCCTCAAAGGTTCCGGTCGCGCCGTTCTCGAAGCGGGCCAGGAACGCCGTCACGTCGTCTACGGTGACCTCGCCCATCTGTTCGGAGGCTTTGAAGCCTGCCAGCCCGCCCTCGGTATCGGCCAGCAGGGGGCGCTGCTTGATGAAGGTCTCGGCCAGGCCGGTCACTTCCGCAAACTCGGTTCCCATGACGAAACGGGCGGTATCAATCAGGTGCGCGTTCAGGTCGCCGTGCGAGCCGCTGCCCGCGATGCTCTTGTCCAGCCGCCAGACGAGCGGCACATTCGGGTCTATGATCCAGTCCTGAAGGTAGGTTCCCCGGAAGTGGCGGACTTTGCCGATGCGTCCCTCACGCACCAACTGCGCGATGAAGGCGATGGCGGGCGCAAAGCGGTAGTTGTGGCAGATGCCGTTGACCAGGCCGGTAGATTTCGCCGTCTCATACGACTTTTTGGCATCCGGCATGTTCGTGGCAAGCGGCTTCTCGCAGAGGACATGCTTGCCCGCCTTCAGCGCGGCGACGCTGATGGCCGCATGGGTGTCGTTGGGCGTGCCGATGTCTATCAGGTCTATGTCGTTGCGGGCGATGACATCTTCCCAGTTGGTGGCATACTCCTGCCAGCCGAACTGCTCCTGAGCGATCTTGACCTTCTTCTCGCTGCGCCCGACGAGGACTTTCATCACCGGCTCAACAGGCAGATCGAAGTACCGGCCCACCTGCCGGTAGGCATTGCTATGCGCCTTGCCCATAAACTGATAGCCGATCAGGGCGACGTTGACTTGCCTCTTTGCCATAGGATAAACCTCCTTCTGGAAGAAAATCGCGCACGGATTTTTAGAATAGAGGATGCGTGAGTTGGGGCCGTTCACGGCCCGGTAAAAATTCGACATGCTCGCCGCAACTCCTTCTCCTTCTTCCAGCGCATAGCGCCCAACGCCTGACGCCCTATTCGCACGAACGCCCCCGCGCCGGATCGCTCCGAGCGCGGGGGCGTTTTACTACTCGCTACCCGCTTACCGCCGAGTCTCCTCGGACAAGCGGGTGAGCGAGTCGCCATGGGCGTAAATCTCCAACTCGCTCACCTCCTTTCGTCCTGCGCCACAGGGGGCGCGTTCTCACTCCCTTATCGCCGCAGCGCCGTCTTACGCTAAAGGCCAGCGCACTTCCTGGACGGTGAAGCTGGTTTCGCCGGTTTCGAGGGCTTCCAGGGAGTCGAATGTCCGCCGCGCCCAGGCTTCGGTCTCCGCCATGATCTCGGCATGAACGGCATCCGGAATCGGCCAGAGGTTCGACCAGCTACGGCGGCGCAGCCTCGCCAGCGTCACGCCGACCGGGGTTTCCACCCTCCAGCGAATCCCGGTCTCCACCCGCCGTATCTGCGCGCCGCCCGCCTGAAGGAACGCGAGAGCCTCCTCTATTTTCCTCATCCCTGGATGCTCGGACAGTACCCCGCGCTCCCGTGCCAGCGCGCAATAGTGGTCGTATGTCGGCATCCATCTTCGCTCGCCCACCTCGCTCGCCAGCAGCAGCGCGCCGCCGGGAGCCAGCACGCGCCGAACCTCCGCCAGCACGCTCTGCCACTCCACGATGAGATGCAGAATATGCACCATCAGCACGGCCCCGAACGCGCCGGACGCCAGGGGGAGCCTCCGCAGGTCGCCGCGCGCCGTGCGCAGAGGCAGGGGAGGCCCGGTCTTCTCCACCGCCGCGCGCTTGGCATGAAGCTGTGCCATCATCCCCAGCGCGATGTCCGCGCCGACGACCGGCACGCCGAGCTGTGCCAGCGGCAGCGCGAAGCGTCCGGTTCCCACGCCCGCATCGAGCCACACTTGCCCCGGAGCCAGTCCCGCGACCTCCAGCAGCAGACGCGCCGCCCGCTCCTGGATTTCCGGCGGCAGGTAGCGTGTCGCGTCATAGTCCTCCGCCACCGGATCGAAGCTTATACAACACGACAGGCCATCCCTTTCCCTACCCATAGCGCCCCTCTCCTTCCGCGTTGTATTATACTCCCACGCCTGGCAATCGGAGGCAGAGAAACCGCCTGTCTTCCGGGTACAATAGGTACTACGCTCGAAACGCTACCGGTAAGGACACGAACAGACTCATGAATTCGCGCCACCAGCCTGCGCCTGCCCTCTCCTCTGTCGAACTCGACGCCCAGTCGTACGCGACCCTACAACGAGACTGGCGGCTCTTCACCGCCCTGACCTTCCTGTTCGCCTTCGGCTTCGCGGTCTATGGCGGCGTGTTCCAGAACTTCCTGCGTGACCGCCTGCACGCCGGGCCGCTCGACCTGGGCCGACTGGAAGCCATACGCGAACTGCCGGGCCTGCTGGCCGCGCTCACGGCGGGAACGCTGGTGGCGCTGGCGGAGACGCGCGTCGCCGGACTCGGCCTGCTGCTGACCGCTGTCGGCATCGCCGCGACCGGCATGGTTCCGGGCTATGGACTGCTCATCGCCGTCACCGTCTTCTGGTCGGTCGGCTTCCATCTCTGGGTGACGGTCTCTCCAGCCATCACGCTGGCGCTGGCAAAAGGGCAGGAAGGCGGGCGGCATCTGGGGCGGATGTCGGCGGTCGGCTCGGCGGCGACGCTGGCCGCGCTCGGCTTCGCGTGGCTGCTCGAAAAAGGCGTCTCCAAAGAGAACTATCCGGTCTACTTCACCATCGCGGGCGCGTGCATCCTGGTCGCTGCGCTGCTCTGCATGTCCCTCTCGACCCATGCTACGGGCGCGCCGCGCGCCCGCCTCATCGTGCGCCGCGAATACGGCCTGTTCTACCTGCTGACCTTTCTGGAAGGCTGCCGCCGCCAGATTTTCAGCATCTTCGCCTCGTTCGCCCTGATCCTGATCTACAAAGTGCCGCTCGGCGGAATGCTCGCCTTGCAGTTCATCAACTCTATCCTGATCGCCGTCACCGCGCCCGCCATCGGCAGGCTGATGGACAGGCGCGGCGAGCGCGGCCCGCTGACCTTCTACAGCGTCGGCCTCATCGTCGTCTTCCTGGGCTACGCGACCTTCCAGAACGTCCACGCGCTCTACGCGCTGTTCCTCATAGACAACGTGCTGTTCACCTTCGGCGTCGGCTTCACCACCTATCTGCACCGCATCGCCCGCCCCAACGAACTGACGCCCTGCCTGGCGATGGGAACGACGATGAACCACATCGCCGCCGTGACCGTCCCCATCGGCGGCGCGTGGCTCTGGCAGCACTTCCACAACTACCAGATTCCCTTCTGGGTCGGCGTAGCGATCGCCGCCATCTCGCTGGTCGCGACGCGCTGGCTGCCGCGCGAATGGGCGCTGCCTCACGGCACGGAGACCATCGTGCCGGAGACGCCGCCCGCCGAGGAGACGCCTGCCTTCGTTGTCGAGCATCCGGCTTCCGAAACGGGCCAGTAGTCTGCGCTCTGTCGGGTTTTGGGATCGGGAAATGACAGGGAGAGGCGACGCCGCGCTTTTTCCCGCCGCCTGTTGACAGCGCAAAGCGGGCGTGTTATCATGGGCCGGTCTTGCCCAATCAACCGAAGTCTGCCGTGAGAGAAAGAAAGGCGAACGCGCATGTATCGCAGATTTCGTTGTACCCTCGCACTCCTCGCACTCGCTCTGCTCGGCGCCGGAACGCGCCGGGCCGAGGCCCAGATTCCCTCGATACAGCCCGGCCCCGGCTATAACCCCGCCGATTTCCGGGTAACGGCCTTTGCCACCGGACTCAACTTCCCGGAGAGTATGCAGCAGTTGTCCGACGGCTCGATTCTCGTCGGCGTCAGCGATCCGGTCGGCGGCAGCTACTTCTCCTCGCAGGGCGCGCTGTTACGCCTGGTAGATGCGGATAAAGACGGGGTCGCGGATGGGCCGGGAACCGTTCTCTTCTCCGGCCTGCCCGGTGAGGTCACGGCGGTGCGGCAGGCGGGCGCGCTCGTCTTTGCGACCAGCGCGCTGGCGGGCAGCGAGCGCATCTCCGTCCTGCGCAAGGGCGCGCAGCCTTCCGATCCGCTCACGCTGGAAGGCAGCATCAACTTCACCTTCGCCTCCGGCTGGGAACACACCAGCTTTACGCTGGCCGTGCGCGCTATGCCGACTCAGGGGCAGTACGAACTCTATTTCAACATCGGCTCACGGGCGAATTTCAGCGCGACGACGGCAACAGTGGGCGTGAGTGGGCTGATCAGCGGCACGGCGAACGGAGAGTCGATCTATCGCGTCACCGTGCAGGACCTCGGCAACTCCGTCTCGGTATCCGACCTGACTCAGATCGCGCACGGCCTGCGCAATGCGGCGGGCATCGCGTTTCATCCGACCACCGGCGATCTCTATTTTGAAGACAACGGCATTGATAAACCCAGCGACCGAAATGAACCCTTGAGCGCCGACGAACTCAATCGCATCGCCGCCGCAGACATCGGCGGGGCCGTCGAGGAGTTCGGCTTCCCCAGCGCCTATATCGAGTACCGGACGGGGCAAAAGGTCGGGAACCTGGGCCTCGATCCGCTGATCGCCTTCCAGCCGCAGCCCGATCCCTTCACCGGTTCCGAGAGCGAGGGGGCCGTCGAGATCGCGTTCGCCCCTCCCGGTTTTCCCCCGGCATTGCGGGGCGGTCTCTTCATCGGCTTCCATGGGAAGTTCAGCCAGGCCGGGCTGGTCAACGAGGAGAACCCGCTCCTCTTTTGCGACCCCGCGACCGGCAAATATTTCCAGTTCATCGGGAACGATGAGCCGAACGTCGGCCATCTGGACGGCCTGCTGGCGACGGCGGACTCGCTCTTCGTAGCCGACCTCTCCAGCAGCGGCACGCTCAACAAGGGCGATCACGGCGTCATCTACCAGATACGGTACATGCCCCGGTTTCGCGCGCTTCCTGCCCTGCCCCGGCGGCGCAGCCCTTCGCCCTCGAATCCGCCGCGCCCGCACGCACACTGAGGATATTAGATCGAATTGTCCTCCATAGGTGTCGTATGCGTATCGGGTACGGTCTGCTGCGCGTACTCTTGAAGGAAGGTCACGGGGTCTACAATACGAAGAAACGGATAGGTAGTGTCCCCATAGCGAGTTGATGCTGCGTCGCCGATGACCTTATCCACTCTGTAGAGGGACACTACCAAACGGATAGAGCAGACGAAAATCGCGATTACGGTTGAGGGTCAACAAGTCTTTATCACGTGCAACCAGGTAATCTGCCCGCACATAGATTGCCAGGTTCAAGATGGCTTCGTCGTTGGGGTCACGCGGGTACTCGACATAGCGGGTGGGATAGGCAATCAACGAGATACGGGAAATCCAGCCACTCTAGAACCAGACTGGCTCTCTCATCGGTCAAATGGCGGTTCTTGGCACGAATGCTGGGACGTGAAAGAACATCCACGTACTCTTCCCGCATTTGCGTACTCATAAAGGCAGCCACACTTCCCGTGTTTATGAGGCGGAGGGCTTGTCCGGCGGGGCCATTCGGATGCAGAGTGGCCTGAAGTACGATACCTGTATCGAAGACAGCGTTGATACGCTCATTCCTCGACGGATTGCTCTTTGACCTGGCGTTCTGCCCGCACAGCTTTTAGCTCGGCATCAATCAATTCGCCAAGCTCTTCTTCCGTCATTCCGCTCTCTTCAAAGCCTTGCTGCAAAGGTCCGAAGACCTCCTCAAAGCTCAACGCCTGTTTGCCCTCCGAGGAAGCGACTCCATTCGTTCCCAACTCCTTACCCGGAATGAGGAGGGTCAATCGCTCTTCGGCGTCGAGTTCTTTCAGATGCAGAGTGATCTCCTGGGGCGTTCCCTCGATCACCCGGGGCGGTATTCTTTTTGGTTTGATCTGTGGTTGTGCCATTTTCCAATCTCCAGACTCATTATAGCACAACGCGCCAGAGCCGCCAATCCGACTTCCGCCCCGGTTCATCACACACCGCGTGGGCGAATTAGAAGACCTCGGCGGTCGTCGCGCCGTACTTGCGCAGGATGGAGACGATCTCGCCTTCCGGAATCTCGCCGGTCAGCGTGATGCTCAGGATCGGGCCGCCCGCCTGCAAGTTGTCGCTCAGCCGCCGCGCCGTCTCCGGGGGCAGTCCCAGATCGCAGAGATAGCCATAGACGCCGCCCGCGATGGCGCCTGCCGCGCCGGTCGCGGCGGTCAGCCCGGCCACCAGCGCCCCTGCGCCTGCCACCAGACCGACGCCGGGAATCGCCACCGCCGCCAGGCCGAGCAGCACGCCCAGCCCCAGCCCGATCCCGGCTCCTCCCAGCGCGCCCTTCGCCGCGTCGCCCGCCGTCGTCGTGCTGATGCCGCTGGCCGCTTCCGGCAGATTGCGCTTCATGTCCAGGACGTGCGCGCGGTCGCCTTCCACTACATCAATCGGATGATCCGGGGCCATCGTCTTCACGGCGGGTTCCGGTCGCGCCGTCGCCGCGGGAGCCGGGTCGGGAATGACGGCTCCCAGCGCATCATACCGGTAGCCCCGTTCCGGTTCCGAAGGCATGGCGCGAATCTCCTCCACCCTCTCGCGCAGAGGATTCTCCGCCGGCGCTTGAAACGGAATAGGCCCGTCCGGCGGCGTGGGGGGCGGCAGAGGCGGAGTCGTGGCGGGCGGGATGGCCTCATCCGAGGGATGCACGACCGGCGGCACGGCAGCCTGCACGCGCTCCGGCAGGATGAAACTGACATGTTCGGAAGCGATGCCGCGATCCATCAGCGCGCCCGCGGCGCGCTCGGCGGAGGCTTCATCGGGAAAGGTCGCATAGATTGTGTTCGGCATGATCGTCTCCGTAAAACTCTCAGAAATTCGGCTGCTGAGTGGACGGGTTACAGGCGAGCAGTGTTCCCGAAACATCCGGGGCTGTGTGCGCTTGGGACCGCCGCTTGCGAGCGCGCACTTGCGGAACAAGACGCCTGCCTGCGCCGTCCTTCCTACGGCTTCGCCAGAGACGAAGCAGGAAGGAAACGAGACGATGAAAGGCTCCTGGTTAGATGAACTGAAAGGTCAGCACGTGACTGTCTGGACTTCCGGCGCGGACGATACCCGCACGGATACCGGAACCCTGGTCAAAATGGGCGATGGCTGGCTGCAACTCGTTAAAAATAACGGCGAAATGATCATGATCCCTTATACCGCCATCCGCATGGTCAAGCTGCTGGATATGACGCAGACGCTTCCGGCCATCCCCGTCGAGCAGGCCCCGCTCGATACCCGCATCTATGAGCCGAACGCGCAGACGATCTGAACTCCAGCCAAACGCAAAACCGGACGGCGCGTTGTATACGCGCGCCGTCCGGTCACTGCCAGTAGAGAGATACGATTGGGTTCGTGAGGCTAGTTCACAAGGCGCTGCCGCGCCATATAGCGGAAGATCGCCGCGCGTTCCTCCTCCGGAAACTCGCGCACCTCGGAACAGACCTCGATTTTACGCTGCTTACACCACTGGACGAACTGCTCGTCCGAGAAGTAATAGATCCAAGCGGGAACCCGAACCGGCTGGTCTTGCTTCTCCTGGATAGGCTCGGGCATGATTTGTGTCATTGTCTTGCCTCGATTCTAAGAGGTACTACTCATTATCTGTTTACGTTTTAGCGACAACGGAAATTCCCGTTGAAGCGAAGAAATCAGGGCAGGCGGAGAGCGCGGTACGCCGCGAATTTCCTGCGCACACGACCTCGGCGCTCGCGGCGCTGCCCCGGTTGATAGGCCACGACGAACGGCAGTTTGCCGAATACGTCGTCAGTCTATATCTATCTGCGCCAGCACGGTCTGGTTGCCGCGCCGCACGACAGCGTTCACCGAGGCGTCGCTCTTCAGACCGCGCACTGCCTCGGTAAGCTGGCTGGCGCTATTGATCGTCTTGCCGTCCAGCCGCGTGATGATATCGCCGGGCTGAAGGCCCGCCGCAGCCGCCGGGCTGCCGGGGATCACTTCGACGACGACCGCGCCTGGCGTCGCCTGCCCCTTCAGGCCCAGTTGCTGGCGTACCTGTGGGTCGTTGGCATCGGCGACGCTGACGCCCAGTTTCGCCCGCGCATCCGGGCGAGCAGGCGAATCGTTGCGGGCGACCTGCGTATCCGGCACGGTCCCCACTGTCACGTTCAGCGTGCGCTCGGCGTTGTTGCGCCGCACGACGACCGGAACGCGCGTGCCGGGGGCCGTCCGCGCCACCATATCGCGCAGGTCGGCGTCATCCTTGACCGCCTGGCCGTTGAAGCGCACGATCACGTCCTCGACCTGGAAGCCCGCTTTTGCCGCCGGGGTTCCATCCTCCACCGACATGACTAGCGCGCCCTCTTTGACGCCGTACCGCTGCTGCTCGTCATAGTTGAGCGTCTTCGGCGCGAGGCCCAGGTAGCCGCGCGTCACGGAGCCTTTGGTAATCAACTGCTCCATGATGTATTTGGCGGTATTGGCCGGGATTGCGAAGCCGATGCCGACGTTGCCGCCGCTCGGCGACTCGATCGCCACGTTGATTCCGATCACGCGCCCATAGATGTCCACCAGCGGCCCGCCGGAGTTACCGGGGTTGATGCTGGCATCCGTCTGAATCAGGCGCGGATAGAACCGTTGGTCGCCGCCGCCGCCGATGGCCTGCTCCCGGTTGAGCGAAGAGACAATACCGACGGTCATCGTATCGCTCAGACCGAACGGAGCGCCGAACGCGATGGCCCACTGCCCGACCTTGACCTTGTCGGAGTCGGCCATCTCCGCGGCGGGCAGGCCCGTCGCGTCAATTTTGACCAGCGCCAGGTCGCTGCGGAAATCCCGCTTGACCTGCCCGGTGAACTCCCGCCCGTCCTGCAGGCGCACCGTCACCTTGTCCGCGCCGTTCACGACATGGTCGTTGGTCAGGATATAGCCGTCGCCCCGCACGATCACGCCGGAACCGCTGGCGACCGCGCGGCGCGGGAAACTTGGCATCATGCGGAACTGCCGCATTCCCGGCCCCAGCGGAAAACCGGGAAATCCGGGGAAATTAAAGCCGAAGGGGCTGTCATCATCGCCCCCATCGTCGGCTCCCGACCGCATTCCAATTGGGGACTTGAGCGTTTGACGGCTCTGAATAAACACGACCGACGGACGCAGGCGGCCCGCGACCTGCTCGAAAGCGTTCTGCATATCGAGCGCCTGCGCGGGCGGATTGATCGGCGGCGGGGTCGCCGCCGTCTGTCCCGCATTGCCGCGCAGTCCAAGTACCGCGAACGCGCCCAGCGCGAAGGCCCCGCCGACAGTTACGATGCGCACACCGCGACTGTGCCACCGCGAAGACACCATTTCTTTTTCTCCTTCTCCCACGTTTTCAGAGACGAAAGCGAGTTCATCCGGCTGGCCCGTTCCGATCCTCCGACTCCTGCCTCCTGCGGTTTCCAGAAGCCCAAAGAATGGGAGCAGGCGCGCGCCACGGCGCAGGACGAACTCCTCTTGATTCACTCGGGTTTTGAGTAACGCACCTTTTTCCAATACGGACATTCTCCAGAGTTAGGTTTCCGATGGCGCGACAATTCCCCGCAGAGTTTGCAACAAATCGCAGCGAAAAGCAGGGCGTCTGACCGTGCGGAGAGGCGGGAGGGAGAAGAGTCTGCGGCGTTTCTGATGGGAAGGAAAAACAAACGCAAACCGCCGTCCTTTCCCTGGAAGTGGAAACGGACGGCGGTTCGGATGCCGATGCGATAGCGTCCCGGGAACGTTACTCGACCTTCAGCAGTTCGACCTCGAAGAGCAGCGTCGCGCCGGGAGGAATAGGCGCGCCAGGCGGCGGGCGATCGCCATAGGCCAGATCGGGCGGAATGATCAGCTTGCGCTTGCCGCCGACGTGCATGGTCATCACGCCCTCATCCCAGCCTGCAATGACCGCGTGCTGTCCAATGTTAAAGGAGAACGGTTCTCCATGATCCAGCGAAGAGTCGAACTTCGTGCCATCCTGGAGCGTGCCGATGTAGTTGACCGTGACGCGCTGGCCGGGCTTGGGGGATGGCCCCTTGCCGACGACGATATCCTGATATTGCAGCCCGGAGGCCGTCTTGATCATTTTGCCCGGCGCGGCTTTCGTAGCGGATTTCGTCGCGCTCTCGGTGGCGGTCGCCGCAGGCGTGGCGGCTCCGGCTGCCGGGGCGGGCGGCGGGGTCTGCGCGGTCTCGGCGGGCTTGGCGGCCATTGGCGGGGCCGTCGTGTCGGCGCTCTCCGACTCTTTCGAGGCGCAGGCCGTCAGAAGCAACGGCAGCGCGGCCCAGGTCAGAACACATAAAAGCTTGCGCATAAAGGGTGCGTCTCCTGCTCAGTCGAGCGCTAACTCCGCGCCCGACGGGGATGTAAAGAACGACGCCCTATTCTCGTTCGGCTCGCAGGTTTCCTCCTGTCCTCACAGAGAATGCCGCTTCGCCTTGACAGACTGTCGTACCCAATGATACAATATCGGCGTCAACATCGGCCTTTTTCTTGCGCCCGCTTCCCGTTGCGCGCCTCTGTGGCTCAGTGGTAGAGCAGCCGCCTTGTAAGCGGCAGGTCGTCGGTTCGAATCCGACCGGAGGCTTTTCCCTCTCCTCGTCGCCTTTCCTCGCCCGTATCGAATCCGGACGCTGTTAAACAAGACAGCCCTGTCCTCTTCTGAGAGGACAGGGCTGCTTTAGGAATGCCTCTGACACGTGGCTTCTTACGGAGCCGGGAAATCGAACTCCTCGAAGTTGCCCAGGAAGAACTCCAGACCGAAGGCCGTCAGATCGAAGCCATCCACGAACCCGTCTGGCAGGCCGTTCGTGTCGCCGAACGGATCGCCGACGAAATCGGCGTCAGGGTTGAAATCCGTATCGGATGAGGACAGGCCGAAGGAGATGGCGAACGGCGTCAGATCGAAGCCGTCCACGATTCCATCGCGGATGCCGTCCGAGCCGGTTATATCTCCGAGGCGCTCCAGGCGGGCGCTGAGTTTGGTCGTGCCGCTGTCGGCGATGGTCACGCCCGGAATCATCGCGGGGACAAAATCGCCAAAAGGATAGAAGGTCGGATCCCAGACCACATCGAGATCGTCATTGGTGTCTGTTACCGGAACCTGCCGAATCTCGAAATCGTAGGTTCCGGCGGGATACCCTTCGAGCTTGTAGTTGATGGTCAGGTCGCCGTTCGTGGTGTAGCTGGGCTGCGTGAAAAGATAGTCCTGGCGGACGACATCGCCGGTGGTATGGTCGTGAGCGATCACCAGGTAGGAGCCTGGGGCCAACTCATCCGACGCCGTCTCTCCGTCCGAGACGACCGGCGGCGGGTTGACGCCGCGCCGTCGGATGTTGCCCATCAGCGTGCCGCGCTGCGGCGTGGAACCATCAAGGTTCTTGCCATGAATCTCCATGAAGTAGTTGTACGCCCCGACCCCGTCTTTTCCCTGGTTGAAGTCCGGGTCCGTATCGAAGCGATTGGCGATCACCGTGCCGAAATCGCCGTTGGTGATCTGCCAGACGAAATTGCCGCCGTTGGGCGCATTGACCAGGCCCACCCACTGCGTCGAGGTCGAGGAGACACCGTCCGCCTGCTTGGCGACCAGCAGGCCGAAGCGTCCGCGCGGATCGGTGATGACATAGGGATTGACCTGATTGGTATCGGCGTCTATGCAGTCAATGATCCAGGCTCCGAAGCCGTCGGTCGCTTCAAAGGTGATGACATAGCCATCAATCGGCTGATTGTCCGTACCCAGGTCCCGGAGGACGGCGCTGTTGCCCTGAAAGACCGGAGCCGTCTCCCGATCCACGCCGTCGAACATCAGAATGAAGACATCCCCTTTTTTGGGCGTAAAGGTAGTCGCATCGGCCATGCCGCCGTAGATGACAAGCTGCGTGACCTGCGCCGGCCCGCCCAACTCCCCGATGGCGATGTCGGCGGTATTATTGGCGGAGGGCGCGTTGGCTTCGAGCGTATTGGGGATTCCGTAGATGATGCCCATATTGCTGGGATCGTAGCCGATGGTCGGGAACGTCCACAGCGCATCGGCCAGGCCATCGGAAGCGTTGTCATAGTCGCTGGCGGAACTGTAGAGGATCGGGTCCGAGGAAGACGCGCCCAATGCGCCGAAGAAGCGAGAGGAACCTGCGCCTGACTTTGCAGGTCGGGTCAGTTTATGCAGCGCTGAGTGGGGCAGACGCAGGAAGCGCATCTTGACGGGGCCGCGCCCCGGCACATTGAGAACACGCTCCACGATGGACTGTCGTTTCGGAACCAGCTTTTTACGCGGGATAAAGCGGTTCACCGGGGGCCGGGGCCGCAGCGCCGACCCGGGGATCCGCTGCGCCTCGCCAGGAGAGCGAGAGAGCAGAAGGCCGACACAACACAGCAGGGCCGCAGAAAACAGCGTCGCTTTGCGAGTTCTCCACATAAGTCCTAATCTCCTTGAATGCAAACTCAGCGGCGGGAATATTCCTGATTTGCCAGGCGAAGCGGCGGCGTTCGGAGCGAGACAACGGCCCTTCACCGGCAGAGCGGTCTGGTTCGCAACCGTTAGAATAAGGCGAATAAAAGGACAGAAAGCCTCGCCCGTGCCTACAGAGGAACAGCGAGGCCCACAAAGTGGCATAAGCCAGGGAAAGGCAGATTTCTGCCTTTCCCCCAACAGAGGCGGAAATCTTCCGTAGTTCTAGCGGCGCACGGCAGCCCGCGCGCGCCGACGATGGCGCAGCGCGCGTAGGGCAGGCAGTCCGCCCATGGCAAAGACCAGCAGCGATGAGGGACCAGGGACGGCCCTGACGGTGATTCCCAGCGGCCCGCCTTCAAAGGTGGTGGGCAGTTGCGGGTTGGTTCCCAGAAAGGATTTCAACCGGCCATCGTTGTTCAGGTCTTTAGACCTGAAATTCCAACTGCTATAGTAGATCTGCGTATCACCTGATTTCGCACTATCAAGTACCTTAAACTGAAATGTGCCATATAGAATATCGGTTCCTGTCAGTTCCGGTTTGCCTGCGGTGGTGCGCCCGCCATTATAGGAGACATAGCTATAGGTTCCGTTCTTGTCGGGATTGCCGGTAACGGTAAAGGTTCCCGTGACCGTGTTGCCATTGCTGCCCAGCAGGTCCCAGATAACAGATCCCGAGTTATCTTTTGCAGGCGTGAAGCCGATCGGCTGGAACACGGTGGGATCGTAGACCAGCACGGCGCTCACGTTGACGATATTACCGGCCTTACCCGATGAGTTTTGCCCGGAGGTCATCAGTCCCATAACATCGAACGTCTGACCAGCGAACAGGTTCGTGGAAGAGGCTTGCAGCCCCATAGAGTTAGGCACTGCGTTGTTTTGCGCCCGGCCCGGCGCGCTTCCGACCAACTGTACTGCTGCAAACATTCCCAACGCTAGAACAGTTGTCAAGCTTTTCATCCTGAAAAACCTCCTCTGTTGCCTGCTTACGCTGTGTGGAATTGATGTCTACTTTGGAAGCGATTACCAAACGCGACGCGGGAAGGCCCTCCGCCATGACGCCAGGGGATGAAAGCGTCGCAATCGCAACCGCGAAGCCCCGTGCCTTTAGGCAGGGGAGTAGTCACTGAAGATGAAATAGGTGTCAAAACGCGCGGATTACGGATACGCCGCGATTCGACCGGCACATTTCACAGTGTAGGGCTGCAAGAACCATGCCAAAAATACCGGATTTCGCTCTCTTCCTGAGAAAAATCCCTGCGATTTCTGGATCTGCTTATCCCGGCAGCCTTTCCGGGTCGTTCGCTGTCTCTTTTGCGGACTCCTTCTCGTTTTTTGCGGGATTCTCCTCGAGGCTCCAGTGCAGGGCGACCGGAGGAAAATCGGCGACGCGCAACAGCCCTTCGCGGCTCTCTTTCCCGACGCGGAACACGACCGCGCACGCAAAGGCAAGCTGCCCTGTCTCCGCATCAGGATGCTGGGCGATCCGCAGGTTTTCCCCCTCGACCAGCGCCTTGCCGCCCGGCCCATTGAACGGCACTCCGATGGGCGTCAGGACGGAGGCGCCAGGAACCTCGGCTTGCTCCTCCAGGCGGACACTTTCCAGCGAAAGCGTCATCGGCGCGACAGGCTGGCGCGAATCGAGGTTGTGCAGCGTGAACGCGATTTCGAGCAGGCCGGTTTCCGCCGCGCCTGGCTCCGGCTTCGGCTGGCCGAGAAACGTCGCGATTTCGGCGCTTGTGACGCAGAGTTCCAGCAGGCCGTCTGCGCTCGGAACCTTGTCCCCCAGGCGATAGACGCCGGGGTTCTGGCCGCCGTGCCGCACATACCGATCCATCCAGGCCAGGCAGCGGCGCAGTTCGTCGAGTTTATGGTTCGGCTCGCCGAGGCCGTGTCCCTCGCGCGGATAGTGAACGAACTGGGTCGTGACGCCGCGATGCCGGAGCGCCTGATAGAGTTCCTTCGAGTTGCTGATGAAGGTGTTGTTGTCCTCGTCGCCGTGCAGAATCAGCGTCGGCGTCTTGATGTTCTCGATATAGGAGCCGGGCGAGAGGCGGCGATAGATCTCCGGGTCTTCCCAGTAGTAGGCTCCGAGATACTCGTTGTCCCAGCGCGACAGTTCCGAATTACTGTAGTCGGTCTGCAGGTGGAAGATGCCGAACATAGAGATGGCGGCGCGGAAGCGGTCGGTATGTCCGATGGCCCAGTTGGTCATAAAGCCGCCGTAGGAGCCGCCCATCACGCCGAGGCGTTCCGGGTCGGCGATGCCCTGCGCGAGGCACCAGTCCACGCCCGCCATAATGTCGGCAAAGTCGCCGCCGCCCAGGTCGCGGCGATTGGCGAGGGCGAAGGCGTTGCCGTAGCCCTCGCTGCCCCGGAAATTGGGCTGCAAGACCGCGTAGCCCTCCGCCGCCCAGACCGGCGGCATCGAGTAGGAACGCAGCGTGTTCGTCGCCCGGCCCTTCGGCCCGCCGTGTATCTGCACGATGAGCGGCACGCGCGTTCCCTCCTCGTAGTCTAGCGGATAGGTCAGCACGCCCTCGATAGACAGTCCGTCCGGGCTTGTCCACCGCACGACCTCCTGGCGCGGCAGGCGGTAGGTTTCCGCGAACTCGGCGTTCAGCTTCGTCAGCGTATGCACCGCGCCGTCCGGGGCGCGCAGGCAGATTTCCGGTAGAGCCGTATTCGTCTCCTGCACGTAGACCAGCGTTCCGCTCTCCGCGTCGGCGTCTATGTCCTCCAGTTCTGCCTCTGTCTTCTCCCTCTCCTGCCGGGTCGTCGCCTCCGCCGTGATCGCATAGACCTCGCTCTGCGTCCCCACGGCGGCGATGGCATAGATGACGCCATCATGGCGCGACCAGACGAACTCGTTGAGGTCGTAGTCGAAAGCGGCGGCGGTCAGCACGCGTGCGGGCGAAGGCGTCGCCGCTTCTAAACTCTCTGACACCGCCGCGACAAAAAGCGTGTGACGGGAATAGGAAAAATTTGGGTCGAGCCAGGAGAGAAAGGCGATCTGCCTGCCGTCCGGCGACCAGCGCGGATGAATCTTGCCGCCAGGCCGCTCGACGAGTTTGACCGCCGTACCGGTCGCCAGGTCCAGCACGAACAGGTCTACAAGATGGTAGTCGTTCCACTCGCCGGTGTAGTTGGTGGCGTAGCAGAGGCGGCTGCCATCGGGGGAGAGGACGAACTCGGAAACGCCGTAGTCGGCGGTATAGAGGCGTTTCGGCTTGCGCTCTTCCACGTCCACGCGCCAGAACTGCTTGCGCAGACGCTCCTCATGCTCGACGACGGGATCGTTTTTCTGCCGGATGCGCTCCTTGCGCACGCTCTCGATGGGGCGGGGGCGCGGTTCGGGAGCCAGGAAGACGAGAGCCTTGCTGTCCGGCGTCCACTCGAACTCGATGACGCCCTCCGCCGCGCTGGTGACTTTGCGGGCCTCGCCGCCCTCGATGGGCAGAACCCAGACCTGCTCCTTCGGCTCCTCGTCGTCCTCGTCTTCCGGCGGCGGCTCGCTCTCATCGGGCCGCGCGGAGAGAAAGGCCAGGTAGCGCCCATCCGGCGACCATTTGGGATGCGATTCGCCCTCGTGCGAGAAGGTCAACTGCCGGGTGACCTCCTCCTCGCCGTCTTCTCCCTCGCCTTCGGCCTCCTCTCCGCTCGTGCCTGTCTGCGGCGAAGTCTCCTCGCGGTGCGGCGTCTCGGCTTCGCCCTCGGTCTCGCCGGGCGGCAGCCACTCCGTCAGCCAGAGATGAGAGACCCACCGGCTCTCCTCCCAGTCCGCTTCCGTGACCACAAACGCGACGCGCCGCCCGTCGGGATGGATTCGCGGGCGGCTCAGGCGCTTGATCTCCAGCATGGCACGCGGCGTAATGCGCTGCCGGGGCTGCGGCGGCTTACCGGAGGCGTTCTCGTTTGTCAGGCGGTCACTGCTCATGCGGATGGCTCAATGGCGATCTTGACGGCGCTGTTGCCGTTCAGGAGCGAGGCCAGCACGGCGGGCAGTGCGGAGAGCGGAGCGCGCTGCTGAATGAACTCGCGGGCCGGAACCAGGCCCTCCGCAATCAGGTGCAGGGCGGCGCGCACGGTCTGCGGCGTGTGGTGGAACGTGCCTTTGATCGTCAGCTCGTCGTAGTGAACGCGATGCGTGTCTAGAGTGATGGCGGTGTCGGCGGGACAGCCTCCGAACAGGCTGACGGTGGCGGCTTTGCGGGCGATGGCGACCGCCGTCTCCCAGGCGTGCGGCAGCCCGACCGCCTCGATGACCTTGTCCGGCCCGCGCCCGCCCTCCGTCCGGGATTTGAGCGTGGAAACAATATCGTCTATCTCTGCGACGTTGTAGACCTCGTCGGCCCCCAATCGCTCGGCCAGCCGCAGCCGCTCGATGCGCCGCCCGGCGGCGAGAACGCGCGCCCCCGCCAGCTTGCACAGCCGCACGAACATCAGGCCGATAGGCCCGGCCCCCAGCACAACGACTGTCTCCCCCGCCGCGACCGGAACCTCTTCCATGCCGCGCACGACGCAGGCCAGCGGCTCCGTCAGCGCGGCCTCCTCGAACGCCACCTGATCCGGCAGCGGCAGCAGGTTCTTCTCCACGATGCGCGCCGGAACGGTGACGGCCTCGGCATACGCGCCGTTCAGAAAGAGCAGGTCTTCGCACAGTTCGGCCAGATGGCGGCGGCAGTAGTAGCAGGTTCCGCACGGGGCGGAGTTCGCGGCGACCACGCGCTGCCCGACCTTCCAGCCCGTCACGCCCGGCCCGACGGCCTCGATGACGCCCGCGAACTCATGGCCGAAGATGGCGGGCGGACGGATCATCTTCGCATGATAGCCGCGCCGGTAGACCTTGACATCCGTGCCGCAAGTCAGCGCCGCCGCGATCCGCACGCGCACCTCGCCCGGCCCGACTTCCGGCACGGCCACCTGCTCGATACGCACGTCCTCCTTGCCGTAGAGAACGGCGGCGGTCATCCGGTCTCGCGCCTCGATTTTGGCAGGCTGGCGCAGATTGACGAGGACATAGTCCGGGGCGATTTTAACGTCGGTCACAACAACACCTCTGCGGCAGCATTCACCCTATTGCAGATCCAGAATCTATTCACGGCGTCACCAGGATTTTCAGAGAGTGGTCGCGCGGATGGGCCGCCAGGTCGAGCGCCTGCCCGATGGCATCAAGACCGAAGCGGTGCGAGATAAGCGCCCGCACGTCCACGCGGCGCGAGAAGATAAGATCGGCGGCCTCGTCCTGAAGCGTGATGTCGCTGCTGTAGGAGCCGAGTAGCGCCTTCTCCTGCATACAGACCGCGCCCGCGTCCACCTCCAGCGGATCGTCGAGGCGAGTCTGCGCGAAGAGCAGGACTTTTCCGGCGGGGCGCACGGCGGCGAACGCCTGCGCCACGACGCGGGTATTCGGCACAGCGACGACGGCCAGATCGGCTCCGCGCCCTTCGGAGAGGGCGAGAATGGCGGCGGAGACATCGTCCGTATCGGGGTTCAGGGCGCTGTCCGCCCCAAGTTGACGCGCGAGGGCCAGGCGATAGTCCAGGCGGTCGGTGGCGACGACGCGCGCCCCGGCCAGATGCGCGAGTCGGGTAAAGAGCAGGCCGATCGGCCCCTGCCCGATGACAAAGACTGTGTCGCCCGCCTGCACGTCCGCCATCCGCACGCCCTTGAGAACGGTGTTGAGCGGCTCGACAAAGCTGGCCTCCTCAAACGTCACATCGTCGGGAATACGCACCATGCCGCCGTTCACGCACCAGTCCAGCACGCGCGCATACTCCGCGAAGCCGCCGCCTGCAGGCTCGAATCCGGCGGTCGTGCCGGTCTTTTTGTAGACAGGGCATTGCGCGAAGGCGCGGCGGCGGCAGAAGAAACAGTCGGGGGAGAGGCAGGGAACATGGTGGACGATGACGACGCGCTCGCCCACGCTCCAGTCGGCGACTTCGGAGCCGACGGCGGCGATGGTTCCGGCGGTCTCATGCCCGAAGATGCGCGGCGGGGGAACCAGGCCGTAGTGAATCTTTTTCAGGTCGGTGCCACAGACGCCGCAGGCAGCCACGCGCACCAGAACCTCGCGCGGGCCGATCTTCGGAACCTCGACCTCTTCGACGCGCACCTCGTCCACGCCGCGATAGACCGCAGCGCGCATACTCCGAGTCACCAAAACGCACCCCTGTTCTCGCCGCGAAGCGCGCGCTGCGGCGAAGTCGGCGCGGCTCTGCCGGGGGCTGGCAGCCGCGCGCTGACAAGTGATGAAGAAGTCGGCAGGTGGAGAACTCGTCTCATACGGTGGGGCCGGTAGAACTGCCAGAGATTATAACCGTTCTCGCCGGGAAAGTCAACCGGTGGCTCTGCAATTCGGCGGAGCCGCCCGACTAAAGTATCCTTGCCCGGCGAAGGAATTCGCGCCTGCCAAAGCACGAAGTCCACCTACGTGGACTGGCCCTCACCCCCGGCCCCTCTCCCAACGCTGTGGGAGAGGGGAGGTTAGAGTCGGCGCAGACCGACTTCGTGCTTTTGCAGGTGCAGTTTCCACTGCCGGGTTTTCCACACACTCTAGGGCGTCGTGCTGGAAACGGCGGTCGGCTGCACCTGCATCGTGTCGCTCAGATGCCGGCCGTTCCAGGAGCCGCGCCACCGGCCATAGTCCCACTCCATGCCCTGCAAGTTGCGCGTCCGGGTATCCAGCCACATCGAATCGAAGTGCATGACGAGCAGCGATCCATCGCTGCGCCCAAAGAAGGGAGTCACGTCCGCCGCGCCAAGCGCGCAGGTCGGCTCGACAGGAACCCAGCCCACGCCTTCGGCATAGAATTCGGCGGCGACATGGGCCGTGCCGGGGTCTATGGTCAGCGCGCCGTTGGTCACCATCGCCTGCGGCGACGAGGAATTCACGATGCGCCGCCCTACGGCCAAACGCGCCGGGATGCCGCTGGCGCGCAGCGTGGCGATGTAGAGATTGGCGATGCCGGTGCAGTGAGACTCTCCCCGGTTCACCACGTCGGCGGGGTCGGTGGAGGAGCCTTGCACCCAGTGATACCGGAAGTTCTGCGCGATATACTCCAGCGCGCGATAGGCAAAGTCCAGGTCACGCTCTTGCGTGCGCCGGAGCAGATCGGCCTGCCGCAGCCAGCGCCGGAAACCGAGCGTCGCATAGTTCGTGACGTTGGAGGCGGTCAGATAGAGGAAACGTTCATCGCCGGTCAGCGGCTTTACCGCCACCGTATCTGCACCCGGCGTCAACACGCGCGCGTACAGGAGGGCGCGATAGACGGACTGCGCTGTGGCCCTGGCGCGCTGCTCCTCGCGTGTCACCGGATAGGTGGCAAGCCAGTACCCCTGTCGGAGGGGCGAGCGATCCGTACAGCTCTGCACGCGGGCCGCGCGCACGCCGGGGATGCTGAACTGCGATTCCAGGATGGTCTGCCCCGCATAGGAGGGCGCCTGCGCGGCGACGATCCCCCACTGCAGGGCGTCGAGCGCCGGGGACTGCATGGTTTCCGTGACGATGACCTGAACCTGCCGAACGGGGGTAGCGACGAGGTGGAACGGCCCTTCGAAGCGTTTGCCGGAGGCGGACACCTCGGCTCTGCGGCGGCCCGCCTGACAGAGCGCGGGACTCGTGCCGAAAGAATAGAACAGGGCGAAAAGCAGCAGGCGCAAAGGCCAGGCGTAGCAGCACATTGGGCAGAACCTCCTGAACGCTACTAGAGGGGGATTTCCGCCGTATCGCGACCTGCCTGGGTACTCTCGGAGGATAGTCTATAGCGTAAGTGTCCCTTAGTGTAGGCGAAACTGCGGGAAAAGTCAACCCTTGCGGCAGGGGTTTGCGCTCTTTACGCAGAAATCTGCCCTCATAGCAACCCCCTGTCCCCTCAAATGCCAGCAACGTATCGAGCGTTCGGAGGCTGCAGGAATTTAGGAAAAAGGAGAGTCTCAGAGATGGCACAACGGCATATCCTCTGCATCGGGGCGCACCCCGACGACAACGAACTGAGCGTGGGCGGCACGGCGGCCAAATTGCGGGCGCGCGGCGATGCGGTCAAGTTCGTCTCCGTCACGAACGGGGACAAGGGCCACTTTTATGAGGAGTATAAGCAAGACCCGTCGAAGCTGGCGGCGCGCAGACTGATCGAGGCGCAGAACGCGGCGGCGGTCATCGGGGCCAGCTATCAGACGCTCGGCGTCCACGATGGCGAGGTCTATGTAGACCTGCCGACGACCGAGGCGATGGTGCGCTGCATCCGTACTTTTGGCGAGCCGGGCAAAGGCCCGGACCTGGTGCTGCTCAACCGCCCGGTGGACTACCACCGCGACCATCGCTACTCGGCGCAGCTTGTTCTGGATGCGACCTATATGCTGACCGTGCCGCTCATGTGTCCCGACACGCGCCATCTCGACCGGATGCCCGTCTTCGCCTACTGGTACGACGA